>Ga0315548_1000036_pt1 | contig 104296 bp, 89 predicted proteins | sample SalMarSW160110MG_2_FD_202540 | JGI IMG/M metagenome (GOLD analysis project Ga0315548, IMG submission 202540) | Salt marsh sediment microbial communities from the Plum Island Ecosystem LTER, Massachusetts, United States - Salt Marsh Sediment SW1601-110 ... | reverse complement strand
GTTCTTCCATAACACAGGTCTCAGTCCAGGGCATAATGTGGCCTCCAGTTTTTGAAGGCCATTATAGCCATTAACTGTTACCCATGTACTTGGCATGTTCTGTAACCTATGTTACCGGTTTGTACCAAAAAATACCCCCGTTGCGAGCAACGGGGCTAAACGAACTAATCGCCCTGCCAAAGTGGCACAATTAACCAGAAGACAGTAGACAGAATACAGAATTCAGAATACGGAAAGCAGAAGACCTAAATATAGCAAATATAAGGGATTAAGCGAGAAATTGCCTTTATCAAGAAAAGACGGCTGGGGCTGGTATAGTGTTTGCTCTTGAAGTATATTAGAGCGTATCGGATAATCGCTATTTTAGGAAGACAGTCATGAAATTCGATAAATTTACATTAAAGGCCCAGGAGGCATTAGCTACTGCTCAGCAGATTGCGATGGCCAAGTCGCATACCGTCCTGTCGGCACTACACTTACTGAGCGCACTCTTAGATGACGAGACAGGTGTTGTTGTTATGGTACTAAAGAAGATGGGCGCTAATATATCGCGGCTGAAAGAAATAACAGAGAGCGAACTCGGCCGATTGCCTAAAGGTCAAAGCAGCGGCGGACTTATTATGCCTGAGCCGGCTTTTAACCAGGTTGTACTCGATGCTCAAAACCGGGCTGATGCAATGGGCGACGAATACTTAAGTGTAGAGCACCTTCTCATTGCACTTGCCTCGGTGCAGAGCGATGCGAAAGAGATTCTACGGCTTAATTCAATTGAGCCTGCACAGATTGAAAATGCTCTGAAAGAAATTCGCGGCGGTGAAAAGATTACCGACCAGAGCCCGGAAGATAAATACAGGGCGCTCGAGCGGTATGGGATTGACCTTTTAGAGATGGCCCAAAAGGGAAAGCTCGACCCCGTTATCGGCAGAGACGAGGAAATACGGCGATGTATGCAGGTCCTCAACCGGCGAACGAAAAATAATCCGGTTCTAATCGGAGAACCCGGAGTAGGCAAGACCGCAATCGTTGAAGGCCTTGCCCAGCGGATAGTCGCAGGTGATGTTCCTACGGGTTTGAAGAATAAAAGGATTATCGCCCTTGATATGGGGGCACTGATAGCAGGAACGAAATTCAGGGGTGAATTTGAAGACAGATTAAAAGCGGTTCTTAAAGAAGTCATTAGTGCTGAAGGGCAAATAATACTGTTCATCGATGAGCTGCATACCGTCGTCGGTGCGGGTAAAGCAGAGGGAGCAGTCGATGCAGGTAACCTGCTCAAACCGTCGCTGGCGCGGGGTGATTTACGTTGTATCGGTGCGACCACGATTGACGACTATCGAAAATATGTTGAGAAAGACGCTGCGCTTGAAAGGCGTTTTCAGCCGATACTGATTAACCCGCCGAGCGTAGAAGAAACCATAGCTATCCTTCGAGGCCTGAAAGACCGCTACGATACCCATCACGGCGTTCGGATTACGGATGCTGCACTTGTGGCAGCGGCAACGCTATCGAACCGGTACATATCCGACCGATGGCTGCCGGACAAAGCAATAGATTTGATTGACGAGGCGGCATCGAAACTTCGGATTGAGAACGATTCGCTGCCGGCAGAGCTGGATGACATTCGCAGGAAAATAGTTCAACTACAAATTGAACGTGAAGCGTTGAAAAAAGAAAACGACGCCGCGAGCAAAGAGCGATTAAAAAATGCCGAGAAGCAGTTAGACCAACTGCAGGAAGAAGACAAGAAACTGACGGCACTGTGGGAAAGTGAAAAAGGCGATATTGACCAGATAAAGCAACTGAAACAGCAAATCGAAGATGCCCAAAACCAGTTTGAAAATGCCCAGCGAACAGGTCAACTGGAGGCCGCCGCACGTTTGAAATACGGAACAATAGAAGAATTGAAAAAACAGCTACAAGAAAAAGAGGACCAACTTGCCAAATCCGATAAAAGCATAATCCAAAACGAAGTTAACGAAGAACATATAGCTGAGGTTGTCTCCAAATGGACGGGGATACCGGTGGCAAGGTTATTGAGCGGAGAGCGCGAGCGATTAATGAAGATGGAGGAAGCTATCGCTAAAAGAGTGGTCGGGCAGGAAGAGGCGGTTACGGCACTTTGCAATGCCGTGCGCAGGAGCCGGGCGGGACTTGGGGACCCGAATCGGCCAATAGGGTCGTTTCTGTTTCTCGGGCCGACAGGCGTGGGCAAGACAGAACTATCCAAGGCGCTGGCTGACTTTCTGTTTAACGACCCGAATGCTATGACCAGAATCGATATGAGCGAGTTTATGGAGCAACATTCGGTTGCACGGCTTATAGGGTCACCGCCCGGCTATGTCGGCTACGAAGAAGGCGGCAGATTAACCGAAGCCGTACGCCGCAAGCCATATTCGGTGATTTTATTAGATGAGATTGAAAAGGCACATCCGGATGTTTTCAACGTTCTGCTGCAGGTCTTCGACGACGGCCGATTAACCGACGGTAAAGGCAGAACCGTGGACTTCAAAAATACCGTAATCATTATGACCAGCAACATCGCAAGTCAGCAGATTCAGGAACTAACGGAAGAATCCGGCGCCGACTGGGAAATCGAGGCACACGTCAAAGAAGCCCTCAAAAAGGTATTTAAACCGGAGTTTTTAAACCGCATCGATGAGGTAATCGTTTTTCATATGCTTACAAAAGACAATTTAAGAAAGATAGTCGATATCCAGCTCAGGTACCTGCAGGAACGTATGAACGGCCGGAAGATAGGACTTGAGTTCACCGATGATGCGCGCAAACAGATTATGGATGAGGGCTACGACCCCGTTTTTGGCGCGAGGCCCCTGAAACGGACGATTCAACAACGAATGAAAAATCCACTTGCCGCGGAGCTTTTGGCAGGGAAATTTTCGGAGGGTGATACAATAAAAATCAACGCTGATGGGCATAGATTTACTTTTGAAAAAGTATAATGTTGGTTTTAACCTTGTAAGCAATCCTCGTTGTAAAAGAATCTCTACCTGCTGACATACAAGCAAAAAAAAAGGACGGCTGGGTGTCCAGCCGTCCCATTAGCCAAATTATAAAAAGCTATCAGTGTTGAACAACAAAGCCAATAATCACCTGACGGTTCGGATTCGAATGCGTTACGCTCGGTGTTTCGTTTGCCCCTGTTGCGAATTTATATCCGGCAGTTCCGGTAGAAGAGGCCATATCATTTTCAACAGCTTCGGTAAAACCGTTGTTCAATGTATAGTTGCCGGTATTGCCGCAGGCGGCAGCGTCAATAACGATATCACCGTCTGCCGTGACAAGAGCAGAGGTAGTAATCGGATTCGGAGAGCTGCTTGCGGTGCCGTTGCCGGCAGATGCTCCGATTGGATCTGCCTGATTGACGTTGGCAAGGAATACATGTGAGTATGAAACGTTGTCGGGTGTGGTGCTCCAAGAAGGTGAAAACGTGCCGCTGGCTGCAGCAGCGACGCCAGCCTCGTCGAGAACAAACGCCACAACATATGCCCGATAGCTCGTTCCTGTTATTTGCTCTGTAACCTTCGTCATAGTTTGTCCGCCATAGGTAACGGAGTTTAGACTAATAGCTCCTGCTTCCTCAACATGTGCGATAAGCACAAGCGCCCGATTAGTACCCGATTCTTTTGTATGTGATGTTCCTGTTGCCCACGAGCCGATTATTTCAACTTCTGCTCCTGGTGCGGTTGGCGTAGCTGAAACTTCGCTCGAGTATGCGGACTCATTCAAGTCAGTATCCACCGCTGTAACAACGTAGTAATAGGTTGTGCCGTTGGTGACACTGTTGTCGGTGTAATTCGAGCTGCTCAGAAGTGAGCCGTTTATCTGGCTGTAACCGCTGCCAGATGTAGTCGAACGATACATGTTGTAGCCGTCAAGGTCAGGTTCTGAATTGTCGTTCCAATCGAGAGAGACCGTTGCATCTCCTGCCGTCGCAGATAGACCTGTCGGTGCAGCTGGTTCTTCCGGCGGTGGTCCTCCGGCCTGGACAACGAAGCCGAGAAGCGCCTGGCGGTTTGTAGAAGAAGAGTGTGTTACACTCGGTGTTTCAGATGCGCCTGTTGCGGATTTGTGTCCGCCCATTCCATCGAAACCAGAGACCCCAAGGTCAACACCTTTTGTAAAACCATTATTTGCTGTGTATGTTCCTGTCTCAGTACAGGTAGCACCCTCAATAACCAAATCACCACTACTGGTAGTCAGTGCAGAAGTTGTTATCGTCCCGGCATTCGATACTCCGTTAGTGGCATAAGCTCCGACAAGGTCTTCCTGACTAACACCGCCAAGGAATACGCTTGTTATCGAAGTTGAGGTTGGCGAGCCGCCCCAGGAGGCACTAATTGTGCTGCTGGTCGCGGCATTAACACCGGCTTCATTGAGGATAAATGCCCCGACGTATGCTCTGGTTTGCCAGAAGCCGGAGGACTGGACTCTATCTGTGATTTTCGTCATTGTCTGTCCGCCGTAGGTCACAGTGGACAGAGTAGGATTTCTCCAGGAACTGCCCTCAGCGTGCGCAATCACAATGAGTACGCGATTGCTGCCCGACTCTTCGGTATGGGACGTTCCGCTTACCCATGAGCCGAGGATTTCAACGCCTTCGCCGGGTGGTTCAGTGGTCGCGGATTGTGTGCTCGACCAGCCAGTTACATTGGGGGTATCAGCATTATCGCGTGCCCTGACCCTGAACGAATACTGGGTGTCCGGGGTCAAACCTGAAGCAGTGTAAGATGTGCTTGATTGCCAGGAACTGCTCTTTGTTCCGTCGTTGGTGCATTCGAAGTAATATTGCACGGGCGGACTGTCGGCATCGGTGGCAGTAGTTGCGGTCATCGTAATAGTGGTTTGTCCTGTAGCCGCAGGAACCGAGGCCCAAGTCATCGGGTCGGGTGTAGGCGGTGTGGTGTCCGGCGAGTATGTGGTCGCTGATTGCGTAGTTGACCAGCCGGTTATGTTCGGTGTAGCAGCACTATCGCGTGCCCTGACCCTGAACGAATACTGGGAGCCGGGATTCAGGCCAGAAGCAGTGTATGACGAGCTTGATTGCCAAGAGCTACTCTTGGTGCCGTCATTTGTGCATTCGAAGTAGTACTGCACCGGCGGGCTTTCACTGTCGGTAGCGGTTGTCGCGGTCATCGTGATTGTGGTCTGTCCGATAGCCGCAGGAACCGAATCCCAGGTCATCGGGTCCGGTGTCGGTGGTGTAGTATCAGGCGTAGGCGAATTGGTGGTTGCAGATTGTGTGCTTGACCAGCCGGTCACGTTCGGAGTGGCAGCGCTATCGCGTGCTCTGACCCTGAACGAATACTGGGTAGCCGGCGTCAGGCCTGAAGCAGTGTATGACGAGCTTGATTGCCAAGAACTGCTCTTACTGCCATCGCTTGTGCATTCGAAGTAATACTGCACTGGCGGGCTTTCACTATCAGTAGCGGTTGTTGCGGTCATCGCGATAGTGGTCTGGCCTGTAGCCGCAGGAACTGAAGACCAAGTCATCGGGTTGGGTGTCGGCGGTGTAGTATCCAGTGCCGGCTCGGTGGTTGCATATTGCGTGCTTGACCAGCCGGTCACGTTCGGGGTAGAAGCGCTATCACGTGCACGGACCCTGAATGAATACTGGGTGTCCGGGGTCAGGCCAGTAGCTGTATAAGACGAGCTTGATTGCCAGCCACTGCTCTTGCTGCCGTCATTTGTGCATTCAAAATAGTACTCTACCGGTGGGCTTTCGCTGTCAGTTGCGGTTGTTGCAGTCATCGCGATAGTGGTCTGTCCCGTTGCCGTCGGAAACGAAGCCCAGACAAGCGGGTCAGGTGACGGGGGCGTAGTATCAGTCGGGCCGCCGCCTGCTGCAGCGTTGACTACTAAACCGATAATCATCTGACGGTTTATAGTAGAAGAGTAGGTTGCGCTCGGTGTTTCATTTGCTCCCGTCGCAAGTTTGTGCCCGGTTGCGCCGGTAACAGTGCCGCCCATTTGCTGGTCGGTGCCTTCGGTGAAGCCATTGTTCAGCGTATATGAACCCGCGTTACCGCAAGTAGCTGCGAGAATAACCATATCACCGTCGTTCGTTGCAAGCGCGGAGGTAGTGACCGGGTTGCTTGTGCTTCCACCGATGCCGGTCTCTCCGGTAGAAGTAGTTTGGTCAACGTTAGAAAGGAATACGCTTGCGTATCCAGCATTACCTGGCTGGGTGCCGCTCCAGGTAGGACTAAATGTGCTGCCGGATGCAGCAGCAACACCGGCCTCGTTGAGGATAAATGCCGCGGCATATGCATAACCGCTGGCAGCGTTATAACTCAAATCAACAACTTTTGCCATTGGCTGACCGCCGTACGTCACGGCGCTTAGGTTCATAGTACTGGCAGACTCACCGTGTCCTATGAAAATCAAGGCTCGTTCGGAGCCGGATTCTTTCGTATGAGATGTTCCGGTCGTCCACGAACCGAGGATTTCAATATTCTCACCGGGCTGCAGGGTAGTCGCAGATTGTGTGCTCGAGAAGGCCGTTACGTTCGGAGTAGTATAGCTGTCGCGTGCCCTGACTCTGAATGAATATTGGGTGTTTGCGTTAAGGCCGGAAGCAACATATGTCGAGCTTACTTGCCATTCGCTGCTCTTGCTGCCGTCATTTGTGCATTCGAAGTAGTACTGCACGGGCGGGTTTTCACTATCGGTGGCGGTTGTTGCCGTCATCGTAATCGTGCTTGAGCCCGTAGCCGTCGGGTATGAAGACCATGTCATCGGATCAGGCGTCGGCGGGGTTGTATCAGGAGTAGTGCCGCCTATAGTGCCAACAAAAGTGTTTATACTATTGCCAGCCAGAGTATTAGTACTGCCAACCGAGCCCATGTTACTTATATTGTTACTACTTGTTGTTTCATACTTTGTATAACTGCTCACGCTACCACCAGAGAGCGAAAACGCCACGCTGCTGGAAGACGAGTTCCGGTTTAGAGCAACAATAACCACAGTGTCGCCGCTCTTATATGCAGTTACATAAACATTGGAAGATGGTTGGTATGTTGCATTAATCCTTACGTATCCCGGGCGGACGAATTTAGTGAAATGGCTCATAACGTAACCGCGTTTGGTAACATTTCCGCTTTCGTCGAGTAGGCCGTAGCTTCTTCTTACATACCACCATATATAGGCACTGTAATTATTCGCCATACAATTAGCAACTTCTACTCCTGCGTCCAATGCTTGAGGCCAGGCATTGCCGCTGATACTGCTATCGGTGTAATGCTCGGTCATCCAATGTTCTTTTGAAAAGCTGGTAGGACCTCCTCCGTAAAGATGGTCAGCATAGATATCTAACTGCGATGCAGAAGATAAAGTGTTATACCAATCGCTTTTGGGATGAACTGTTTCAGGAGCAATTACCCTGGTTGGAATTACGGATGCATTATTATTAAGAAAAGTCCTCATTTGAGAGGAACTCCATCCACAAGATTCGTAATCCGGTACATAATCAGGTTCGTTCTGAACCGAAATGGCATACAGGGAAGCCCCGTTTGAAGACATGTAATTGGCAAAATCACTTAAATAATTTGCATAAGCGCCGTATGAAGAAGTACTCAGCGATCCGCCGATAGTGCTACCATTAGTTTTCATAGATGCCGGGGGAGACCATGGCGTTGCGAATATGATGGCTCCATGGTTTGTGGCCCTTTGGGCAGCAGAGATTTCACCACTCCAGTCACCGGAGTCAGGCGGAACATCGATACGCATAATGGTAAGGCCAATCTGGCCGGAACCGTTGCCAAAAGCCTTATCTACCTGGGCGTCAGTTAAAGTGCCAATCCACCTGGGAAAATTCATACCACCAAAGCCCCTGATAGTCTGGTTCGTGGCGTTTAAATCAATGTTCACGGTTGCCGCTGTCGCCGTTTGGCTTAGAAGTAAGAACAGCACCATGATTACCGTTAAATATATCTTTTTCATATTTTTCTCCTTATTATTGTGTTTCTCCCATTTGCCGGAGCATTATTAGGCTGTGACATATACCCATGCAATCGATTGTGCACCGGCATAAAACCTCCAAGCTTCAGTTGATCTTTTGCCTTGCACCTCCTTAACTGCCGAAAATCACGGCTACTAAAGTGATTACAAAAAACCCTTAAGAACAATTAAGAACAATGTTGTCAATCAAGTATCCAATGTATATCAATTACGAGAAAGGCATAAGCCCCGGACAAGACCACGACTACAACTACAGACAATTCCTTTCAGGTTTGTACGGAAATGCTTATAAAGGGATATGCCTCCTCGCCGTTTACAATATACCGGCGGTTCTTATTTTGCGAAGATGACAATCTAATCCAAAACTGTATGGGCCATTTTCCCACCATAATCCCCAAAATACTCCTCAAAAAAGCCCTCATAGTGAAATAATACTATGCTTCAAGTGCAACTGGAGGTCAAGTAAAAAAATCTCGAATTTTGAGACTTTTTGAGGATTTTCCCCGGAGATTTAATTCAGGATATATCCTTGTGTAGAGTTGTAGCAATACCAGTAAAGTAATCATTTTTTGGTTCGGGTGGAAATAATTAAAGCGGTCGAAAAAACAGATAGTCAAGATTTTAAGATTTATCTTGCAGTTTTAGAAGGTAAAAGTCAAAATACTCTTAATTATCAAGATGGCTTATGCCATAAGCAGGATGTGAGAACCAGGGACAATCCTGAAGGGGTAATATGCTAAAAAGATATTCGGCATTTTTTTCTCTACTTCGCTCAATTATTGACATTATAATTATCGCCGTTGTCTGGATTGCCGTCTATTTCGTTCGATTTCATTCAGGGATATTCACGACTACAAAGGGGATACCAAGTCTGCAAAGACATCTGAGTTTGGCACTGCCGGTGGTTTGTATCTGCTATTTGGGATGTCTATGGTCGGGGCTTTATAAATCCAAACGAGTTCAGGGTACGTTCAGACAGCTTATAGATATTTCTAAAGCGAGTCTGCTGAGCGGTCTGTTAGTGCTGGCATTTCTCTATTATCTCCAGGATGTGCCTTACTCAAGAAAACTGTTGATATTGTTCATAGTAATGCTTTTTACAGGGCTATGTCTTTCACATTTATTGGCAATAGAAAGCCTGCGGTTTCTGCGAAGAAGAGGATATAACCTGCGACACTATGCTGTAGTGGGAGCAGGCAAAAAGGGACAACTGCTGGTTCGTGACATTAAGAAAATGGGATGGTTAGGGCTGAGATGCAAGTTTTTCGTGGACAATAATCCGAATCGAATCGGTACTGAATTGTCAGGTGTGCCTGTATACGGCCCCGTAGAGAAGTTAGCGGAATTGGTCAAAACCAAGAGAATAGACGAGGTTTTTCTTACCCTCAGCGGCAATGAAGCCCAGGAAGTATATCCGATTCTCGAATCTCTCCAGAGTGCGGGAATAACTGTACGGATAGTTCCCGACTGGGGCAACCTTATGTCCATAAGCGATGCAGAGGCGGTGCAGATTGGGTCACAACTGCTGTTTTCATCAGCGGATTCGCCGTTGAGTGGGTATAACATTGTATTGAAAGAAATCTTCGACCGTGTAATGGGGTTTGTTTTTCTTATTATATTTTCGATTCCTATGGTGATAATCAGCGTGTTGATTAAATTGTCCAGCGAGGGACCAGTTTTCTACAAGCAGGTGAGGGTAGGTATGGACCAGAAGGAATTCGAAGTGCTGAAGTTTCGCACAATGACGGCCGACGCGGAGAAAGAAAACGGTCCACAATGGACCAAGCCAGACGACCCGAGACGCACGGCAATCGGTGCTTGTCTGCGGCGCAGCAGTCTGGATGAACTGCCTCAGCTTATAAATGTAATAAAAGGCGAAATGAGCCTTGTTGGTCCGCGGCCGGAACGGCCCCATTTCGTAAAACAATTCTCAGAGGAATACAAAAAATATATGCTCAGGCATAAACTGAAAGCAGGAATGACCGGATGGGCCCAAGTCAACGGCTTTCGCGGCGATACTTCTCTAAAAAAAAGATTGCAATATGATTTATACTATATTAAAAACTGGTCGTTTGGGCTGGATCTTAGAATATTATTGTCAACTCCATTGCGTATTATAAAAAGCAGAAATGCGTACTAAAACAGCGGATGAACAATACAGCATAAGAAAAGCTATCATTCATATCTCAATTCTGCTGACAGTTGCGGTTTGTATCGGCACATATCTCGTCAGCACGGCGGTTCTTATTGCAGAAGACGGGACGGCTTTCATAGAATACGCCAAGAATCTTGAGACTTCCCCTATTAAGGCGATGAAGAAAAGAAGTCAACACCCCGGTTATCCCCTGCTAATTATAGCTGCACATAAAATATTGGAAACAGAACAGGACAGTCCATCACTACAAAACTGGATTTATTCCGCCCAAACTGCGGCCTTGATATTCAGACTGCTCACTGTAGTATTGCTTTACTTCACAGGCGAAAAGATTGTTGGACAAAGATTCAGCTTCTTAGCTATCCTAATTCTTATCCTGTTGCCTGATGCCGCAGAGTATGGAAGTGATGCCCTGAGTGATTGGCCACATATTTTCTTTCTATCCGCTGGTTTTTTGCTACTAATATGGGCAGCGGTAAGCAGGAAATGGTGGCTGTTCGGCTTTTCGGGAATTGCAGCCGGAATGGGGTATTTAATTCGGCCTGAGTGCGCACAAGTGGTCGTGTTTGGTTCTTTGTGGCTGGTCGTGCAAGTGTTTTATTCGGGGCGGGTTATAAGCAGATGCAAAGCAGTATTCGCACTCGCTTTGCTGCTGGCTGGTTTTTTGGCTATAGCCGGGCCATATATGAAACTGAAAGGAGCAGTATTTCCTAAAAAGCAGTTAGTTCAGCTCGCACCCAATATACAATCCTCTAAAGTATATGAACAGGAAATCAAATCCTGTTCAAATAACATATATGCCGCCGATTTTTCACCCTCAGATATTGTAAAGGCGTGGGGAAAAATGGTGCAGAGAGTCGGCGAGACACTGATGTGGTTTTTTGTGCCAGCTTTATTAATAGGTATATATAAGCATTTCGAAAAGCGAAAATGGTGTGAACCGGAAAGGTTTTTTTTCATCGCTCTTATGACCTTTAACGTGCTTGTATTGACATTGCTATATTGTAAATTCGGCTATATGAGCAGAAGACATACTTTGCCGTTAGTCGTGCTGACAATTTTTTATGTCCCTGTCGGTCTGGACGTATTTGCCTGTCAGCTTGGTAAGAAATTTTCTAAAACAGCGAACCAATCACCCGCGGTAAAAGCCAACACAGATATTTGGTTTTTAGTTTTACTGGTAACTGGTATTTGCATATGCAGCCTGAGATTATTAGAAATATCACCTATACGTATAGAAAAACAAAGCTATCGGGAAGCTGCCCGGTGGCTTGCAGAGAATACCGACGAAAAAGATATTATAGCAGCTACCGATATTCGTATTGGTTTTTATTCCGGCCGCAGAAGTGTCAAGTATAATGGTCAGGTTATCCCCAAAGAAGCCCAGTATATAGTAAAAGTACTCAAAGATGAGCAGAATACACTAACCGACAAAGAGATGCTAAAGATAAAAGAGGTTTTTTCCGTTGAAGGCAAGGACAGGAAATATAAAGTTGTTATTTACAGGCAAAATCGTTAGGACAAGCTTAGTCGAAGAGGTCAGCGATTTTCAACAATGACAGATTGAATGTAATTTTGCATCGACTGCTGATAAACGGGACGGTCAAACCTTAAAGCATTATCACGACATCTCCGGGCGTCAAAAAGGTCTTTTGTTTCTTCAAACAGCAAAACGCTTTTTCGCAGCGCATCGGGACTCTGTTCATAGAAAAATATTCCTGTCGCATTTGTTTTTGCAGCTTGAGTGTGGTCCAAACCTATTACCGTTTCTAATGCTCCACCTTTGCCAAAAGCTATAACCTGCTTACCACAGGCCTGTGCTTCAAGCGGCACGATGCCGAAGTCTTCTTCTCCGGGAAATATCAAGGCCCTGCATTTTTTTAAGTATTCGACAACTTCGTTATCGTCGGCACTGTCAACAAAAAAGACATTGGCAGAAGCCAAATTCTTCAGCCGAGACAACTCAGGGCCACTTCCTACAATTACGAGTTTTTGACCGATAGCAGCAAAAGCCTTAACCGCTATATCTATCCGTTTATATGGCACTAATGCGGAAAGAACAAGGTAGTAACCATCATCGTTCTCAGAAATGGCAAATCGATTGCAGTCAACCGGAGGATAAATAACTATCGACTGCTTATTGTAGGCTTCTCTTATCCGATTTTGAGTGTTTTTGCTGTTAGCTATAAAACGTGTTATTCCGGATGAAGTTTTCGCATCCCAGCTTTTAAGATAGTTTAGTATATATTCCGTCAGTATTCTTTTCGGCCGGGATAGCGTATCCATATATGCGTCCCGCATATGCCAGGCATAGCGCATCGGCGTATGGCAATAACATATATGTAAGAGGCCTTGCGGAACTTTGACGCCTTTTGCAGCACAATGGCTGAAACTCAAGACGCAATCGTATCCGCTCAAGTCGAATTTTTGTATAGCATGAGGGAAAAGCGGCAAGTAAATCCTGAAATTTTTCACACTGCCAGGCAATCGCTGGATATACGAGGTTCGTATTTTGTGCGTCTCTATGGTTTCCGACACAGAGCCCTGGAAGTGCACTAATGTGAAGATATCAGCATCCGGATAAATCTCGCATATAGCTTCCAGGCAGCGTTCGCCGCCCCGCATAGCAGTCAGCCAGTCGCAAATGAAGGCCATTTTGAGTTGTTTCTTAAATTCCATTGTTGCATCAGGCGGAAGCAGAGGCGCTACAGCAGGTTTAGTTTGTGTAAATGAACAATTTTTCAGACGACCATTAGTCATCACTGTCCTGATATGTCCGGGTCAACGCGCTCTTAATATAACGAACTATTAATCAGCTTCAATTATAAGTCGGAATGATGATACTGACAACTGATTTGTTCGTTGTCCCAACCACTTCGACTATTCAAGACACACTCAAGGCCTAAACAACCGACGCTTCAGATTTTGTACTAAAGGATAAGGCAGAAGCCATAAAAGAAGATTACGCATCAAGCCGTAAAAAGCCCAGAACGAAAAATCGAAGTTATCAAGTATAATCCTAAGTCGCGACCTTAACTGCTGATTGCGCCAGCCTAACGAAATTCCACCCGGCGTAACAAATGTGCGCACTAAAAATTCAGGAATATTGGCCACTTTGAATCGTCGAGTGACTATAAAGAACAGGGCGAAATCCTCAGCAGAAGGATGCTCAGTAGAATAAAACCCGATTTCTTTGAACATTTCCAAGCGGCACATTACCGTGGGATGACAAAACATATTATTTAAGAACATTCTTTTTTTGATGCATTCGTGTTCGGTCGGCGGACAAAACCTCCAGAGTGGTTTGTCGGAACGGTCAACAAATAAGGCCCATGAACCAACTAAGAAAATATCAGAATTGTGTTCCAGTAACTCTATTTGTTTAGCGAAGCGGTCCGGAGAACAAATATCGTCGGCATCAAGGCGTGCAATATACTTGTACGGCTGAAGGTCGCAGATATATCGGAGACCACGATTGAGGGCATATTCAATGCCTTCATTCGTTGGCGAACGCAGGACGGTGGTCGATGGATGGATTTGCCGCAATTGTTCTTCTTCAGCGGGGGTACTGCTGCCGTCATCTACGACCAGCACATCAACCGGCACTGTCGACTTTGATACAGCAACCAACGACCGCTTCAATCCCTCAGGATTGTTATAATGCGGGATGAGAACCACAACATCTGTTTCACGCATTGAGTTCAAATATCAGCGTTCTTAACTGTCTGAATATATTAAGCAATCTTGTCCCAAGCAGGCTTTTCAAAAGCAAACAGAATATCTCCGGCCTTCGGCACCCCAGCTGCCAGCTTTTCCATAATTCTCTGCGTGCGTCCTTTAACCTGTTGCCACCTATGAATTCTCTGGCCAAAAAAAGATGGTATTCATATTCGCCTGATGCGCCATCGCAAACAGGCAAGCCGTCCGGATAGGACTGAACGAACGTCTCGTATGAATCCTCGCCCGTTGCAAGTCGCTCTGCATGAAATTTTCTGGCAATATCGGCGTATTGTTTCTGAATCGACCACATCGAAACACTTATTGCCTCAGCAGTGATTCTATACTTGTACAAGTGTTCAGGTAAAATATCGATGTCAAAATGCTGTGATAATCTCAGCCATAAATCATAATCCTGCGAGCGGCGAAAAAAATCGCGGTAGAAACCAACTTTTGCCAAACATGATTTTCTCATCATTGCCGAGCCGTGCATAAACAGATTTTTACTCGACAGGTGCCGTTTCATTCCCTTTCGAGAGTACCGGGGGGCCCTGCATGTTCGAAGCACACCATTTACGTTGAATACGTCCACATAACAACCAAGTACAGCAACTTCCGGATGATTTTCCATATAATCAAGCTGTTTTTCGAGCCTAGTTGGCATAGAGACATCATCAGCATCCTGACGGGCTATGTATCCAGATGCAGCTAATTTTACCCCCCTGTTCAGAGAACTTGTCAGGCCAATATTACTCTGGTTTACTATTAAGAGCCGGTTGTCCCTTGTTTGATATTCAAGGAGCGTATCCAGACTATTATCCTCTGAGCCGTCATTGATAATAATAAACTCAAAGTTCTTATAAGTTTGGTTCAGAATCGAGTCAACCGATTCACACAGGTATTTTCGGCCATTATAAACGGACATTACAACGGAAATCACGGGTGAAAGTATAAAGCTCTCCGGCTTTATCACTTCAAAAGCCCCAAGTGCATTAGAAACTTTTTCTCTTATCAGGTTCATTTAAGATAACGGTTTACCTACTAAGCTTTGCAATTACGTCGTTTTCCTGGTTTGCTACAGTTTCAAGGGAAAACTTATCGCGGATTACATGGACGGCCTGCTGTGTAATACGGTCGTTCGGTAGCCGAGCGGCTCTGTTTATCACTTCTGCAAGAAATTGCGGCTCGGTCCCCTTTGCTAAGTAGCCGTTGACTCGGTCTTCTATAATCTGATTTATTCCCTCTACATCGGTCCCGATACATACCAATCCACAGGCCATTGCCTCCAATAATGATTTCGGCGTTCCTTCATAAAAAGAGGGTAGAATATAATAACGGTAACGATTAAGTATGCCTGGCAATTCATTATTTGGGACAACACCCATAAAATTGACCTTTGCATTAAGTTTTTTTGCCTGAGCCAACAGCTCATCATAAAGCTCGCCATTGCCGTAGATGTCAAGAGTCAGGTCATTACCAGAGACTGCTTCTATAAGATTGAAAAGATTTTTTTGCGGCTGTAAGCGTCCCACAAAGATAATTCTGTTTTCATATTTTTCGCAGTCGGTCGGCTGAAAAACCGCCGTATTTATATAGTTATGCAAAACCTCAATCTTCGCCGGCGGAATTTGATATTTTGAGCAGATATGCTGTTTGTCGCCGTGACTTGCGACAATTCCAATATCGGCATACCGATAAGCAAATCGCTCTATCCTTTCGTAATTCTTCTTTGACCTCACATTGTTCTGTCTTTCGGCAAACAAACTTGCTGAGTATCCAGTTCTTACAACAAGCGGTTTGCGGTACAACCACTTGGCGATTACAGCACTCCAGCTGCCGTCCATCTGATTGGTCTTGAATATATCCGCCGACCTAAGCCAACGATGATGAAGCAAAGGCATAAGAAATGAATAAAGCAAACAGCCCCATTTGCCCGAAAAGCAACGAGGCATAGCAAGCACCACGATATCCGAATGCAATCGACCGGCAGCTTTAAGTTCAACGGCTATCTCCACATCATCTCCACCATAAGTCAGCCAATATACTTTTTTAAGATGTCCCCTGCGAAGGTGCTCCTGGTATAACTGTTTCTCACGGTCAAACAACCCTGTGTCAACCCAGAGCTTAAGAGAAATATTTCGCGTAAAAAAAAGGGCGAGGTTCATATCAGCAGCAGCGTTCCATCGTTAAGAAATAACAACACTCAAAAATTCTGGTTCAGTTTACTCCGTATCCTGAAAATTCTACTACAAAAGCGTGAATTCCATAATTCATATAATAAACAACGAATCATTAAGTACAGGGTCTTAACGGGTCTTTTTAAAAAGGCATTTATGGAAAAGCGAAGAAACTGTCCTGTTAAATTCGCTTTTCTACTCTTACGAATCAATATTCTTTCCACAATGTCATATATAATTGCTTCATAAATATCTACCGCTCTAATATGATTCGAAGGAGGTGAATATGACTCAAAATCGACAAGATATAATTTGCCCGCTGAGTCCATGATAAAGTCCTTAATATTACTTCCAAAACTACCGAAGTTATGGACTCTCAACCAGCGATTCATCTGGTCGATTTGAGAGAGGACATAACGCATCGAAAACCGACACTGACGTGCCTGAAACAATTCAAGTAGATTGCTGCCATGAACCAAAGAAACAGCAAACCAACGCTGTTCGAGGGAGGCTTCCAGTAATTTAGGTACAAAAGGACATTTTAGCTCCCCGAAACGGCGATATGCAGCAATTTCAGCGTTGAAACGACAAGTTTGCTCTTCGCGTGAAATGCCGGGATGTTCCGGCTGAGAGCTGTAGTCTTTAACGACAAGGTTAGGGAAAAACTTCATCACAAGCCCTTTATCCGGGCGGCGAATTACCCTATCAGGTTCACCACAAACGGGATAGCCAATCGATAATACCTGGTTGTTATCCTCACTACTTATAGGCATGATAAATGGCGCGGTCCTTAGTATCGGAGCAGTAAGACAACTCCTTAAATTCAACTTTTCGATACAATCCCTTCTCCTCCCAAATATGCCCCAGCCTGGCATAATCTATGTTCTGAGGTTTTTCACCGCTATATTCATAGCAATATTCCCAATAAGTCCTCTCCTTAGTTAGGTCAGCAACAGCGGAAACAGCCTTGAGCATATTTGCAAAGGCACTGGGGAATTTCCGTGGTTCAGAAATAATCTGCCATGTATCATGATTTCCTCCGTGAAGATGATGACAAACAGCTAAACAAACAACTATATCGGCAGCATAATCCTTCGGAATATCGTAAAGCTTAACCACACAAAAGTTTACTTTGTCCTGCAATTTCCAGCTTTTGGCGACAATATTCGCTATTTTTATCCTGCCTGCCGACATATCGCATCCTCGAGCGAAAACAGCTCCTCTGGCGGCAGCCTGGATAACAAAAAAACCTTCACTACAACCGATATCAAGAAAAGTTTTGCCTGAAAAGTCCGGCAGCATTTCGAGAGATTCGAACTTTTCTCCACTATCGGGGACAAACAAGCTACATTTCTTCGGAATTACAGCACCACTGGGAAATACTAATGTCTGGTAACGTATCGGGGTAGTTTGGATGTGCAGATAATCCCTCCATGAAAGCTCCTTTGGTTTTTTATTTGTAATAAGGTCGGGAATAAAACCCAACTTAGAATTCCTAAAGCGATGATGTAATCCGTTAACTATTCTCATCTTATCATGCGGTAAACTCTGTCCCAAGATATAAACTCGTGTATTTACAAGTTCAGGTTCTAAACTCTCTAAAGCCAAATTCTTTTTCAATCCCGAGCAACTGCACAATGATTGAAATCCCCCACAAAAGCAGAGAGGTTCCGTGTATATCAGGCTCGTTCAGAGCTTTGGTTATTCTGGCTCCATAGTAGATGTCATTAGCCCTGTGAGGGTAGAAAGAGAAACCCCTTTTATCCTCATAGTAATGCTTCCAATAAATATTGAGCCGCTTTAAGGCGAATTCTTCTATCTCCGGCTGGCGATAGTTTTTGTTCAACAATTTGGCAGCATAATTCAATACAAAGATAATGTTGAAATTGTCACAGGCATCCTGAGCATCTGTACCGGTAAGACAGAAGTCAATGAGTTTTTCGGGATAATCAAAGTTAACAATATCAGCAGCAATAAGCCCACTTATTATTTTCATTGCACCATTTATTTTCTGCCGCAGGCTCGGGGCATCTATATACCAACAGCCATCTTGAGGATGCTGGAGACGATTGGTCCATTCAACAGCGAAACTGGTTAAGTGTTCGAAAGCTTGCGGCTGCATTTCCCCCGTTTTCAGGGCCAAAGCCAGGAAGAACATTAAATGGCTGAAATGACTTGCTGCATCCCACGGGTGGTTCCAGGGGAGAGAAGCCAGATAATCACGAACCTGCTGTTCATTTTGAGGCACAGGCAGACGCATACTTTCGGGAAGTTTGTCGTAAAGCATCAACGCAGAATAGCACTGTCTGGTTTCGGCCCGCTTATAATTTGTATTAAACAGATTTGAGAAATTTCCCCGTCTCAGCGATGCAAGGGCATTTCGAAAGACAGATTTTCGAAAGATAAGGTCGTCATATATCAAGCCGTTCTTATACTGAAATGTTTTTATGTAATTCGCAGCAGCATCAACATCATGATTGTTTTCGACGCCGAGCGTGTAATAAATTTTGATTGCGAATACACTACCTGCGAGATTCCAGTGCGTTTCTTCGTCATACAAATCGCCGCCATAAGAATACCTGTAGTATCCTTCAACGGTATGGCTTTTCATAAAGCTGACAAACCGGAGGATATCTCGCTTCAAATTATAGAGGGGTTCAATGCCATTCATTTCGACTTCGTAAATCTGCCGACTACAGTGGACATTCGCTCAGCAAATTTCCAAGAGTATATAGTAGCCATTACCTCAATATAACCAAACCGCCCAAAACGCTTGATTTCTGCTGCACTATTCTGAACCTGTCGATAAACATAGTTGATGAAATCGTAATACTGCTTTCCCACTTCATCAACAGACGGCATATTGATGACGGCCTGGTAATTATCGTAATGGTTTGCAATCTTATCGAGTAACCGTGGGATTTCATCCGGCTGAACAAAGACTTCACCTGCTTTTGCGACCAGTTCCGGATTACTGCTGCTGTTGGTTGCAATAACAGGCAATCCGCAGTGAAGCGCCTCCAGTAAAGAATTGGAACAGGCTTCCATCGGCGATGCAAAAATAAAAACATCATTCTTCTTCAACTCAAACGCCAGCTCAATACTATTTAGAGGTGGCTTATTTATAATGTTTTTGAAACTGACCGGAGAATTTCCGACAAAAGTCATTTCATATTTGTCGAAATCCAGGTGCTCATCCAACCATTGATAAACTCCAAAGCCTTTATTCCAGTTTGAAGACCAGCTCGCCGCGATCAGCCTCATCTTTCGGTCAGCAGAAAACGCTTCTTTCCCCTGACGGTTGAAGATGAGCGGGTCTGGAGCGTTGGTAATAACTGTTTCAAATCTATTTTTCTTTAATCCGAGCTGATGATTTTCGTCTCTTGACCATCCGGACTGAAATATCGTTGCATCGGCAATAAGATGATTTGCGATATTTGTTACAAAGTCGCGCCGGTCGGATTTCTTGTTATATAGTCTGATGGGGCCGTCAATTCTATGAACGAATAGTTTGTCATTGTATTCGAGCTTAATTTTTGCAGCCGTATCTATATATTGATAACTATTAATTAAAATCACATCCGCCTTTTGTACATTATATTCATAGACCGCCGCCGACTGCAGGTACTGCTTCAGAGATTTAAGGAATTGGTTTCCTCCACCGGTTGGGCTATCTTTAAGTTTAAAAAGGATGTTAACCTTCATAGCATTAATCTACCCAACAAACAGACCCAAGCTTATTTTACCTGGTAAATCTGTGTGTATCCATCCTGCAAAACCCCCGGTAATCGACGATTCCTAACGGCATTAAATAATATCGTCCGTATACCTAAAAAGTGCGAAAACGGCTCTTCCAGAAAATACCTTTCCCGGGCTATTAACTGGAAGCCGTGCTGTTGAAATAGTTTTTCGCAGGCCGATGCCGAATAGAGAATAAAATGGTCTTCGTTAAACCATGCCCATTTGGCTCTTCTCAATCTTGGATACCACGCAAACGGGTCGGGCATAGTTAAAAAGATGAAACCATTATCCATCAAACGAACCTTTACCGCATCAATAAAATTATGCGGAGCGGCAATATGCTCCAACACGTGATGAATGGTGATGATATGAAACTTCTTCTGCGCTATATCAGCAAAATCTGCAACAACTTTTAATCCATATAACGAACTGGCGATATCCCTATCTATTCTGCTTCGCTCCATCAGCACGCAATCTGTTTTTTCAAAAACAGGAGCGTGCTTTAAGACATACAAATTTTCACCCGTTCCTCCACCAACATCTAAAATTCCTGAATCAGCAGAAACATCGTATGTATAATTCATCTTCATAAGATGTTGCAGCAGGAAATCGGCGTTATATTGTGCTCTTTTGAACCTCGCTAAAATTTTACCTCCACCAATATACCTTGATATAAAAGGGAAATCGTAATGATGCAAAATGGCTTCTTTGCCGTAATCCGGGCTGTTCTCTTTACTTTCAAAATCTTCCTGCACAATAACCCTGCATTCACGGCAAATGAAGAACTTCACTTTGTTTTTTTGCAGGAAAAAACTTAAATTACCGTTATCACAAATCGGACACTTCATTTTGTGTCAATGAATCCATTAAGCATTGATTTTACGGCTTCATAAACCCGTTCAACAGTAATGGCCGACATACACTTCCGATTAATCGGGCATGGGATTTTCAAACCGCAATTTTTACAATCAATGTCAGTATAAAAATTAATATCATCAGGATAAGAGGCCAGCTCAAGAGGTTCCCAGGCGCTGACAAGCACAATATTCCTTTTACCAACAGCCTTGGATAAATGCGATAATCCGCCGACATAACCAATAAAAGTAATTGAGCTTTTAAGAATTTGTGCAGTTTCCCTAAAGGTTGTTTTACCTGTGAGGTCAACAACACCATTGAGCACCTTATCTGCGGGTAGTCCAATCTGGACTAATTTGCAGATAAGATTATTATCTTGTATATACCGGTTTGTAAGGTCTATCAGGCACTGCCAATTCTCCCAGAACCATGCTTTATTCGGCGTAAATTTTTTCTTGGCGTGAGGTTCTATGCAGATATATTGGGTTGGTAAGAGGTCATAGTTTTCCAACAGGCGATTCGCACTACTAATTTCTCCCCCCGACAGCTCGATTACAGGTTGCAATTCTGCATTCGAGATATTATGCACGTCGCAGGCAATCTGGATGGCGTGCCCGCCGGTCTTATAAAAAATTCTCTCGGTTGTATCTTTCTCACAATAGGAATACGCTGGATTCGCCATATCCACAATAATCACATCTTGCAGATTGAATCTTCTTTTTTTAAGACGCCATACTATATGTTCAAAAATACAGTCGATATCCTTGTTATTTCGATAAACTACATGGTCGGGATGGGGCCTTCCAAGAAGACGTTCACGCAAAGATTTCTCATACAGGAAAACAACCTTTTTATCCGGCCATCTCCTTTTCAAATTATAAGCGAGTCCGGTCCAGATTAAAGCACCACCATAGCCCATTATTACCGTTCTCCAGAAAGACCGAACTGCCTCAAAAAATGCTAATCACTATTTACAAGAGCAAAGAAACAGATAGGTAGAGTAAATTGCTTGAATCGCTCGACCATACAGCTACTTCTTATACAAACTAAACAGCATATTCAGACGTCTTTTCCAACCGCCGCCACCGGCATAGAAAACATCCAAAAGAAAATGCCACAAAAGAAGCCGGTAAAACTGCATTTTGCCATAACACCGCCAAGCAAATTCATTAGCAGATGCGAGGCTTTTTTTTCTCAAAGCCTTTATAGGCTGGGGCAAATTCGGGTCTGCAAATATTTTATTGGCTATAATAAGCCTTTCTACGGCACGTTGACGGTTGAATTCCAAGCTCTTTATCTCCGGATAAATTCTTATGTAGCTCAGGGGCAGGTCAATAAATATCGGCGGTTTTATCAGGGCTATTCGCAGTAATAAATCAACATCCATAACATAATGGATATTTTCATCAAGCATACCCGCCTTAACTGCGAAATCCCTATCTATCAAACATCCTGGTTGATGACCTGATTGCAGAGTAGAAACCGCAGTTGCCAGTTCAGGACGATAGCTGATGCGTCTTGTGCTGCTTTTCTTTTTGCCATTTACCTGTCCATCAACATCGATGTATATGCGCCTGCCGTGAACATATCCCGCATCAGGATATTTAACCATAGCTTCAGCTACAACAGGAAGACAACCTATGGTAAGAACATCATCGGAATTATGCCAGTTGAAGAATCTTCCCGTGCTTTTCAGCAGGCCTTTATTGATTGCGTGGCTTTGTCCTCTGTCCGGTTCACTAATCCAATAAGCCAGCCAAGGTTCATATTTTTTTATAATCTCAACGGTCTGGTCGGTGCTACCGCCGTCTATGATGATGTATTCCAGGTCTGGATAGCCCTGCAACAGGACGGAACGGATGGCTTCTTCGATGAACCGACCCTGATTGTAAGAAGGTGTAACAATACTTATCCTGGGCCAAGACCTTCCATCCGGCATCCTATCAGGCACTCTGGCACTTTCCAGGATCCATGGCCAGCCGTTTTTACCTGCCGGTGCAGCCGGCAAATCTTTCAAACTCGGACAACGGAAAGGCACTGCCGATAATTCTGTAGAATTGTGCATTTATAAAGTTCGCTATCTTTAGCTATAACCAAGCCAGCAATACTATTGGATAGAAATACCTGGTTTGTAGTCCTCAATTATCTTATTTAAATAAATAATCTTCGCTTTAAGTCTATTCTTACTATTATCACTACCGTTCTGTAGGGCGTTTTCGAGCTTAGCCTTGTCTAAAATATCAAATATCTTCGCATCATCTGAGTAGTTTTCGTCAAGCGCCCGCAGCCAAAACTTAGGGGCGTTATCTTTGGAATCCGCCTTTAAACGGCTTTTCAAAAAACCGATACTTTTACTCTTCATTCTCCTGGCAAGCCTGTTTACCCTCAAAAATTTTTCAGAAAACAATCCTGAACTAACATTTGCTCTATATCCATGCGATGTCAACACCGAGGCCACAGGTGAATTGAATCCTGCAAGAATTCGCTTTTGTATATTATGGTCGTATTTTAAGGATGAAGACGCCTCGAACATAACCTTCAGCAGGTCCGCTTCAATATAGGGTGAATAATGCGGCAAGATACAATTATGCGTCCCAATTGCCGAGCCATGATGGAATCTACCATAGGTGTCAAGCACCAATAGCATTAACAGACTAAAAGGGTCATCACAAGGTGCTGTTCCAATAGTCCCGACGACCTTATCATATAAATTATCATAGTATCTACTTTCTGTTATATATTTGTCGTTAATAATGCTTTTGTAGCCAAAGCTTTTTCTTATAAATCCATCAATATTTATTCTATTACCAATTATCATTCCCTCCAAACTGTGTTTGCGACACATCAATTGAGTTCCCAGCATCCCTGTTAAATGAATGTTATAACCGGCTTTTATATTTTCATAATAACCGATTAAGTCCGATGAATAATACAGCTGAGGAACCCCATTAAATACATTATAATGCTCGCACACAAGGTTTTGAAATTGTTCGTAACTCTGCACACAGAAATCATTATCGAAACTAAAATTAAGTTTATTAGCGACTTTTCGTGCAATTTCCGCCTCATTTAAGGTCTGATTATCACAAGGTATTTGTTTGCCCATAACACCAGTAACACACTTTGTATCGTTGTGACTGAGTATTGTGGCGTTAACTCTTGTGTCAAAGCCAGCGGTTATGTCTGCAAATATCTTGTCCTGCGGCTCAAAAAAAGACAAATTTTCCGTCAGGATTTCTCCAGCTATATCTGCGACTTCATTCAAATCCTGATATTTCTTAAACGTAATTTTATCAAACACATTGTAGTAAATCCGTTCCGACAGTTTCGATATTGGTTTTTGACAAAACTGGTATATCGTTCCTCCGCAAAGAGGCCGTATTTCCTTATAGAATGTAGCGTTATAACAAAAGGGATCCGGCAATGAAATAAATTCAGCCAATTCCTGAAATGCCAACGTAACATTATTTCGTTTGGCCAAGAGCGGCAATATATTTGAGATTCTCAATGAATTATTCTTTTCATATTTATAAACCGGAAAACTGCCCAGCTTGTCCGTAACAATAAACACATTCTCCGGGCTGTGTATGACCAGACAGTACTGACCTTTACTGTTTAATGCTATATCTTCAACCGCTGAACCGTTGGCCAAATCATCTGAAATAAGCTTTAAGGCTTTACAGTTCCACTTATTTTTATAGACCAATGTACCAACAATATAAAAAGTATAACCGTGAAAATTTTCCATCGAGGCATGTTGATCGTTAAACAGATATAGGCTGTTCTCCAACGGTGCAGTTGTTTTTGTGAATGAATCGAACGAATCCGGTCGTAACTCTATATGACCGAGCGAGTTCCCTTGAATTGTATAATAAAATCCAATCATCAACTCGCCCCTATCGCTCGATATACTTTTAGAGTTTGAGTGGCTGTCTTATCCCAAGAATAGGATTTAACCTTCTCAAGACCTGCTCGTATCCGCTCGGAACTACGCCCCTGGAACAAAGCGATATCCAAGGCATTAAGCAGGTCATCTTCCTCGGCAGGGTCAAAGTAGATTGGGCAGTCACCGGCCATTTCGACTGTGGAGGGGATGCGGGAGGCGATAATCGGACAGCCACAAGCCATCGCCTCCAAGAGAACAATACCAAAACCTTCATAAAGAGAAGGATAAACAAATCCAACTGCCTTATTATATAAATAACAGAGGGTCTTATCATTAATATCTCTTAACAACTTTACCTGGTTTTCAATCCCCAACTCAGTAAGGACCTGCTGCTCGCTTTGTGACCAAAGTTTACCACCCACAAACAATAAATTAATTTCTTTGCGCTGCGGCCATCTGCTGTAGGCACGGATTAATAAATCAAAGTTTTTGTAACAAGCACGGCTACCAATATACATCAAAAACGGCTGCTCTATTGATATTCCAGCGGGAATATTGTCTGTTTGCCTTTTTTTAAAGACATCACTATAGGCATTGGGTATAACGTAAACAGAGTCAGCATTTACTTCATAAAAATACAGCAAATCTCTTCGCGTATTTTCAGATACACAGACAACCGCGTCAGCTTCCTGAATACAATGCTTTTTAACAACTCTAAATTGTTCGTCATTTTTGGTATTGTATAAGTCGGGAAACCTCTCATGAATCATATCATGCACAGTTACGATTAAGCACCCTTTCCATTTTTTCGGTATTGTATAATACGTCGAGTGCCAAATCTTATTTTTTCCGCTCCCAACTTTCAAACGGCGCATCGATTCATTCGCAATGCGTATAATGGGTTCCCAAAGTCGCCTCGGATACGGACAATGGTTTATATAAGGAATGGAGCAAAAGGTAATGTGCGGATGCACAGGTAACGATTGCTTGAGCCGGCCTTGCTTCAGCATGTATATTCGTAAAGAGCCATCCATGCTGCACATTCGCGGGAGGATTTCACTGAAAACCCGTGAAATGCCCCCACGTAACTGAAGCTGATAGATAATACCATCAACTACTACCTCCATTTCGCCAAGCATTCGAAACCTTAACCCTCACAAAAGTATTCTTACAGCAGAATTATATTAGGGATATTTACCTATTTCATTGACTTTGTGAAAGGTGTCTCTGTTCCGGGAATCTTATCGAAAATTCTATCCGACAGTTCAACCAGTTCCGGAACATTAAAAATACTCTTGTAGAATTTAATCTCTGCAAAAAGTTTTCATCTTCCCAAAACCCTCATATTCTGAGCTTTTCCACAAAACTTTTGTCAGCATTTCCTTACTTTACAACCTCAATTAAAACCACTGCACGTGCTGCTGCCGCGTTATCCGGGTCAAATAATTTGGCTGTATGGATATTAAAGTACTCAACACCCTGACAATCCTGTTCATTGCTGAGATTCCAGCCGTTCTCCGTATACTTATAAAAGGATGTTGAAACACTGACACACGATGAAAATACCTTAAGCAACTCCTCCAGTTTGGGACTGTCAAATTGTTCAGCGAATGGCGAGCCATCCCATTCAATTAGTTGATGCTTACCGAATCCAATCGAAGCCAGAAATTTACCACCGGCTCGCAGAACCCTGATAAGTTCCTTTGCAGCCTGCCCGGCCTCCAAGGCAATTCGTTCTGATGAGTCCTGTCCGGTATACATCCGGTTATCCATCCCGACGTGCTCCAAAGTCGATATTGAGACAACCTCATCAAACCAACTATCCCTAAAAGGCAATTTGCGCAAATCACCATAATGATACGATATTCCCTTCTCCCAAAAAGCTCTGTTCTCCGGGGCAAGGGTGAAAATCGTAATATCTTTACCGGACAGTCTCGGGCTTTCCACAATTTCCGGAAAGTTGAAAGCAGAACCGGCATCCAATAGTCTGCTTTTTCCTTCGCTCAGCCGAGATAAAATCCATGGGTACTCAACCACCCGCTCATCATAGCCGTACCCATAACCTTTGGCCAGCGCCTCCGAACACCTAAATTTTGCAATAAGAGCATCATCCTTCAGAACGGTCTGTATAAAATTAAATTTACTTGCTTTATACCCACGAGACCACGGCTTTCTACCCCCTTTAAGATACGTTTTAATATCTGCCCGACGTCTGCTTTGTGCGATTCTCTGTTCGACCTGCCTGAGCAATCTATTCACGATTACAACATTCTCCGGTTCAATCCAAGACCCTCGGCATAAACTACGACAAATAGCGGTTTAATCATCTTACGCTTTTGCGTACCTTCTTTCTTCCCGGCGTTTTTCGATATCATAAAGCTGCAGCAATCCAAGAAGTTTACCTTCGTCATCAGTAACAACTAACGTGATAATTTCGTAACGGCTAAATACCTTCTCAGCCTCATAAAGTTTCAAATCTTTGCTGATAGTCCTAGGGTTTTCTGTCATTATGTCTTTTGCTTTAAGCCCGAATACGTTTTCATACTTATTCAAAGCCCTTCGAAGATCGCCGTCCGTGATTACCCCAATTACGCACTGCCCATCAACGACTACCGCCACTCCCTGTCGGCCGGATGTCATAATGCCGATGACGTCCTTCATGCAAGAAGCTTTTGAAACAATCGGTAGGTTATCTTTGACCATAGCCTCCTCAACCTTCGTTAACAATCTTCTGCCCAGACTGCCTCCGGGGTGAAACCGCGCCAAGTCCTCAGCTTTAAAGTTCCTCTCCCTCATCAAAACAACGGCAAGAGCATCACCCATTACTAAAGCAGCGGCGACAGATGTAGTCGGCGTTAACTGAAATGGACACGCCTCCTTCTTGACGCTTATATCCAGAATATAGTCCGAACTGGCAGCTAAGGTCGAGCTTGCATCTCCGATCATAGAAACTATCAGATTGCCATTGTCTTTTAAAAAAGGAATAATTTTCAACACCTCTTCAGTTTCCCCTGAATACGAAATTAACAAGATAATATCTTCCGCTTTTATCATCCCCAAATCGCCATGAAATGCCTCAGCCGGGTGCATAAAGAAGCTATGCGTGCCCGTAGACGCAAGTGTACCCGATATTTTCTTTCCAATAATACCAGATTTACCCATCCCGCAGACAATTACCCTGCCTTTACAATTCAGGATTTTTTTTACCACTTCCGCAAAATTATTACCAATCCGTTTAGACGATTCCAATATCGCCTCTGCGCCTATGGCAAAGACCTCTTTCGCGCAAGATATAGACCTGTCTGCCAGCGTTTGTTGAGGCATACTTACCGTTTTCTCAAGTTTTTTCTTAGACACTTTCCCTGTCTCTGATATCAATCTACTCATATCACAGCCTCAAATCCCCAAGTGCATAATGAAAAGCCATATAATAATATCCGAAAAGAAAACAAAATGCAACAAATATAGTGCCGATGTCCTTGATGTAATCTTTTCCTAAACCTTTCGAAAATTTAGTGATGCCTTGTTTTTGAAGGACTCTTTTGTCATTTGCGTTATCAGTTTATATGTACTGCGTAATATAATAACCATCATTTCAAATCGATGCCCTTTCAGTTCTTTCAAATACGGCATTAAAAACAATAGATATCTTATTAATTTTCCGAACTGCAACGATTCCGAACGACGCATAACAGTGTAATAGTTAGCCAAACACCAATTAAGAAGCAGAAAAAGGTTCATCTGAAAACCATCACTCAGCCCCTCACTTCTAAACAACTCGAGGCATTTAGATAACAATTCCTTCTGGGCGCTGCTGTATGCGTCAATATCTGGGCTTACGCAGGAAATGGACCTGTCGTGAGTTCGAAAAAAGATAAGAGGAGCATCTATATATACCACTTTTTCCTGCAAGCTGGCTTTAATAGCAAGCAAATTATCAGCATATGGTGAAAATCCATCACCAAGCTGCTCTATACCACCAAGTTGTCGAATATACTGCCGGTCAAAAACACCATAACAACCAATAACTTTTAACTGGCGTGATAAGTATCTTTGAAGGAACTGTCGCCTGTCAAAAACTTGTATATCTGCTTCAACTTTCTCTAATCTCTCCGGCAAAGACCGTCCCTGCATATATGAAGTGAATACGCAGGATGGAAAGTCATACTTATCTAAGGCTAAATGTATCATTTCCAAGAAGTTGGGAGCATACATATCATCATCGGCCAGCCAGGTAAAATATTTACCTTGGCTTATTTCAAGCAAGCGGTTCATATTGTTCGCTTCACCTAAATTTTTGTGATGGTTTATGAATCTGAGACGCGGGTCATCAATACTGAGAAATCCACCTGAAAGCTCCTGCTGGGTATAGTCATTGCCAATGATTACCTCAAAATTGGGGAACGTCTGGCCGAGGATAGAATAGAGACACTCCTTTAACATCTCCGGTCTGTTATACGTCGTTACCCCAATCGAGAAGAATGGTTTGGAGGAATTATTTGACATGTCCCCCTTCCGTCTGCCTAAGTAATTCGACTGTTTCACTGATGCTCGCCTCTATGCTGCCGGTGAATTCAAATCCTTTTTTTCTAAATCTCTGGTTTGAAACGTCATAAGAAAGCTGGTTCATAATCTCGACATCCACATAGTTAATTTCGAGTTTTATTATGTGTTGTTTTATGGATTGGATAATGTCATTTACCGTCAGGTTGTCCGTTAGCACGTTATAGACTCTGCGGTCGTAAATACTATTTTTAATAATAAATACGAACGCGCGCATCGCGTCATCAATCACTAAATAGGGACGTTTTTGATAAAGCGCCGTCCGCCATACAGTCAGGGGCTGTCCCATAACAGCCTGCCAGCAGAATTTATTGACCGCAGTATGGAAACGCATTCCTGGCGAAACACCGCATATTGTCCCAAAACGACAAGTTACGAAACGCAGCCCATCTGAGACAACAAGACCTTGTAAAAACTCCTCTTCTCTTAATTTCATCTCTGCATAGGGACTCTGCGGTTTAAGCTCTTCGGGTAAACAATCCTCATCTACCACTTCTTTTTGGGTGCCATAAACACTAGTGGAAGAAAGATGAATCATAGGACAATTAAGCTGGCTGCAGACCTGAGCAATCTTAACCGTGGTACCGTAATTAACTTTCTCGACTTGTTCTCTGTTTTTGAAGCTGCTGGTCGCATCGGTAATTGCAGCCAATTGTACAACCACATCGGCTCCGTCAAAAATCTTCTTCAAATCCGCTGTTAAAACATCTTCTTCAAAGAAATGATATTTACTTCCGGAAGGCAAATTAAACAAAGAGCAATAACGCTGAGTCAGCATATTATCTATCATAAAGATTTGTGCCTGCGGGAAGGCAAAGGGGAGCTCGCGTATCAGCCGAGAGCCGATATGCCCCAATGCGCCGGCAACAACAATTTTCATAACCTTAAATATTCCTCAAGACAATCCTGGTAATACTCTTTGGTTTTAAGCAAGCCGCTTTTCAAATCATACTGAGGAGACCAGCTTAAAGCATCCTTTATCCTTTGATTACTTATGATTGCATCTCCAACCTCAACAGTCTTTCTATCTTTAGGCCATTTCACGAATTTTACCCTTCCCGAACCAATGTACTTGACCGTTGCTTCGGCAATTTGAGCCACACTGTAATGCTCATCACCTACAGCGAACATTGTCTGGCCGTCAATCCCATCTGTTTGGGCAGCCTTAATAATTGCGGCTACAGCGTCGTCCACATAAATCACATTTCTCTTTTGTTTGCCGCCACCAAATACGGTTATATCTTTATCCTGAAGAGCCAAGCCTACAAAGTAGTTATTAAAGGTGAACTCCGGGCTGTGAATAGTTGCTCTTGGCCCGAAAACATTGGACAGCCTGATAACGGTCGCCCTAATTTGGTAGGCGTTTGCATATATCAACACGTATTTTTCCGAGACGCTTTTATTGGCAGAATAGATGTCCGTCGGAAATTCAGGGTGATTTTCATCTGCCGGCTGATACTGAAGCCTACCTAACTGGGTGCTGGTGCCAAGATGAATAAACCTCACATCTCTGTTAAAACGGCGTATGGCTTCCAACAAATTGATCACCCCCCTGCTATTTACATCCAAGTCAAACCAGGGCTCCCGCATTGAAAAAGGATGTGAGGTAGATGCCGCACAATTAAAAATAATATCCTTATCAATGACATGCTGGGACAGCCGGTCGAAATTCAATATGTCGTGATAACAAAACTCAACAGAGTCCTTAATGCCCTTGATGTTATACAAATTACCCCCCGAACGAGGATCCAGGCAATCATAAATTGAGACCTTAGCCCCCAATCCAAGACACCTAAGAGCCAAATTGCTCCCAATAAATCCCAGCCCGCCTGTAATAAGAACACCTTGACCACTCAGTTTCGAAAGCTCAACGTCCATACTTCATACTCCCACTGGATTAATATCATAAAATGCTTCAAAATATGTAGATGGTACTTTACACCGCCTATTGTAAACCTCGGTCCAGTTTTCTTTAACCGGGTAATCTTCAGAGTTATAAATAATGCCATCAAACGGAACCTTTGTTTTTTGCCAACACTTGAAGAAAAAACGACTAGCCAATCTATCAACATGGTTAAAATACAACTCTATCTGCTCTTTTTTCATTTCGTGAAGACAATCTATCGCCAGAAACAGGTCAATAATTTTATCCGGTAGTAACTCAATCTGGTCAGGCATCAAAAAAATAATATCTGAAGCTGCAAACTCATGTTCAACTTCCCTAAAATATTTAAAAGGTCTGAATACAAATACTTTCTTGTCCCTACAAACGCTTGACAAATAACGTTGTGATATATATAAAGCAGGTGGGATATCCACAACTATATACTTAATGCCGGGCAACAATTTCAGCATACAGAATGAAGTTCTGCCGGAGCCTGCACCTATTTCAAGTACACTGTGAACTTTACTTATATTACATCCATCCGAAATAGACAGGTATTCAAGAATAGAATTCAAAATATCCTGCGATATTCGTTTGCCCCGAAAATTTAAAAATGGAGGATTACCATCAACGGGTTCTTCAAGCAGGTTAACATATTCGCCGCCGCCGTTCTTTATCACGTAATCTAAAAGAAGAACTGTTATAATGTTAAATAAAACTGAATTCTGCAAACTGAAGTTGCTATGTTTCTTTAAAAGCTCTTTTAAAGGCACATCAATCTGTATTTGTCCACTTTCCTCTACTAAATTCTGCGCGTAATCTGTATCCAATCCACCAAGCCAGGTAAAATAGTTTACTGCGACTGTTTGTTTAAAATTTTTATAGCCCTGTTCCGCAATTTGTTCAATATTTTTTTTATTTAACCAGTTCCAGTATTTTGATGACCTATGAAAAGACGGAGTCGTAATAAAATAATTAACCATTGATACCAATTCATGTGGCAGGTTTTTTTTCCTGGAAAATTCACTCCACCACGGTTCGAACTCAGCTTTATAGATTTGCTTTTTATTTAAGCGCTGAACCAAATACTTATAAGTATAGGACATAATCGGTGGACAAAAAGGCTTGGCAGCTTTTTTAAAAACGTCAAATACAGTTTGCATTATCTCTCTTGATAAATTCGTTTTAGAGAATAATTCACTAAATCAGGCCTTTGGCTTCATCGCCTTAACATTAATCATTGGGTCACGGTCCCCCTTCCATTGAAATTGTGATATTTCGATTTCATCGAACTCCAGCCGAATGATAATAGCTCTAATTTTTGGGATAGTATAGCAATTCTTGTGGAACTGCCCTTTACCATTTTGGCTACCGAAAATCATTGCACACAAATATCCCCACCTGTTTTTTGCAGAATACGAATACTGCCCAAACCAATGCTGGCTTGCAATGGCTTCCGGATCATTTCTAAAGAAATCTTTCCAGTCATCTGTTGCGGCCAGCCACAATTTGGCGATAGCCTCGAAATCCGTCGTTGAAAACTCAAAAATCCCGCCAGGTTTGAGTACTCGTTTGACTTCGTAAAAAAATTTAGGCTCTTCAACAAAAGAAAGATGTTCAACCAGAGAATCCGCTCGTACTTCAGCTACACTTCCATCAGAAAAAGGAAGATTAAAGATATCGTAGTCATAAATCTTCATATTCTCAAGAAATTCCTGCTGTGGATAACGCTGTTTCAACGTATCCAAGTCATCGGAGTCAATATTAATATAACCAATCAAGGGACGTCCGCCACAGCCGATGTTCAACTTAATATCGTTTTTGTCTTCTTTCATAACTCAGTATTAATATGTTCTAAAAGGGCTTCCAAGGTTTTATCCAGCCCTTCTTCCAGCGAATAATGAGCCTGCCAGCCAGTAGCTTGGGCAAAACGTTGCGTATCAGCAACGAAATTTCGGCTCTCAATAACGGACAGACCAAAAGGTGGCTGAATGTGCCTAACCAGAACATGCTTTCCTGTCTTCAAAGCCGATCTGTCAGCAATCAGATTTATTGCCTCGGCAATAGTGTGTCCACAGGCGCTTCCAATAACAAAATGTTGACAATTCAATTGCTCAATATACACTACTGCTCTAAGAAAAGCAGAAATTACGTCCTCAATATAAATGTAATCACGTAAGAAATCGCCTTTACCATAAATTGTTAACTCTTCACCTGATAAAGCCTTTCTAACCATCATATTTATAACACTCCGGTCAGCACTGCTGCTCTCCGGACCCGGACCATACACATTGGCTAGACGCAAAATCGTGCCTTGTATAATTCCCTGCCGGCAGTATTGCTTTAAGTAACTCTCAGCAAACAATTTATGAATATCATATATTGTAACCGGTTTATCCGCGCTACTCTCGCTGACTGGTAAATCTTCAGGCATTCCTACTTCCGTTGCGGTCCCGGAAAATATTACAATCGGCCGCCAGTGTTTCTGCTGGCAAACCTCCAGCAAATTCAGCATCGGTAAAACATTAGCTTCTAAATCAACACGTGGGTTACTTTCCGCAACGTACACACTGGTTTGTGCTGCAAAATGAAATATAATCTCAACATCTTCAGGTAACTCTTCAAATGTCTTTTTTGTGCAAATATCTCCGGTAACGTCCAAAATATCAGCTTTACCGTGTATAGGAACAAGTGAATCACCTCTGCTCAAACGAATAATAACACAGTTAACATCTTTAAGCACAGCAATTAGGTTTGTAGCCAGATAACCACTAGCACCTGTTACCAAAATCTTCTTGTCTATAAAAGAGGAAAGAAGTTGATTCATCCTGAGGGCGTTTTCTGCACATCCTTAACTAATAGGAGGTCCTGCTAACCAGTCAAAATCAATCTCCGGGTCATTGTAGGCTATGCGGTGTTCATCCTGCGGATTGTAAATATGGCTGGTAACATATAATAAGTTTACCGGTCCCTGTACTGCTTTACATCCATGCGCTACCCCGGGTGGAATTTTTATTACCTGAGCAGGTTGAAGGTCTCCCATTAAAAAATCTATCGTCTGTTTATAACTGGGAGACTCTTGGCGGATATCACAGAGACCGACTCTAAGAACACCGCCGCACACGTACCAGTAATCTGTCTGGATTTTGTGATAGTGCCATGCCTTTATCACCCCATTGAACATCAACGAGTGGCTCCACTGGCCAAAATCAGTTTCGAAAAAATCGTTCGTAGAGCGGATGATTTCACGGAAAAAACCTCTGTCATCGTTGTGAGTTACTAATTTTTTTATTACTATTCCATCAATCATAGTTCTAAATCACTTCCTTCTTGAATTCTTTTATTGCTCCGGAAACCAGAGTTATTTCGGCCTGGGTCAATTCCGGATACATTGGTAATGATAAAATATCTTTCGCTACATGCTCAGTTTCGGTAAGATTGTTTTGACCTCGGTTATAAGCCGGCTGAAGATGCACCGGCACAGGATAATGAATCGAGACACCGATACCTTTTTCTTTTAAGAACGCCAGCAACTCATCACGTTTATTTGAACGTACAACATATAAGTGATAGACATGCTCGGCATTTTCTCTTTGCTTAGGTAAAATCAAATCAGTGCCTCCCAACTGTTCGTTATACAGCTCAGCTATCTTTGCTCTCTTGGTGTTATCATCGTCAAGATACCTTAACTTAACGCGTAAAACAGCCGCCTGTATCTCATCCAGTCTCGTATTCCAACCGGGGCAATCGCTGACGTACCGCTGAGTCCAGCCATACTCGCGTAATAATTTTACCTTCTGAGCTAATTGCGCATCGTTCGTCACAACTATACCCCCATCCCCCAAAGCCCCAAGATTTTTTGTAGGATAGAAACTAAAACAGGCCAGTTCACCATATGAACCAACGCGCCTATCTTTATATCTGGCACCATGTGCTTGTGCACAATCCTCAACTACCGGCAAATTATGCTTTCGTGCAACCTTCATAATCTGGTCTAAATCAGCAGGTTGACCATAAATATGAACAACAACAATAGCCTTTGTTTTAGGGGTAATAACAACTTCGAGTTTTTTGGCATCGAGCGTATAATAAGCGGGTTCAATATCAACAAAAACCGCTTTGGCCCCCGTCAGCTCAATTGCTGCTACGGTAGCAACGGCTGTATGAGAAACTGTGATTACCTCATCGTCCTGTCTTATCGATAGGCATTTCAATGCCAAATGAATTGCCTCTGTACCGCTGCCCACACCAATCCCATGAGAAACTCCGATGTATTCGGCAAACTCCTCTTCGAATGCTTTAACTTCTTCTCCGAGGATATACAATCCCTTGTCAAGTACGCGAGAAATCACAGTATCAATCTCGGCCTTGTGCGACAGATATTGAGCTTTTGGACTGGCGCAGGGTATCATATCACTTTGACCTCTGGGACATAGACAATCCATTTCCCGCCTGACTGCATAAACTTCTGTTCCTTCGCCATTATTTCTTCTGCGTGGTTCCAGCCGAATAATAACGCGTACTCCGGATAATTATCACAAAATTCCTGGTAAGGCCTTACAGGTATATGAGCACCGGGGCTGTATTTACCCTGTTTAATCGGCGTCGTATCACTGATAAACTCCACCAGTTTGGGGGTAATTCCGCAATAATTTATGACCGTTGTGCTTTTGGAAGTGGCTGCGTAACCAACTACATGTTTATCCTGTTGTTTAAGGTCAGTTAAAACCTTCGTTAGATTAGTACGTGAAGCTTCGATATTTTCACGTAACTTATCAAACGTTTCAGGCCTGTGCAAGCCAAGCTCCTGCTCATAGCTGCGCTGCCTTTCAACTGCATTTGATACCTCTTTTGTTCCCTCATGGGTAATAACATAACGCATAGAGCCGCCATGAACATCCTGTGGCATGACATCAACAACCTCCATCTGATGCTGCTCGAACAGATAACCTATCGAGGCAACAGAAAAATAAAAGGCATGCTCATCGTAAATCTGGTCATAAGAGGTTTTTTCCACGATGTCACCCAAATAAGGGTCCTCGAACATCAAAACACCCCCGTCTTTTAGCAAAATCTTTATACCAGCAGCCACCGAATGAAGGTATGGAATATGACACATTACGTTAGCCGCTAATATTGCATTCGCCTGTCCGTGTTCCCTGACAATTTCCCTGGCAACCTCTTCATCGAAGAACTCCGAGATCGTTGATATTCCTTTATCAATAGCTACCTGCGCAACATTTGCCGACGGCTCAACCCCCAGATGCCGAATCCCCCTTTCGGCAAAATTCTGCAGCATTATGCCGTCATTGCTGCCGATTTCAACAACAAATGGGTCATCACAATCAAGATGGTTTTTAATGACAAGTTCGGCAAACTCCCTGAAATGCTGCACCTGTCGTTTGGAAGTGGATGAAAAGAACGCATAGTTCTCATGAAACATCTTCTCACGGCCGGGCTGCTCTAAAAGCTGAACCATCTTGCATTTGGGACAAAACCCCGCCCCAAGCTCAAAAAAGTACTCAGATTCAAATTCCTCCGGCATCAAAAAACCATTAGCTATGGGCATCTGCCCAAAAGAGATAAAAGTCTCAACGTCCGAACCACATATCAAACAATCCTTCATTTCTCAATCCTTTTCAAAACTTTTTTTCCAAGTTTGCGGAGAGCACCTGCAGTGATATATCGGATATCAGATTTTTTCCGCTCTCTGGTCTGTCTTTTTTGCAATTTGTTTTGCTGTCCTCGATTGATTTCGTTGAGTCTTGCAATTTCGCAGGTTTCAAGAAAAAGCCTGATGCTTTTCGGAATGATAAAATTCTGATTTATAAACTGTTCAGCTTTTGAGTTTTCGAGATACATTACTCCGAGTCCGTTGTTCGATGGCAGCGAAAAAAGCTTCAAAGGCAGGCTGGAATCAGCGACGAAATCCTCGACGGCGGTCCAGACGCCGTTTTTAGGTCCACCTTCGTACTTGGCATTTTCAAAGGGGTAATTAATCATCATCTCTCTTAGCTGCGATGACCAGGGAGTCATACCACTTTTTTCGTAGTCATGCTTGGCGTCTTTTGGGAGGTTTCCAGGGTCGTAGTACATATCTCTTCTTGCATAAGGCCAGGAAGCAGACCTTACAAAAACAGTGGGGAAGGCGATATTTTGACGGTCGGCCAAATTTTTTGTTGCAGCAAGGTCACCATAAATGGTGTAGTAGTTCAGGTCGCCTTCGAGAAAAACGGCATCGATGGGCCGGTCGAGAGCCGGAAGTACATCGTGGCTTTTGCCAACAATCATTTCGATTTTCCCAGAACTGGAGACCACTTGTTGAAGGGAAGGTTTGAGAATAGGGTCTATTACAGTGAGCGTGGCACCAAAAGTTTCGCAATACATAGAGAGAAGTCTCGTATTCTCGCCCTCGTCAGCACCTATTTCGAGTAGATTTTTACCCTGTATTTGACACAGAAGCGGGCTAACAATGTCAAGCCAAAACAGACAGAAGCCGGACCTCCCATCCAGATTTTTCAGCAGATGGAGGTCCTCATCGCTGCGTTTTGAAAAGGCTGGTGACAAGTAAATGGAACTCACGGTTTAACTCTTTCCGTTTCTTATATTAAAGCGACTAAAGTATTCATCACTTAAGACACCATATTCGATTACGTCAAGGTGTTGCCCTGATTTGTAAACAGCTTTGCGCCTTACACCTTCTCTGACCATGCCAAGATATTCAGCAAGTTTTTGCATAGCTATATTGTTTTCAAAAGTCCCACAGGCAATACGTCTGAGATTCAATGATAGGAAGCCATGGTCGCAAATAAGCCGAGCGGCCTGTTTTCCATATCCTTTGTTCCAGCAAGATTTGTCGCCGATGATGATACTCAGCTCGGCGGTTCGGTTAATGTAATTAATATTGTCGAGCGCGATGTTTCCAATGTGCTTGTTGTCTTTGGAGCTGACGACGGCAAGTACGAGCTTGTCTTTGGCGGCATTTGACTGCCGGACGTATTCACGCGCAGCTTCGATAGTATATGGAAAGATATGATGGGAGTTTCCACTGCAGGTTTCAACATCGTTGAACCAGGTAGGATAGGATTCAACACAGTCGCTCTCAATGAGCGGGCGCAGGTAAATATCTTTTCCTGTGAGAAACGGTGCATCAGTCATAATTCCTCCTTTGCCACAAGAGTTTCAGGCATAATAGAGCGAAATGATTTTGTAGTTTCAGAAGGGGAATATAGGTGTTTCTTTTGGAGGCAATAGTCATTTGATTCCACGAATTTGTCCAGAGTTTGGAGTATCCGATGGTGTTTTTGCTGTGAGAACTGTTCGAGGAATTTCTGATAGCTTACGGGGCTTTTCTGTTTGTAATAACCGCCGATTTCTTCGAGGAACCCGTGGTAGTCATCATAGAGCCAGTTGTCTGCATTGTTAAGAAAACAGCAGAAGTAGTATTCATAGACTTTGTTGGCGTCTATATGAAATTTCATATTGGACAGGTTAAGGAGGATTTGTTCATACTCTTCGATGGACTTTGGGTGAATATTGAAGTCGTAGGCGACATGGGGATTGCACATCGAGGCATTGATAACAGGAACACCGAGAGCGGCATATTCAACACCGATTGTACCGTAGACGGTGAGGGCAAAGTTGATGCCATCCTCGATTATCCGATGGTGGCTGGTCTGAGCAGGCAGGAGTGTGAATTTCGGAAATTGTCTGATGAATCCCTGGATGATTTCAGTATTTTCCGGCAGGAAATCAGGGTGTGTTTTTATGTACCAATCGTAGTCGGTTTTTTCGGAGATTTTACCAAGGAAGACAAGCCATTCGTGTGGTTCAGGAAAAAGGTTTATGCCGTAAGGATGAGGACTATCAAAGAGACAGTGTGCGGCAATGAGAATCTTTATCCTCGGGCTCTCGGCAAGAACCCTTTTATCACCTTTTTTGGTGTAGGCGGATTTAGTGGAATAGACCATGTCAATACCGACTTTGCCCGAGAGTCTTTGATCGAGTCTCTGCTTTGCAGCTTGGAGACCATCGGTTTTTTTACGGCCACTCAACTCGCTGAAGATTTGTGGATAGTCGAGGAAATCATTGTATGCCCGGTAGTTATGAGTATCGGTGATATAGTACAAGGTTTGTGCGTTTACCTGATAGACAGGGATTTGTCTGCTGACAGCGAGGCGCAGAATAACGGCATACCAGTGATAAACGCAGTGACTGACGATAACGGACTTGACATTGTGGGTATCAAGATAGTCACGCCAGTAAACGTAATAGGTGAGGGCCTCCTTGAGCGAGTCCATAAAGCGGGGGTTGTCTAACTCGAGCGCAGGGATACGGTACTTTCGCAGGTGGGAATCGTAGAGAAGGTCACCAATCCAAACGCCGTTTATCTTGAGATTTTCGACGCTGCGCTTGGTACTCAACAGGGGGTAAACTTCGTCAAACAATCTGTCAACGTCACGAAGTTGTTCGTTCGAGGCAGCAAAAGAAAGCATTTCGCAGTTGAAGGATTTGTAGATTTTTTCGTTTACTTTTTTGTTCTCGATCAGATAGGCGATAATCCTTGCGTTGTGCTTTTTTGCAAGGTAGTTGGCAAGATAGCTGCACGAGACTATACTGCTGGCGACTTTGACTGCTTCAAGGAGTATTTCGCCCTGTGTGGTGTCGCAGCGAAAATCACACCAGGAAAACCTATTGTGCCTGATAAAGGCGGCCTCGCGCTTTCTGTCCACGATAGCCTTGAGGTTTAGGTAAGGTTTTCGAAGTAAAGCTTTGACTGCTTCCATAGATTATTACCCAAAGTTATGATACCATGGCCGGTGTATCCAGGTAATTGTACCCAAAATCATGCCGTAGTCCGCAGCGGATAGCGCGGTCGATGTAATCGAGGTTTTCTTTGGAAAACACCTGTCCTCGATTCTCGCGGACGGTGAGCCTTTTGTTAGAGCTTAAGACCTCAGGGGGGATTTTCGATTTCATTTTTTCGCGGCTACACAACTCAACAGCCTTTTCCAAAATGGAATCGTCAATATCAAGGACCCAGAGTTTCACCACCTTTCTGAGATTAGTGAGGGGGTCAGCGATAAGGTCTTCGTAGCGGATACAGATGTAGTCTTTTTCTGCGGTCTTGTTGGGTCTGGAGATAAAGTCACCCCAGTAGTTGAAGTGGTTGATTGTTCTCTCGACGTATCCCTCTCTGATGAACCGGTCCTGTGCGAAGGACCCATCGAACGTATGAAGCAGCCACGATTCGAGCTGGTCGTGGATGTTTCTGACGGTGAAGACGACTTTCATGGAATCGACGCTGAACATATTTGTTTTCTGGATGGGGTGGTGCGCTGTCATAAAAGAATTCTTGTGAAAAGGTTGTTTACTTTTCAGGACCGCAACGAAGTTATGGAGTATAGATGGCCATATTATCTTAATGTTATGCACCCATTCATTATTTACAAACTTATATTCACCCGTTCTACCGGCTTTTAGATCACATGCACTCGTGAGCAGACAGGTAATGAGTTCAGTACCTGAGCGGGGCAAGGTGGATAGATAGCACTTATTTTCAAAGGTATTATGAAGAATTCTGATTCCTTTCATCAGAGATACTGGGTGAACAGCAAGCCAGCCGCAGGGTTTTACATATAGATGCATATATTTACGCAGCAGGCGAGTCATTAAAAACCTCTCAGCAATTAACTTTCATAAGCTTTTTCGCCTGTTCGGCCAGTTCACAACAAACTTTCAAAGTTGCAAGGGCTGTATGACCATTAGAGCGGACCGCTTTGCCGGTTGAAATCGCCCCTATAATCTCCTGCAGGGCCCCTGCCATCGCCGATGAGAAATCCAGCTTAAACGGCAGATTATTTTGCTGACTCGGCTTCAACACTTGATACCCCTTATAGACCGGGTCAGGTTGACGTCGAAACCATTTGGTCTCTCGACCAGAAACTTCAACGTTAACGCGGCCCAGAGTCCCCAGAATATCCATCTCGAAAATGCTATATTCCCTTGCATCCATCCCCATAAGATAGACAGGGACACCCTCCATTAACAAACGCGCATCCACCGTAGGGTCATCTGCAGTGAAGTCCGTGTGGCTGCCGAAAACCTGCATTTCACCAGGCAGCCCAAACCAGTCGAGGAGCAAATCAACAGCATGAGAACCATTGTGACAAATGCCCTTTGTGTAATATACAACTACTTTCTGGATATTTCCCATCTCGCCTTTCTGTAAAACGCTCTTGATATGCTGAATCTCTGCATCCCATCGCAGGCAGTAGTTAACAGATAGAACTACACCCTTTTGCGCGTAACCGGACACGACCGCTCCGGCATTTTTAACCTCAGTCATCAATGGTTTCTCACACCAGACAGCTTTGATACTCGGGCGTTTGAGGCACAACTGGAGTATCTCTGTGTGTGTGTTGTCTGGTGTGCAAATACTCACAATGTCCGGTTTTACAGCAGAGAGCATCTTAGCGGTATCCGCGTAAGCTTCCGGAATACCCCACTGGGCACTAAATTCCTTTGCTCGCCGATAGTCTCTGTCAGCTACTGCTACTAATTCAGTAGCCGGCTGTTGCTGATAAGCCTTGGCATGAGTGCGTATCTGGTCATCTTGGGCATACTCATCGTAGCCTCCTGCAATCTGGCCGCAGCCAATAATGGCTGATTTTAACTTATTTTCACCCATTCCAGAAGTCTCTCAGTAAAATCAACAACCTTCTGTAATGACCCGAAGACAAATACATCATCAACATTGGTATCTTTATCATGTAAACTGTCACATAACAGGTCAACGAGGGCAGTTCTGAGTTGTTCCCTCGTTGTCACACAAGGGGTAATACCAGGACGAATAGTGGGCAGCCAATCCATCTCTACTGTCCTTGGTACAACAGACAAGGTAAGTTTGCCCAGCAATGCCGACTCTAAAATCAACATAGTAGTCAGGCCAACTATAAGGTCGGCCGCATAGATTAATTCAAATGGTGAATCGCCGCTGCTAACTAAATCGAATTCTTCCAAGTAACTCATATAATCTTCTGATATGTCCTTTGGATGAAGACGCAATACCAGATAAGGACGAGGTCTTACAAGCTGAACGGCATCAAGAAACTCTTCCAGTACAACTTCGGTTCGCCCCCTGCCTGTTTTTCTTCCGACAAGCGTGTAATCGGACAAACTGTTGGTTTGCAGCCTAGATAGCCGAGCCGAACAGTCAGTTGCGAAAATGATTACTTTACGTTCCTTAGGTACTCCAGGCAGTACACGTTGCCTAAGAGTACTTTGACCTTCGTTCTCAAGTTTCATTCTGAATGTACGCATATAGTCATAGTGTGGGTGGCCACAGACAATAACTCGTTCGGTTGGATAACCAAGCGCAATGTAATCCGACTTCGTCGATTTATCCACCACCAACAACCAATCAGGCGCATAAGCCAGAGATTTCTCAGTTTGACCCCTGAAGCGATGGTCAGGATTCATAACAGCATCTACTACACCAATGCTCTCGATTTTAGCTAATCGTGCTTCAGCTACAAGTGCCAATCCAAAAGTATCCGGGTTTAATCCCGTACCTACTATCAGTATTCGCGGCCTTAACGCAGCCAAAATTCCACCGGCGGTCGCCGGATGTTGTACGGTTTCAAAATGTACTCCTAATCGAAGCAGATGTTCCCTTGCATGTCCACTAGCTAATATTTTCACGGACCAGCCCCGACCAGCTAGTGCAGCCGGTAATTGTGCCACGAAGTTTGCCGCACCCGGGTCTTCTACAAAAATTAAGACGTCCGTGCTGCGCACCGTTTATTCCTGTCAAACTGCTCTAAATTACCCCAAACTTTCCGGAATGCCTGTATAATTAAGCCGGTTTCCTCATCTGTATATCTATGAAGGCACATCCCAATGCCGATATATCGATGGTCCTGCAACTTTTCCGCGACTGGACATATCCCTTTTTGATATGACACATTTCCTCTGTAAAATTCAGTATTCCACGGAAATCCCTTTGTTCCATAAGCAATTTTATTCTGATACATCGGGAGTAGATGCAAGTTGGCATAAGCTCCCGACGCAGGGACTCCCTCCGCCTGAAGCGCATTTACAATTAAATCCCGCGGAACGCCGGTTTCTGCCTCATCGTATAAAAGCGGATAGACGTAGTAAACATGGGTACAGCCTGGTTTAACAACCGGTGTTCGAATTCCTTTCAACTCTTCAAGTCCTTTTGATAATCGGGCAGCAGCGGCAACTCTTTCGCCGACTAAAGTTTTGAGCTTCTTTAATTGCTCAATGCCAATTGCGGCCTGAATCTCGGTCAGTCGAAAGTTAAATCCGAGCATATTTGACAGGTCTGTAACACCTTTGCCACCTACCACCGCCTCGGCGTGGTTGCGAATAAGCTGAACACGCTCCGCCAGCCTGGAGTCATTTGTCACGCAAACTCCGCCTTCCCCCGTATGAATGTGTTTGTGATAATTCAGACTGAATACTCCTACATCTGCAATCGTGCCGACGAATTTACCCTTATATAAGGCCCCCGGCGACTGCGCACAATCCTCAATTACCTTGAGATTGTGTTCCTCCGCAACAGCCTTTATGGTGTCAAGGTCAGCTGAGTGACCAAAAATATCTGTAACTAAAATAGCTTTTGTATATGGTGTGATGTTTTTTTCAACCGACACAGGATTGAGGTTAAACGTATTTTCCTCTATATCAGCAAACACAGGGATCGCATTCCAGAATAAAATAGAAGTAGCGGTGGCGCTCATAGTCCAGGGGCTGACAATTACTTCATCCCCCGGTTCTATCCCGATGGCCCCAACGGCAGCAATTAAGCCGGAAGTATTAGAATTAACTGTTACCGCATATTTGACATCAAAATACTTCTCCCACGCCCTTTCGAACTCCTGAACCTTTCTTCCTCCATAGAAGCCGTGATTCCAACAACCAAAAAACGGCGACAGAACGCCCGTTTGAACAACAGCCTTGGCCGCCTCAACCTCTTCTTTGCCAATGGGATTATAACGGGGGAACTCCTCTATAATTGTCTTAGGACCGCCAAAAAGTGCCAATTCGCTCATCATCATTCCTTTTCTCGCACCGGTACTACCGTACGCCTGATGTCTCTGTTTATAGCAACCCATTCCGGTTTCGACTTCAGCAGCTCAATCACTTCTCTGCAGCTAAAATACGGATTGGCATCCCCAAAGTGCTCAATGATTTTTTTTAAGAGTTCATAATCTTTTCGCTCATCCATTACTAAACCCAGCTCAGGCCAGTGCAAATCCGGTGATGCAACGATATAAATATGTGAAAAAAGCTCCGGATGTCTACGAATATGAAGAGTAACATGCTCGTGCTCTGCTGGGTCATCGGTCATCTCTGCCGAACGTCTAAGAGTTTCGAGACTAAAAATCTGTACGTCCATACCGGCCGGATAACTGCGGATATGCCCGATGACTACATAATCACAGGAATTACGCAAAAACATCTGTATGTTTTGTTCTATGAGCAACGGGTCAATAACAGGACAATCCCCTGTTACTTCCACAACGATATCGGCATCGACCGATTCGGCAGCACCGATTACTCTTAGCATCACATCTTCTTCGCTGCCCCGAAAATGGGAAATACTTTGCCTTCCAGCAAACTCAACAAGGCAATCATCCGTGCTGTTCATTGTAGTAGCAAGAACAATCTCCTGGATGGATTTAACCTGCTTAAGCCGATTAACTAAATGCTCCAGCATCGGCTTACCATTTGCTGGCAGCAGCACTTTTCCAGGCAGCCGAGAAGACGCCATTCGCGCCTCAATTGTGGCAACAATCTTCAAGTTCTCTTTTTTATTGTTTTCCTTTGCCAGATGTTTAATCCCACTCAATTAGCTCTTCTCTCTCCAATATATCAAGTGTTTTTTTTGTTTTTGAAACACTCATGCCTGATTGTTGAGCTATATCTGCTACGGTTCGAATGCCATCTAAGCGGAAGATAGTGTTAAAGATATCCTGCTCCATTGAACTATAGTCAATTCCGTCGAATCTGGAACAAAATAATTCACCCTTAAATTTGGGCTTCGGGATGCGTTTTTCCTCCGAAGAAACGATGGGAATCTTAACCGGTTGGATTCGGCGAGATGGCTTGGAAACACGGTCTTTCCTGAAAACCTCAACAGCATCAATAATCTTTAATACTAAATCACGGGAATCATACATATTTGCAAAATCAGCATTTTCCGGCGTATCAAAGCTTGAATGGTATTCCTTATAGGGAGAATCCATCTCATGTCTTGGTATGGTCCGGGACAGTGAGAGCATTGGAACACCAATACCATAGGCGTTGAACATCCGCTCATCATTCAGCAGGTCATTGATTGGGTCACCAAGCCAAACCTGGGGGTCATGTTCTTTAACAATATGATAGATGCATTTGTCAATTTGAACATCTCCTATTATCGAAGGCTTTAACATATGATGGTGTCTCGTCCCAAGCATCTCAAGGAAAAGTCCGCCTGTCATTTTCGGTATAAGACTCTCATTGTGGCTCAAGTAGGCAGCTGAACCGATTGTTTCCGATACAATTATAAAGCGGTAAGTATAACGAAGCTTCTTCCGCTTAAGAAGCTCCCGCATAACATCTATACCGACCGCCACGCCGGCCATATCATCATTAACCATACAGGGATGGCAAAGATGGGCACACAGAACAAAGCATTCATCGCTTTCGCCCGGCACGACAACTTCCCCTACTTTGAGTGTGCTGTAACTGAAATCTGCCTTGATTACAACACGATATCGCTCGTCGGTCAAACTGTCTCTCAGCACTTTGCTGCAACACAACCCCCAGTCCCGCTCATAATATTTATAAACAAACGGGATTGCTTCCGGAAGTTTGTGATGAATATGTAGATGTTTGAGCAGCTCTTCACGACTGACCTCACCTTCAAACGGCAGCGAATACGAAACTACATGTAGCGGATTGTCAGAATATGCAAATAGTCGCTTGCCATTTATCGTCCCAAGGTATGCCTCATGACAGGTCCATTTCTCAGGTACTATCCAGGTGAAGCATTCTGTTCCTGTCGGGTATTCATAGATGGCCATAGGCACTTGTTTTGACAGGGCCTGTAGCGCCGCATCATATCCGTCCGAAACAATGTCCCTCGGAAGATGCCAAAGGGAGCAAACTATTTGCTCCATGTTGGCATTCTTGGGCAAATCTATATCGTATTCTTTTATACCCACCCGTGTTCTTTCACTGGCGATTATATCCGTTGGCGAGCTATCGAAGAAATACCATGGATCCTGAGCCAACTTAGAACTTAAAAAAACATATAACTCCTGATATCCAATACAATTGATGTGACCTAATCCAACCTTCGCTGAAAACCATAAATGCTGTGTTTGTTCGTCGGTCTCGATCCTTTCATACATAGGATTGCCAAGCTTGCCTAAAACTAAAACAGCATACAACCAAGTCTGCTTTAACAGTTTGCCGTTCTCCTTCACATAACCAGAAAAAAGTTTGGGGTAACGATATGGAACCTTAGCTAATTGTTCTAAATAATGCATACCTGAGGTAAAATGCAAACTAACACCGATGTTACATTGCTTTGCCCGTACTTGTCCCAAACGGTCCAGGAAACTCCCAGCGCCAAAACAATTATGCGGCAGATTTTCTAACAATTTTTCTGCATGTGGCCCTATTCCTGCCACCGAGAATATTGGGTCAACCGAGCGTTTAGCTCCTTTTAGTTTGCGAAGTGCTTCACCAAAATAGCCAACCTGAGAAGGTGTTTCCAGAGGGTCGAAAATTTCACCTTTACAAAAGCTGTAGGTATACGTAGGAACAAATAAAGTACCCTCGTTCCCTATAATCTCCCGTATTGCACTGTAAATAACATCAAACTTTGTTTTCCCCTCATATAGCTCTTTTGGCAAGCCGAGTTTCGACATCCCGAGATGGCAAATGAGAATATCTCCCTTTTGAACACCAACAGAAACAAGAGCTTTTTTGAGTTCGTCTTTGGTGTAGTCGAATTTCTTTTCTGTCATCGTATTGTTTTTACAGCTAAGTGCTTTCATTAGTCTTTGTGCTTGTTATTATGATATAATTAAATGCCAGCTTAGTGGCGTCCCCTTTTTAATGTCTCGTTTTGCTTTCTTGCCTAAAATCGTCGATATATATTTTGGCTTAAGGCCGTATGCAGGCCTGATAGACCTCACGTTTTTCTGAGAAAAAACTTCTCCTTTTTTTATGTCTTCGACAGCGAATAAAGAACGTCTGGCAAATTTGTGTTCCTGCTCTCCCTTAGTCAATCCGTAATGAACCTTGCCAAAAGCCTTCTCTGCAATCCTTACGTTTTCCACCAATTGTTTCAATTCCCCCGGCTCTATTGAGAAGAAGCTGTCAGGTGTCTTAATTTCTTTTGATAAGGTAAAATGTTTCTCAATCACATTTGCGCCCAGAGTTACGGCACAAATAGAAGCTCCAATCCCCAAACTGTGGTCGGAAATGCCGACTGGACAACCGAAACGCCTCCGCATATGCGGAATAGTCTTCAAATTCATCTCCTCGGGCTTGGCCGGATAATTTGATACACATTTCAGCAGGACTATTTCTTTCGCTTCTGCCTTTTTTGCGGTATTAACCGCTTCCTTTATTTCTGAAATAGTTGCCATTCCTGTTGATAAAATCAGGAATTTCTTTGTTTTCGCAGCGTATTCTATAAGTGGCAAATCAACTATCTCAAGCGATGAAATCTTATGTATCCGAACATTTAGCTCTTCCAAAAAATCTACACTGGTTTTGTCAAAGGCTGTGGCAAAAAATAAAATACCCGAATCATCTGCGACCTTTTTAAGTTTCTTAAACCACTTCCAGGGGGTGTAGGCCTTCTTGTAAAGCTCATACAGTGTTTGTCCCCTCCACTTGGAACTCTTAATTCGAAAATATTTATTGTCAGCGTTTATCGTCAAGGTATCCGGCGTATAAGCCTGGAATTTGACTGCATCGGCACCGCATTCCTTGGCTTTTTTTATCATTGCCACAGCTCGCGCAAATTTCCGCCCATGATTAGCAGAAATCTCAGCTACTATAAATACATGTTGATTGCCTGTAAAACTAAACATCACTTAAATACCACCTTGACTTTTTATCTATAACCAAAAATGCAACAATACTCTTTCGTGTACAGGATAAAATAGATTTTTTGTATGTAATCGAGCAGAAACAAAATTCTTTAATGGATATTCCGAAGCAATATACTGCCCTCCCCTATCGGCAATTAAAGACATAACTGCTCTGAATAAATTTGAGCCAAGTCCTTTACCTCTGGCTGAACTGTCCATTGAAAGAGATGTCATTCGACCATACTTATACTTCATCGCTCGTGAAAGTGAGTCATCCATCACAAAAACAAAATAACCCATTACTTTCCCCTCGTTTTCAATAATAGCTACAGGCTCTTTGTTCTCCCAACTCGTCCGAATCCATTTTTCGTACATCAAATCAACATTTTTCTTGTCAAATTTTCCGTCACAATAAAAATGACCACGACTAAACTGATTATTTCTGGCGATTTTTATAACAGCAGGCAAATCGGGCTCTTGCCAAAGACGTACATTGGAATCTGCCTTGAACGGCAAATCGGTGCATCGTGCTACGGGATAAACGGTGGTTTGATAGTAGCGAAATCCTTTATCTTCAAACAAATGAAGTGCTAACAGGTCGTCTCCGCTGATATGGGTCACAATAAACTTTACACTATTATTACGAAGAAAAGAAACACAATCATCCAAAAGTTCATCCATAATCTTGCTGGAGTCCCCAATATCAGCAGGGTAAAAAAACCAATCAATCTTTGCCACCTTAAAGCCAAAATGTTCCTCATCCCATTGTGAGACCCTACAGCCTATCATATATAGGTAATCATCGACTATTTTGAAAAAAAGGGAGGTCTCCGCATTTTGTAAAGAATCGGAAAGTCGCTGCACCAAATATTTCTGCCAGCAGTACGTATCAACAGAAGGATATAGCATATACTGATCAAAACGATACAAAGGTATTGTTTTTTCAATAGCAGTTAATACAACATCCCGTAGTTCGTTGGAATATTTCAATTGGCTACTCCCCACCAGCCTGCTTATTAAGCTCTATAGCATTCAAAACACGTTTGCATCCCTGGCCGTCAACGATTTTCCGCCCAGCCTGGGACACGTTCATCCGTGCATACTTGTCCACTAAGTGTTCCAGACGACTCTTCAATTTTTGCTCAAACCTTTCACAATCATACCAGCCAAGATATTCCAGAAAGCCTGTATCAGCCCACTCTTTGATATTTCTCGACTGGTTCTCTGCTGTGCAAATCCCTATTGTAGGAACTCCTGTACGTGCGAGCTCATACATCGTCTGGCCAGCGGAGGATATTGCCGTATCGGATTCAAGCATAGCTTTTTTCATTTCAGCAGCATCGGGATAATATATCAACTCGGTATAGTTATCTTCAAGTTCCTCAATTTCCGTTATGTTTTGGAAGCATCTCCCTATGATTACCTTTTTGAACAACTCCGGGTAAGTACTTTGTAGCAGCTTTAAAATTCTTGGAGTAAGGTTGCGTATATCTGCTCCGCCAAATGTTATCATCACAGTTTCGAGAATAGCGTTTATGGCTTTTTCCGGCACCTCCCAAAATTCTCTCCTGAGAGGTGCATATTGAGTGCCTAAAAGGTACTTGACGCCATTTCCTTCGGGATACGACATCCGTTCAGCAAAGACAGCTCCATTAAGCACAAAGCCCTTTGGATACTTAATCCTTATATCATCATCAAAGTAAACACCTGTCCCTGCAATGTCCGAAATCTTTTCATATAATTCATAATCGGCAAGATATGAGTCGACAAAGACAATATCAGCGCCTCTTAAACCCACAAAAAGCGACTCGCGGTCGCTTAACCAATCGAAAATCCTGCAATTCTTACCTCTCACAAAATCAGGGACAGTTTCATCCCCGTTTACAACAAGCTCAGGCCGTATTCCAACCTCCTCAAAGGCCTGATATACAGATACACATCTTGCAATATGCCCAAGGCCTGCATTTTTACCGCCTTCAGTCAAGATTAAAACATCCGTCATCCCAAAATCTGTCCAATCCGATTATCCGATTCAAGTCTGCTGCTTCGCAAGAAAGGCGAGAAACTCAAATTCCACAAACATTGCCTGCCAGTCATCAATATGGGCGAAACTTATCTTGCGCTTGAGTTCATCCATCGCTTTCTGGTCTACCTGTTCCTCTAAAAAAGGAGGCATAAGGTGACTGGGGGGGTAGACTATTTTTTCCAGCTTAAAATTATAACGTTCCGCCACTCTGTTATAAGTAAGAGGATTCTCCGTAGATGTTTTCATTCGCTTGCTTATGCTGTGCTGCTCATACTTTCTGGCAGGCACCTTTACACCTTCACTCAGCGCCTCGAACGCGCTTTTGTCCCCCAACAATCGTGGCGCATCCGAGTAGCCTTCAATAATATCGGCCCAAAAATGCAGTGTTCCATCATTTAGAGCGAAGGTCTCAAACAAAATGTTCTGGTGCACCACCAAAAATTTACCTCCGGGCTTCAGGATGCGATGAACATTACGATAACATGCATCCTGGGTATCTTTGTCCAGATAACGAAACAAACCTATCGCCAAAACCGCCTCAAATGACTCATCCGACATATTGGAAAGACAATTTACGTCAGCAGTAGAAAACATCTCTGGGTTCTGACCAAGAACGCTGGCAAGCAACTTGGAACGCTCGATTGCTTTTTCAGACAGGTCAAAACCTTCCGCTTGATACCCGCAAGTTCTAAGGCAGCACGTATTAAATCCAAGCCCGCACGCCATATCCAGCACTCGGCTGCCCTTCGGAATGGTGTTTATCAAATACTCGCATGCTAACAAAGAGCGATTTATTATCTCTGGGGGTGTGCACTTTGCCTTGTAATTGCGATTCTTAAGCTTAGCAATAAGGTCCTCATACACCTCTTTATTCAGCGAAGCCTTGTCATCATACCATTGTTCGCTGAAAGCTTTACCAACATCCTTAATTGAAATTGTTTCATCACTCATAAATAATCACCTTTAAAAGTGTGAGAAATATTTAGAGCTCATAACAAAACTGTCCGTTCCGCTCTGTCATTCCCGCGAAAGCGGGAATCCAGATGTTTTTATTAATGTCATTTTAGGTTTTGTTATAGACTCTTAGCTTAAGTAAGCCTTCCAAAGCCGGCGTGACAAACAGGACCCTTTAAATGTTTCTCAGGGTATCCCTTTTCAATTGCCTCAGATATAAAACCAAATACTTCATCCACTGCTGCTAAGTATCTGTCTATATGCTCTTGCTTATGAGCATAAGACGCGTAAAATGCGGTTGTAGCCAGGTATCCTTTTTCAAGCATCAATTGGGTAAAAAGAGTTTTTAAAACCATCGGGTTTTCATATTCAAATGAAAAATGTCCCAGAGGGTAGATACCGGCGATTGCTACATTTAAATGATGCTTCCTTGCTAATCTTTCCCACCCGTTCTGGATTTTCTTGCCGACATTTGCGAGGTGTTCAGAAACGTTCTTTTCTTTCAGCTTATCTATAGTAGCTAATGCCGCTGCAGGACCGATTCTTTCGGTCCAGTAGGTACTACTGATAAAAGTCTCCTGAGCGATTTGCATAATTTCTCGTTTACCAATCACGGCAGCCATTGGATAGCCGTTAGCAATGGCCTTTGCGAACACCGCAATATCCGGCTCAACTCCCAGACTCAAATGTGCTCCGCCTAAATTAAGTCTCCAACCTGATGAAACCTCATCGAATATCAGCGATATCCCCCGCTTCTGTGTTGTCTCTCTAATAACCTTTAAGAAATCATCTTTAGGATAATAGTTTCGTATCGGCTCCATAACGACTGCAGCAATTTCGCCCTTGTATTTGTCTATTAGCGATAAAAATTGTTTTGTTTCGTTATATCCGAACGGAATAGCTGTCCCTTTTAAAGCTCTTGGAACTCCTTTAGGCTCTAAACCGGATAGAAGATGTCCATCCAAAGCTTTGTCATCTGCTAAATTCGCTGATAAATACCAATCGTGCCATCCGTGATAGCCACAAAACAGAATCAAATCCTTTTCTGTCTTCGCTCTGGCGATTCTCGTCGCAATAGCCATCGCTTCCCCGCCGGTTCGCGCATATCTTACCATTTCCGCCCAGGGATGAATTTCACACAGAACCTCGGCAAGCTGTATTTCTTCTGGACAATTTAAAGTCGCCATAGAACCTTTATCTATGACTATTTTTACTGCACTATCAACATCCTCATCAGCATATCCTAATATACATGAGCCAATACCCATATAACTCATGTCCACGTAACGATTACCATCCAGGTCCCATATTTCACACCCTTTTGCCTTTTCGTAATAAGCAGGCCATAGCCTTGGTAAAAACATCTCCGGCCGCTTGGACAACAACTGGGTTCCGCCCGGGATTAGATTCTTACCTTTTCTTATATATAAATCTTGAGATTCCCCCATCAATCTTTCCTATATCCAAAATCCGAAATTTTATCTTCTTCAAGGGACTTCCGGTACCCTTCGTTTCTGGAAATATGCTTATTAATTTCTTCAAGTGCAGGATGCTTTACCAGAAGTCCTAAGACTTCTTCCATACCAAACGCTGGGTTTTTTTTATAAAGATTGTTGTATATACGACTTATAAATTCATAATCTTCCCTTTCATCCAGCGTCCATCTGCGGCCGGATAAATCCTTTTCGCATTCAACGTTTATTACTTTAAACGTATTCGTGTGCTTTCGTATATAAGATGTTACATGCTCTCGCTCCGATTTCAAGCGAGCTTCTTTCCAGACCCTTTCTAAAACTGAAAACGAAAATACCTCAGTATCCAGCCCATCGGGAAATGTCGGTGGGTCAACATTCGAAACATAATCGACCTCCGAATCGAGAAAACAGCCTACAAGCTTATCTATAATCATAGGGTCATGTAAGGGACAATCCCCTGTCAGTCTGACAATAATCTCTGGAGGACCAAAAGCCAATGACGCTCTGTAATAGCGATCTAAAACATCAACCTCATTGCCCCTGAAGTAATCACAGCCGAGGCGCTTGCACAAATCCTCTAATCTGTCATCTTTCGGTGATGTTGTTATTGCCACAATTATCTTTTGTAATTGTCTGGCGCGCCTAACTCGTTCCAGCATCAACTCAAGGGATCCTTTGTTATCGACTATAGGCAATAACACTTTGCCCGGCAGGCGTGTCGAACCCATACGAGCCTGTATAATCGCTAAGACCTGCCCGGTTCTTAGTTTTGCCATAAAGAAGGGTCCATGATTTCGTCGCTCAGCAAGGGTGACAACCCAGACCGAATCTCCTCGCTTACTTCGGCTGGAAGCCGAGTTTGTCGAAACAATTGAGCATTTTCATTGAACTGCTGGACACTTTCTACTCCAATTACCAAGGGCATACTTAAAGACAAACCGAAACTTATAGACAGATGTTTCGGCGACGTACCAAACTGGACGGCTAATTCGTACCATCTCTGTGATGCTTCCTTAGCAACAGGCAACCTTTTTGCCACATCATCAGGCGACAGCAACAATAAACCCTGCAGATAAATACTTCTCACGAAACAAAGTTTATCTTTCTTTTTAGCCAAATCAAATATGCCCTCGCGCAACATCCTCTGGTCCCACAAGCTGCACGGCACTTGAATAACCTGTATATCAGCGTGTTCCAAAGCTCTCCTCGCATCATCAGATGTATATACTGAAACACCAAGATACCTTACACGCCCGGCCTGCTTGCTGCGGCACAATATTTGACCCAAACCTTTGCTCCATAAATCAAGCCAATCAGCTCTATGAAGCATTAAACACCATAATTGGTCAACTCCAAGATTTTGACACGAAGCTTCGATCGATTGTTCAACAGCTTCGCTATCAGTCGGCTGCAGCTTGGGTGAAAGCTTAGATACAATCTTTATATCCGGCCCGGCTCCGCAGTACCTCAACGCTCTGCCCAAAACAACTTCACTACTTCCGTACGCCTGAGCGGTATCAAAACAGTTAACACCATACCCCAGTGCTGTCTTGACAATCTCATAAGCAAATTCTTCGTTCGGCTGCCCACTAACATTAGCGATGCCATAATCCATGCCCAACTGAGCTGCGCCCAAGACAAATCTGGAAATCAACTCGCCCTTCCACGTTATATCATTCATATTTGTATGTTACGATACAGCTTCTCTCACGGCTGATATAACTATATCCACATCTTCATCGGCCATTGCTGGAAACACAGGCAACGAAAGAATCTGTTCGTATGCAGCCTCCGCAACAGGGCACATTCCCCGATTTGTATCAAACCGCTCGCGATAAAAAGGATGCAGATAAACAGGGATATAATGAACATTTACACCTACACCTGCTTCTCTTAAAAAATTAAAAACCTTATCCCGCTCTATATTCTGAAGCTTTACTATGTATAAATGATAGACGTGCGACACATTTGAAGTTACAACCAATGGCTCAACCAAACCGAGATTTTTGAACGCCTTGTCATATCTCGAAGCGATTTCCTTACGTCGCTTTATCCATCCGGGCAGCTTCTTCAATTGACTCATCCCCAATGCGCACTGAAAGTCTGTAATTCTGTAGTTATAGCCCAAATCCACCATTTCATAAAACCACGAGCCTTTTTCAGCTCGCTGACGGTAGTCTGTGGTAATTCCGTGGTTACGGAACATAACCATCCTTCGTTGATACTGTAGCTCATCCGTCACTACCATCCCACCCTCGCCTGTTGTGATATGTTTCACCGGATGAAAGCTAAAAACAGTCAGGTCGGCTAACGTACCGACTTTCCGCCCCCTGTATGAAGCGCCTAAGGAATGACACGCATCAGCAATAAGAATAAGCTTGTTTTTGTCGGCAATTTCACGAAGTGCATCATAATCGCACGGCTGACCCGCATAGTCAACAGCTATTATTGCCTTGGTTCTTGCACTAACTTTTGCCTCGACAAGGTCAGGAGCAATCAATAATGTCTCGGCATCAACATCGCAAAATATCGGGGTAGCGCCCTGAAATACCACCGCGTTGGCAGTAGCGGCAAACGTCATCGCCGGGACAATAACCTCATCACCTGGTTTTAAACCCGTCGCGAACACAGCAGTATGTAACGCTGCGGTTCCGCTTGAAACAGCCACCCCATATTCAGCGCCAACAAACTCAGCTACCCTTCTTTCAAAAGCCTCTACCGCAGGACCTGTTGTAATCCAATCAGACCTTAAAACATCAACCACTGCCTGGATGTCATCTTCATCAATGCACTGGTGGCCATAAGGTATGAGTCTATTCAATTTCCATTTCCTTCAGCATCTCTCTAAGCTGTTCCTGATTTAACCACATATCATTTACATCGCTGCTAAAAACAAATCCATCCGGAACATAAGAATAATGATCATATTTTTTTGTAAGTGCCATAGTTTCAAAGGCCTGAGGCAGAATTACATAAATACCATTAAATTCCTTAACGTTGCGCGCCTCATCATACGAAATCAAACTCTCATGAAGTTTCTCTCCAGGTCTTATACCTGTATATTTGAATGTGCAGTTAGGTTCAATGGCCCTTGCCAAATCGGTAATTTTCATAGAGGGAATTTTCGGAACAAAAATCTCTCCTCCGTCTGCCTCCTTGAGTGCCTTTATGACTAAATCAACACTTTGCCCCAATGTAATCCAGAAACGCGTCATTCTTTCGTCTGTAATGGGAAATTCCTTGTTACCTCTTTTTTTCAAATCCATGAAAAATGGAATTACACTGCCTCGCGAGCCCATAACATTACCATATCTGACAACCGCAAATATAACTCTGCCTCCACCATAGGCATTCGCAGCAATGAAAATCTTCTCCGCAACTAACTTCGTAGCGCCGTACAGATTAATGGGACTCACAGCCTTATCAGTCGAAAGTGCTATAACTTTCTTTATACCGCCGCATACCGCGGCATCGATTACCCTATCTTTATTTATCCCTCTGTCTATAGCTGCATCGACTATGTTATCCGCCCCCATAACATTAGTATTAACAGCCTCCGTTGGATTGTATTCCAATGCCGGTACTTGCTTCAAAGCCGCAGCGTGCACAACATAGTCCACTCCCTCAAAAGCCCTCAAGAGCCTGCTTTTGTCTCTGATATCACCGAGAAAAAATCTTAATTGTTCTTTATAACCGGCAAATTTCTTGCGCATAATATATTGTTTATATTCATCTCTCGAATATATAATAACTTTGCGAGGCTTGTATTTGGTAAGTATCTTCTTCGCAAATTCCTGTCCGAATGAACCTGTTCCACCAGTAATTAAAACTACTTTTCCGTCTAACATACGTAACTTCCTGTTTGAATTAATCCACAATAAGCACCTTAAAATTCCCGATTAAAAATCAGTATCATTATCAACATCGTTTTACCTTTGAGGGATATTTAATCCTCTCTTATCTACAGGCCGCATTATCCACTTTAATTGAGGCCTGAAAAAAACATCTCCAGTTCCACCATACGAATTGTTATATCCCTGAAACTTTACCTCAAATTCAAGGATCTTCTTAACGGTGACATGTTCGGTTTTAAGGTTCACTAGGCAAACAGTCAGAAAAAATCTCCTGCCTCCAAAAGTATTGCCGGGTAGAATACACAACGCATCATAAACCCCCTGAGACAACTGATAAAAGTTCGTGGTTATGGTTGGGTCGTCCACGTTCTGAGTAGAAAGGATGGGAAAGTTATTTTCATCAACCACATTTACCAGAATATGCAGATTCTGAACCGACCTTAAGCACTCAAACGTAATCGAGACAATAATATCCTCATCTGAATCAAACGAATTTTTCGGTACACTATTCTCATCGAGCAGCGCTATTCGACGAAAACGCACCGAGGGGTTGCTCCGATTAATCTGTCCCTCCATCCGTGACTCTATTTGCTCAGATGAGGCAATTGCGCCTTCAAGCAAATTCTGGTCCAAATAATGTGCCACCGTCTGGTCCGTAGATGAGTCCATTAAAAGCTTACCTTTGTCGATTAATATGGTCCTCCGGCACAAACTGCGAATTGCCGACATATTATGGCTTACAAACAGTATTGTTCGCCCTCCTCTTGCAACAGCATCCATCTTGCCCAAACACTTCTTCTGAAATTCCACGTCTCCAACTGCTAATACCTCATCAACAAGCAGAATTTCAGGCTCCAGATGTGCAGCCACCGCAAACGCCAGCCGGACGTACATACCCGATGAATAACGTTTCACCGGTGTGTCGATGAATCTCTCTAGGCCAGAAAACTCAACTATCTCATCGAACTTACTCTTCGTCTCAGCTTTCGTCATACCAAGAATAGCACCGTTGAGGTAGACATTTTCACGACCTGTCAATTCCGGATGAAAACCTGTGCCTATTTCAAGCAGCGATGCAATCCGGCCTCTTACCTTTGCTACTCCTTTTGTGGGGGTTGTAACACGTGAAAGGATTTTTAGAAGGGTCGATTTGCCCGCACCATTACGACCAATAATTCCGAGCACCTCACCCTGTTGTACTCCAAAAGAAATATTTTGCAGCGCCCAGAACCATTCGCCCTCCAGGCCGGGCCCTACGTCCGATGTGAACTTTATATTAGGGTCTTCTCTGCCGCGAAGCCTGGCCCACCAACTCTGCAAATCCTTATATAAGGTTCCGTGTCCGATTACACCGTAGCGATACCGTTTCGAAAGCCCCTCGACTTTTATAACCGTCTCTGGCATACTCAAACCGTATCCATGAAGCTTTTTTCGATCCTGCTAAATAGAACGACGCCTCCGAAAAAAACTACTAAGGTTATTACCCAACTGATACATGTAAAAATAGGATTAACCACTCCGACACCAAAAACTGAGTATCGAAACATCTCAATAACCGAGGCCATTGGGTTCATCATATAAAAATACAAAAACCTCTCAGGAACCTTTGAAGCAGGTATGACCACCGAGGAGGCATACATCCAAAGCTGAATAGCGAAGGTCATCACAAAAGTCAAGTCGCGGTATTTGGTAGTAAGGGAAGAAATTAAAATGCCTGCACCTAAGCTTAGAACCGCCATTTGAAATATTAAAACGGGAAGAAATAGTATTAGCAAAGTCGGTCGAACCTGAGAACCGCGTGCAACAAAATAAATATAAAAGCCGACAAAAAGAATAAGCTGTATTCCAAATTTTACCAAATTAATGATTACTGTGGAAACAGGAACCGTAAACCGTGGAAAGTACACCTTGCCGAAAATACCTGCATTTTTCACAAATGTGTGCGATGTCTCATTAAGACAGTTTGCAAAATAATTCCACAGAACTACTCCTGAAAGATAAAAAAGATACCCCTGAATCCCGTCGGTGGAAATCCCTGCGATCTTTTTGAAAACCACCGTGAATACTACAGTGATGAGAACCGGCTGAATAATATACCACAACGGGCCAAGAACCGTCTGTTTATAGAACGTAACAAAGTCCCGTTTGATGAAAAGAGATATCAGGTCCCTGTAACGCCAAAGGTCTTGCAGATGCAGATCAAACCATCCTGTCCTGGGTCGGAGAATCAGGTCCCACTGCTCTTGTTCTTTTTGTGCCCCGTCCACGAAAGATTGCCCTCTTTAATGTTATACTTTTTTACTACCCAGACTCCGTCCCCGTGGTTTGCAATAAAACCCTCGAAGAACCAATCCAATAGTTTTCTAATCGTCCCGGACTATTTCCCTGTAATTGACAATCGAGCCGGAAACAAATAATACTTGCCCAATAGCTGATAATCAAGTTTTTTTTAGTGCTTATGGGCTGTTGTCCGCTGCGAATAGGCGGGATTTTCACAAATCCGGATAGATTCCTGTAAGCCATCGTTGACACCATTGCTTGTTGGCTTTAGAATCTTCCAGATTGCGATAACTCATAAGGAGATAAATATGGACTTAAGAGGTGTTATTCTTGCCGGTGGCACAGGGTCGCGGCTTAGGCCGCTAACCAAGGTCACAAATAAGCATTTGCTGCCTATCGGACACAAACCTATGATTTATTATCCGATAGAAAAGCTCACCTCGATAGGTATCGAACAAATCCTGATTGTAACCGGCATCGAATATATGGGTGATGTAGTCAGCCTGTTGGGTTCCGGCAGGGAATTTAACTGTCATTTCACCTATAAAGTGCAGGACCAAGCCGGCGGAATCGCACAGGCCCTTGGATTAGCCGATGGATTTTCGAACAAGGGTTCCTTGGCTGTAATCCTCGGCGACAATATCTTCCAGGCAAACTTGAAAAAATACGCCGATAATTTCATCGAGCAAAAAACTGGAGCGAGATTGCTGCTGAAAAAGACACCGAATCCGCAGCGCTTTGGTGTTGCTCAGGTATCCGATACAAGGGTTATCCGGATCGATGAAAAACCGGAAAAACCGAAGTCGGACTACGCCGTTACGGGTATATATTTCTATGATTCCGCCGTCTTTGACATCATACGAACCCTGAAACCGTCGGCCCGCGGCGAACTCGAAATCACGGATGTAAATAATGCCTACATCACCAAAGGACAACTGGTCTACGACATCCTCGACGGCTGGTGGACCGATGCCGGAACCTTCGAGTCACTCAACAAAGCCAATGAACTGGTTGCAAAGGAGCCGCCGCAGTGACATATTATATGATGAGCGCGGCTGGCTCGACGAAATAATATTCCCGCACGAACGGATACATAAGTATGGCTAAAGACAGAGTTGCTATTTTGGGCGGCAAGGGTATGCTGGGCTCGGATTTGACACTGGCCTGTCAGCAGCACCAAATTATTACAACTGTGCTTGACCTGCCCGACTTTGATATCACAAATGAAAAGCATCTCTCTGCTGCCCTGAAAGGGGTGGACGCTGTAATCAACTGCGCTGCCTACACGAACGTCGAAAAGGCAGAAAGCGAAACCGAAACGGCATACAAAGTCAATGCCGAAGCTGTAGGCAAGCTTAGCGCCGCTGCCAAAGACGCCGGTGTATGGGTCATTCACATCAGCACCGATTTCGTCTTTGATGGCACATCCGACAGACCCTACGTCGAAACCGACACGCCAAATCCGATAAATGTTTACGGAGCAAGCAAACTGGCCGGCGAGAAGCTTTTAGTTGAAAGCCGCTGCCGACATTGTATAATGCGCATCGAATGGACCTACGGCTCAGCTGGCAATAACTTTATCGCCAAAATGATTAAACGTGCAAAAGCAGGTGGAAGGTTAAAAGTCGTTGACAACCAGATAGGTTCGCCGACGGCTACAACTGAAGTTGCTGAAGCGATTTGCATGTTGTTGCCAAAAAGACCTGAGGGATTGTTTCATTTTGCAAGTGCAGGCTATGTCAGCCGTTTTGAAATGGCGAAATTCATTTTTGAGAAGCTCAAATGGCAAGTGGATTTAGACAATTGTAAAACTGCCGATTTCCCTATGGTTGCTGCAAGGCCTCTCAACAGCCGTTTCAACTGCAGTAAAATCAAAGCTCTGCTTGATAAGCCAATCGAACCCTGGCAGTTACCCTTAAAACATTTTTTGGAGAAGTTATGAGAAAAGCTCTGGTTACAGGCGGTGCAGGCTTTATTGGAAGCAATTTCGTTCAAATGGTGCTTTCAGAGCACCCCGATTGCTTTATTGTAAATCTCGACAAGCTCACTTACGCCGGCAATCTTGAAAATCTCACCGGTTTTGAGAACCATCCCAACCACAAATTTATTAAAGGTGATATTTGCGACGGCACTCTCGTAGAAAAAATTATCGATAAGTATAAAATAGATGTGATTATTAATTTTGCCGCCGAGAGCCACGTAGACCGCTCAATCACTGCTCCGAAGGTTTTTATACAAACCAATGTTATTGGCACACTAACCCTGCTCGAAGCAGCGCGAGATAAAAAATTAGAGCGGTTCATTCAAATTTCGACCGATGAAGTATACGGCTCACTCGGTCCAGAGGGCAAATTTACAGAGCTGACACCGCTCAGTCCGAATTCGCCGTATTCCGCCAGTAAGGCTGCGGCGGACCAACTGGTTGAGGCGTTCGGCCATACCTGGGGTGTAAAATATAACATCAGCAGGTGTTCAAACAATTACGGCCCTTATCAGTTCCCCGAAAAAATGATTCCATTGATGATTAACAACGCTTTGAACGACAAAGAGCTGCCTGTTTACGGCGATGGCTTATATATACGTGACTGGCTGTATGTATATGACCACTGCACCGCCATCTGGAAGGTTTTGGCCGAAGCGCCGCCCGGCGAAGTTTATAACATTGGTGGATGCAATGAAAAGACGAATTTGGAAGTGATAGCTTTAATCCTGGAGCGGCTAAAGAAGCCGGAATCTCTGATTAAACACGTCAAAGACAGGCCCGGCCACGACAGACGATACGCAATTGAGGCTGAAAAGATAACGACAACGTTGGGGTGGCAACCTTCGGTAAACTTTGAAGAAGGAATCAGAAAAACGATAGACTGGTATATGCAGAACCAGAAATGGCTGACCAGCGTCGTCTCCGGCGACTATCAAAAATACTATGATGCTATGTATTCGAATCGGTAATCGTTATCCCGTAACATTCTGAAAAGAGGATATGAAAGATATAAATCCAGCACCCGTTGTAAGCGTCTGTATCCCTACATATAATAGAAAAGACTACCTTAAAGAAAACCTTCAAAGCGTATTTGCCCAGACATACAAAGATTATGAGGTTGTTGTAGTCGATGACGGCTCGACAGACGGCACGGAAGAAATGATAAAAAGCACTGGCTACCCTGTAAGGTATTATTGGGTAGACCACACAGGCCAATATGCGGCGCGAAATAAACTAATCGAACTTGCACGGGGAAAATATATTACATTCGTCGACTCTGACGATCTCTTGTTTCCGGATACTATCGAAAGGCTGGTAAAAACAATAGACGCACACGGCTCCGATGTGCTCGCTTACGGGGCTCACGTCGGCATTGATGAAAAAGGCAGATATGTAAAACGAAAGCAACGTCTGCTGCCGTCGGGTAATATCACTGCGGAATTGTTTGAATTTATTTATGTTCATTCCTGCGGGATGATGTGTCCCAAAAAGTTTTATGAAGAGTTTGGTGGTTTCGATGAACTCCTGAAGTGCTGCGCTTTTTACAAACTATTATTGAAAATCTCTGCCAAATATAAGTTCTTTCCAGTCGAGGAGCCGACCTTCAAAAGAAGACGCCATAAAGATAACGTTTCCATCCGTTCATTTGCTAATCGTAAGCTCGAATTTGACATCCTTGAGGATTTCTATTTCAAAGGTGGCGGTGAAAAGCTGATACCTCGATCTCGTGCAATGAAGAGGCTCAGCCAGGAAGGCTATAGAGCTGGCCGATGTGCGATTAGGGAAAAAATGTTCGAGCAGGCACACTTGCTGCTAAGCCAGTCTTTTCATCGACACCCGAATATTAAATCACTTATTCACTGGTTGCGGGCATCCCTGAAATGCCTGCTTGCTGCTCATTAGCGCCTACGTAAAACCTTACGCTTCAACTCCTTAAAAGACCATCCGGAACCGATAGACACCCCTGCCTTTATAATCGGCTCGTATTCCGGAATTCGCCCTTTCCATTTATCAGGGCCGCGCGATGCAACAAATAAAAGATATATCGCCGCTTTCTTACGATTGCTCTCAGCCTCATAAACTACCTCCAATCCATTTTCTCTGAAAAGCTCACGAATGCATGAAGGAGTAAACCGCCAGTAATCTTTATAAGATTCCTTCTCATGCTGTGTCTGAGAAAAAGGGACAATGATAATGGCAATATCTCTTGTCATCTCACACAAGTTCCTGAAAGCTCTTCTGACCTCGAATATGTGCTCCAAAGTAGTGTGGTTAAAAACGACGTCAAAACGTCTTTTTAATTCTTCAGGAATATCCTTGACCAAATCAACAGGAAATTCGTCCTCCATTTTTTGATAACCTCGTGCGCCTGTGTAATTAGTATAGTAATAACCGGATGCATTTGAAAAGTATTCTTTATAATATCCGCCTTCTTTGTCCCGGTCGTCCCACGCTGATACATTAACAATATCACCGGTGAAAATTGGTGCTAACTTTCTTATCTGATGATTAGACCAAATCCGTGCGATTCTAAACTGTCTGTCAACCCTTATTTCCATCTTTTCGTTAAGTGGTACAGTTCCTGTTTCAGAGATTGAAATGTTCTGCGGCAATTTGACTTACCGTCTCACCGATAGCCAGTGATGCTGTTGCAGCGGGCGACGGTGCATTCAAAACGTGAATCGAATTGATGCCTTTTTCAATCTTGAAATCATCAATCAGCTCACCCTTGGGCCATAGCGCTTGAGCACGCACTCCTGCTCTCGATGGTTTTATGTCTTCAACTCGCAGTGAAGGAATAAGTCTTTGTAATTGCTTGATAAACTGACCTTTGAAGAAAGCCCTCCTGTATTCATTCAAGCCATATCTCCAGTGCCTGAGAAACAATCTCCAGGTTCCCGAGAATGTGAGCGAATCCCACGAATCTTTTATGCTGAAGGCCGTTTTACTATAACCTTCTCTTTTAAACGAGAATACTGCATTAGGACCACACTCAACCACGCCATCTATCATACGGGTAAAATGAACTCCAAGAAAAGGAAAGATGGGGTCGGGAACCGGATAAATCAGGTTTCTGACCTTATGCAGTGCCTTTTCAGTCAATTCATAATAGTCCCCTCTGAATGGTATTATTTTCATCAGAGAATTTATTCCATCCATTTTCGCAATCCTGTCGCACTGTAGTCCTGCGCAATTTACAAGACATTTCGTTGCGAAATTACCCCTGCTGGTTGTAACCTTTGTAACTCCATCGTGTTTATCAATCCTGGTTACCTCGCAGCAGGTCAACACCGAGCTTTGTTGTGATTTTGATTCAAGCAGTTCAGCCAGTTTTTTTGCAACTTCCTTAAAGTCGATAATCCCCGTGCAGGGTACGTATATCCCTGCTATACCCCGGCTGAACGGTTCGATTTCGCTGATTTGTTCGGGGCCTATTTTTTCAAGGCCCTCAATCTGGTTTTCCCGACCATTCTGGAAAACCTCTTCGAGGGTATCAAGTTCAGCCTCTTCGGTGGCTACGATTATTTTCCCGCAAATCTTACAGGCAATGTTATTTTCTGCAGCGAATTCAACGAGTTCCTTGCGGCCCTTGGCGCAGTTTTTCGCTTTATATGAGCCGCTCTTGTAATACAACCCTGAATGAATGACGCCTGAATTGCGTCCGGTTTGATGCACCGCAAGCTGTTTTTCTTTTTCAAACACACCAATGCGAATACCGGGGTAACGCATTTGAATCTTGTATGCCGATGCTAACCCGACAATACCGCCGCCTATCACAGCGATATCAAAGTTGGTTTGCTCTTGAGTATTTATTTTCTTTGACAAGGATATTATTCCAGCGTTATCAACTGGGTTTCGTATAAACCTTGATATAATGGACAGGTTCGCATCAACTCTTCATGCTGGCCTTGGGCGATAATTCGGCCTTTATCCATTACTACTATTATATCTGCAGTAATAACAGTGCTGAATCTGTGTGCGATTATAAAACTGGTTCTATCCTGCATAATTTCCTCGATAGCCTGGTGAATTTTTGCCTCGCTGTCGGCATCGATATGACTGGTGGCCTCATCGAAAATCAGGATTGCGGGGTTCTTCAAAATCGCTCTGGCTATAGCGATTCTCTGCAACTGGCCGCCGCTAAGACCGGCGCCCTGCTCACCGATTATCGTATCGTAGCCGTTGGGTAGCGGAGAGACAAATTCGTGAGCAAACGCCCGCTCAGCGGCAGCGATTATTTCCTCTTTAGTAGCACCAGCCTTACCATAAGCGATATTGGCCGCTATGGTATCATTGAACGTTACCACGTTTTGTGTAACCATCCCAATCTGGCTTCGTAAACTAAATAGTGTTGCATCACGGATGTCTTTACCATCTATCAAAATCTGGCCTCTATCGGGGTCATAAAACCTCGGCATTAAATTTGCCAGTGTTGTCTTGCCTGAACCGTTTGGTCCTACGATAGCAACATTATGCCCTGCCTGTACGGAAAGATTTATTTCTCTTAATGCGGGCTTGTCTGCATCCGGATAGGTAAATATAACATTTTTGAATTCGATTTTATTTCTCAAGGGTACAAGCTCAAATGCGTCTGGTCCTTCTATTTCCAGACCTTGGTCGATGATGGAATGGACGCGCTGCGCCGCCGCATTGGCCTGTTGAATTTTATTCCATACACCGCTGGTTCGCCTGACTGATTCAGCTGAGCCGCCAAGGAAGAACAGAAGCATGAAAAAGTCAGCTGGTATCATCGTACCGCCAAAAACCCAGACAGCACCAAATATCAATCCAACCGACCCTGCCAGCATTCCAAGTGCCTCCAGTATCGGCCCGGCGGCGGCGTCTATCTTCGCCATCCGAAACTGCTGCCTTAAAAGCCTGCGATTGATAGTTTCAAATATACCACGCTCATATTTTTGCTGGTTATAAACCTTTACCGTCTTAACCGCACCAATTGCCTCTTCCAGCTTTCCAAGCATAGCCGCCCAGCTCTCAAGCGAACGCCTTGTTGCGCGCCTCATCTTTCTGCCAAGTTTACCAAGAACAAACAACGAAACTGGTGCACCACACAAAAATATAAGTGTTAGATTGCGGTCTATCAGCATCGCCCCGGTAATCAGGCCGAGGGCTTTTAATGGCTCGCGAAGCGCCTTGCCGAGCAGAACCTTCAGCCCATTTCCTATCGAGCTTGTATCACGCACAAGTCGGCTGACGGTATCGCTGGGACCTTCGCTCGCAAAAAAACCTACCGGCATACCTAACGAATGCGCAAAAGTGTCTTCCCGCAAATGGGCCAAAGCCGTATGCACTACCTTCTGGGCTGTATAATCCTGATAAAAGCTGGCGGTGCATCGGATAATCGTAACCACCAGCATCAATAGCAGGATAAATACCACCGCATCTCTCTTGTGTTCCTGACTGTCATCGCTTGGAAGCTGCCGCAAAAATTTATGGGCTAAAGGAAAATAAAAAGGCGCTTTCCCGCAGAATATTGTTCCTTTTTCAATCTTATTATGTCCCTGCTCATCGGCCCGTTCAAATTGAACTACTATCTGGCTGTCTTCTGTCGCCATCGCCAGTTCCGCAAGCAACCGAGGTGAAGTCACCCTGTCTCTGGATTGGCTGACTAAACTGTTGCCGGCACCAATAATCTTGTCATTAGCTCTTAGCCCTGCTTTCTCGGCCAAACCGCCTCGCTTAACCTCCGCAATGTTAAGATAATATGTAACCTCAGGATTATTCGGGTCGGACATATCTACCGGCGGGGAAACGTAAAACTTCATCCCGTATCGTAACGAGCTGACCTTTCGATTAAACCAGCCGTGCAGCCCTTCATCACCCATCATCACCGTCAGTAACGGCGAAATCGTTGCGAAACTTATAGAATATAGGGCGCTTATCAGCATTGCGCTGACCACTATCGTTATCAGCCCCCGCCATTGTGGCCAGATATACTTGAATACTTTATTAAGTGCCTTCATAATCGTTATTTCTATTTCTCTCAAGACCGAACAACTATCCCCGGTGCGACTCGAACGCACAACCTCTGGCTCCGGAGGCCAACGCTCTATCCAATTGAGCTACGGGGACGAAGACCTAATGCTATTTATTACGCCAAAACGGCTGGCAAGTCAAGAATATAGGTGTGATTTTACTATTGCTGAATAACACTCAAATTAGTTTTATGGCCCATCCCAAGTGTGGTTCAGCCAATTTTTCGCCAACAGAGCCATATCTTTGAAGTTTACCGTGCTGTCGCGATTTAAGTCGCAACCGGCGCAGTTCCAGTTAAGCCAGTCGCAGTTATTGGCAATCCATTCGTGCGACAACATTCTAAGGTCGTTTGTATCAGTCCGGCAGTCACGGTTGATATCACTCTCCAACCAGGGATGCTCTGTATCTCCACATTGGTTCGGCAAAGTATCAGGTACTGAATAAATATCGTTAACATCAAATCCAAGAATTGCCCTTTGAGTATCAAAGACAATGTTGTTATAAGGTCCCAATACAATTTCAAGGTCCATATTGTACGAATAGCCGAGAAAGTTGGCTCCAAATATTCCGTCAAGTATTATGGGCTCACCGGTACGTTCGTCAATAGTTCCTATATCTAAGACGCCGACATAAGGACTGCCATATACTAGCTCAAAACCGTTGAGAGTTGGTATCGACATCGTGTCAATCAGGAATACCGGCACTGAAATCTCACCTCCAACACCCATAATTGGCTGGTAAAATTCCGGTTCCACTATTGGGTCACCGTTAGAATCGACAAGGCTGAGGGTCTCTGCCTGGGCTGAAGACATCATACTGAGCTGAGCCCCTGTGTCTAAAAGCCAATCGCCAATGGAACTACTTCCTTGGTAACTGATTTGAATGTTCTCTATGACAGGGTTATAGCCTAACACGGGTAGTGGGCCTTGGTTGTTTGGGTGTGAAGTATAAAGAAAATCGGTAAACTGCACCTTAACTTCAATATCAAGTTCCGGGATGCCGGCGTCATTCGATTCCACAATTTGTGTTACATAATACGGAATCTGTATTCCCATAAACTCAAATATTTCTACTTTCAGAACCACTGACTTACCAGCCATTCCGGGAATACCAACAATATCGATAGGTGACTGTATAAATGGATCCTCAACGTAGTCGATAGTTAATATCAACCTCCAGGGGCCCAAGTCCTCATGGAATTGGTTTTCAGTCGGCGTATCTTCTAAAGGATGGAAATCCCCCAACGCAACATATAAATTCTCGGATACCTCAAAATCTTGTTCTCCTCCTACTCCGACATCGACATAGTTTGCATTAGGTTCGGCATATATGCCAAGAGCTTCTCTGGTTTCGCGAGATAGTAATATCCCTGAAGCACCTGTGTCAAAAAACATATAGTGCACGCTCTCCTCCGAATTAGGTATGGGTTCTCCTCCAGGACTTCTACGAAATAGTACATAAATATAAGGCATATCACCAAATGGCAATGTGCCATCGACATGAAATTCGTTAGCATCCTGCGCAAAGAGAGATTCCTGCGTTATGCCGATAACTAGAACGAACAGAGCCAGTAAAAAAACAAAGCTCCTGGTACCATTTGGAAACAGCCTATTAAAATTATCAGGAAAATTCACGGGATAACCTGAGCTTTACTAAATTAGGCGTTTATTATATGAAATCATCCACCTCTTATACGTTATACTATAGCATATTGTTTGACAAATTGGAATCCTGTAAATACTATTTAATGGCCCCCTGCCGTGTCATCGGCGATACCATTCCGAACTGCGGCGATTGCATATTCGATCATTTTGACTTTGCTGAGCTTACCAACCATTGGTTTGAAGCTTCAAACTCCTCCAATTGGTACCTGCAATATGATATAGCGCCAGCCGCAAATCCGGATGGCAAAGTTGACTTCTTAGATTTAGCTTTGCTGGCAAAAAACTGGCTTGAAGGTTTCGAACCTTAATTTTATCGCCGATTTTTCATAAAAACACCCAAAATTGATTCGCTTGCAAAAAAGCTCAAAACAGCATATAAATTGGGCTTGTATGCCAACAAACGCGAAAAAACAAATAGAGCAATTGCGTAGCGAAATTCGCAGGTACGATTATCTTTATTATGTCCTCAATCAGCCGAAAATTTCAGACCGGCAATATGATAAGCTTTTCGCCAAATTAAAGTCCCTTGAGGAAAAACACCCGGAGCTAATTGTGCCCGACTCACCCACTCAGCGGGTCTCTGAACAGCCTCTTGAAGGCTTTGAGACTGTCAGGCACGCTGTGCCGATGCTGAGCATAGATAATACCTATAATGCAGAGGAACTGCGTGCATTCGATGACAGGGTGGCGAAGGGACTTGGCAGCCGGGACTATGATTATGTGGTCGAATTAAAAATCGATGGCGTTGCAATAAGTCTCCGCTACGAAAAAGGCAATCTCACCAGAGCTGCAACCCGCGGCGACGGCCGGGTAGGTGATGATATAACCGCTAACGTCCGCACGATAAAAGCTGTTCCGCTTGTACTTCTTGGCGATGGGAATGTTCCGGATGTCCTCGAAGTTCGTGGTGAAGTGTATATGCCTACTAAGACTTTTACTCAATTGAATAAACAACGTGAAAAAACCAGCGAGCCGTTACTCGCCAATCCTCGAAATGCAACAGCAGGTTCATTAAAACAGCACGATGCAAGAATCACAGCTAAAAGAAATTTATCTTTCTTTGCATACGCACTGGGCGAAACCAGCAGGGAAATCGCAAAAACACATTTCGAAAACCTCGAAAAACTCAAAAACTATGGTCTACCGGTAAACCCGCATATAACAAAAGCCCAAAACATCGATAAGGTGATTGAAATATGCAATAAATGGGAAAAGAAACGGTTCGAACTGAATTATCAGATTGATGGGCTTGTTATCAAGATTAACCAGCTTAACTATTACGAAATTTTAGGCGCAACCGGCCGGGCGCCAAGATGGTGTATGTCGTACAAATATGCAGCTGAGCAGGCTGAGACCGTTGTCGAGTCAATCGATGTCCAGGTCGGCAAGAGCGGGATTTTGACACCGGTAGCAAATCTGACACCGGTTCTATTGGCTGGAACAACAGTTAAAAGGGCGAGTCTGCACAACTTCGATATGCTCGCAAAGCTCGATGTTCGCGTCGGCGACAAAGTCGTGATTGAAAAGGCAGGCGAAATCATCCCGCAGGTCGTCGAGGTCAAAAAGCAACGCAGGCCTAAGGGAACATCGTTGTTTAAGCCCCCTGAAAAATGTCCCAACTGTGGTGGCAATGTCAAAAAAGATGAAGAAGGGGTCTTTCTGCGATGTGTAAATCCGCATTGCCTCGGGCAGTTGAAAGAACGAATCAGATATTTCGCCGGCAGAGGACAGATGGATATCGAAAACCTCGGCGAGGCCCTTATTGACCAGCTGGTTGATACCGGATTGGTCAAAAACTTTGCCGACATCTACAAGCTCAGAAAAGAAGACCTCGTCGAGCTTGAGCGAATGGCCGATAAGAGCGCTCAGAATGTTATTGATTCGATTGATGCGAGCAAAACAAGACCATTGTGGCGATTAGTCGCCGGACTCGGTATTAAACACATAGGCGTGCAGACCGCACAAATACTAACTGAGCATTTCGGTTCGCTCGATGACCTTGCCAAAGCAAGTCAGGCCGAGCTTGATGACATCGAGCAGGTGGGAGAAAAGGTTGCTGAAAGTATATACGAGTATTTTCACAACGACAGAAATATCGCGGTGATAAAGCAGCTTTTATCAGCGGGCATTAAACCCGAGCCGCCGAAAAAAACCAGAGCAAAAGGCAAACTGGCGGGCAAGACCATCGTAGTTACAGGCACCTTGGAAAACTTCACACGTCAGCAGGCCGAGCAGGCAATCAAAAATGCAGGCGGAAAAGCAACCGGCAGCGTGAGTAAAAAGACCGATTTTGTATTAGCCGGCGAAAAACCGGGAAGCAAGCTCGACAAAGCAAGGAAACTCGGCGTCAAAGTCATCAGCGAAAAGGAATTTATGAATATGCTATGACCCGCAATGAGAGATATATGCAGACGGCACTGAAGCTTGCGCAGCGCGGCATCGGCTCTGTTGAGCCGAATCCCGCCGTCGGCTGCATCATTGTAAAAGCTGACCAAATCATCAGCAGGGGCTGGCATAAGAAATTCGGCGGCACGCACGCGGAGATAAATGCCCTTAGAAACTGCAAAAAATCGCCCCGCGGTGCAACGATGTATGTAACGCTCGAGCCCTGCTGTCATCTCGGCAAAACGCCTCCCTGCACAGACGCAATTATCAAGGCGGGAATCATCAAGGTCGTCGCAGCGACAAAAGACCCCACAAAAAAGGTCAACGGCAAGGGTTTTAAGATACTCAAAAAAGCAGGCATAAAAGTTGAAACAAACGTCTGTAAAAAAGAGGGTGAATCACTAAATGCACCTTTCTTCAAATTCGCCCGAACAAAAAAACCGTGGGTAATTATCAAGTGGGCACAAAGTAAAGACGGCTTTCTTGCCCGCAGCGATAAAAAACGATGGATAACCAGCACAAAAAGCAGAAAAGACAGTCACAAACTGCGGAAAAAATCACAGGCAATCCTCATCGGCATAAACACGGTCCTTGCCGATGACCCTATGCTCACGGCAAGGCTGGACTCCGGCAAACAGCCGATTAGGATTGTTCTCGACAGCCGATTAAGAATCCCAATGAACTGCAATTTGGTCAAAACGGCGCGAAAAATACCGTTACTTATATTCACAACACTAAAAAATAATAAAAAGATACTACAGCTGAAGAAAAAAGCAGTTGCAATCGCCACTGTCGACTCCGCCGAAGGCAAATGCAATATTAAAAGCGTTCTGGCGAACCTCGGACAAAGAGATATTGCGCAAGTAATTATCGAAGGAGGCAAAAAAACAATAACTTCATTTCTAAAGCAGAAACTGGCGGATGAAATTATTATATACACCTCGAACGAAAGACTTGCGGATAAAGGCAGGGTAAAAATTTCCCGACAGATGAAAAAAGCATATCATCACGTCACAAATAACTATTTCGAAAAAAAACGCTTCGACACCGACCTTTTTTTAAAAGCATTCATGAAATAATAAGATAATTAGGATTTTTTATTCAGCATTTTTTTGCTTCGCAGGATATGGTGGTAATGTTGTGCGAAGCGGTGGGCTTCATCACGGACGTATTGCAGCAGTTTCAAGGCGGGCGAATGACGGGGCAGTTTCAATGGCCTTGAGCCGCCCTGGATGTAGAGTTGCTCTTCGCGTTTAGCAATTGCGACGATTTTCACTGCTGGCGCTTTCATTTCTTTAAGAGCAGTTTGGGCGGCGTGAAGGTGTCCGAGTCCGCCGTCTATCAATACAAGGTCTGGCCAAAGCTCTTCGCCGCGGAGGGCATATTTGTATCTGCGCCTGATGACTTCGGTAATCATTGCATAGTCGTCGATGCCTTTGACGGTTTTTATCTTGAATCGCCGGTAACCGCTCTTAAACGCCCTGCCGTCAATAAATTTAACCAGCGAGCCGACCGCCTCGGCCCCGGCGATACAGGCAACGTCAATTCCTTCGATAATTCTGATTGGTTGAGGCATTTGCAGCAAATTCTGCAGTTTTGTCAGCGCCTCGGCCGGGTCAGCAGCGAAGACTTCCGGCTGGACATCTTCGTCGGGGCTGCCCCGGCGATCCAGACGTTCAATCAGCCGGATACGGTCGCGAAACATCGCAGCTTTCTCGTATTTCATCGTTGCTGCCGCCTCTTCCATCTGTTTTTTCAATTGTCGCAGGACCGTTGAACGCTTCGAACGCAAAAAATTTATAAAATCTGTAATAATTTTTTTATATTCGCTCTTATCGATTTTAGCCGAACACGGTGCGGCGCATTGTTTTATGCTGTATAAGATACAGGGTCGAAAGAACTTACGTTTAGAATCGTCTTCCTTGATATCCAGCCTGCAGGTTCGAAACTTGAATATCTTCTGCAGTTCTACAAAAACCGCACGCAGGTCTTTTGCATTTGCGAAAGGCCCGAACAATCTGCTTTTCAGCCGGGGTTTTCGGGTAATATAGATGCCTGGAAAGTTTTCACCTGTTGTAATTTCCAGATATGGAAAGGTTTTGTCATCGGCGAGGTCTGTATTGTAAGGCGGGTGGATATCCTTAATCAGTCGTGCTTCCTGCAGCATTGCGCCGACTTCCGTCTCGGTTTCCAGAAAGTCGATTGTTTCAACTTTGCTTAGCATTTCTATGATTTTAGGACCCCTCGAAGCAGCGAGGTCGGCACTTTGCTGAAAATAGCTGGCCGCACGCGAACGCAGACTTTTAGCCTTGCCGATGTAAAGAACTTTATCCTTCGGGCCTTTCATAAAATAAAGTCCGGGTTTTGCTGGAAAGCTCCTTATTTTTTTACGGATTGCTTCGAATTTATTATCTTTTTGAGCCGGCATATCGTTATCTTAACATCATTTTGAAAATATCTGAACACATCTTGTTATCTTCAAAAAAAAATCTCTTCATAGCTTTAGTAACTGCAAGGACTAACAGCAGCATCAATAAATTTGTATAAAAATTTTCGACTTTGTTCTTTACACCTAATCGAATTGCCGTTAATTTGCCGATACTATTTTTACGGGTTTTATAACTATATCTGGCGTAATTCCCGTTCATTTTACTATATGTTGTAGTATCCCGTTTTTCGCACGGAGGCGCGTAAATGTCGTATAAATTCAATCCCGAAAATCCTTTTAGAGACAAGCAAACCCAGTCAAAAACTGCTGTCCAGGCCGACGGTTCAGTTGGTTTGGCAATGGAGCATTTCTTTTCGACACCCGGCGTTCATCCATTTGAACAGCTTGAATGGGAAACACGTTCAGCTAAGATTGCCGGTGATAACGGACAGGTAATCTTCGAGCAGGATAATATCGAAGTGCCGACCTCCTGGAGTCAATTGGCAGTAAAGGTCGTGGCCAGCAAATACTTTTATGGTGATATCGAATCTGGCCAGCGGGAGCATTCGCTAAAACAGCTTATCCATCGTGTTTGCAGGGCGATTGCCGACCGCGGCAGAAAAGACGGTTACTTTGCCACTGACGAAGATGCCGAAATTTTCTATAATGAGCTGATATGGCTGTGTGTGAACCAATATGGGGCATTCAATTCGCCCGCATGGTTTAATGTAGGCCTTTTTGACGTTTATGGCGTTGCTGGGGGCAGGCATAATTTCCATTGGGACCCGGAGCGTAAAGAAGCTGTCCCCTGCAAAAACAGCTATGAACATCCACAGGCCTCAGCTTGTTTTATACAGTCGGTTAAGGACTCAATGGAAGACATAATGCGCCTGGCGGCAAGCGAGGCAATGCTGTTCAAGCACGGCTCAGGAACCGGGACCGACCTTTCGACGCTGCGAAGCAGTAAAGAGAAGCTCTCCGGCGGAGGCAAACCTTCGGGCCCGCTAAGTTTTATGAGGGTTTATGACCAGATAGCTGCTGTAATCAAATCTGGCGGTAAAACCCGGCGGGCGGCAAAAATGCAGTCACTAAAGGTTAGCCATCCTGATATCGAGGAATTCATTACCTCAAAGGCCGAGGAGGAAAAAAAGGCCTGGGCACTCATTGAAGCCGGCTACAACGGAGAGTATAACCAGCAGGCTTACAGCAGCGTAATGTTTCAGAATTCCAATCTTTCCGTGCGCGTTACCGATGAATTTATGCAGGCGGTGGAAAAAGATGCAAAATGGGCCACCCACGCTGTAACAACAGGCAAGAAGATGCAGGAACATTCTGCACGCAGGCTGATGGAGTTGATTTCTGATGGCACGAGAATTTGCGGCGACCCGGGCCTGCAGTACGACAGTACAATCAATCGCTGGCACACCTGCCCCAACTCCGGACCGATTAATGCTTCGAATCCCTGCAGTGAATATATGTTCATAGATGACTCAGCCTGCAATCTGGCCTCACTGAACCTTATGAAGTTTCGCAGGGAGGACGGCTCTTTCGACGTTACCGGCCTTAAAAATGCCGTCAGATTGTTCATTATTGCCCAGGAAATCCTGGTTGATAACGGCAGTTACCCGGACAAATCGATTACCGTCAATAGTCACCTCTTCCGTCCGCTTGGTCTGGGCTACGCCAACCTTGGCTCTCTTGCTATGAGTCTGGCCCTTCCTTATGATTCCGACCAGGCACGGGCCTTAGCATCGGCTGTCAGCGCTATATTGACCGGAAGTGCTTATACGACAAGTGCCGAAATCGCCTCAATCAAAGGGCCTTTTCAGGAATTTCGCGGGAATGCCGATGCTATGCTGAAGGTTATAAATATGCACCGTCAGCACGTCCTTAATATCCCGGAACCGCACTGCCCTGACTATATACGCAACGCCGCCCGTGATACCTGGGACCAGGCCTTTGACGCCGGCTCCAAAGTCGGTTTTCGTAACGCTCAGGCAACCGTCCTTGCCCCGACAGGGACCATCGGCTTTATGATGGATTGTGATACCACCGGCATAGAACCGGACATCGCCCTGGTCAAATACAAGCTGTTAGCTGGCGGCGGAATGCTCAAGCTCGTCAACAAGACCATCTCGATGGCCCTCGACAAACTTGGTTATAGCGCCGAAGACATCAAATCAATCTGCGACTACATTGACGAAAATGAAACCATCGAAGGTGCGGAAAAACTTAACCCCGCTCATCTGCCTATCTTTGACTGTGCTTTTAAGCCCCGTAACGGCAAAAGGCACATTCACTACTTGGCACATCTGAAAATGATGGCTGCGGTCCAGCCGTTCATATCCGGTGCTATCAGCAAAACTATCAATATGCCCAAAGAAAGCACAACCGAGGAAATCTCAGCCGCTTATATGGAGGGATGGAAGCTCGGATTAAAAGCGGTGGCAGTCTATCGCGATGGTTCCAAAAGGCTTCAGCCGGTCTCCACCCAAAAGCATAAGGAGACCAGGGCCAAAACTGATGCCGAAGTGCCGATTCAATCTCGTCCATACAGGCATCGTCTGCCGGACACCCGCCAAAGCATAACGCATAAATTTTCTGTCGCAAATCATGAAGGCTACCTGACGGTGGGGCTATATGAGGATGGTCAGCCTGGTGAAGTGTTTATCACTATGGCCAAGGAGGGCAGCACCGTCGGGGGCCTTATGGACGTTATAGGCACCTGTACTTCACTGGCACTTCAGTATGGCGTGCCTTTAATTACACTGGTGGACAAATTCCGGCACGCACGCTTCGAGCCGTCCGGAATGACATCGAACAGAGACATTCCTTTTGCAAAAAGTCTGATTGATTACATCTTCTGCTGGCTGGGCTGTCGATTCATACCCGGCTATGCCGAGCAGAACACACCTAATAGAGCGGCCGTCCCGCCCGAAAAGGAAAGTAAGAATACTACAACAGCAAGACAGCTTGTAGAAAAGACCAAAGACCTTGCACAGAAAATCGCCGAAGCAAAAACTGCCGCGAAAACTAAAGAAAAGACAGCTCGTGCAGAAAAAGACCCTATGGCCTCGAAACCGTTATCTAAGCAGCCCCCTGCTGCTGGCAAAAGCAGATTTGCCGGCCTTGCCAACCGAATTGGTGCTTTCGTAAGTTCCGTTGTTTCCGATGAGGATGGCCAATTGCAGTCCGAGGCTGATGTTATGCAGCTATTTAACGCCCAGTTCGAGCATTTCTCCGACGACGCCCCCGCCTGTGACATCTGTGGTGCCATTACCGTCCGCAACGGCACCTGCTATAAATGCTACAACTGCGGAAACTCTATGGGCTGCTCGTAGCAGGTTGTGGGGTTCTTTTACCCTTTACCGTTTGGCAAGATAGTTATGCAACCTCTTTTTAATGTATCTTTTGCCCCACGTTGCCTTCAAATATCTTTCTCGATTGGCTGCATCCTGTTGATTTAGACATCCTTCCCAGTAAACCAGTTTCAAAGGCCGCCGGCTCTTTGTTGTCGAAACTTCACCGCTTTTATGCTCCTCTAATCTTTTTTTGATATCGCTCGCAATACCAATGTAAAATTTATGATCTTTCTCCGATTGCAAAACATACACATAATGAAATTCTTTCATAAAACTATCTTACCACACCTATATAATGAAATGCGATAGTTTACCCTCTTCTATGAGATGCGATAGTTTACCCCGTGAGATAATAATCCAGCAAAATGCCTCCGACGTTTTTTCCTAAACCACCTTCGGACTGCTTCAAACAAACATAACTCTTATCTCACCGGGGCATCTCATCACGACCTCTGCCAGCTTACCCCGACGGTCTCAGTTTCAAAGTGTTTTCGCTTGCCGTTTTCATCGTAGCGGAAATTGGCTACGTGACTATTTCACATAGGGGCTTCTTTGACAATACGTACCTCATTTGAGTCCTTGCTCACATAAACCAAAATATATTTGTGAGGCATGCCCCAGTAAGGAAACATATACAGGTCACAGTCCTCATTTATCTTTTTATCTTTTATCGTCCCCCATTCTTCGACATCTTCCGCTGTTGTAAGCACTCGAGCTGGTTTACCCAATTTCTTAATTGCTTCGGATAATGGAAGCCCAGCTTTAACTTCTTTAAGGAGTTAACTTAACCGTTCCGCAGAGCGTTCTTTTAGGTAATCAGATACAAATATAATACTGAGTACAAAGCAAAAACATATAGCAGCTACTATAAAGGTGATTTTCTTATTTGACCACATTACAATTTATCCAATAGCGGTGACTTTTTCCTTTAATATTTTCACATTCTCCCCCAAAATCCCACAACTTTCAATCCCAAAAATTAGCTATTGCCGCCTCCAGTTCGGCCTTTTTTACGCAATACGATATACGCACGACGCAATACTCAATAAACTCGACTTATCACCATACACCAGATACGATTCACGATACACGAGATACGATATTTGAGATACGCTTCACGCTTCACGAGATACGGAAAAAATTCCCTGATTTTTTCGAACGTTTCTATACATTTTTCGAATATTTCTATACAGTTTTCGAACGTTTTCCAATATTTTCCAATATTTTCTATCATATGCTCGTATAATAGCACCGTTCCCCCCTTTCTCTCCATTTTACGAGCGACAAGTAACGAGCGACAAGCGACTATTATGCTTACCCTGCTTCTCCACGCAATACTCAATACGCACGACGCTATACGAAACCATCCCCGCGAAGCTTGTGCCTTAGGTGCGGCTCCACAATTTTGCATTTTACATTTTTATTTTTAATTTTTTTCTTCTGCCTCGACAGCAGCAACGCCCCCGCGGCCTGTGCCCTAGGTGCTCCTGAGCATAGTTAAGCCCCCGCGGCGCCTGAGCGGAATCAATCAAAAATGGGGATACTTGTTGAGTAAAATCAAATTTTTTCAAATTTTTTTAAACCCTTTTCCTGCAATGACTTACAAGATTTTTATCTTCAAAAAATCCTCGATTTTTCACATCAAAAGTGCGGGTACCTCCAATTATGAAGGGGTGTACTTCTGCCCCAAATCGCCCAGCAGGGCAAGGTCTTGGATCCAGCAGGCCCGGGTCAAGAATGACTAGCAGTTATTAATCTTGTAGTGGAGTTTACTTCGCCGTTTGTAAGGCAGTTGGAAACCCCATAGGAGATTCTCTATCAACTAAGAACGATGAACTATAAACAAACAAAATTATGCAAAACGAACCCAATTTCTAAAAACGAAAAATCGAACGTAATCTGTTATTTGACAAATGAATATGGTAATAATTCGAGCATCACTGCGATGCAAAAACGAACCCAAAACGAACCCAAACGAACCCAATTTATAGTGAGCCTGCCTGCCCTGAGCGAGGCCGAAGGGTCGAACCTATTTCAAACAGCTTCATTTATTATGGATTGAGCCAAAAATATTGAATTTTTTTATGCCTCGGAAATAGTTTGACAGATTCGCCCAATTCGTTAATATGCTGGTTTTTACTATGTAGGAGCTTTGCTTTAATGAAAAGCTTTTTGGCGAAAAAAGGTGAGATTGAGCAAAAATGGTGGCTGGTCGACGCCGATGGAACCGTACTCGGCCGAATGGCAGCCAGGATAGCTCCTATACTTATGGGCAAGACCAAGCCCACATATACGCCAAATACCGATACCGGCGATTATGTAATTGTGGTAAACGCCGACAAAGTAAAGATTACAGGAAGAAAAGCCCAGGTCAAAGAATATGATTATTATACTCATCATCCCGGCGGCCACAAATTTGTCAGTTTCGCCGATATGATGGCGAGAAAACCTGAAAAGGTAATTGAATTGGCGGTAAAGAGAATGCTGCCGAAGAACGCTTTAGGCAGAGCGATGTTTAAAAAGCTGAAGGTTTATCGCGGCCCGGAGCATGACCACCAGGCCCAGAAACCCGAAAAATTAGAGTTGTTCTAAAAGGATATGGCAAATTATGGCAGAAACCCAGGCGAATAATCCAGTTGATAGTCCGAAAGCCGATGCAGCGGTTTCGGCCCCGAAGCCGCAGCGCAAACACGTAAAGAAGCCGGATAAAGGCAGTTACTACTGGGGCCTCGGCAGAAGGAAAAGTTCTGTCGCCCGTGTCAGAATCAGACCCGGCGACGGCAAACTGCTGATTAACAAAAGACAGCTTAGTGACTACTTTTCCAGAGGGCAGGATAAAGAGGCTGTCTTGGCACCTCTGAAGACGGTTGAGGGCGAAAAAGCGTTCGATGTTTTTGTTAATGTTCGCGGCGGTGGAACTACAGGCCAGTCCGGAGCTGCACGTTTGGGAATCGCCCGGGCATTGAAGAAATATGACGAAAACTATCTCCAGCCGCTGCGTGACGGTGGTCATCTTACCCGTGACAGCAGGATGGTCGAGAGAAAAAAGCCCGGTCAATCCGGTGCAAGGAAAAGATTCCAGTTCTCGAAACGTTGATTTGCATCTTTCACGTTTTGTGATTACAATGAGCCGCCGGAAAAAAAGGCGGCTTTTTTTTGAAGGAGATTCTATGATTCGTGTTGCGATAATAGGAGCGAGCGGCTATACCGGAGCCGAGTCGATAGAAATAATTCTGCGCCATAGTGAGGCCGAGCTTACTTACCTGAGCGCTCTGCCTGAGGAGTGCGGAGCAGTCGAGGATGTTTTTCCGCGTTTCAAGGGTCGATGCAATTTACAGATTGAGCCGCTGGATATCGACAAACTCTCCGGCCTGGCTGATGTTGCGCTGTGCTGCCTGCCGCATAAAGTGTCGATGGGATTTGTGCCCGAGCTTTTGAAAGTGGGACTGAAGGTCGTTGACTTCAGTGCAGACTACCGTATAAAAAGCACAGAAGTTTACGAAAAATTTTACCAGGTAAAACATACCGACACAGCCAATCTTAAGCGAGCGGTTTACGGTCTGCCGGAATTGTTCCGTGAGCAGATAAAAGGCGCTGATTTGATTGCCAATCCGGGCTGTTACCCTACGGGCGCCTTGCTGGCTACGATACCACTGCTGAAGGAAGGTCTTGTAGAAACAGACTCGATTATCGTAAATGCCGTGACCGGTATAACCGGAGCTGGGAAAAACCCATCAGTTAAATTTCACTTTCCCAATATGAATGAGAACATATTCGCTTATGGAATCGGCTCGCACCGGCATATGCCGGAGATGGAGCAAATCGCCGGCCAAGTCGCTGGCGCTGAGGTCCAGATACTGTTTCAGCCGCACGCGGGACCTTTTGACAGAGGTATTCTTTCGACAGTCTATTGTCAGCCGCAAAAGGAAGTATCCGGTGAACAATTGACAAAATTGTATAAGGATTTCTATGCCAGCGAATCCTTTATGCAGATACTCAATAATGCGCCCACTGTTAAAGATGTTGCAGGGACAAACTATTGCCATATCTTTGTAACCTGTGTGAAGGGTAGAATCGTAGTCTTTTCGGCAATTGACAATCTCGTAAAAGGCGCCTCAGGCCAGGCAATTCAGAATATGAACATTATTTTCGGCCTTGAAGAATCGCTTGGTTTAGATTGATTGGGAAGGTATAATTATAGTTTGATGATGACATATAAGGGATGAAAGAATGTCAGAGAGATGGAAAGATTGGCTGGCACAGGCCAAAAAGGATTTGAAGCATTCACAAAATGCCTGCAAAGACGGCGATTATGAGTGGGCATGTTTCAGTTCGCAGCAAGCTGCCGAAAAGGCGGTAAAGGCAGTTTTTTTCAAGCATCACGGTGAGGGTTGGGGGCATTCGGTTTTCGGGCTGCTTAAAGCACTCGATGAAAAAATGAGGGTAGGAGATGAAGTTTTTGAAGCCGCGAAGATTTTGGATAAGCACTATATACCGACGAGGTATCCTAACGGTTTTGACAGCGGGATACCAGCTGATTATTACACGAAGAAAGAGGCTCTGGAAGCGATTAAGAATGCACAAGAAGTCATCAAATTCTGTGAGAGTTGTCTTTGCTGATAAGAATAGAATTCTACAACAATTGAGAAAGTATGCACGGCAGCTTAAACGAAAACCGGAAGTTGAAGGCGTAGGTTTTTTTGGTTCTTATGCTACTGATACTTATGGCCCGGCCAGCGATGTGGACCTGTTGATAATTCTCCGACATAGTAACAAACGTTTCCTTGACAGAATTCCCGATTTTTTACCTTACAATCTTTCGGTTGGCTGTGATGTCTTCCCATACACAAGCGACGAAATCGATAAAATGAAACAGGATGACAATCCTTGGATACAACATGTTCTTGAAGAGGTGGTCTGGCTTTAAATGACCAATCAAGACCGAAAAATAGCTGACTGTGGATCTGTCAAGGTTCAATAGAATGCGTATGACAAATAATACTATCACAGGGCCGCGGGGGTTTTTGGCGGCGGGGATAAGGTGCGACATCAAAAAATCGGGCGGCGAGGATTTAGGGCTGATTGTCTGTCCGACCGGTGCAAAAGCAGCGGCGGTCTTTACAACTAACAAAATCACCTCGGCAGCAGTAGAGATAAGCAAACGGCACATTCAAAGCGCTATTATCTATGCGGTAGTTGCAAATTCCGCCAATGCCAACGCATGCACAGGAAAGCTCGGAATTAAAAACGCAGTAAAGATGTGTGTCGAAACAGCTAAACATATCGAAGCCGACCCGCATAATGTGCTTGTCGCATCGACCGGAATTATCGGCAGGCAACTTGCTATCGACAAAATAACAAAAGGCATCTCAAAGGCGGTTGATAAGCTCTCGGCCTCGGCTAAAGCTGGATTGGATTTTGCAAAGGCGATAATGACTACCGACACAAAGCCGAAACAGGCCGTTCGCAGATTCGAAATGTCCGGCAGAAGGATTACAATAGCCGGTGCTGTCAAGGGGGCGGGAATGATTGCACCAAATATGGCGACTACACTTTGCTTTATTACTACCGATGCAGCCATAACAAAACCGCTGCTAAGCAAGGCATTAAAGAGTGCTATCGGCGATTCGCTGAACAAACTAACGGTTGACGGCCATCAGAGTACTAATGATACCGCTATTATTCTTGCCTCCGGCCTGGCGGGAAATCGGCCGATTGTTAGTCAGTGCCCGCGATACAAAAAGTTTACAAAGATACTGGCAGAGCTATGCGATGATTTAGTTAAACAAATGGCACTCGATGCTGAGGGGGCAACACGGATGTTTAAGGTGATAGTTAAAGGCGCAGCGACGAAATCCGACGCCGCCAAGGCAGCACGGGCCGTTGCAAGTTATGACCTTTTAAAATGCGCAGTCCATGGCGGCGACCCCAACTGGGGCAGAATAATCTGCGCAGTTGGTTCGTGCGGAGTTAAGTTAAATCCCAATAGACTATCTTGCTCGATAGGAAATATTGCCGTTTTTAGAAATGGTCGGCCTGTGGAGTTCGATACGAAAAAAGCCTCTAAAATCATATTGCAAAAAGAACATTCAATCACGGCAGATTTAGGGACGGGCAAATATAGTGACTTCTGCTACGGCTGCGACCTGAGCAAAGACTATGTAACAATTAACGCTGATTACCACACATAATCTGGGGGCAGGATGAAATTTATCATCGATTGTATATATATGCTGGCCGCTGCGGCAATGACTCCCACCGTTGTATATCGAATGCTCAAATACAAACGGTATCGCACCGGCTGGGCAGACCGTCTCGGTAAAATTGCCCGCAAAGACCCCGCACTGAAAAAATGTATCTGGCTTCACGCCGTTAGCCTCGGTGAAGTTAACGCTTCTAAAACCATCGTAAAGGAGCTTGAAAACAAATTCAGTGATTTTGAAATTGTAATAACAACTACTACCGACACAGGCTTTGCCCGTGCAACCGCCATTTTCGGTGCCAATTATAAAGTGTTTTACTTCCCGCTCGATCTCTCCTGTATAATGCATCGTGCCTTTCGCGGAATCCAGCCGGCAGTTTGCCTGCTGATGGAACTGGAAGTTTGGCCCAATTTTGTTCTTATCGCTGACCAGCTTAATATCCCTGTCATTGTGGTTAATGGTCGAATCACCGATAAAAGTTTCTCCAAATATAGAAAGATTAAACCGTTCGCCAAGAAAATATTCCGAAAGTTAAGTCTCATTCTCGCCCAGACGGACGAATATGCCCAGCGTTTCATAGAAATCGGCTGCCGGGTTGAAAAAGTGTTCATTACCGGCTCACTGAAATACGACACCGCTCAAATCGTCGACAAGGTCGAAGGTGCAGACGAACTTGCGACACAACTGAATATCGGCGATGAAAGATTGTGGGTCGCAGGCGCAACTGGAAACGATGAAGAACAGAGTATTCTCGATGTTTATAAGCGATTGACGCAACAGGAGCAGTTCAGCAACCTGCGTCTGGCCATTGTCCCTCGCAAGCCAGAGCGATTTAATGAAGTAGCAGACCTGATAATACAGAACGGATTCGGCCTGATACGTTATAGTGAAATAAAGGAAAAAGCCGCAGAAGACACAGAGAAAGAAATCATCAATCATCAATCAACAATAATCAATGTCATTCTGGGTGATACTATGGGAGACTTGCGAAAATTTTACTCACTTGCAACGATAATTTTTGTCGGCCGCTCACTTGTGCCGATGGGCGGCTCCGATATGACCGAGGCCGCCGCCTTGGGCAAGTGCACCATATTCGGCCCATACGCATTTAACTTCAAACAGACCGTTGACGCCCTTTTAGCCGACGAAGGCGCTATTTTGGTCAAGGATAAAGAGGACCTGCTTCAAGCAATGCAGAAATGTTTAAGCAAACCGAGCTTTGCCAGGAAAATCGCTCGAAACGGCCGAAACGTAATCAAAAAAAACCAAGGCGCAACCATAAAAACCATCGACCTTATCGAAAAATTTCTGAATACTGGCTTATAAAACCTCGAATCGTAAGTTCAGGCCATTTCGTTATCCCTCTTCCTCAAGTTTTTTGGAATAGATAGTCGATAATTCAGTATCAGGTATCGTTGAAAGAATCTCGCTCATTGGAAAAAGCTCAAATACCAGAAGGCCCGAAAAATGACAAACAAATCTGTTTTCACGTTTTTGGTTTTAATAATACTTCTAACAACAAATCCAGCACCAGCAGTCATCAGGTATAATGTAGTCGATTTAGGCACCTTGGCTGGTTATGAATATTCACGAGCCTGGTCTATCAATAACAATGGACAGATCGTTGGATGGGTAGAAGAAAGGGACTCTTATACACAAAGGGCGATATTATTCGATGCAACCGGCGGCGGTAATAACATCGACATGGGAACATTGGGTGGAGAAAGCAGTGCGGCTTTGTCAATTAATGACAGCGGGCAAATTGTCGGAAGTGCCGATAATGATGCCAGCCCACTAATCTTTTGCCCAACAATATTTGACACCAGTGGTGGAGGAAATAATATTGAACTGGGTGATAATGGTGTTGCTGACTCAATAAATAACAACTGCCAAATTGTAGGCTATGCAGGGAGTCTTGAGAATTGCCGTGCAGTATTATTTGATCCCACGGGTCAAGGCAATAATACGGACCTTGGCACACTGAACGGATACCTCTATTCGGTAGCTTACGGAATAAACAACAACGGTTACATTATTGGATATGCCTTTAATACTTTAAGCTCGATAGGAGGGGACTATCGTGCAGTGCTATTTGATCCAACTTGTCAGGGCAACAACATTGACCTCGGCACACTCGGTGGAGAGTCCAGTGCGGCTGTGTCGATAAATGACAACGGCCAAATCGTAGGCCGTGCAAGTATCAGCCCCAGTCCCGATCCTGACAACCGATGGTTTGACCACGCAGTGATGTTCGACCCTGATGACGCAGAAAACAATATCGATTTAGGAACACTTGACGGATTTAACGGTTCGGTGGCAGCTTCAATTAATAACAAAGGCCAAATTGTAGGGCAGGCTTGGGAAGTGCAGTATGGTTTTGCAGACAACTTCCGTGCGGTACTCTTTGACCCTACTGGTGGTGGTAACAACATCGACCTTAATGATTTAATCGATCCCGATATCGGATGGAAGCTTAGTGCCGCATTCTGCATAAACGATAACGGCTGGATAGTGGGCTCTGGCACTAATCCGGACGGCAATTATCGAGCATTCCTGCTTACACCCGAACCAGCTACAATTTTACTTTTTACCCTTGGAGCAGTATTTTTACGAAAGATTAGCCGTTAAACTATTATCTTATTCTTTTTGCTACCGCTTCGATATGCTCCGGCCCTGTCCCGCAGCAGCCGCCTAAATTAATTCTGCCAGGTAACTTATGTCAACTTTGTGATAAGACTCTCAGCATGGTCAATAAACCTTCTCGTATCTTCCATCCAGCCGGCAACATCTTCGGCTCTGAAACGAACAAAATCGTCGTAGTCTCCTCTGTGCCGATTATCAAATAATAAGTCAAAATGTGTGCCCATTTCCTTCGGTATCAGACCTGTTTTCACAAACTCTTGGTGCATCAATGAGCGAAGATAGCCGTGTTTGCTTGTTGAGAAATCTCGTGTGAGCAGTAGTGCCGAGACCGCGTAGAAACAAGCATAATACAGCCGATTGACATAAGCATTCAGATGTCCCCCATCAAATAACATTTTGGCCTCGTCTAAGGCCTCGCGTGCCCGTTCCATCCGGTATCTAATCAATGCGTGTTCTTCTCTTGTCATAACAGCACCCCTTCACGGTCAACATTTTTATGAAAAGGCATAGCCCTGTAAAGAGGGGTATGCCACTGCTGTCTGTTATAGATAACCAAGGTCAGAACAGCACCGGTGTCGAGCTCAAGAGGGTATATGCTTTCTATCATTTTCTCGTGAACTGGTATATCTGCGGAACCGCTTGTCAGAACAAGGATGTCGTAATCGGAATATTCGGTAGCATCACCGCGAGCGCGCGAGCCATACAAAATCACGTCCGCATCCGGCACAACCTGTCTTATGGCCTTTTTGCATTGCCTCAGTAGTTCTATTTCCTCGGCCTTACCTTTCCACGAATCGATAGAAATCACTTGCACAATCCTGAAAATGTTCTAAATTGTTCTTTCTTATATTATCGGAATCAGGGGGCTATTTCAACTTTTTTAACCGCTTTAATGTGCTCCGGCCCGGTTCCACAGCAGCCACCGATGATGTTCACGCCGGCTGAATGAATCTTTTCCGCCGCCGCTGCAAAATCTTCAGGAGAAACCTTATAAACCGCCCTGCCGTCAACCAACTCCGGTTTACCTGCGTTAGGCTCAGCAAAAATCGTCACTCGGGATTTCTCTAAGGCCTTTACTGTAGAAATATACTTTTCCGCGAGTCCTACATATTCATCAAGCGACAGTGTGCCGCAATTAAATCCGACCGCATCAACACCAAGTGAAACCATTTTGGTAACCGCGGATTCGACATCTACCCCCATCATCGTTCGGTAATCATCACCAGCTTTATCAAAGGCCATTGACGCAAATACAGGCAAAGCACTGCTTACTGATTTTACCGCTTCGATAGCGATTGTAACCTCTTCAAGGGCAGTCATTGTCTCAATTATAAAACCATCCACCCCTCCTGCTGAAAGCGCCTTTGCCTGTTCGGTAAAAGCATCTTTTAGCTCTTCCGGCTCCAGGTTACCCAAAGGCTTGAGAAAATCACTGCTCGGCCCAATATCGCCTAATACGTATTTTTCCTCACCTGCTGCCCGCCTGGCTATTTTTACTGCTTCTGTATTTATCTCTATAACTTTGTCGCCGAGTCCGTGCCGGCCTAAGGCAATTTTGTTGGCTCCGAACGTATTAGTCAAAACCGCATCGCTGCCCGCTCGAAAATAAGACCGGTGAATCTCCAAAATGGTATCGCCCTGCTCAATATTCAGATAATCGTAGCAGCAGCCCAATTCTATGCCGCGGGCAATCAACTGTGTCCCCATCGCACCATCCAGCAGAAACAAGCCCTCACTTATTCTTTTTCTTAAACTTATTTTGGTCATAAACAAACTTTATTCTTATTTGGGCTGTTCGATAATATTGCCGTCGACAATTCTATAAATATGCGCAAAACCTTGTGGCTGCGGACGAACAAAGAGCCGTCCTCGCTGCTTATCGGTGAAGTTCGCTGGTTTCATAGAACCAAGAGTAATTTGAACCGAATCTTCTTTATCACCATTGGTTCGGTTAATAATCCTTATAAATTTCGGTACAAAAAAGCCTTTGACCAGTTCTCTGTATTTATCCACTTCCATAACGATATCAGCTTTGCCATCATCACCGAAATATTCGATTTTTCTGATTAAATAATCGCAAGTGTCGATATATATCTTCTTGGTTTCAGTACCACCTCTTTGTTGTGTAAGCACATCAAAAACCACCTCATTCGACAATGACCAGCTCTTCAAATCGCCGACTGTTACAACTCCTAAAGCTTCGAGCACCAATTTCGGACTAATCATCAGCTTTTCAGGATAACTTTCCTCTGACCACCGCCCCCACCAGAAGCTACTGACCTCTTTCAGTTTCACCGCCAGCCAAAATTCATCTTTATTTGAGCCGAGAACTATCCCTTTGGGGTCAAAAGCAATATCTCCCTGCATATAGATTTCGACCGGCGGATTTACCCACAGTTTTACCGGAAAATTCTCCTTTTGTGGTTTACCATCTCCATTGTAATACTGTAAAAGACACTGCCCATCAGCCTTCAGTGGCGCTATGTTTGCTAATCGCGTTCTTAACGTGGATAGCGACTCTGCTGCAGATTCTTTTCCCGGGCAAACCTGAACCGGCTTTTGTATCCGGGCGGCACAGCCGACAAAAATCAACATTGCCAAGACAACAAACAGTAAGCAGAACAACTTACCTTCTGTATTCTGTATTATGTATTCTGCCTTCTGTCTTCTGTCTTCCAACATTTATAAATCCGTTTGTAAAATCTCGCCTATCTGTGAAGTCAATTGTTTAACCTGCTCATCGTCAAGCTTGGGATTTATTACCTCGACGAATTCCTTCTCGCCGGTTATTCTCAATCGCCAGATTTCCCTGCCATCTTTGGTTTCGGAGGAGTCATATTTCAGGCGTCTTTTTCGCATCAGGACCAGTGCCAAGACAAAGCGAAAGTTTATTTTTTCCTGCTCGGTTTCTTTTCCCAGCCGTTCGAAAAAGGCCATCAACATTTCATCATCGACAAATCTATGCTTTTTCTCATCGGGCTGCGGCAGCTTGGTTTTCCAGTAACAGAACACAGCCGGTCTTCGCTGCCGCCAGTAATCATCGCAAAAATCCCGCCGCGCCAATCCTTCCCCTATCTCCACCAGAGCGGCGAAATATTCTTCGCCGTACCCGATTTTCTTCCCCGTTCCGCAGCATTGGCCAAGCGGCCTACTTACTTCCCACTCATCCATTTTTTCTACTCTCTACTATTCAAGCCAGCATTTCCCGATTAACTTATGGCCGGTCACCCTAATAGTTATGGTTGAACCGCATCTTTTGATTTCCTCTGCCGCGCCAGCGCAGAGGCCAGGTTTTTACTCGCCTCGGCAAAATCTGGTTTTAGCCGCAGCGCCTCTTTATACTGTTCAATTGCCTCGTCCACCCTACCCTGCTTTAACAAAGCCGTTCCCAGATTATTATAGACAAGAGGATAGTCCGGCTTTAACTGAATTGCTTCTTTATACTGTTTTATTGCCTCGTCCACTTTACCATGTTCTACGAGTACCGCACCCAGATTATTATATACCAGATATTCAATGGAATCATCCAACTTCCGCTGAAGCGCCTTTCTGTAATATTTAATTGCCTCGTCGACCTTGCCTTGTCCCCGCATCGCTTCGCCCATATAAAAATAAGTTTCATTATAATCCGGTTTCAGCCGCAGTGCCTCGGAAAGATACCCCATCGCTTCCTCATTAAGGCCTCGCTTATTCATCCCGATGCCGACGAACTGGAAAAATTCGGCCTCGAAAGCGCCCTGTTCCTGACAGAATGGTCCCGGCAGGGTCGATAACAAAACCGCCCCAGCAGCCACGGCTGCCATGAGCATAAACTCCCGCCATCGGCCCTGTATAATCCTTTCAATCACACTGACAAGCCCAGCCGCCGCGAGTATTGCAAAAATCGGAATCACCGGCGCCTTATAACGGCTCGCAACAAAAAACAGAATTACGGATAAAGGATACAACACAACAAAAAGTATCACCGGCGCTGAAATCCGTCTCCAGTTGAAAATTACGCCCAATACCGCCAGCGGAAAAATCACCCCAAATGGAAATCCAAACCCCCCGGCCTTCCACGTCAGTAGTCGCAGTAACCGCGACCACCTGCCGAATATATATATACTTACGTTTCTCGGAATTTCTCTTGAGCAGATAAACTCCAGCGTCTTATGTCCCAGCCCCTTGGCAAAGTCAAGTGGCTGATTCTTCACGTATTCTATCACTCGCTGCTTAAAAAAACTGTCTTCATCCATCGCACTCTCACCCATCCCGTGCTGTGATGGAAGCTTAATCATTTTGTCCCAGTCTCCCCCCGGTCGTATAGTCAACGTCTGGCAGCGATTCGGATTATTCCCGATGTATAAGTTAATCCCTCCTGAAGTGGGTAGAATCGAAAAATTCCCGACAGCATACATCATTGCAACGCCAACCGGCGCTGCAACTAACGCAATCCCTGCGAAAAGAAGGCCGAATCTTGTCATAAGCGATAATTCTCGCCGAACCCGCAATCTTAGCCAAATACATCCGGCAAGAAAAAAAGGCAACAACGTCGGACGGGTAATGATGCCCAAAGTGCCACATAGACCCAGAAAAAACCAGTGCCAACCTTTGTCTTGCTCTTTCGTTTTCAGGATAAGCAATATAATAACAACTACCCAGAATGCTTCCCAGGCTGTCGCTAAAAGCTCCGATTCATAAAAGAACATCGGCCCATAAAACGCCGTAATAAGCCCTGCTACGACACCAATCCGCCTGTCGAAAATCTTTTCCCCCAATCTGTAGGTTAGCGCACAGGTTAAAGCCCCTAACAGCACCTGAATAACCTTTGCGGAAATGATTGAGCTGCCGGTAAAACAATAGACTACTGACAAAAAAAATGGATAAAAAAACGGCTGCCAGAAAAAATTACTTCCCAACATTCGGTTCTTGACAAACGCCCTTGCTGTTTCATCATAGATTTTGGAATCCACAATTGGCGTTTGGAATGATGGATTGGCCGAGTTTTCATAAAGGTAGATAAGGCGAATGGTAAGCGCAAGAGAAAAAACAATAAAAGCTATCAAAAAGCTGCGTTTAGTAAGACTTTTTGTGTCCTCAGCAGCATTCATCTGACCATCATCGCGATTGTCGACTTCCCACTCATCCATTTCTTATCTTTTCTACATTTTATTCAAACTTCAGCCATTCACATATATTTGCTGCTGTTTTTGGCCCTATACCCCTGACTTTCTGCAAATCGTCACAATCTCTAAAGGGCCGAGCCTCATTATCATAGAAATTTTCACGATAAGCTATTATCGCCTCAGCACGAACCAAACCTATACCCGGCAGTCTGGCCAAACTCGCTCGCGGCGCATAATTTGGATTTATTCGGCTCTCTAACCTGATTTCGTACAACTGCCCGAATCTGGCAAGGCTCGAAACCATAAAACAAACAGATATGCAAACAGATGCGCTCAAAACTAAACAGAACGCAAATGATTGAACCTTGTTCTGTGACGCATTAGTTCGTTGGATAAAATCATCAGTTGTCACGGTTAATTTTCAATTCACCTTCGTGGCGTAAGCCACCTTGATGGCTGATTAGCAGCTTCTTACCTATTAGCCGAAAATAGCATTATGCAGTTTCCTCAGCGTTCTAAACGATTCTCTGGGTTCAAGCTGAGCCGTCAACAGACCGCTATTGGCTATAACACCGTTATTTGTATCTGCAAGGTTTGAATATGTCACCCGTTCGACAAATGGTTTGCCAAGAGCTATCTTATAGAACTGCTCAATCCATTGTCCCTGCCGCGATTGGTCCCACTTCTCGTGCCATATACCGGCAACTTTGCCATCGTATAAACCACCACCGTCTTGGCTCGGCACCTCCACCTCAGTTATATATAATGGCTTGGCTACGACCGCAAAGTAATCCAAACCTGCCGATATCTGCATCATATCTCTAATGTGCATGCCAGCCTGATTCTTGCCAAACTGCATCGCCAATCCGAACGCATCAAAACTAATCCCGCTTTGCACTACCATATCCACATACACTAATGGCGGAATGGTGTTTGCTGCTGTCGCATAATATTCGCCCCAAAGATTACTGATTTCTATTATCTTCAAGGCTCTATCGCTTCCCTGTTTTACAGCCATATTGGCCGCACGGGTCATTTCCAAAACCTGTTCAAAACTGAATCCGAAGTGATTAAATGCGTTAAGACCGCTTACAACTCGCCACGCATGAATACTGCCTGAGTACCGGGCAACTATATTTGAAACGAATTGATACGCAGCTTCGCGAATCTTTTCAAACCCCGCTCCGCTCCTTAGGAGCCACTTGGGCAAGTATTCTTTCGAGAAGCGAAGCAACGGACCTGCACCGACTGCCAATTTCTTTTTACCAAGCGCACGAATGCAGGCGTCGACCGTTGAAAAATCATAAGTGCCTTTATGAGACTCTATGTGAGCCCAATTTATAGGTATCATTGCAAAACCGAACAATTTGAGCAGCTTCTCAAGATACTTGGGATTGTTAATCGCTTGGGTATCTATTCGACAACCAAAACAAACTCGGCTGAAGCCATGGTTCTTGCTTCTTGCATTGAAAAATGAGTCAGCTTGTTTCCCTGCCAGCTTTTCGGAGATGACTATGGCTTTTTCGAGTGATTTGTCTGCTAATTCAGATGCCAGAGGCGCATCGGAAATGTTTTGAACCGCCTCGATAAATAAATCCTGTGCTTCTTTGGAGAGATCTGTCAAATCCTCTAACTGATTGAAAAATAACCAGTCCTCCCGCTTATTAATGATTTGCATTAACTTGGCCCGTGCTATCTCGACATTCAAATTATATAGCTGCTCTCTTTCAGGCAGGAAGGTTGTCGGTAAAAGCACTCTGCCAAAACCATCGATTGGCCACAACAACGCCAGTCCCGCTGTCTCACCAGTCGGCTTTTCACACTCGATAATTCCGTCTTTGAATGTAATTCGCGATCGGCGAATGGCAATACCGTCACTCCCGAAAAGATATGCTCCGCACAGCGTGAACTTATCTACGACCTTGCCGTTCTTAAAAACCTGAAATCTCATCCTTTTTCTCTCAACGCTCTCTATCTTGCGCAACTTATCAACTAATTATAGCAGTTACACGCTTAAACACAATTAAATTTATCTGCCTCCAGCGGACTTTTACTGAATTTCAGAAAACTGAATTTACGATGTGGACAATTTATGTCAGTTCGAGGATGCTTTGCTCTGTGTATATGAGCTGAGCTGTTTCATTTGAAGCTCACGGAGGATATTATTATTTTCAATCAGCCCGGCAATCAAACCGGCTTGATTGAGTATTATTTCAATCAGGTCAATATTTACCAGCGTCGATTCAGAACTATATTGCGGCAGAACAATAATCACATACCCGCAGCCGGTTTGCTCGGTAGCCAATTGAGCGACAACAATACTGCACTCGTCCACCTGTGTTACAACTGGCTCAGCGCCATCATCGATTTTGGCGCAAAGCTCTTTTAAAAACGAATCGCTGATATTCAACTTGGAAAATCTTTCAGAGTTGCTGACCCAGCAATGGTCTTCACTATCCATAATTACCATAATGGGCCCACGCTCAGGCAGAATGTCAAAAACCTGCCGAGCTATCTGCTCATTCAGCGCACAATTCGGTGAAACCAGCCAATCTCCTATATCCATTTTTATATCCTATGTCTTCCGCTATCTGTTATCCGTCCTCCGTCTTTCTCGGTATAATCCGCCCCCAACTTTTTTTATTCGCGATGGAAAATGAAACTATCGATTTATCACCTAACTTATCGGACTTGTTCTTTAAGCCTTTTGCCCTTGTAACATTCTTTCACAATCGTCGCGGTCGCTGTTATGCCGCACCTCGCGCAGCCGACCTTCCACAAATTTACTCTTGAGTGATTTTTGTTCAAACTTTCTATATCCTGGGAATTCTAATCATGACACGCTTTGTTTCGGATTTGGTAAAGACCTAGTTTTATAAAGTTTCTATTTGAAAACCCGGCTAATATTTATTATAAGAAGTGGTTTATTTTAATACGGTAGTCAAAGCTATGGCAGAGCAAAAATCTTGTCAGGGATGTGACCAAAAGTACACTTGCCAGGAGATTTACCAGCAGTTAAGCAACTCCCGGGGCCCTTCGGTCGCCTTCAAAACTGTGGTTGCTTTCTTGCTGCCCTTATTGATTTTTATCGCCTCTTTAGCATGCTTTAAAGGAATTTTAGCCAGAGTAACAGACGCAAAGGAGTTGCGAATAGCCCTCGATTTTCTGCTGGCCTTGTCAGTAACTCTTGTAACGATATTGATTATAAAGGTAATAAGCAAATACCTTGATAAAAACAAATAGCATCAGAACAATATGAAAGTTGACATTAAAGGCAGATTTTCTTTCCCCGGTGGAACACACCCACCCCAAGAAAAAAACCTTACCAGTGAAAGCAGTATACAGCCGGGCCCCGCCGTAAAACAGGTGACAATAATGCTCAGCCAGCATATAGGGGCTATCTGTCAGCCGACAGTAAACAAAGGAGACATTGTCAAGGCAGGTCAAATGGTTGGCAACAGCGATGCATTTGTATCAGCTCCGGTCCATTCTCCAGTCAATGGCAAAGTAAAGGAAATCTCACTTCAGTCACACATGGTCCTGGGGCGAAGCCCGGCGGTTGTTATCGAAGCAGAGAGTGAAAATAATCCACCCAAAGAGCAGTGCTGCGATAAATTCACAAGCGATGTCGACGAAATAAAATACTCGGCCGAACAAATTTGTTCCGCTGTGCGAGAAGCAGGTATTGTCGGTATGGGCGGTGCAGGATTTCCGACAAGGGTAAAGATAGAACCGAATCCGAGATTGCCGAAAGAAACTCTGATTATCAACGGATGCGAATGCGAGCCTTACATTACTTGCGACTACCGGATTATGCTCGAATGGACGAACCAGATTATCGCAGGGGTAAAACTTACCAAGAAAACATCCGGCTGTTCACGGGTTTTCATCGGTATTGAAGACAATAAGCCCGGAGCAATTGAAGCTATAACCGAATCTCTGAAAAATTCCGGAAATGATGATATCAAGGTCATTGCAGTCAAAACAAAATATCCTCAGGGCGGCGAAAGGCAACTTATAAAAGCGATTCTGAACAAGACTGTTCCAACAGGCGGCATTCCTCCGATGATTGGTGTGGTAGTGCTGAATGTGGCCACGGCGGCAGCGATAGCAGAGGCGGTTGTCCTCGGCCAGCCGCTGACTCACAGAGTGGTAACAGTTACAGGCGAGGCAGTTGCTAATCCGGGTAATTATTACACCGCAATAGGGACAACGGTCGGCGAACTTATCGAATTCTGCGGAGGAATTACACAAAAGGCGGCGAAAGTCGTGCTTGGCGGACCGATGATGGGAATAGCGGTGGCGGATTTGAGTACGCCGATTACAAAATCATCCGGGGCGATAACCGTATTAACAAAAGAACAAATCGGAGGTGCTAAATTCGCCAGACGCCAGACAGCTTGTATCCGTTGCGGCAGATGCATAGAGGTCTGTCCGGAAAATCTGAACCCGACAAAAATAGCACATGCTGTGAAAAATAATCTTCTGGATGTGGCAGAGAGCTACTATCTTAATGCGTGTATTGAGTGCGGCTGCTGCAGCTACGTCTGCCCAGCTAATATAGAGATAACAGGATATATCAAAACAGGCAAAATTGCCCTTGCAAGACAAAAGAAAAAGATACCAAGCTGATTATTCTAATGTCAGAGAGATGACATACAAACGGCCCTTAAAGGAAAATGAGTAAATGTTAAAAGACTTGAGAGTTTCATGTGCGCCTCATATAAGTGAGCCATTTTCCACACGCAGCGTGATGATAGACGTTGTAATCGGATTGGTACCCGCTATGATAGCGGCGGGTTACTACTTCCGCATCCGCGCGGCAGTTCTTATTGCGACTTGCGTTATCTCGGCGGTCATAACGGAATGGCTCTGCAACGTTATCCGGAAGAAACCAAACTCCTTAGACGATTTCAGTGCAGTGGTTACCGGTATAATCCTTGCGTTATCGGTTCCACCGGGGCTGCCAGCCTGGGCAGCGGTAATCGGCAGTGTATTCGCTATTGCGGTAGGAAAAATGGTCTTCGGAGGATTGGGGGCCAACATATTCAATCCTGCGATGGTCGGCAGAGCATTTCTGACCGCATCTTTCGGTATGCTGATGACAACGTGGACGGTTCCGGCAACGATAGATAAAACTATGCCCATATTGGGAACAAAAAATGATGCACTATTAAATGAAAAACTCGAGGTTGTGGCAAGAACACAAGCGACACCACTGGCTCAGAGTAAAGAGGCGATAAAAAACAAAACCGGGGCAAAGAGAGTTAATAATCACCTTCCAGCAGCAGTGATTGGAGAAGTTGGTGGTTGTTTAGGTGAAACAAGTGCCATCGCAATTTTGATTGGAGGGTTTTACCTTCTCATAAGAAAGACAATAAATTGTCATATTCCTCTTGCGGTTTTTTTAAGCGCTTATGTCTTTTCAGGGGTCACATGGTTAATTAATCCCGAAGCTTATATATCACCAGCGATGCATTTGGCAAGCGGAGGTTTACTCTTATGTGCTTTTTTCATCGCAACCGACCCGGTTACTGCACCACTGACAAAAAAAGGTATGTGGATTTTCGGAATCGGCGTAGGAACGATAACAATGCTTATAAGAATTGTCGGCGAATATCCTGAAGGCGTGATGTTCTCGGTTTTGCTAATGAATGCAGTAACACCTCTGATTGACAGACTCTGCAAGTTTGCGCCGGCGGGAGGAAAACCTAATGTCTAAGATAAAACATTTTATCGAGCAAAGCTGGCTGCTCATTATCGCGTCATTTTTCTTCGGCCTTTTGATAGCGACAGCGAATACTGTGTGGTCGCCGAGGATAGAGCAAAATAAAATCACCAAGATTAATAACCTGATGAGTGGTTTGCTGCCAAAAGCCGAGAAATTCGAGCTGGCGGCAGAACTGCAAATCAAATCATCAAAAGGTAAAAAAGTAAAAAGTAATGTTTACGAAGCTCTGGCTGAACGGCAGTGTCTGGGTTGGGCGTTTAACTGTGAAGGACCGGGTTTCGCAGATAAAATCGAATTGATTGTCGCTGTGGATAAAAACTTCGAAAAATTTGCCGGCTACGCAGTCCTGGCAAGTAATGAAACCCCCGGCTTCGGAGACCGTATAAAGCTGTCCTACTACCGGCAGCAGTTCGTGGGTGCACCGATAGGTAAACTTGAGATTGCCAAGACAGGTGATGCGGAAAAAATCGATTCTGAAATCGTGGCGATAAGCGGCGCGACGGTAAGCAGCGAAGCAGTTATCAAAATAATAAATAGTTTCGTAGTGCAGGTAAAAAAGCAAATGCAGGAAAAAGGATTAATCGGCAATGGCAAGTAATGGGCAAACTACAACGACGCTATACAAACAGACGCTGCTGACGGGGTTGTGGCGCGAAAATCCGGTATTCCGTCTGCTTTTGGGTATGTGCCCGACACTGGCGGTTACCGCTGCGGTCAAGCCGGCTCTTACTATGGGGCTCAGCGTGATTTTTGTGCTGCTGTGCAGCAACATTGTGGTGAGCCTGATGCGCAATCTTCTAAAGCCACACCTGCGAATCCTGATGTTTACGCTGACTATTGCAACGTTTGTTACGATAGCAGATTTGTTCTTAAAGGCGTTTGTGCCAAGGATGAGTGAGACACTTGGACCGTATGTGCCGTTAATTATCGTCAATTGCATTATCATTTGCCGGGCGGAGGCCTGCGCAAGCAAAAATAATCTTTTCATAAGTATCATTGATGCACTTGGGATGGGAGCGGGCTTTACTCTGGCCCTGTGCGTTTTGGCGGGGGTAAGAGAAATCCTTTCGACCGGCGCGGTCTGGGAAATTAAGGTTTTACCGGCGTGGTTCGTGCCTTGGGCCGCACTAAGTATGCCGGCTGGAGCATTCATAACACTGGGACTGTTATTGGGGCTGGTAAATGTGATAAGCAAAAAACGAACATAAATAAGGAGAAAAATGGATACACTCGATACGCTACTTATGGCTTTTATATCTATCGTGCTGATTAATAATCTTGTTCTAACCAAGTTTCTCGGTATCTGTCCGTATCTTGGTGTATCAGGCAGGATAGATATGGCCTTCGGAATGGGGATGGCGGTAACGTTTGTTGTAACGCTGAGCGGGACAATGACGTGGATGATTGACCACTGGATATTGATGCCGATGAATTTGGAGGTTACCCGTTACGTATGTTTCATTTTAGTTATTGCAGGGGCCGTGCAGCTTGTTGAGATGTATATTCGAAAGTTCTTTCCTTCGCTTTACGAAAGCTTCGGGATATTTTTGCCTTTGATTACTACGAACTGTGCCATTTTGGGGTTGTGCCTGTTCGTAAATCTCTGGGGCATCGACAACTTGCCTGAAGCGGCGGTGTTGAGCTTCGGTGCGGGCATCGGTTTTACGATGGCGATTTGTATTATGGCGGGGATACGCGAAAACCTGAATATGGCTGACGTGCCGAGATGTCTCAAAGGTGCACCGATTACGCTGATTACCGCAGGGCTGTTGACGCTTGCGTTTATGGGCTTTGCAGGAATGATAAAATGATTTTGGCCGATATATTTGAATTATGGAATAGTGCGTGGCCGGCTGGGCTGATAATGCTGGGATTGGGAATCGGCTTTGCTGTAGTGCTTCTCATAGCAAGTATAAAGCTCAAAGTTGAGGTTGACCCGAAGGTCGAGCAAATCCACAAGGCGCTTCCGAACATCGACTGCGGTGCGTGCGGCTTTGCCGGCTGCAGCTCTTATGCAAAGGCAGTTGCGGAAAAGCCGTCACTGATAGGTTTATGCGCACCGGGCGGCGCACAAACAGCAGCTAAAATTGCCAACATACTAAATCTGCAAATCAGTGATTCAGGGCCGACGAAAAGACCAATTGTGCACTGTCGAGCGCATACCAATGACAAAACCTTCTACGCAAAATATCAGGGCATACCAACTTGTATCTCTGCGAACGCATTAGTCAACGTTCAGGCGTGCAAATTCGGCTGTCTCGGCTTCGGCGATTGTGTAAGTGCCTGCAAATTCGACGCACTTCACATCATCGACGGCTTGGCTGTTGTTGACTACAAAAAGTGTACTGGCTGTGCCGCCTGCTCAAAGGCCTGCCCTCGCAATCTGATTGAAATGGTCCCGTTCGCCTATGAAAATATGATGACCGTTGCATGCAGCAGCAAAGAGAACGGCAAAACAACACGCTCGATATGCAAGGTCGGCTGTATCGGCTGCGGCCTATGTGCTAAACAAACAGACATATTCACAATCGAGGACAACCTAGCCCGGCTAGATTACGGAAAATACAAACCCACAGAGCAAACTGAAACTGCTCTGAACAAATGCCCTACTGGCGTAATTGTATACCGCGGCAAATCAGCCCCGGCCGCTAAACATCCTGCCCTTAAAAAGCAACCGCCTGACTAGTCTTCTATTTTTCGGGTACGCTATATGGATGACATCTGATGTCGGTGTAAATAAAGCCGGTTTTGGAGCGTTTCTGCTGTTCCTCGATCCATTTGTCAATTCCGATTTCTTTTATTCTCTTACCATCTGCAAGAAGAGTTGGGTAACCTTTGGCGATACTGGTAACACGATTGCAGGGATATTCATCGCAATACACACAGAGATCAATCTTTTTTGCAGTTGCGCATTTTCTTATTGAGCAGAAGGGCGGCCCGCCTCCCTGTCTGCAGCCGGGGCAGTTTTTGTCGCCCTCGCATCGGTCGTTTAAGAATTTCCAGAACTCTTTGAAACCGGGAATGTTTACACCCCATTTATCCCAACCTTCGTTGGCCATGGTTTCTCTAAGAGCTTTGGTTTGCTTGGGGATTCTGCCATGAGCGGCGCACAGGCCGCAATATAGGCCGCAATATGTCACATATTTCAAATTATCCATTCCTTTAATTTCCTTTCCTGTATCGCTTTTTTTACCTTCTACCGGAACTTGTTTACTTTTGCTGATTGCCTCACAACCGGCCAGTGCCAGCGCAAGAACCGCCGTTGTACCTAAAAATTCGCGTCGGCTGAGAAAACAGTTTTCACAGGATTTATTACACATATCGTTTCTTTTTTATTTTTTTATGTATTGTGCGGCGTCGGTGGTTCGTGTTTGTTCGAATTCCGGCGCAGAAGAAATCAGTATGGCTTCTGTATCCGGTATTTTTTCGATAAATGATAGCCCTTTTTCAATTCCCATAACACTGACGGCGGTCGCTAAGGCGTCCGCCCTAATGGAGTTCGGAGAAATAACAGTTACACTTGCCAATCCACTAATGCTATTCCCGGTTTCGGTATCAAAAATGTGACTGTATTTTCGACCCCCTATCACAAAAAATCGCCGATAGTCCCCGCTTGTAGCAACCGCGGCATCCGCTACATCCAGAACTAACAAAATCTCACCTTTACCGACATTCTTTTCTGTTACATTAGGGTTCTGCAGGCCGATATACCACTTGTTTTGGCCTGCCGGTGGCGAACCAAAGCATCGAACATCACCACCGATATCAACCATTGCCCCGATTGCCCCGGCTTTTTGCATTGATTCAATCGCTTTATCAATTGCATACCCTTTTGCTATCCCGCCTAAATCCACTCTCATACCATCAACCGCAAACCGCACACTTGCTTCATTTGCATCGAGTATAAGCTTATCATAGCCGACCCTGGAGCGGGCCTGTTGAAGCTCCGCATCGGTAGGGGCAGTATCAGTATCTTGCGCAGAACCCCAAAGATCAACCAAAGGCCCGACCGTAACATCAAATGCCCCGCCGCTAAGTTTGCTGAACTCAGTGCTTCTCTGTAAGACCTCGTATGTCGGTTCACTGACCTTCACTGCTCGCCTGAATCCTTCCCTGTTCAGCTCACTTATTTCCGAATCGCTCTTATGGTAGCTCATCAATTCGTCAATTTTTTCAATCTCTGTAAAAGCAGCTTCAATGCACTGTTTGGCCGTATTTGAATCCGCCGCAACGGCAATTACCTTGGCCAGCGTTCCCATAACCACATGCACTCCGCTATCGACATCAACTCGGTCAGCAGGCCAAATCGATTCTTCCGGGACACCAAAGAAAAAGTATACCACCACCGTAATCAAACTAAGGCCGACAATAATCTCAATAAAAATGCGGTCTTTCTTCTTCATAAACACCTTTCAACAAATAATCGTAGAATCTTAATTCTAATCACTCTGAAGATTATGTCCAATAATCCTTTTACACTGTATAATATCAATGTGAATAAAAGAGAAATAATACTATTAGCTGAGCAGGTTGACCAGCAGTTTCTCCCATTTGTTCGCAAGCCCGGCAGATATATCGGCGGTGAAATAAACCAAACCAAAAAGGACCTCACAAAGTGCGACCTTACCGTTGCGTTCTGCTTTCCTGATATATACGAAATCGGGATGAGCCATACCGGCCTGGCGATAATATATGACATTCTAAACAATCTCGACGGCGTAGCTGCTGAGCGGGTCTTTGCACCCTGGCTCGATGCAGAAAAAATCCTGAGAGATAAAAACATCCCGCTATTTAGCCTCGAATCCAAAGCATCACTGGCAAGTTTTAATATTGTCGGATTCAGCTTAACCAATGAACTTTGTTATACTAACGTGCTCAATATGCTCAATCTCGGCGGCCTGGATATCCACAGCAGCGGCCGTAATGAAAACGACCCATTGGTAATCGCCGGCGGCGGTATATCAAACTGTTGTGAGCCGATGGCTGATTTCATCGACCTGTTTGTGCTGGGCGAAGGCGAAGAAGCGGTCGTGAAATTAGCTGAACTTATAAAATCCGAAAAACAAATCGGGACCTCTAAAAAAGATATTCTTATAAAGGCCGCTAAAAAATTCGAGTGGGTTTATGTCCCCGCCCTTTATAACTCAAAACTTAAAACTCAAAACTCAAAACTAAGTAATGCCGTCGTTGAAGATTTCGAAAACGCCCCCGTCCCGCTTAAACCGATAGTCCCCTTCACCCAGGCCGTCCACGAACGAGTCAGCGTCGAGATTATGCGAGGCTGTCCCGGCCGATGCCGATTCTGCCAGGCCAGCTTTTGCAGAAGGCCTGTTCGCTATCGAAGCGTTGAAAAAATATTAGAATCCGCCAAGGCCTGCTATCAGGCAACCGGCTTCGATACGATAGGCCTGCTAAGTTTATCAACGGCTGATTATCCAAAACTCGAAGAATTAATAGTGAAACTAAACGAGTATTTTCGAGACAAACACGTCGGGCTTTCTGTGCCAAGTTTGCGCGTCGACCGGCAGTTAAAGTTACTTCCGGAACTGGTAACCTCGGTCAGAAAAGGCGGAATGACAATCGCCGTCGAAGCCGCCGGCGAAAGATTAAGAGAGATTATCAATAAGCCCCTGAAAGACGAAGATTTATTTGCCGCTGCGGAGGCGGCATACAGAGCAGGCTGGCAACGGCTGAAACTGTATTTTATGGTCGGCCTGCCCGGTGAAACAGAAGAAGATATAAAAAATATTGTAGAACTATCATTTAAATTAGCTAAACTACGAAAGCAAATTGATAGAAAGACAGCCCAAACCCTGAACCGCTCTGGTTCAGGGCAAATCAATGTAACCATAAGCTGGCTCGTCCCCAAGCCGCACACACCGTTCGGCTGGCTGCCGCAAAAACCAAAAACATATTTCGAGCAGGCAAAACAAATAATACTCGACGAGAAAAAGAAACTTCGAGCGAAATTTTTGCAGTTTAAGTTCCATAATATAGAGCGCAGCATTTTGGAATCGGCGATAGGCCGAGGCGACAGACGTCTTTGCAATGTCATCGAGCAGGCCTGGAGGAACGGGGCAAAATTCGATTTGTGGGACGAGTGTTTCACCCCCGCTGTATGGCAGGCGGCATTTGAAAAATTCGGCCTTGACCTGCAAAGCCTTGCGCAAAGAGAATTCGGTCCTGACGAGGTTTTGCCCTGGGAGCACCTCGGCGGGCCGGACAAAAGAAATCTGCTAACCCACTTAAATGAAGCGATGAATAAGATTAAAAGGGTATAGCAGACCACCGGGGACGGGTAAAATTGGGTTCGTTTGGGTTCGTTTTGGGTTCGTTTTCGATAGTCCATAGTTCATAGTTTTTTGTTCTTAGTTGTTATGTAAGCTACGCTTACGCTCATTTTTAGTCTTTTGAAAATTGGGTTCGTTTTTCATAATTTAGTTATTTTTGATTGACCCGTCTTCGTCTGCGACTACGCCGGGCAAGTTTTTCCTTTCGGCGCAGACGGAAAGCAGACACCAGACGGCAGACTCAAGACGCAAGACTCCAGACTCCGGACGCCGGACTAAAAATGCTCCAAACAAGTTTTAAGAGCTGATAGTTATTTCCCTAAGAAGGTCTCCTTTTCAAAAAAACGATTGGATAATAAACTTTAGAAGTAATCCGCCTTAAGCCCCAAAGGGGTTTGCGTTCCGCTCCAATTTTCTGACAATATTGAGCCGCTGAAACTCAAGGAGTGTTTTGTAGAGACTATTCTCAAGCCGGCGTTCATACATCAAGAGGCGGTCGAGGACACGAGCGTTGCTAAAATCCCTTATGGCCAAACGGCCGAGAGCCAATTCGCCATTAAGGTTGCTCTCATCCCTTAGGTATTTGCCGACGATACTGGAATACAGGGATTGGGTGAGTTTTTTTACAGGGTCGGAGGTCTGGTCGTCGTGCAAGGCATCGATTGTCTGGTTTTGAAAACGTCCCACGCGCTTCAAGCGTCAAGAGAGGGTCACGATGCGCTCGGCGAGGATGGATTCCACCGGGCTTGCAGGCGCCAACTCATCGATGATTTGGGCATGGTGGAGGTCGAATTCGGCCTGAGATTCGGAGGAGATAACGTCCTGAGCGGCTGAGAGGCCGTGCCTGATGGAGTTTTGAGATGCGACGGCCTTGCCTTCAGAGGTGCGCGGGCCTGTGGATTTTAGTGCGTTACGGCGGTTGGCGAGGATTTGGGCTTCAGTAGACATAATATATCCTTTCAGGATATCGATATAAATTCGAAATCCGAATATCTAAATCCTAAACAAATTCGAAATTCAAATTTTCAAACGCTAAAAACGAGATTTACTAAGTTGATAATTATTTATCTAAAAGGTCTCATTTGATCTCCTTCTACAATTGGAGGTACCCGCGGGTTTGATTCGAAAAATCGAGGATTTTTCGGAGGAAAAAATCTTATAACTCGTTGTAAGAAAAGAGATTAAAAAATTTTGATAAAATTTGATTTTACTCAGCAGGTACCCCCATTTTTGATTGAAATGAGGACAGGGGATAGGGTTTAGGGTGTAGGGGATAGAGAAGAAAATTTAACCACGGATTTCACGGATTTACACAGATTTTTTTAGCCAAAGAAAGAGAGCACAGAAGCCACAGAGATCTTTATTCGGCATGCGTTCTGCGGCAAGGTCTTTTTTCCTGAAGCGAGCTTCTTCAAAAGGCCATTGCCTTGTCCGCCAACCCATCCTCCGCTCTACAGCTACGGAGGGTAAAATTCCTTCGGACTTTGTTATTAAACCGACCAAAGAAATTTCTGTTCTTTTTAAGGTTTGCGGGTTTTGAGTTTGGGGGTAAAATGGTAAAAGTGCGTACAGTGTGCAGCGGACAAAATTTAGTTTTGCGGTTTTGGGATTAAGTTGTGGACTTGGAAAATAAAAATACGAAGAAATACAGCCGAGAAGAATTCCTATCAGGAGTTTTAATAATTGTTGTTTTGCTTTTGGCAGGTATTCATTTGCAGACTGATCCAGAAGCATCGAGATTTGATCATTACTTAGGTATTGTATGTATAGTGCTGGGTGTGGGCATCGCTATTGTAATGATCCGGAGATTGAGCGAAATGTATTCTTTGGGGTATT
>Ga0315548_1000033_pt1 | contig 106515 bp, 99 predicted proteins | sample SalMarSW160110MG_2_FD_202540 | JGI IMG/M metagenome (GOLD analysis project Ga0315548, IMG submission 202540) | Salt marsh sediment microbial communities from the Plum Island Ecosystem LTER, Massachusetts, United States - Salt Marsh Sediment SW1601-110 ... | reverse complement strand
CAGGTGATATTTGATATCTAGGTGGGGTTAGAATGGCATCATCCTGGAGAGAGATAGTAAAAAAGATAGATGACTACCGCTGGGAGATACCGACCAGCTATAAGCCAGGCATGGCGGTGCCCGGTCTCATCTTTACCAGTCAGTCCATGCTTGAGCATATCTGGGAGGAGCACGCCTTCGAGCAGGTAGCCAACGTGGCTTTCCTCCCCGGCATTGTCGGCCACTCGCTGGCCATGCCCGATATCCACTGGGGCTACGGCTTCCCTATAGGTGGGGTGGCGGCCACCAGGATAAAGGACGGGGTGGTGTCGCCCGGTGGCGTTGGCTTTGACATTAACTGCGGCGTCAGGCTGGTGCGGACTAATCTTACCGAGGAAGAGGTCAGGTCTAAAATCGAGCCGCTGGTAAACCAGCTTTTCGTCGATATTCCTTCGGGGCTGGGCTCGGAGGGCAAGATAAGGGTCAAGGAGAGAGAGCTGGAAGAGGTCATGGTCAGGGGGAGCCGCTGGGCGATAGAGAAGGGCTACGGTCTGCCCGAGGACAGCATCGTTACCGAGGAGTCCGGCAGTATGAAGGGGGCTGACCCGGACAGGGTCAGCGCTAAGGCCAGAAAGCGGGGCATCCCCCAGTTGGGGACTCTGGGTTCGGGCAACCACTTTCTGGAGGTGGGGGTGGTGGACGAGCTCTATGATGCCGAGGCGGCTCAAGCGATGGGCATCGAGGCCCTGGGGCAGGTGCTGCTGTTGATACACACTGGCTCCCGGGGCTTCGGCCACCAGATCTGCACCGACTACGTGGCCTTGCTGGGGGAGGCGGTAAAGAGGTACGGCATCAGCCTGCCCGACCGCCAGCTTGCCTGCGCCCCGATAGACTCTCCGGAGGGGCGGGACTACCTGGCGGCGATGGCCGCAGCCGCCAACTACGCATGGGCCAACCGACAGTTTATCCTGCACTGGGCCAGGGAATCCTTCAGCAAGGTCTTTGGCAAGAGCCAGCAGGAGCTGGGCATGAGGCAGATCTACGATGTCTGCCATAACATCGCCAAGATAGAGGAGTATACTATTAACGGTAAAAGGGAGAAGCTCTGCGTTCACCGCAAGGGGGCGACCCGGGCTTTCCCGGCGGGACACCCCGATGTTCCTGAAATCTACCGGGGTATCGGCCAGCCGGTTCTAATCCCCGGTGATATGGGGCGCTACTCTTTTGTGGCCCTGGGCACCGAGGGGGCGATAAGGGAGACATTCGGCTCCACCTGCCACGGCGCCGGACGGGTGAAGAGCCGGGGGGCGGCCAAGCGCAGCCTCCGCGGCGCCGATGTCGCCCGGGCGCTGGCCGAGAGGGGAATTACGGTCAAGGCCGGCAGCCTGGCTTCCCTGGCTGAGGAGGCATCCGAAGCCTATAAAGACGTGAGTGAAGTGGTTGACATAACCCATAAGGCCGGTATCTCGCTTAAAGTAGCGAGGTCAAGGCCCATCGGAGTAGTTAAAGGATAGAAAAATGTATTTTAAAAATATTATCGAGGCCCTGGGGCACACCCCGCTGGTTGAACTGGGTGAGATGACCCCCAATAAGAAGGTGAGAATCCTGGCCAAGCTGGAGGGGCAGAACCCGGGGGGGAGTGCCAGCATGAAGGACCGGGTGGCTAAATACATGATAGAGCAGGCGGAGCGCAGCGGAGAGCTGACCAGAGACAGGACCATCCTGGAAGCCACCAGCGGTAATACTGGCATAGCTCTGGCCTGGCTGGGGCGCCAGAGGGGCTATAAGGTCACCATCGTTATGCCCGATAGCATGAACCTGGAGAGGCGGCAGTTGCTTAAAATCTTCGGCGCCGAGCTTATCCTGACCGACGGGGCTTACGGCATGGCCAAGGCTATCGCCACCGCCCGGGAGATGGTAGCTCAAGACAAAAGATACTTTATGCCCGACCAGTTCTCCAATCCGGCCAACCCTCTGGCCCACTATGAGACCACCGCCGTCGAGATATTAGACGATTTCCCTTACGGCCAGATTGACGTTCTGGTGGCCGGGATTGGCACCGGCGGCACGCTGATGGGAGTCGCCCGCCGCTTCAGGGAGAAATACCCCAATGTCAGGGTATTCGGTGTTGAGCCGCCCATCGGTGATAGCATCCAGGGCCTAAAGTGTCTGGGAGAGGAGTTGCCGCCTTTCTGGGATCCCTCGCTGATTAATGAGAAGACCAATGTTACCAGCCAGCAGGCGGAAGAGACAACCAGAAAACTTCTGGAAAAAGAAGGCACTTTTGCCGGCCTGTCTTCCGGGGCGGTAGTCTATCAGGCGGTCAGGGTCGCCGCCGGCATGGGTGAGGGCAATATCGTGGCCATTCTGGCCGATGCCGGCTGGAAATACCTGAGCGTTGAGCCTTGGTCAGGAGCCAGCTAACCCCCCTTTTTTCAGGAGCGGTATTTCAGTCTTTCGGCTATCTAGCTCTATTCCCGTCCGCTGAAAGGCGGGTATTTATCAGTCACCAGGTAAGCGTAGCTGTATACCCGTACGTCCCAGCGGAACCACCAGGTGATGAAGTCGAAGAACACTCTGGGGTATCTGGCGGTGAACAGGATTGCCCACCAGGAGAGAAAGAGAATAACGATGCCGGCGATGCTGATAAAAAGCAGTACTATGTAGTGGGGTATAGTCATGGGCATGCCCGGTGCGGACGACCACTGGAGGTTCCACCTCCCCCACAGTTGCTTTGTCCAGGTGGGGATAATGGGGAACCTGAAGAAGGTGGTCAGCCGGGAAAGCTTATCCGGACGCTCAACTCCTAGAACGACGGGATAGTCCGCTTCCTCCCGACCGCTGAAGGGCGGGTATTTATCGGTAAGGAAAAAAGCATAACCATCGACTCTGGTGTACCAGCGCAGCCACCAGACAACGAAGTTGAAGAACACCTCGGGGTATTTGGCGGTGAACAGGATTGCCCACCAGGAAAGGAACATGATGAACCAGGCGGCGATGCTGATAAATATAAGCACGAACCATTGTGGTATGAGCATAAACAGCCTGAAGAAGGTGGTCAGCCGGGAGAGTCTTTCCGGGAAGTCAACGGCCAGGGTTACTGGATAATCCATCTTTACCACCTCCGTTATTTTTGGCGGTAATATTAAACCCGATTTCCAGGCTCTAAGGGCCTGATTTCTGTTTAAGCAGCCAGTATTCCAGGCTGTCAGCCAGGGCCAGCCAGCTGGCCTCGATGATGTTGGTCGAGCCGCCCACGGTGCGCCACTCATCTACCCCGTCGGTGGACTCGATGACCACCCGGACCTGGGCGCCGGTACCCACGCTTTCTTCAAGGATGCGCACCTTGTAGTCAACCAGTCTGACGGCAGCTATGCTGGGGTAAAACTTCAGCAGCGACTTGCGCAGCGCCTGGTCGAGGGCATTGACCGGGCCGTTGCCCTCGGCGGCGGTGTGCATTACCTCCTTGCCCACCCTCACCTTGACCATCGCCTCGGAGAGCATCTCCTCAGGGCTTTCCTGCACCGGTGTGCGCCGCCTCTTCTCCACCACCACCATAAAATCAACCAGCTCGAAGGGGGGACGGTAGCCCGGTTTAGCCCGCTGCAGCAATAGCTCGAAGGAGGCTTCGGCGTTCTCATACTGAAAGCCGCGGCTCTCCATCAGCTTGACCTGTTCCAGCAGCCTCTTGGCCTCCTTACCTTCCGGGGGCAGGTCCAGCCCCATTTCCTTGGCCTTGTAGAGAATGTTGCCCCTGCCCGAAAGCTCGGAGACGATAACTTTTTGCCGGTTGCCGACCTTAGCCGGGTCTATGTGCTGGTAGCTCTCGTTCCACTTCATGGTGGCGGAGACGTGAAGACCGCCCTTATGGCCGAAGGCGCTGGCGCCGACATAGGGCAGAGAGGTATCCGAAGCCAGGTTGGCCGTCTCGTTGACAAAGTGGGATACCTCGGTGAGCCTGGCCAGCTGCTCATCGGTGATGCAGTCGATGCCCATCTTGAGCTTCAGGTTGGGGATGATAGAGCAGAGGTTGGCGTTGCCGCAGCGCTCGCCGTAGCCGTTGATGGTACCCTGGACCTGACCGGCTCCGGCGCTGACCGCCACCAGGCTGTTGGCTACCGCCAGCTCGCCGTCGTTGTGGGCGTGGATGCCCAGCGGCACCGGGGTCGCTTTTTTGGCGGCGGCGATGGCTTCGGCTATCTCGCCAGGGAGCGTACCCCCGTTGGTATCGCAGAGCACCAGGCAGCTGGCCCCGGCTTCGGCGGCGGTGGCCAGGCAGCGCAGGCTGTATTCAGGGTTAGTTTTAAAGCCGTCGAAGAAGTGCTCGGCATCGAAGAAGACGGTAAGCCCCTTTGACCTGAGGTAGGCTACCGAGTCGGCAATCATGCTCAGGTTTTCCTCCAGGGTGGTTCCCAGCACCCGGGTGACCTGCAGGTCAGAGCTCTTGCCGACGATGGTAACCACCTTCACCCCGGCCTTGACCAGGGCCTGGAGGTTGGCGTCCTCTTCGGCTTTGGTCTTGGCCCGCCGGGTGTTGCCAAAGGCGACCAGCACCGAGTTGGCCAGTTTAAGCGATTTTGCCTTCTGGAAAAACTCGTCGTCCTTGGGGTTGGAGCCAGGGTAGCCGCCTTCGATGAAGTGGATACCCAGCTCATCCAGCTTCTGGGCAATATTGAGCTTATCAACCACGGAGAAAGAGACGCCCTCTTTCTGCGTCCCGTCCCGTAGCGTGGTGTCGTAAAGTTGCACCTTAGTCAATTTCTAACCTGCCACCTTCTCGGTTATCAGGTCCCCCATCTGCCTTGTCCCCACCTTGGTCTTGCCCTCGTCCATTATATCATAGGTGCGGTAGCCCTGGTTTAGCACCTGGTCAACCGCAGACTCAACGGCCTGCGCCGCTTCGGCCAGGCCGAAGGAGTAGCGCAGCATCATGGCCACGCTCATGATAATAGCGATTGGGTTGGCCATATCCAGCCCGGCGCGGCGGGGGGCGCTGCCGTGAATCGGCTCGTACATGCCGAAGATATTGACCCCCTCCCGGGGCACCCCGGCCAGGCTGGCCGAGGGCAGCATCCCCATGGAGCCGGCCAGCATCGAGGCCTCGTCGGTGAGGATGTCGCCGAACATGTTCTCGGTAACCAGCACGTCGAAATAGGTCGGGTTCTGGATTAGCCGCATGGAGCAGGCGTCAACCAGCATGTGGTCCAGCTCCACCTCGGGGTACTGGGGGGCGACCTCTATGGTGACCTGCCGCCAGAGGCGTGAGGACTCGAGCACGTTGGCCTTGTCCACCGAGGTCAGTTTCTGGCGGCGGCTCCTGGCCAGCTCAAAGCCTACCCGGACGATGCGCTCAATCTCCTGCTCGGAGTAGGTCATGGAATCAGTAGCCCGCCTCCCCCTCGATGTCTGCCAGCGCCTCTTGGGGCGGGCGAAGTAGAGCCCGCCGGTAAGCTCACGGACAAAGACGAAGTCCACCCCCCGGATGACCTCCGGCTTGAGGTTGGTGGAGTCAACCAGCACCGGGGAGACCTTGACCGGGCGCAGGTTGGCGAAGAGCCCCAGCCCCTTGCGCAGGGCTAGCAAGCCGTCTTCGGGGTGGACTTTAGCCAGTGGGTCGTCCCACTTTGGGCCGCCCACCGCCCCCAGCAGCACCGCATCGGCCTGCTGGCACATCTTCAGGGTATCCTCGGAGAGAGCGGTACCCTCCTTGTCAATGGCCACCCCGCCCACCAGCCCGTAGTGCAGTTTAAAGCTGTGGCCAAACCTGTTGCCTGCCGCCTCCAGCACCTTGATGCCTTCGGTGGTAACCTCGGGGCCGACGCCGTCTCCGGGTAGGACTGCCAGTTCAAATTGCATCTAAACTTTCCTGCTTTCTAGTCTTCTTTTGGTGTACTCAACCAGTCCGCCGGCAGCGATAAGCTCGGCCATAAAATCGGGGTAGGCTTTAGCCTGGAACTCCATACCTTTAGTTACGTTCTTTATCCGGCCGCTGGACAGGTCAACCTCCAGAGTGTCACCGGCCTCGGTCTTGTCCACCGCCTGGTCGCACTCCAGCAGGGGCAGGCCGATGTTTATAGCGTTGCGGAAGAATATGCGGGCGAAGCTCTTGGCTATTATACAGGAAATTCCCGACGCCTTGATAGCCAGCGGGGCGTGCTCCCTTGACGAGCCGCAGCCGAAGTTGGTGGTGGCCATCATTATATCCCCACGCTTGACTCTTTTGACGAAGTCTTCGTCAATATCCTCCATGCAGTGCTTGGCCAGCTCCGCCGGCTCTGAAACATTAAGATAGCGCGCCGGTATGATGGCGTCGGTATCTACATTTGCCCCGTATTTATGCACTTTGCCTTTTAGCATTCTAGGAACTCCTCCCCCCATTTTAGCTAGTGTTTTTCTTCCCATACCCACCCGCCCAAAAGGGTTTTACCCTCTTAAACTCTCTTTCCGCCTCCCCTCTTTTTGGGGGGGGAATTATTCCCTTCCCCTTTTCACAGGGGTATTAAAGAGGTCTAACCTCTGTAGGGTGGGTCAGGGTGTGTAGCTAAACACCCTCTAAAACTCTTTTAAGAAATCTCGTTTGGGCTGGCGATTTTGCCCATTATAGCGCTGGCGGCGGCTACCGCCGGGTTGGCCAGAAAGACCTCTGATTTAGTACTGCCCATCCGCCCGACGAAGTTGCGGTTGGTGGTAGAGACGCACCTCTCGCCATCAGCCAGCACACCCATATGTCCGCCCAGGCAGGGGCCGCAGGTAGGAGTGCTGACCACCGCCCCGGCCCGAATAAATACCCCCAGCATCCCCTCGGCCAGGGCGTCAAGATATACCTGCTGCGAGCCGGGGATGATAATGCAGCGCACCCCCTGGTGTACTTTTTTCCCTTTCAAGAGCTGGGCGGCAATTCGTAAATCCTCGATGCGGCCGTTGGTGCAGCTGCCGATTACCGCCTGGTTGATTTCGATGTCGCCCACCTGGCTCACCGGCCTGACGTTGGCCGGGGAGTGGGGCAGGGCGACCTGCGGCTCTAGTAGTGAGACATCATATTCAATAATCTGCGAATATTCGGCGTCGCCGTCCGGCTCGTAGACCAGGTAGGGGCGGTCGGCCCTGGACTTTACATAAAGCTGGGTCTTGTTGTCCACCCCAAAGATGCCGGCCTTGGCCCCGGCTTCGATGGCCATATTGGCCATAGTAAACCGGCCGTCCATGGACAGGGCTTCGATAGCCTCGCCGGCGAACTCCATGGCCGAATAGAGGGCGCCATCAACGCCAATCTGGCCGATGGTGTAGAGGATAAGGTCTTTGCCGCTCACCCATTCCCCCGGATTGCCGTGATAGATGAACCTGATGGTGGGGGGGACCTTCATCCAGATGTCGCCGGTGGCCATGGCGGCGGCGATATCGGTCGAGCCCATGCCGGTGGCGAAGGCGCCCAGAGCGCCGTAGGTGCAGGTATGGGAGTCGGCGCCGATGACCACCTCCCCCGGCAGCACCAGCCCCTGCTCGGGCAGGAGCACGTGCTCGATGCCCATCTCGCCCAACTCAAAGTAGATTATACCCTGTTCGTAGGCGAACTCCCGCATCATCTTGGCTTGCTCGGCGGAGGCGATGTCCTTGTTGGGGACGAAGTGGTCGGGCACCATGACTATCTTACCGGGGTCGAAGACACGGTCAACCCCCAGGCGCTTAAACTCCCTGATGGCGATGGGGGCGGTGATATCGTTGGCCATAACCAGGTCCACCCTGACGTTGATGAACTCCCCAGGGCTGACCTCTTTGTTATCGCTGTGCTCGGCCAGTATTTTCTCGACCAGGGTCAATATAGCTTCCTTTCTTAGTGGCTAGCAGCCGGTTGAGGGCGTTCATATAGGCCTTGGCGCTGGCGACGATGATATCGGTATCGGCGCCACGCCCGGTATAGGTTATGCCCTCACTCTCTATCCTTATCAGCACCTCGCCGATGGCATCGATGCCCTCGGTTACCGATTTGACGGTGAACTCGGTAAGCTGGTTTGGGACATTCACTATTCTATTGATGGCCTTGTAGACGGCGTCAACCGGGCCGGTGCCCAGGGCGGCATCGGCCAGCGTTTCACCCTTAGGGCCGATAAGGCTGACGGCGGCGGTGGGTATGCCCCGGTCGCCGGAAGAGACCTGTACCCGGTCGAGGTGATATACCTCGGAAACGGTGCGCCGCTCCTCGGCGATGAGTGACTCGATATCCCGGTCGGTTACCCCCTTCTTTTTATCGGCCAGCTCCTTGAAGGCGGCGAAGGTGCGGTTGAAGTCCTCCTCCTTCAGGCTGTAACCCAGCTCGGCCAGGTGCTCCTTGAAGGCGTGTCGTCCGCTGAGCTTACCCAGCACCAGGCTGGAGGAGGGTATGCCCACCGTCTTGGGGTTCATTATCTCGTAGGTTATCGGCATCTTGATGACGCCGTCCTGGTGGATTCCCGATTCATGGCGGAAGGCGTTGGCCCCGACGATAGCCTTATTGGGCTGGACGACGAAACCGGTCAGGTCGCTGACCAGCCGGCTGGACTTGTATATCTGGCTGGTGTTGACCCCGGTGGTCAGGGAGAAAAAGTCCTTTCGGGTCTTGATGGCCATGACGATTTCCTCTAAGGAGGCGTTGCCCGCCCTCTCCCCGATGCCGTTGACGGTGCACTCCACCTGTCTGGCCCCCCGCCTCACCGCCTCCAGGCTGTTGGCCACGGCCAGCCCCAGGTCGTTGTGGCAGTGGACGCTGATGACCGCCTTATTAATATTGGGCACGTTTTTAAAGATACCCTCGATGAGGTTGCCGAACTCGCCGGGGATGGCGTAGCCTACGGTATCGGGTATGTTCACCGTGGTAGCGCCGGCCTCAATCACCGCCTCAATTATCTGGTAGAGATATTCCGGCTCGGTGCGGCTGGCGTCCATCGGGGAAAACTCGATGTCTTCGGTGTACTTTTTGGCCCTTACCACCATCTCCCGGGCGGTGTTAAGCACCTCCTGGCGGCTCTTCTTTAATTGATAGCCCAGGTGTATGTCCGATGACGACAGGAACACGTGTATCCGGGGATGGGCCGCCACTTTGACGGCCTCCCAGGCATGGTCTATATCGTCGGGGTGGGCCCGGGCCAGGCCGCAGATTACCGGCTGGCGCACCTCTTGGGCGATGAGGCTTACCGCCTCGAAATCGCCCGGCGAGCTTATGGGAAAGCCGGCCTCGATAACGTCAACGCCCAGCCTCTCCAGTTGCCGGGCTATCTCTAGCTTCTCCTGGATGTTTAGCGTTCCCCCCGCCGCCTGCTCCCCGTCACGCAGCGTGGTGTCGAAGATTGTTACCTTATCCATATTCTTCATTCTTGCCAACCCATCCCCCTTACCCCCTTCCCTTACAAGGGAAGGGGGAATTTTCTATAAGAGGGGCTTCGCCCCTCTCTAAACTCTCTAACTTAAAGAGGTTTTGCCTATCTAAATTCCCCTGTCCTCTATTTCTTCTTGAGCCAGGGCATCATCTCTCTTAATTCCCGCCCCACCAGCTCCAGCGGGTGCTCCTCGTCCATCCTCTTTAAAGCGTTATAGACTGGCCTCCCGGCTTGGTTTTCCAGTATCCACTCCTTGGCAAAAGTGCCGTCCTGAATCTCGGCCAATATCTCCATCATCTCCTCTTTGACCATTTCATCAATGACCCTGGGCCCGCGGGTGTAGTCGCCGTACTCGGCGGTATCGCTAATCGAATAGCGCATGTAGCTCAGGCCGCCCTGGTAGATGAGGTCAACGATGAGCTTGAGCTCGTTGCAGACCTCGAAGTAGGCTATCTCCGGCTGGTAGCCCGCCTCAATTAGTGTCTCGAAACCGGCCTTTATCAGCGATGAGACACCGCCGCAGAGCACCGTCTGCTCGCCGAATAGGTCGGTCTCGGTCTCCTCGGCGAAGGTGGTCTCGATGACCCCCGCCCGCCCGCAGCCGATACCCTTGGCGTAGGCCAGGGCGGTAGCTAAAGCCTTGCCCGACGCGTCCTGGTGCACGGCCACAATCGCCGGCGGCCCGGCCCCCTCGGTGTAGAGCTGCCTCAGCATATGGCCGGGGCACTTGGGGGCTATCATGGTGACATCGATATTCTTGGGCGGCACCACCTGCCCGTAGTGGATATTAAAGCCGTGGGCGAACATCAGCGTCTTGCCCTTGGCCAGCCCCTTTTCAATTGAGCTGTAGTAGATTTCGCGGTGCAGGTTGTCCGGGGCCAGCATAATAATTATATCGGCCTCTTTGGCCATCTCGGCGGCGGTCATCACCTTAAAGCCGGCGTCTTTGGCGCTCTTCCAGCCCGGCGTCCCCTTGGCCTCGGCTACTATCACCTGGCAGCCGCTGTCCCTGAGGTTCTGGGCGTGGGCATGCCCCTGGCTGCCGTAGCCGACAATGCCTATTGTCTTGCCCTGGAGCAGCTTCAGGTTGCAGTCTTTGTCATAGTATATCTTGGCCATGTTATACTCCTTTTATTTAGTTGCTTTCTGCCCCTTGGTCCTGGGCGGCTTTTTTACCGGCAGCGGGCTGGTCTCGCCCCGGGTCAGGGCGATGCGCCCCGTCCTGGCCAGCTCCCTGATGCCGAAACCGCGCAGCAGGTCGAGCAGGGAATCTATTTTAGCGTCATCGCCGGTGACCTCGATGGTCACCGAATCGGCGGCGACATCGACTATTTTAGCCCGGAAGATATCGACAATCTGCATAATCTCGCTTCTGGTAACCGAGGTGGCCTTTACTTTAATCAGGGCCAGTTCCCGGGTAATCGTCTTATCGCCGGTGATATCGGAGACCTTGACCACATCCACCAGCTTGTCCAGCTGCTTCCTGACCTGTTCCACCATGGTGTTGGCCCCGTTGACGACCAGAGTCATCCGCGACAGGTGGGGCGCTTCGCTGTGTCCCACGGCGATGCTTTCAATGTTGAAGCCCCGCCGGCGGAAAAGGCTGGCCATGTGGTCGAGTACCCCCGGCCTGTCCTCCACCAGGGCGACTATGATATGTTTGGGCATATTGCACCTCTCTTCCCGGCTTAGATATTGCTCACCGGTAGCCTGGCCGAGTCCTTGGCCGCTTTGGGCCTGGCTCCCTTTTTCGGTTCCTCGAGGACTTCGGCCAGGGACGCCCCCGGCGGCACCATCGGATAGACATTCTCCTCCGGCTCGACGATAAAGTCAATCAGGAAGGGCCCCGGCTCGGCCATTGCCTTCTGCAGGGCTGGCACCACCTCTTCCCGGTGTTTTACCCTCAGCCCGGGGAAGCCGTAGGCTTCGGCAATCCTGACGAAGTCCGGGCTGCTCAGCGGTGTGGCCACGTATCTCTTACCGTAGAACAGCTCCTGCCACTGCCTGACCATTCCCAGGTAGTTGTTGCGGAGAACGGCTATCTTGACGGCCACCTTTTCCTGGACGGCGGTGGCCAGCTCCTGTATCGTCATCTGGAGGCTGCCGTCGCCGTCAATACACCAGACGGTGCTGTCGGGGCAGCCCACTTTGGCGCCGATAGCCGCCGGCAGACCGAAGCCCATCGTCCCCAGCCCGCCCGACGAGATAAAGGTGTTGGGTTTATCGTACCAGTAGTGCTGGGCGGCCCACATCTGGTGCTGTCCCACCCCGGTGACGATGATGGCCTCGCCGCTGGTCACCTCGTAAATCGAGCGTACCACGTACTGGGGTAGCAGGCTCTGGCTGTCCCGGATGGTGGTTGAAGGGTGCTCACGGCGCCAGTCGTCAAGCTGCCGCACCCAGTCAATATGCCTGGCCGATTCAACCTGTTTATTCAAATCTTTAAGGACGGTCTTGACATCGCCGACTATGGGCACATCAACGCGCACGTTTTTGCCGATTTCGGCGGGGTCGATGTCAATATGGATAACATTGGCGTGGGGAGCGAAATCGCTCACCTTAGCGGTAGCCCTGTCATCGAACCTCATCCCGATGGCGATAATCAGGTCGGCGGCGTCAACGGCCATATTGGCGTAGGCCATGCCGTGCATCCCCAGCATCCCGTAGCTCAAAACGTGAGATTCGGGGAAGCAGCTGATGCCCAGCAGGGTGGTAATCAGGGGTATCTGGGCCTTCTCCACCAGCTCTTTCAGCTCGGCAAAGGCTTTGGAGATGGTAACCCCCCTCCCGGCGATAATCACCGGTTTATGGGACTCGTTTATCAGCTTGGCCGCCTTCTTAATCTGGGCCGGGTGCCCCTTTAAGGTCGGCTTGTAGCTGGGCCGGTTAATCCTGGCCGGGTAGTTGAACTCGGCCTGCTCTATCTGGACATCCCGGGGCAGGTCGATGAGCACCGGCCCCGGCCGCCCCGTCCTGGCCAGGTGAAAGGCCTCCTTGACTATTCCCGGTATTGAAGAGGCCTCCATCACCAGGTAGTTGTGCTTGGTTATGGGCAGGGTGATGCCGGTGATATCCACCTCCTGAAAGGCGTCCTTGCCGATGAAGGGGCGGGCTACCTGACCGGTTATGGCCACCATCGGCACCGAGTCCAGGCAGGCGTTGGCGATGCCGGTTACCAGATTGGTCGCCCCCGGGCCGGAGGTGGCGAAGCACACGCCTACCCTGCCGGTAGCCCTAGCGTAGCCGTCAGCGGCGTGGGCCGCCCCCTGCTCGTGGCGCACCAGTATATGGCGTAGCTGGGGGTACTGGGGGAGGACGTCATACAGTGGCAGGAGAGACCCGCCCAGTATGCCAAAGATAACCTCCACCCCTTCCCTCACCAGACTCTCGCCTATCATTTGTGCCCCGGTCAGCTTCATAAGTATCCCCCTATCTAGTAAACACAGCGCCGGTGCTGGCCGAGGTCACCTTCTCGGCGTAGCGCTTGAGGTAGCCCGTCTTAACTCTGGGCTCGAAATCAGCCAGCCTGGCCAGGCGCTCGACTATCTCTTTATCGCTAAGCTCGGCGTCGAGCTTGTAGTTTTCAATATCAATCTTGATTATATCACCGTCTTTTAGGGCGGCGATGGGCCCCCGGCTGGCGGCTTCAGGGGAGACATGGCCGATGGCCGCCCCCCGCGTCGCCCCCGAGAAACGCCCGTCGGTGATAAGGGCGACCTCTTTACCCATACCGCTGAGCAGCGAGGTGGGGGTGAGCATCTCCCTCATCCCCGGCCCCCCTTTAGGCCCCTCGTAGCGGATGACCACCACCTCCCCCGCCTTTATTTTCTTAGCCATAATAGCTCCGGTGGCCTCTTCCTCGGAGTCAAAGACCCTGGCCCTTCCCCGGTGGGACATCATCTCCGGGGCGACCGCCGCCCTCTTGACCACACCTCCCTCCGGGGCCAGGTTGCCGAAAAGGATAGCTAGGCCGCCGGTTGGGGAATGAGGCCGGGCAAAGGGGCGGATAACCTCTTCATCGTTATTACGGGCGGCGGCGATAACCTCGGCCAGCGCCTTCCCGGAAACTGTCTTTACCTTTAAATTTAGCAGCGTTTTTAGCTCCTTCATCACTGCTGGTATGCCGCCGGCGCGGTCTAGGTCCTCTAGGTGATAGTCACCGGCGGGCCTCATTTTGGCCAGGTGCGGGGTGCGCTGGCTTATCTCGTTTACCCTGGCCAGCGGGAAGTCAACCCCGGCCTCGTGAGCTATGGCCATCAGGTGCAGGACGGAGTTGGTGCTCCCCCCCAGCGCCATGTCAACGGCGAAGGCGTTATCAACCGCCTCCCGGGTAATAATATCCCTGGGTCGTATATTATCAGCCAGCAGCCTCATCACCTGCTCTCCGGCCCTTTTAGCCAGCTCCAGCCGCCGGGCATCAACCGCTGGTATGGTGCCGTTGCCGGCCAGACCCATGCCCAGGGCTTCGGTCAGGCAGTTCATGGTGTTGGCGGTGAACATCCCGGAGCAGCTGCCGCAGCCGGGGCAGGCCAGCGCCTCCAGTTCCGCCAGTTCCTCCGGCTTCATCTGGCCGGCGGCCACACTGCCCACCGCCTCGAATACGGTGTTAAGGTCAATCACTTCTGTCTTACCGTCAACCTGCCGGCGCCCGGCCAGCATTGGGCCGCCGCTGACGAAGATAGCCGGCAGGTTCAGCCTTACCGCCGCCATCAGCATCCCCGGGATTATCTTGTCGCAGTTGGGGATAAAGACCAGAGCGTCGAAGGCGTGAGCCTCGGCCATTATCTCCACCGAATCGGCGATTAGCTCCCGGCTGGGCAGGCTGTACTTCATGCCGGGGTGGTTCATGGCGATGCCGTCGCATACGGCGATGGTGTTGACCTCGAAGGGAACGCCCCCGCCGCTCCACACCCCGGCCTTGACCGCCTGGGCAATCTGGGGCAGGTGGATATGGCCGGGGACAACCTCGGTAAAGCTGTTGATGACTCCGATGAGCGGCTTATCGATATCGTCCCGGCTCCAGCCCAGGGCGTGCATCAGCGCCCGGTGCGGTGCCCGCTCTATACCTCTTTTAACGGCGTCGCTTTTCATATTTTGTTTCCTATTATATAAAATCTATTATATAAAAAAAGCCGTCCCGTGGGGACGGCTCACGTTGCAGCTAAACCCCACTCACGGGCTTTGCTTCATAACAATAAGTACCAGAACCAGATTTTGATTGTTCATTACCAGATAAGATAGCACAGTTCCCATTTATTGTCAACTTTCCCTCCTTGGGGGGTATCTAATAGCCCTCCATGGCCGTTATCTTGTCGATGCGGCGCTGGTGCCTTCCTCCCTCGAAATCGGTGGTAAGGAAGGCGTCAACTATTTCCGATACCGGGTCCTGCAGCTCTCCCTCGCCGGCCCCCAGGCAGAGGACGTTGGCATCGTTGTGCTGGCGGGCGCGGCGGACGTTGAAGGTGTTGTAGCACAGGGCGGCCCTGATTCCCTTCACCTTGTTGGCGGCGATGCACATGCCGATGCCGGTATCGCAGATTAAAATGCCGCGTTCAAAGTCGCCGCTGGCCACACCCCTGGCCACCTTACTGGCAAAATCGGGAAAGTCCACCGACTCGGTGCTGTAGCTGCCGAAGTCCTCATAGCTATGCCCGGCTGTCTCGAGCAGGTCGATAATCGTTTTTTTAAGCTCCACCCCCCGGTGGTCGGCACCGATGGCAATGCGCATCTCCATTCTCCTTCAAGCCATAACCAGGCTGGGGCATACCTCCTTCAGTTCTTCCATTGATATTGGGCCCTGGCGCAGAATACGCGGTCTCTCACCGCTCAGGTCGATGATGGTCGATTCACGCCCGCCGGGGCAGCGGCCGCCTTCGATAATCATGTCCACCTTGTCGCCCAGCTGGGCACGCACCTCCTCGGCGGTGAGGGCGCTCGGATTGCCGCTCAGGTTGGCGCTGGTGCCCACGATGGGGACTCCCAGTCCCCGGACGACGGCAATGGGTATGGGGTGGTCAGCGATTCTTAAGGCTATAGTTTTGCGCCCGCCGGTGACGATATCAGGGACAGAGTCGGCTTTGGGCAGCACTATGGTCAGGGCGCCGGGGAAAAACCGGTCGGCCAGGCGCCGGGCCAGCGGCGGCACGATTTTAGCCACCTCGGCTATCTGGTATTTCTCGGCCAGCAGGATGGGCAGTGCCCGGCTGTGCGGCCGCCCCTTTATCTGGTAGACCCTCTCCACCGCCGTCTCAGTGTAGATAGCCGCGCCCACACCATAGACGGTATCAGTGGGGCAGGCGACGATGCCCCCCTGCTTAAGTATGATGATAGCCTGCTCCACCTGCTTTTGGATAGAGGCAGTCAGATTTTTCATCGCCGTTACCTTAAAACACAGTATAGCACATAGTCAGAGCCGATAAAAATATCCCGGCGGCTGGCGATAGAGTAGGAAGAAAGTGTGATTGACAGGAGTCATTTTGGAACCTATTATTGGAGTAAGATGAAATACGGAAAGACTTGTCGCCTGCTGGCATCAGGCATTATGATTGCCCTGCTGCTATCCGTCTTTGCCGCCGGTACGGCCGCGGGGGCGTCCCTCAAGCTTACCTCTAAGGAGGGGAAAGTCGGGGATTGGGTTGATATCAACTACGCGGGTGACGGGTCGGCGCGCTTCTACTTCTCCAGCAATAAAGCCGATATCGGTGATAAAATCGGTAACCAGGTCAGGGCCTACCTGCTTATAACCGTCGAGACTTTTAAGGTGCCGGACAGGCTTGAAGACGGTCCCCATCAGGAAGATGTGCACGGCGGGGAGTATTATGTTTATGCCGCTGGTGTCAATAAGGTGATAGTGGCGGTGGCCACCTTTACCGTAATCAGGGGTGAAATCTGGCTGGAGCCGGAGGAGGGTTCGGTGGGCGATAAGGTTGGGATTAGCGGAGAGGAACTCGGCCCCAATCAGGCCATAACCGTTGAATATGAGGACGATGAGGTTGACATAATAAGCGGGGATGTGATGACCGATGGCGAAGGTAAATTCAGCTGCACCGTGGTCATTCCCGATAGCGTTATCGGTGAGCATGTCATAATCGTGGCTGACCAGTCGGGCGATAAGCCCGAGGCCGTATTTACCGTGGAGCCGAAGATAATCCTGGTTCCGGCCCAGCAGGAGGGGGGAAAAACGGTGGCGGTTATCGGCACCGGGTTTGAGGCTGAGTTCCCCATCAAGCTTACCCTTGACGGCAACAGGGTCGAGACTACCCCGTATTACCTAGAGACTGACCTTGAGGGTAGCTTTAATTGTATTTTTGCCGCCCCCCTGTACGAGAAACCCTTAATCAAGGTGGTAGCCACCGACCGGGACTTAAATAAGGCTGAAGCCCAGCTAACGGTGCTGAGCGGCATCCGGTTGGGCCCGGTTACCACCCCCACCTCCCCCGGTAATGTCGGCATGGAGCTTACTATCTACGGCGCTGGCTTTGCCAGCGGGGCCACCATTGACATTAGTTATAACGGAGGCGATGAGGTTATATCTCAGGCTACCGCCGATGCTGACGGCAACTTCACCACCCCCTTTACTGTACCCCCCAGTATCGCCGGTAGCCACCTTATAACGGCCACTGATGGTGACATCACCGCCACCGCCACCTTCACCATGGAATCGGCGCCGCCGCCGGTGCCGGTGCCTAAGCTGCCGGAAATCGCCGGCACCGCCCAGGAGGAGGCACGCTTTGATTGGGATGATGTCACCGACCCCAGTGGGGTGAGCTATACCCTACAGGTTGCCTCGGACATTGATTTCAACAGCCTTGTGGTGGATAAACAAGGCCTGCCCCTCTCGGAATATACCCTGACCGGGGGCGAGAAGCTGGCACCAGCCGGTCAGAAGGCCTACTACTGGCGGGTAAAGGCGGTAGACGGCGCCTCAAACGAGGGCCAGTGGTCGCCGGTGGGGTTATTCTACGTCGGCTTTTCCAGAACGGCCTTCTCCGGTGGGGTCTGGTATATCCTTTATGGCCTCATCGGCCTGGTGCTGGTGGGCCTGGTCTTCTGGGTGTACCGAAGGCGCCACCGCTAGCCGGTTAGCTTAAGCTCTCTCACTTTTCTGCCCGGTTCTCCCCTTTAGTTCGAAAGTACCATGACCAATTGCTACCTTTGGCTAGCCCTTTTGGGTGATTGTTACGAGAAGTAAGATAATTTACAGTAGTAAGAGGTAAGGTTTAGATAGTTCAGGAGAGGAAGCAAGCCATGGCAAATGACAATCATAATATTGACCCCATGCTGACTACGAGTGATGTCGCCCGTCTCCTCAACGTGCATATAAATACGGTGAGGCGGTGGAGCAATCAGGGAATAATAAAGACCTATCGTATCGGCTCCAGGGGTGACCGGAGATTCCGGCAAGAGGATGTTTCCACTTTCTTGGCTGAGCAGCATAACAATGGCGGGAAAGAGGTTAGGGAATATGGTGAAGGGGTGTCCGGATGAACGAGGTTACGGTAATGATAATCGATAAGCAGGCATTTTTCCGGTCTGGCGTCCGGCAGGCGCTGTCAGAGCAGGTCGGGTTCAGGGTGCTGGAGGGTGCCCCTAATGATGAGGCAATGGACACAATTGAGGCCGAGTCTCCTGATGTTGTCCTGCTGGACATAAATTTCCCGGCCTTAGGCGGGCTGGAGCTGGGCCGAAAGATTTCCCGCCGCTATCCCAACAGCAAGGTAATAATGCTCAGCCCCAACTCCAACGACGATGAGCTATTTGAGGTTATTAAGACCGGCGCCGTAGCTTACCTTAATAAAAACACCACCATCGAAGAGCTGGTCAGCATTATCAGGCGGGCCTGTCTTGGCGAGTACCCCATCAATGACAGTCTTATCACCAGGCCCACCGTCGCCGAGCACGTCCTGAGGCAGTTTCGGGACATAGTCTCGGCGGGAAAGGTCTTGGAGACGGTAACCGCCCCCCTCACCTACCGTGAGACCCAGATCCTGAACTATATCGCCCAGGGTAACTCAAATAAGCAGATTGCCCGCATTCTGGAGATAAGCGAGCAGACCATAAAAAACCATGTTAGCTCTATCCTGCGCAAGCTAAATGCCAATGACCGGGCTCATGCCGTGGCCCTGGCCATGCGCAACGGGTGGATTCCGGCGGTGGTGAAGGTGTGATTTTAACCAGATTTAAACGCCACTTTTACGCGTGGTTAATTCCAAGCAATTAAGATAAGGGAAGGGTATCTTGAGTGGAAAGAGTAATAGAGACAGAAACAACCGGGGACGGGGGCGGTGATATGAGTCAGGTGGAGAGTGACTTAGAGCTGCAGTCCCGGGTTAGAGACTACCTGGAAAAGCAGGGCTACCAGATAACCGAAGAAGCCAAGCTCATGGGTAAGTCCGGGATTGAGCATACCTTTGATATGCTGGCCCAGAAGGACGACGGCTTCACCACCTACAGGATTGCCATCTGCATCATTGCCGGCGGTGACCGGGAGGCGGAGGTAAAGGCTATCTTCAGCTTTGCCAACAAGGCCTATGATACCGGCATCCAGAGCCGGGTCCTGGTCGCCTCCGAGCTCAGCCCGGAGGCGAAGCAGCTGGCCCAGAAGCAGCGGATAAAGGTCATTGATATAGAGCAGATTGGGTCAATGTTTGAGCTGAAATCCCAGCCGCAAGTTCCGCCGCTTGAGCCCATTCAATTTGAGACCAAAGAGCAGCTGCTGGAGGCCCTCATCGCCCGGGGCTACACCGTGGAGGAACAGGCCAAGATTCGGGGCCGCTCCGGGGTAGAATATAACTTTGATGTATTAGCCTATACCAACACCGACCAGGTCAGTCACAGCCTGGGCATAGATTTCATCAGCGGGGAGGAGGAGGTAGGCCTGGAGGAGGTATCCGTATTTGACACCAAAGCCTACGAGGTAGGCGTTGATGAGAAGGCCATCGTCGTCTCACCCCGGCTCAGCCCTGAAGCCAGGCAGTTTGCCGAGCACCAGCGGATTAAGGTATTTGAGTTAAATCACCAGCCGGCTCCCCAGGCTGTGCCCACCCAGGAAATGCCGGCCCCACCGGCGGAGAAGCCGGTACCAGAAGCAGAGGTAGAGGCTCCGGTGGAGAAGCCGGTGCCGGAAGCTCCAGCGGCCAAGCCGGTGCAGAAGCACTTAAGGCATGCCCCCCAGCCGGAGGCGCTGCAATTGATTCCTGAGGTAATGGCCAGAAGGTACAGTGCCATACCGCTGGCGATATCCGGCAATACCCTAGAGGTGGCCATGTCTGACCCCACTGACATCTTTGCCCTGGAGGCCTTCTCGGCACTGAGCCGGATGAGGATTAAGCCGGTGGCTGCCCCCGCCGATGTGGTCAGGGAGGCTATCGACTTTAACTACAAAGGCTACGGTGAGATTGAAAAACAGCTCTCCCGCGTCAACGTGCCTGATGAGGCAGCTATACAGAGCCTGGCCTTCAACACCGATACCGACGCTCCTCTGGCCCAGGCGCTGAATCTTATTATTGAGGAAGCGGTCAAAGCCCGCTCCTCCGATATCCATATCGAGCCGGAGGAGGACAGGCTAAGGGTGCGCTATCGCATTGACGGCACCCTTCAGGACCTGATGTCACTGCCGCTTAATATCCATTTGGCTCTCGTTTCCCGTATCAAGATTCTGGCCGATTTGAATATTGCCGACCGCCATCGGGCCCAGGACGGCCAGTTTTCGGTTAAGGCTAAAGGGCGGGAGATAGACATTCGCGTCGCCACCTCGCCCACGGTTACCGGCGAGATGGCGGTGCTGCGCCTATTGGACAAGTCGGTGGCGGCTTTAGGGATGGCTGAGCTTGGTATGCTGCCTGACAGCCAGGCCAAGTTTGAAGCCCTGCTCAAGGTTCCCTACGGCATGATTTTAACCAGCGGTCCCACCGGGGCGGGCAAGACCACCACTTTATATGCCGCCATCAACTCGCTTGACTGTCTGGGGAGAAATATCATCACCATTGAAGACCCCGCCGAATATCGGTTTAAGGACATCAACCAGATTCAGGTCAACCCCCAGGCCGGCATTACCTTTGCCAGCGGACTGCGGAGCATACTGCGCCTTGACCCCGATGTGATAATGGTCGGTGAGATACGCGATGCCGAGACGGCCAACATAGCCGTTCAAGCCGCCCTCACCGGTCACCTGATGCTGTCCTCGGTGCACTCCAGCGATTCTGCCGGCGTGCTCTCCCGCCTCATTGACCTGCGTGTGGAGCCTTTCCTCATCGCCTCGGCGGTTCTTGGCGTTATCGGCCAGCGGATGGTGCGCCGCGTTTGTTCTGACTGCAGTCATCCTATCGAGGCGCCGCTGGTGGAGCAGATGGCCTACGAAAGAGAGATGGGGGAGAAGCGGACTGAGTTCGTCTATGGCACCGGCTGCAAGTCATGTGCTTATACCGGTTATATCGGCCGGGTCGGCATCTTCGAGATTCTGGCCATGAGTGACGCAATAAGGACGATGGTCACCAGTCGGGTAATCAGCAGCGAGATTAGAGCCCAGGCAATCAAGGAGGGCATGGTAACCATGATGAAAGACGGCATGCGCAAGGTAAAGGAGGGCGTAACCACTCCCTCCGAGGTGCTGCGCAATGCCTATTCTGGAGACTAGTTGTCTGCGGAGGTATTATGGAGTTTCATTATATAGCCTACACAGCGGATAAGAAACTAGTAAAGGGCAAGCTTTCGGCCACTAACGAAGAGGCTGCCGCCAGCCTGCTCGACTACGGCGGCTACCAGCTGGTCAGCCTGAAGATGATGACCCCCTTCTTAAACTTGGGCAGCTTTCCCGGCCGCCTTTCCCGGATAAAGCCGAAAGAAATAGTTATGTTTTCCCGCCAGCTGGCCTTGCTCCTGGAATCCGGCACTGACATTGTTACCGCTTTAGAGCTGTTACAGGGCCAGGCGACCAACCGCGGCTTGAGGGTTATAATCGGCCATGTGGCCTCTGACATTCGTGGTGGCACTTCGTTATCTACCGCCTTGAGCAAACACCCGCGGGCTTTCCCTGAGCTTTATCACCGGACGATAGCCGCCGGTGAGCAGGGCGGCAACCTGGAAGTAGTGCTGCGGCAGATGGCTGATTATATGGAGAGGAGTATTCTCACTGAGAAGAAGATTAAAGGCGCTCTTAAGTACCCCCTTGGATTGGCTGTCGTTGCCCTTGTAGTGATAGCCATACTGGTTGTCTTTGTCATGCCAACCTTTATTGACCTGTACGGGGCTTTCGGCGTTGAGCTGCCGACGCCAACGCGGGTGCTGCTGGATGTATCGGCCTGGCTTCTTGATTACGGGCTTTTCATAATTTTGGGGCTGTTTGCCGTGATTATTGTGGGATATTTATACATCAGGACACCGGCCGGCAGATACCAGTGGGATAAATTAATGCTCAACCTGCCGGTAATAGGCCGTATCAATGTGCTTAGTGAGCTTTCCCGCGCCTGCCGTACCATGGCACTGCTGTTCAAGGTTGGCTTGCCCCTGCCCGAAATCATGTCTATGGTGATTCACGGCAGCGGCAATAAGGCCATGGTCGAGGCGCTGACCGCAGTTCAGCAGGACTTAATCAGAGGCCAGGGCTTGTCCAAGCCCATGAGCAAGAATAAACTCTTCCTGCCCTTAATGGTGCAGATGGTCGGCGTTGGCGAGGAGACCGGCAACCTGGACAACACGCTGACTACGGTAGCTCAGAGCTACGAGATTGAGGCTGACGACAAGACCAGCGCCGCGGTAGGACTTATTCAACCTACCATGATTATAGGGATAGCCGTAGTAATTGGCTTTATTGCCGTTGCTCTGATGTCGGCCATGTATTCAATCTACGGACAACTAAATGTCTAGGAGTTAGGAGCAATGAAGGGAGAAAAGGGTTTCAGTCTGATGGAGGTAGCCCTGGCCATGGCCTTGCTGGGTGTGGTAGCTATCGCCTTTCTTGGCGGCCTGGCCACCGGCTCCAGAGCCATCATGATTGCTGACGAGCGGGCCACCGCCGAAAGTCTGGCACGAACCCAGATGGAGTACATCAGGCAACAGAATTACGATGCCAATCTGGAACATCCGGAGCCGCAGTATTCTATCATCCCGGATAAACCCGATGACTATGAGATCGCTATTGATGCCGAGCGTCCGGACTACAAAGGTGATGGTGAGGATAATGACGATGGCATCCAGCATATCACGGTGGTTGTAAAACATATCGTTGAAGGGGAACCAAAGGAAATATTCACTCTAACGGGCTACAGGTCACGCCGATGAAATTGCTAAAGACAGGTTGGCTAAAAAGAGACCAGAAGGGTTTCACCCTGATAGAGCTGGCGCTGGCCATGGCCATTGGCGGTATTATCGCCGGTGCCATTACCATGACCATATTCCAGATAGTCGATAGCAGCGGCCGCACCTCCAACCATATGACTGCCATCAGGCAGGCACAGAGTGCTGGCTACTGGGTCACTAAGGATGCACAGATGGCCCAGGTTATCAGCACGGAGGATGATGAGGACGGGTTACCGCTGGAATTGAGCTGGACGGAGTGGGGCGGTGCCGAGCATGAGGTGACCTACGAACTGCAGGGTACGGACTTTGTGCGTCAACATAATGGCGAGGAGGACGTCATAATCGCCCGGTTTGTTGAGTCAGTTGAGATAAGTCCCAGGCCGTACCCTGGGGGCGAGCTTACTTTCACGGTAAATGTTCAGGTGGGCGATGGTGCGGCGATGCAGATTGAGACCAGGACATATGAGGTTATTCCCAGGCCAGGCTCATAACAGTCAGCATTAGAGGGGGAGCGAGGAAAATGAAATTTAAAAAATTGGCAAAGGGTGGTGAAAAGGGACAGGCGCTTATTATAGTAGCGCTGCTGATGATTATAAGTGCGCTCATCATCGCCCCGATGCTTAGCCATGTAGGCACTGGGCTCAAGTCGGGGAAAGAGGTCTATGAGGAGAGGATGCAGCTGTTCTACGCCGCTGACTCCGGTATTGAAGATGGCCTGTGGCAGGTAGATAACGAACAGCTGGAAACATTACTCACTGGCTATGATAAATATGCCTATTATGATGAAGATGACACCGATCCATACCAGTGGGATTACACCCTGCCCGAGGTGAATGAGAAAGCGGTACAGATTAATCTACGAAATATCTGGATTCCCAAAGACATAGGCCCTCCGAGCCCCGGTGACGCTAAAGATATTATTGAAGGTGTCGGGGGTGAGTCCCCTGAGCTGGTAATAAGCGGCAGTATATCGGCGATTTCAACATATCAGATTAAAATAGCCTATTATTACGATGATGACACAGACCCCGGCGGTGCCGGCTTAACGCTAAGCACGGTAGGGATATGGCTGCCGCCCGGCTTTGACTATGTTGATGGTTCGTGTAGCCTTGGTATTGAGCCGGCTACTCCTGAAGCCTACTGCAGCGGCCTGGCCGTGGTATGGAGCTTTGCGGAAGGCACCACACTGGCGAGCTTCCCCGGTAGCCCCGGCGACCCCTTGGAAAGAAGCTTCACCTTCCAGTTTGACGGTCCGGAGAATGTAAATCCTGCGGCGGCCCTTTCCTGGATAAACACCAGCGGCGGTTATACCTGGGATGCCGATGTCAAGGTCTATAAGGTTACCTCCACGGCTACCGATGATTCCTTTACCCCGGCGAAGGAAACTATTGTTGAGGCCTATACCGCCAAAAGTAAGATACGCGAAATGGGCACCTCCTTATCGGGAGACTACTGCGCTGTCGGCAACACCCTTATGAAGGCTACTGGTACCACCGGAATGGCTCCTTATTACCGTAACCGGCTTTACAAACAGAGCAGTGCCACCGTAGGGGAGTTTACAGGGACAGGGGATGTGCCACCGGGCTATGTCCCCGAGGACGCCCACGTGGATGCCGCCTTTCTCTACTGGTCGGGGTGGATAGAGGGGGAGGAGACTGTCATAGTGATATGGTCGGACGATTGTGACAGCTTTGAAGATAACTGGGAGACTGGCGGTAACTGGGAGGCTGCAGGTGGCGAGTTTCACGGGTGGGGTGGCGGCACACCTGGCTCCAGGGAACTTAGTATGCATATCGGGCTTGTGTCGCCATACAGCCTGGACCTTAGCGGCTACTCGGGCCGGGAGGTTACCGTTTCCTGGGAGCAGAGAGAATGGGAGAGCGGCTGGGGGCAGCAGTTGGAATGGGATGATACCCTCTACTATGCCTTTTCCGGGGACGGTGGCAGCCACTGGAGTGAGGATTTTGAAGCCTTTCACGATGATAACCCGCAGAGCACCTTTAACGCCGCTATTCCTGAAGAATATGTAACCTCTGAATTTCGGATGCGCTTATTCCTGGACTTTGATAATACCAATGAGCACTGCTATCTGGATAACATCACCATCACCGCCCCGGCGGAGCTGTCTCTGCAGAATGTAGCCGATGCCCAGGTCAATATGGTTAAGTTCGGCGTTGCTGATAACATGACCGATGTAACCGCCAATCTGAGTGATTGCCAGATAGCGGCCAGCGATGACGCCGCGCCGGGCGCCTGGTGCTACTCCTGCTTTTATGACGCCACCGTGGAGGTTAATGCTCTCATCACCGCCGGGGAAGTGGAATCTAGCAGCGCTGGCACCTACATTCTGAGTCACCACGACACAAGTGGCGGTGACTATTCCTTTTATGGCGGCGGCTCTACCGACTATCCACTGGGCACTCCGGCTTTATCAATGACAAATCGATATCAATGGAGCTATGCCGGCTGGTCGCTGATAATCATCTACTCCAGCCCCGAAACAGAAGGTCATCAGCTCTACATCTTTGACGATTTTCGCTACGTAAAGGTGCATACCACGCTGGAGTTTCCCATCAGCGGCTTCCTCGTCCCAGGGCAAGTTCAGAAGCCAGATGGCACCTGGGAGGAATATGCCGCCCATATGACCTGTTTTGTCGGCGATGGCGATGAGCAATACAGCGGTGATTATATAGCGCTCAGAGACCAGGGTGGTACCCAGCGCAAGCTCTCGGACGGTATTACCGTTGGGCCTATTCTTGCGTTCTGGTGCCATGAGTATTTCTCAAATCCGTATGATAACGTCTGGAATGGCAAGTTTAGAGGGTCTGGCGGCGGTGAGGTAGATGGGATAGATGTTGACACCTTCCAGATTAGGTGGGATGACAATATACTGCAGGAGGGTGATTTCTCGGCTGATGTAGTGCTCGGCAATGCCAGCGATGATCCCAATGACGCCGAACTCATTATGGTAACCTATATCATTATATCCTTCCGCAGCTCTGTTACCAGCGGCGGCACAATCAGCTATCTAGTAAAGGGGTAATTAAATGAAAATAAGTAAGACGGCTTTAATAGTTCTGGGGATTGGCATTTTCATCCTTGGCTTTGCCATCATCTTCGTTCTCTACTCGGGGCAGTCCGGCGAGCAGGAGCAGTTAAATAGCCGCCTGGCCACTACTCAGGGCCTCCTGCCCGGGCTTATCGCCGAGAAGGAGGACCTGGCCGGCCAGCTGGCCCAGTGGGAAGATGAGCTTGATAAAGCCAGAGTCGCCCTCGATAAGAGCGAGGCAAGATTCCCCAAGTCGGCGGAAAGCATTGAATACGACGAGGTAATATTCAAGCTGGCTGGCGATTGTGACCTGCTTATAGTCGAACTCAACGCTTCAGAACCGGCCAAAGAGGGGGTAAAGGGGACTGATATTACCTACGATGTCCGCACTTTTACGGTGGTGCTGGAGAATGTGGATTCACCGCCGGGCAACGCTGGCGATTTTGAAATTTACATTGACCAGACGGTGGACAAGGTGCTTGATTTTATCCATCTCGTAGTCACCACTCCGGACTTTGGCGTGGCAACTGTACAGGTGGTGGCGATAGATGGTCTTGAACCTCCGGAAGAATTAGAAGGCGGCGAGGAGGGTCCGGAGGCTACTGTTGAACTCGCAATCTACGGATTTCCAAGGTGATGATGATGGCTAAAAGAATTAAGACACTGTTTATCAACGATAACACGGTTAACCTGGTGGTGGTCGAGGGCAGGAAGGTAAAGAAGTGGGCCAGCCTGAACCTGGAGCCGGGCCTGGTCAGCCAGGGGGTGATTATTGACGAAGCCCAGGTGGCTGACAAAATAAAGGAACTGCTCAGGATGGTTAAGGAGGGCGGGGGGAAGTACGTCGTTGGTTTAAGCGGCCTCAACTCCCTGTACCGTCTGATTTCCCTGCCCGAGCTGCCCGAAGCCATAATACCGGAAGCGGTCAAGCAGGAAGCGGGCAGGGTGATACCGGTACCTCTGGAGGAGGTCTATCTTTCCTACCAGCGTATTTCGGCGCCGGTGGGGGAGGCGCGCGTTTTCCTGGCCGCTTTTCCTCGTAATGTAGCTGACGCTTCATATCGGACGCTGAAAACAGCCGGCATTGAGCCCTACATTATGGACCTGGCCCCGCTGGCTATCTGCCGCACCCTGGATGAGGCCAGGGCGATAATCGTCAACACCAGGCTGGACAACCTGGACATCATCGTTATGGTGGACAGGCTGCCCCAGCTAATCCGCACCCTGTCCCTGGCCGGCGAGGCGGCTACGCTTACGGAAAAGATACCAACCATCACCGAGGAGATTGACCGTACCGTTGCCTTCTATAATTCCAGCCACAAGGAACAGCCCCTGGATGCAACGGTACCTATGTTCGTCTGCGGCGACCTGGCACAGGCGCCGGAGAACTGGCAGTCGCTCTCGGTCAAGCTAAAGTGCCCGGTTTCGATATTACCATCGCCGGTGGAATCGCCGGAGAGCTTTAATATCAACGAGTTTATGGTCAATATCGGCCTGGCCTTTAAAGAGCTGTATCCGGAAAAGGGCGAAAGTAACGTCTCCCTGGTGAACTTCAACGCCCTGCCCCAGATGTACCTGCCCAAAGCTGTCCCGTTATCGGCCATCCTGACCCCGGTTGGTGTTATTATCGGCGCCGGCATACTGGTCTATATGGGCATGATGTTGCGCAACAGCACGGCTCAAAACGAGGTATTGCGTTCCGAGCTGGCCAGCGTTGAGAAGACTGTTGCTGAGCAGCGTGTCGAGATAGTAACCATGACAGAGCAGGTCAGCCAGCTTGAGGCCGAGATGGCTCCCATGGGAGCTAGGGCTGAAGTCTTTGAGACTACTTTTGCCTCTTTGGGTGACGCCCGCGCCCTGATTGACCAGCACATGGATGACATCGTAAGGCTGTTGCCGCAGGACGCCGACTTCGTCGAGATTAACCACGACACGGAAGCCGTGACGGTCAACGGCCTGGTTAAGGAAGAGATTGATGGCGAGGATGATATTTTCGCCTACGCCAGAGACTTGAGGAGTCGTTTCCTGGGGATAATTATCTCGTCAATACAAGCTGTTGAGGATGAAGAAGGAGAATTCATAGGTTATGAGTTCGAATTTCTCCTGGAATAGGTGGTGAAACATGGATATTTTAAATTTACTACACACAGCTAAGGCCAAGTCCGCCTCCGATTTACACATGGTGGTCTCCAGCCCGCCTTTACTGCGGGTGAATGGCTCGCTGGAGCCGTTAAACGGCACGGCGCCGCTGAGCGCCGAGGATATCAGCCAGGCCTTTCTCCAGATAACTACTCCCGAGGAAAGGGAAGAATTCCACCGCCAGCTGGAGCTTGATTTTGGCTATACCCTGGACGGGGTTGGCCGTCTGCGCTGTAATGCTGCTCAGCAGCGGGGGTCTGTCAGTCTGGCGGTGCGTTTGCTGCCGCCGGAGATTCCGACGGTGGATGACATGGAACTACCGGCGATATATAAAGAGCTTGCCCTTAAACCCAGGGGACTGATAGTAGTCACCGGGCCTACCGGCAGCGGCAAGAGTACCTCGCAGGCGGCCATGATTAACCATCTGAACCATACTAAAGCCCGCCATATTGTTACCATTGAAGACCCCATCGAGTACGTCCACCCCTCGATTAAGTGTGCCGTAACCCAGCGGCAGCTGGGTAGCGATACCCTTTCCTTTGCCGAGGCGCTGAGGCATGTCTTGAGGCAGGACCCCGATGTGATCCTGGTGGGTGAGATGAGGGACCTGGAGACGGCTTCGGCGGTGTTGACCATCGCCGAGACCGGGCATATGATACTATCCACCGGCCATGCCCCCAGCAGCCCCCAGGCGGTGGAGAGGATAATAGACCTGTTCCCCCCTCATGAGCGCTTTTTGGCTCAGACGCGGTTAGCCTCACTGCTGGTGGCAGTGCTGTGCCAGGTGCTTGTCCCCAGGGCTGACGGCTCGGGGAGGGTGGCCGCGGTGGAGGTTATGCTGGCCAACGCGCCGGTAAGGAACCTCATCCGCGAGGGTAAAATCTACCAGCTGCCCAATGTCATCCGCACCCATCGGGAGGCGGGCATGATTTCGCTGGACGAGGCCCTGGTTAACCTCTATCTCAAGCGGCTCATCACCGGGGAGAGCCTGCTCGGCTTCTGCAACGACCGCCAGGAGGTAGAGAAGCTCATCGGCCGGGTGGAGATTAGATAGCTTTAGGTTTGGAGAGTGAACCCTTTATCCCCTCCCCCTTAACCGGGGGAGGGGATTTTTTTCAGTGTTTTTCTTCCCATACCCGCCCGCCCAAAAGGTTTCACCTTTTTAGACTATCTTGCCCCGCCCCGCAGAGGGGAGAAGTTAGGCCCTTTTTAAGGGGGAAGGTTTACCCTTTTTACCCCCTGCTGAAGTTAGACGTTTATTTTATTTCCATTGGGTGGGGGAAGAAATTGATAGAAGTATCACTTCTGTGGGGTGGGAGGGTGGGAAGAAAAACGCATTATAAAAATTAAGCTAATCCCTTCCCCTTTCCCCCGCACCTACAAAGGAGAGATTAGCTCATTGTGGGTTAACTGCCTCATTTGTGAGGTGGGATAAAGGGGTAAATAAGGCGAGTAAAGAGGTCTAACCTATTTGGGTGGGAGGGTGGGAAATAAAACGCTCTCTAAAAACTGGGCAATCCCCACGACATAGAAAAAGCCTACCGGCGGGGGTAAAACCCGAATAAATCACCCCGCCGATAGGTCTTCTGGATTACCTTACTTAGTCTGGAGCTTCAGATTGAGGGCTGGCTATGCTTCTGCTTCGCCTCTTCTCCAGGTCTGGGAATCAGCATCCCAGTGGATGTCTTCCCACTCCTGGTCACTGACACTATCTATTTCCCCATCGCCGCCAAACTGGTAGGTTGCCTTGAGTTTGGCTGTGCCTCCAGCCAGGAAGTCCCCCACGTCATCCGAGGAAGCGGGCCATTCCCCATGCTGACCCACGTAACCGGTGGCGGCGGTCTTAACGTTCTCCGCCTCGGTGATGGCGGCGTTCAGGCGGCCGGTGGTCATAAGGCCGGCCCCGTTGGGGACGACAATGGCGGCGATAATGCCCAGGATGGCGATGACGATAAGCACTTCCATAAGGGTGAAGCCCTGCTCTCCGCAGTGCAAGCTTTTCATAGACTTCTAATTCACCCCCCAGGTCTTAGATATTCCGGTTTGGGGTTTCTCAGGTGAAAAAGCCCATCGGCGGGGTTAAAGCCCAAATAAATCACCCCGCCGATAGGCCATTCCAGATTTTGCCTTAATTGCTTAATCTGAAGCTTCAGACTAAGGACTGATTATGCTCTTATCCAGGTCTGGGTAGTGGCGTCCCAGCTGATGTCGGTGCCCCAGGTTGAGCCAACTACACCGGTTACTTCATTGTTCACAAAAGTGTACTCTGCTTTCAGGTTGGTTATGCCACCCTCCAGGAAGTCCGCCAGCTGGTTTGAGCTGGTGGGCCATTCCCCTTCCTCGGCCAGATAGCCCACGGCGGCGGTCTTCACGTTCGCTACCTCGGTGTTGGCCGCGTTCAGGCGGCCGCTGGTCATAAAGCCGGCCACGTTAGGGACAACTATGGCGGCGATAATGCCCAGGATAGCGATGACGATAAGCAGCTCGATGAGGGTAAAGCCCTTCTCTCCCCGGTGCATCCTTTTCATAAACCTTTTCATTCGATGGTTCACCTCCTTTCTTGGTTATTTGGGCTTAAGTTAGACAAGCTCTGGTGTATTTAGGTAATTTCATCATATGGGATGGGTAGCGGAGGGTCAATAGAGATTTGGTAGGGGCGGAAATGGGCTATTACCTTGGTACTATATGGCTGGCTCCGGCGGCTGGTATTGACTTTGGCAAACCGCAGGGTGCAAAATAGGGGCTAACATGGAAGCCGGTCTCATGATCATTTTCATCCTGCTGGGGATGATAGTAGCCAGCTTCCTCAATGTCTGCGCCGACCGCCTGCCGGCGGGCCAGTCGGTGGTCTATCCCCCCTCCCACTGCCCCGCCTGCTCGCATCGCCTGGCGGCCAAAGACCTGGTGCCGGTGTTCAGCTACCTGTGGCTGCGGGGCCGCTGCCGCTACTGCGGCGCTGCCATCCCCAGGCGGGTGCTCTGGGTGGAGATAGCCACGGCGGTGCTGTTCGGCCTGGCCTACTGGCGGTACGGCTTGAGCGTTGAGCTTCCCATCGCCCTCTTCTATATCTCTCTCTTCATGGTGATTCTGGTCATTGATTTTGAGCACGGGCTTATCCTCAACAAGATAGTTTACCCGGCTCTGGCGGTGGCCCTGCTCCTCAGCGTCTTTTTTACCATCTTCCTGCCCGATGTAAGCATTGTGCCCCACATTGCCCGGGCGGCCATCGGCGGCGGCATCGGTCTGGTCGTCTTTTTCTTGATAGTCATCGTTTCCCGCGGGGGTATGGGTCTTGGCGATGTAAAGCTGGCGGCGCTTATCGGCCTGGCCACCGGCTGGCCATTGGTCATCGTTGCCCTGCTCATGGGCATGATTGGGGGCGGGCTGGCCGCCGTTGTCCTGCTCGGCTTTAGGGTAAAAAAGCGCAGGGAGGCTATGCCCTTCGGCCCCTTCCTGGCGGCGGCGGCGATAGCCACCCTGCTCTGGGGGAGCCAGATTTTTAACTGGTATATAGGCATCTTTTAACCCACTTTGCTTCTGCCCACTTGACATATATTGCTTTTAGTTGTACAATCCTCCCTGCTGAGAGTAATGGCTGGGGGTGGAGTGATGCTTAACACTCGCAGGTCAAATATTGAGATAATAGCCGATATGTTGCGGGTGGGTAACAACGGCAACGGCGCGGGCAAGACCGAGATTATGTACAGCGCCAATATGAGCTATGCCCAGATACAGAAATACCTCGCCTTTCTGATGGACCAGGGCTTAATCAGCAAGGTGCAGGTAGGCAACCCCTCGATAAAGTACCAGGTGACTGATAAAGGCAATAAGCTGCTTAAAAATATTGATGACATAATGGAAATGCTGGGATTGGAAGAGGCTATCGGTTTGTGATGGTTCAAACCGGCTTTTGAAGGGTAACCTCGGGTTGCCGGAGGCGATAGGTTACCCTTCTTTTTTATCAGGCGTATAGTTATTACGAGGGGAGTCTCACATGGCTGATAAAAAAATGCTGATAGTTGATGCTGAGGTGGCCAGGAAGGTTGACGAAAGCCGTGGCGAGATGAGCCGTTCCGATTTTATTGACTTCCTTATTGAGGAGCAGCTCGGGGAAGACAAAGAACATAAGGGAGATACGGTAAATAAAAATTATGTCACCAAGGAAGAGCTTCACCAGTCCCTCCAGGGGATTAAGGAGCTACTGCGCACCTTCCTTGAGTTTTTCCTGAGCTATGGGCTGGAAGTGGGTAAGCACTCGGACAAGAACTTCAACGAACTTAGCCAGAAACTACAGGCCCTGGTCAATAGCAAGAGCCAGGAAAAGAACCACGATTAAGCCCCCATCTGTTCCCCCAATCCACCCCGTAAAGGTCGGTCACTCCGAGTAGCGGCGGAAAACAAGCACCGAGTTATGCCCGCCAAAGCCGAAGGAATTTGACACCACCGTGTTCACCTTGGCCTTCCGTGCCTTATTGGGCACGTAGTCCAGGTTGCAATGGGGGTCGGGGTTATTGAGATTTATGGTCGGTGGTATAATTCCGTTATTTATGGTCAGAATGGAGGCTACCGCCTCAAGGGCCCCGGATGCTCCCAGAAGGTGTCCGGTCATGGACTTGTTGGCTGAGGCGGGGATGCGGTAGGCCAGCTGGCCAAAGACGCTCTTGATGGCGTGGGTCTCGGCGGTATCGTTAAGCTGGGTGGCCGTGCCGTGAGCATTGATATAGTCGACCTCATCGGGCCTTATCCCCGCCTTCTTCAGGGCCATCCTCAACGCGCTGGCGGCGCCGGAACCATCGGGCGAAGGCTGGGTGATGTGAAAGGCATCGCTGGTAGCGCTGTAGGCCAGTAGCTCAGCCAGTATCGGGGCGCCGCGCTCAAGGGCATAGTCCAGTCTCTCCAGTATGAGGGTAGCGGCCCCCTCGCCCAGGACGAAGCCGTCGCGCTCGGCATCAAAGGGACGGCAGGCATTCTGGGGCGAGTTGTTGTTGGTTGATAGAGCGCGGGCGGCGTTGAAGGCGGCGACGCAGATAGGTATCACCGGGGCTTCGGTGCCGCCGGCAATTATTACCTTGGCCTCTCCGTATTTGATGGCATCGTAGGCGCGGCCGATGGCATCACTGCTGCTGGAGCAGGCCGATGACATTGAGAGGTTCGGCCCCTTGACTCCCAGCAGCAGCGAAATCTGCACCGGCGGGGCATCACCGGTCATGGTCGGGGCCAGGATGGGGCTTATCTTTTTTGGCCCGGCCTCGCTCAGTACCTTGAACTGTTCCGAGACCTTGAGCAGGCCGCAGACACTGCTCCCGATGAAGACGCCGGCCTCCTCGGCATTGCTGCTATCTATCTTTAACCCGGCCGCCTCCATCGCCTGCAGGGTGGTGGCGACCGCCATCTGGGTAAACCGGTCCATGCGGTGCGCTTCCTTAGAGCTGACGTAGGTCAGGGGGTCAAACCCCTTGACCTCAGCGGCAAACTTGGTCTCAAAAGCGGTCGGGTCAAAGCGGCTGATATAGTCAATCCCCGATTTGCCGCCGATGAGGGCTTGCCAGCTCTCGGCAATATTGAGCCCCACCGCGCAGATAGCCCCCATACCGGTAACCACCACCCTCTGATTGTCGGGCAGATTAGGCATAGACATTTTCCTCTCTAGGGCCAGTTGTTTTTGATGCGGTTCGATTCGATGAACTGCTCAAGGTCCTGGTGAGTAATGCGGTAGCTTCGTCCCAGACGTATGGCGTCGAGCTTTCCCTGCCGTATGTAGCTGTATATGGTCAGGATATGGACCTGGAGGATTCCGGCCACCTGTTCCGGGGTCAGCAGGTTATTATTAGGTTCAGCTTGGAACATCATAGTCTGGCTTTACTTTTCTATGTTCTTGTCTGGTTAGTTGTAACCGAGTTAGTTTTAACATAATAGGCTGTTTATTGGGAAGGTTTTCTCTTATAGAACTATGTTCTAGTAGGTAATAACTTCCCAAAGTTATAATAAAACATAACCGGGTTTTCCGGTTATTTAGCTTTAAGGAATGATGACATGCCCAAAGCGGTGGAGCTGCTGAAACAGCGCCGAAACGAAGAGCTATGGCAGATGTGCTGTGGTTATCTTCACCTCAGCCTGGAACAGGTTATGACCATCCAGAAGCGGCTGCTAATTGAGCAGATAAAGCTGCTCAGCGGCTCGGCCCTGGGCAGAAAGCTTATACCTGGTCCCAGGCCGGAGACAGTGGAGGAATTCAGGCGGCGGGTGCCGCTGACCACCTACGCTGATTACTGCCCGGAGCTTTCGGAGAAGAGAGAGGAAACACTGCCGGTAAAGCCGGCTTTATGGGTACACACCTCGGGCAGGTCGGGTGAATATCCCTACAAATGGGTGCCGATAACCCCGGCCTACGCCAATGAAATGAGTGTGATAATGTACGGCATCGGCATGCTCGCCGGCTGTAAAAAATGGGGTGATGTCTCGGCGCTGCCCAGGTATCCCAATATTATCTATACCGTAGCCCCCCGCCCCTATATATCGGGGGCCATGGCCAGCATGCTGGGGCTGCAGACCGCGGTAAACTATCTGCCCCCGATGAGGCTGGCGGAGAGGCTGTCCTTTGAAGGCAGGGTGAGGCTTGGTTTCAAGCAGGCCCTATCTCAGGGATTTGGGTATTTCTTTGGTGTGTCTCTAGTCCTGGCCGCGGTAGGCGATAAGTTCAGCCAGTCATCAAACAAGGTAAATATTCGTCCTCTGCTCTCCAAGCCCAGGGCGCTGCTGCGCCTGACCAAGGGGCTGGCCAGGAGCAAGCTGGCCCGGCGCCCGATGTTACCCAGGGACCTGTGGTCGATAAAGGGCATCATCTGCAGCGGTCTTGATAGCTGGGTCTATCGGGACAGGATAAAGGAGCTCTGGGGCCGCTACCCGCTGGATGTCTATAGCAGTACCGAGGGCGGTTTTCTCGCCACCCAGACCTGGGACAGTGATACCATGACCTTTATCCCCACCCTTAACTTCTTTGAGTTTATCCCGGAGGATGAGCACTTAAAGTGTAAACAGGACCCCGGCTACCAGCCGAAGACCCTTTTACTTGACGAGGTAAGAGCTGGGGAGAATTATGAGTTAATTATCACCAACTTCTATGGCGGCGCCTTGGTCAGGTACAGGATTGGGGACATGGTCAGGATAACCTCGTTAAGAAATGAGAAGCTGGGCATTGACATCCCCCAGATGGTCTTCGAGCGGCGGGCTGATGACATCATAGACTTATCTGCCATCAAGCTAACGGAAAAGAAAATATGGCAGGCGATAGAGGATTCCGGTATTGCTTATGAGGATTGGACGGCTTATAAAGAGCCTGGAGGGACGGTACTCAATCTCTTTATTGAACTTAAAGAAGGCTACCGGAGCAATGAGGAAGACGTAGCGGCTATTGTGTATGAGCAGTTGACTAGGACTGATGATGACAAATATAATCTTTCGGCAGTGCAAGATGATGCGCTGAACATGGCTGGTTTCAGTGTAAAGGTCAACCTGCTGCCAAAAGGCACCTTTGCCAGCTACACTGCGCAGAGGCAGGCGGAAGGTGCCGACCTGGCCCACCTCAAGCCGCCCCACATCAACCCCTCAAAAGAGGTGCTTTCCCGCCTGCTGGGCAGGCCAGAGGCCGAGGCGCCGGCGGCTGCCTAGTATTTTAGTCCCGCTACTTTTGTCAGCTTACTTTAGCTACGCTTGACAGTTTGCCTATTTGCGGTAATAATTACCCATATATGAATATCTATGCACTATTTCCGTTAATCGCCACGGTAGCTTATATACCGCTGCTGGTTATTGCTGTTGGCACCCGCCCCTGGCGGAGAGTACACACTCTTTTCACCCTGTTCCTGGTTGCTGCCATGATGTGGAGCTTGTTTGACTATCTGGCACACAGCAATTTCTTCCCGCAGTATAATTTCTTTTTCTTTAAACTTGTCCTCATTATGATTACCTGGATGGCGGTGCAGCTCCACTGCTTTATGTCTTCTTTCTATGGCCCCCGGACGGGGCGCTGGCTTCCCTTTGCCTACGGTTCGTTAGGTGTAGTTGTCGTTTTGATACTGCTTGGTTATATCGGGCAGGGTATTGTCCATATGGGTGACAGCAAGTATTATCCTGATTATGGAGTGGGAATTTTCGTCCTGGTTGCTCCTCTTGCGGTCTTGGGGGCTAGGAATATCTATGTTTTCTGGAAGAGGCTGAAAATCCTGGACAATCCCATGCAATATAATCAGGTCGTTTCCCTGCTCATCAGCGTTTTTGTCCTGTTTGTTTTCCTGCTGACGGCCCTCCTCCCCTGGGGGAGGGAATTTCCCATCAGCCATTTCGGCAATATTCTGGTTGCCTTCATCCTCAGTTACTCAACCATCAGGCACCAGCTGATAGATATCAGGCTAGTCCTGCGGCGGGTTTTAAGCTGGGGTACGCTGATTATTGCCGGTATCGGCCTATACCTGCTTCTATTCTTCCTGGTCCACCTCTGGCTTGGCTTTGAGATGCGCCCGGCTATTCTGATTACGGGACTGGGGGGAGCCGCCGCCGCCGTCTTGCTCATTTTCCTGACGCAGGGCGCTTTCCAGCAGAAGATTGCCCAGGTCTTCTACTGGAAGACCTATGACTACCGGCAGAAGCTTTCTGAATTTGCCGATAGAATTCAGGATGTCTTTAACCTCAAGGAGCTGGGCGGCGAATTGTTACCGCTGGTAATCAGGGCGATAAACTGCCGGGGGGCAGGTCTGCTTTTCCCCGAAGGCGGGAGCGGGGACTTCGTCCCCCAGTTTATTGAGCCTCAGGGGGAGGCTAACCCCCTGCGCACTCTGAGGTTGAGACAGGACAACCCCATTGTCCAATACTTAAGCCAGCAGCGCCGTATGTTAACCGTCCAGAATCTGGACATCCTGCCCGAATTCCGCAGCCTCTGGGAACAGGAAAAGGAGGCAATTACCGCCGCCGATATAGAGCTATTTTTGCCAGTAATAAGCCGGGATAAACTGGTGAGCATCCTGGTATTAAGCGGCAAGCAGTCGGGCCGATATTTGCTGGAAGACATCAGCCTGCTGGAAGAGGTTACCAGCCGGGTAGCGGTGAGCCTGGAGAGGGGCTATCTCTATGAGGAAGCCAGGCAGCGGGAAGAGGAGCTATCCCTGATTGGTCACCTGGCGGCAATCGTGACTTCCAGCCTGGACATCAGGCAGATGTATGACAGCCTTATCCGGGAGCTGAAGAAGGTCCTTGATGTTGACTGGGCGGCGATTACCCTGGTGGAAGGGGAGGAAATCAACCTCCTGGCCATAACTTCGGAGATAGGCTCGGCCTGGCAAACGGGAGACAAGCTGCCGCTCAAGGATACCGCTACAGAGTGGGTGGTAACTAACAAGGTGCCACTGGTTGAGCCCAACCTGCCCGAAGAAAGCCGGTTCTGGACGGGCAAATACCACCTCAAGCAGGGGATACAATCACTGGTATTCCTGCCCCTGATGGTGGGTGCTGAGGCTATCGGTGCCATGTGTATCGCCAGCCGCCGCCCCAATGCCTACAGCACGAGCCAGGTACAGCTTCTCTCCCAGCTGGCTTTACGGATTGCTATGTCTATTGAAAACGCCCGGCTCTATGCCCAGGCTGAGCAGAGGGCGCGCATTGATGAGCTTACCGGCCTGTGGAACCGCCGCCATCTCATGGAGCGGATTCAGGTTGAGATTGGCCGTCACTCCCGCTACGGCGGTGCCTTCTCGTTGGTTATTCTGGACCTCGACTCCTTTAAGGCCCTCAACGATACCTACGGTCATATCGAGGGTGACCGCATCCTCAAGCAGCTGGGCATCGTTCTCAAAGGGGCAATCAGGGATGCTGACGAGGCCTTCCGCTACGGCGGTGACGAGTTTGCCATCCTGCTGCCCCAGACCAGTATCAAGGATGCCCAGGAGGTGGCCGAGCGAGTCCGCCGCCGCATTAGTTCGGAGCTTAAAAGCGGCAGCGTTTCAATGACGGCCAGCCTGGGCTTGGCCAGCTGGCCGGTAGACGGGATAGCCATCAGCGAGATTATCAGTGCCGCCGATAAGGCGCTTTACTACGCCAAGCAGAGAGGCGGCAATCAGAGCCAGGCGGTCCTGGAGATTTTGCCGTCTTTATCGGAGCCGCCAACCAAGCTCGATTTCCAGCAGGACAGGGGTGCTTTCAGTATCATTTATGCCCTGGCGGCGGCGGTGGATGCCAAAGACCATTACACCCATGACCACTCGCAGAGGGTAAAGGACTACGCTATAGCTTTGGGCCGGGCTCTTGACCTGGAGCCGGCCGATATCGCCCGGTTGAGTGTCTGCGCGCTACTTCACGATATCGGCAAACTGGGCGTCAGCGACGAGATACTCAATAAGGCCAGCAAGCTCACTAACGAAGAGTGGGAGATAATTAAATGCCATCCCCAGATGGGGGCCGATATTGTCAGCCATATTCCCCAGCTATCGGCCTGCATGCCGGGTATTCTCTATCATCACGAGAACTATGACGGCACCGGCTATCTGCTGGGGCTGAAGGCCAGGGCTATTCCGCTGGACGCCCGCATCTTAAGGGTAGTTGATGCCTTTGCCGCTATGATATCAGCCAGGCCCTACCGCGACGCTCTCTCCCAGGAAGAGGCGCTGGAGGAGCTTAAAGCTGGTGCCGGCAAGCAGTTTGACCCGACCCTGGTCGAGACCTTCATTACCTTAGCCAAGAACATGCCTCTGGTGACCACCAAGTAATCAACTCTATTTCCCCTTTTTTGTAGAATCCCGCTGGCGATACTATTGAAGCTATAGTAATTATGTGATACACTTAAGATAAGTTATGGTCAAGATAAAGGTGAGCATAATCAGCCCGCAGTCCCTGTTTCGGCAGGGGGTAAGGCATTCGCTGGCGGGCATCAGCGATATAGAGATCTCGGCTGAGGCTGAGGCCAATGGTGAAGCGCTGTCAGTCGTGGAACGCTCGCTGCCCGATGTGGTCATGGTGGACATTGATACCCCCTCCGATGAAGGGCTAAAGCTGGCCCGCCAGATAAGACAGCGCCTGCCCAATATCGGCGTAATCGTGCTTACCTCCACCCCGGATGATGACCAGCTGTTCCAGGCGATTAAGGCCCAGGCTTCGGCCTATCTAAGCAAGGATATTACCGCCGAAGAGCTGGCTAACACGGTGAAGCGGACGGCCAAAGGGGAACACCCCATAAACGAGAGCTTTGTCAACCACCCCAAGGTGGCGGAGCAGGTCCTGCATCACTTTCGGGACCTCCCCCTGGGGCAGGGGACCGAGTCCTTTATCTCGCCGGTCACCTCCCGGGAGCAGGAGATACTTAACTATATGGCCAAGGGCTACCTCAATAAGCAGATTGCCCTGGCGCTGGAAATCAGTGAGCAGACGGTCAAGAACCATGTCACCTCGATTCTGCGCAAGCTCAACGCCAACGCTCGCACCCAGGCAGTGGTAGAGGCGATAAAGCACGGTCTGGTCACTATCACCTAGAAATCGGCAGCTTATGGTCAGATTATCCACCGGCTATCTCAGAAAGGCAGCCCTGTGATTAAGGCCGTCTTCTTTGACCTCTACAACACGCTGGTCAGCTTCGACCCGCCCCGGGAAGAGACCGAGGCCAAGATACTCAAGGAGCTGGGCGTGGAGGTGACCCCTGAAGCCTTACTCCGCCCCATCACCGCCGCCGACGACTTCATCTACAAGGAGCATGCCCGTTACTCGCTGGGCAAGCGCTCCAAAGAGGAGACGGTGGAGCTCTACTCGGAGTATCACGGCATAATCCTGAAGGAGGCGGGGATAGAGCCGTCCTGGGAGCTCATCACCAGTATCTTAAAGAAGTGGCTTAAGGCTGACTACAAGATGGTGCTCTTTGACGATGTCGTCCCCACCCTCACCCAGCTTAAAGAACGGGGGCTTGTTTTAGGGCTTATTTCCAACGTTGACCGCGATATAAACCCCCTCTATCAGGGGCTGGGGCTGGCCAGCTGGCTGGGGGTGGTGGTCACCTCTCAAGAGGTGGGTTTCAACAAGCCCGACCCCCAGATATTCCGGGCGGCGCTGAGGAAGGCCAAGCTCAGGCCGGTTGAGGCGCTCTATATCGGCGACCAGCCTCAGATTGATGTGGCCGGGGCTAACGGTGCCGGAATGCTCGGCATTCTGATAGACCGTAACGGCCTCTTTGAGGATGCTCCCCTCTCCCCCCGCATCTCCAGCCTTACCCAGATAGTGGAATACCTCTAGACATTAAACAGGAAGGTAATCACGTCCCCGTCCTGGACGGTGTAGCCTTTGCCCTCCAGCCGCAGCCGCCCCTTCTTGTGCGCCTCAGCCATACTGTCGCATTTCATCAGGTCGTCGTAGCTGATGGCCTCAGCCCGGATAAAGCCCCGCTCCATATCGGAGTGGATTTTCCCGGCCGCCTTGAGGGCGGTGGTGCCCCTGGGGATAGACCAGGCCTTGACCTCGTCCGAGACGGTGGTGAAGAAGGTGACCAGGTCCAGTAGCTGGTAGCTCAGCCGGACAACCCGGTCTAATCCCGGCTCGGTGACGCCGAACTCGGCGCGGCACTCCTTCTCGGCCTCTTCATCGAGCTGGGTCAGCTCCATCTCCAGCCTGCCGCAGAGGGTGATAACGCCCAGCCCCGCCCCCCGGTGGCGCTGTTCAAACTCTTTTTCCAGTGAGGCCGCTTCACATATCTGCCCCTCACCGATATTGACCAGGATTAGCAGCGGCTTGGCGGTGAGGAACTGGAAGTTGGCTATAGCCCTGGTTTCGTCGGCGGTCAGCCCAAGCTGGCGGATGGGCGCCTCTTTCTCCAGCTCTGTCTTCAGCCTGGCCAGCAGTTGCTGCTCTCTGAGCAGGCCCTGGCGCTCAGTGGAGTCAGCTCCCTTTAGCGAGGTCTCTATCCTCTCCAGGCGGCGGCCGATGATGCCAGCGTCGTGGAGGGCAAGCTCGAGGTTTATAGCGGCGATATCCCTCTCCACGTCCAGGCTGCCTTCGGGGTGGGGTATGCTGTCATCGGCGAAGGCGCGGACGACATTGATGATGGCATCGGTGTTGCTGAGCTCGCCCAGGAGCTGGTCCCCCATCCCACCCTCCCCCCTTTTAACCGATGCCCCGATATCGATATAGCTCACCTCGGCAGGGACAACCCGCTTGGGCTGGAGCATGTCGGCCAGCGCCTTGAGGCGCGGCTCGGGGACTTTAGCCTTGCCGATGTGGGGGGTGGAGCTTCTGGTGTCAGCCTGGCCTCTGGTCAGGGCGTTGAAGACGGTGGTCTTACCGCTCTGGGCCAGCCCGATGACGCCGATATTGATGGTCATTGGCCTTAAGCCTTATTGGCTACTGGTGGCTGGACTTGACTATTTTCTTGGCTCGCTCAAGGGCGAGTTCGCGTTCCTTGGTGGTCAGGCGGTCGTTGGCGACGATTTCAAGCAGGATAAGGAGGGCTTCGTGGGAGCCGATGGTGCCAAGCTGTTCAATGGCCTGAGTCCTCAGGTCAGAGCTAAACTCCAGGTCGCTGGTAATTGCCGCCAGCTTTTTCAGTTCATCGGGCATTTCCGCCATTTTACTCTCCTGTGGTGTTAGTGGCTATATTTTACTATTAGTGGGGCTATTGTTCAATAGAGCTAATTCACCCCCACTATGTTAAAATGGGATGACTTCAGACAGCCGGGTGTAAATTTGCTTTATATATTACACGGTGAAGACGATTTTTCACTGACCAGAGCGCTGGGGGAGATAAAAAAGGGGCTGGGCGACCCCTCAATGCTGGCCACCAATACCACCCTCCTTGAAGGCCAGAAGGTGACCCCCGACCAGCTGCGGATGGTGGTGGGTACGGTCCCCTTTCTGGCCGAAAAACGCCTGGTCATCGTCCAGGGGCTGCTGGGGCGCTTTGAGTCCCAGAACAAGCCCCCCCGCCGCAAGAAAGCGTCTCCGGCCAACGGGCGGGAGAGCGATGTTGGCTCCTTTGCCGCTACTATGAGCACTATCCCCGAGAGCACTGTTTTGGTGTTGACCGATGGTAGGATAAAGAGCGCCAACCCGCTGTTTAAGCAGCTTTCCGGGGCCAAGGTTATGGCTTTCCCCCTGCTTAAAGGGGATGTCCTGCGCCAGTGGGTTAAGCAGGAGGTCGCCGCCCAGGGTGCCGCCATTTCCCCCCAGGCGGTGGAGCTGCTGGCCAGGCTGGTGGGGGGCAATCTCTGGATTATGAGCAGCGAGATAAACAAGCTGGCGCTATTTGCCTCCGGCCGCCGCATTGAGGAAGACGATATTAAAGCGGTGGTCAGCTCGGCGCAGGAGGCCAACGTCTTCGCCATGGTCGATGCCATCCTGGACTTTAAAGCCGGGGTGGCCGAAAATCTGCTGGAGCAGTTATTGCAGCAGGGGGCCTCGCCGGCCTACCTGCTGGTGATGCTTTCGCGGCAGGTCAGGTTCATCGTCCGGGCTAAAGAGATGAGGCGCCGGCGGACGCCGGAACCGGAGATACAGAGCCGTCTGGGCTTGAAGTCGGAGTTTCCCTTCCGCAAGACACTGGAGCAGGCCCAGCGCTACCCACTGGAGCGGCTGAAATCAGTATATTTACGCCTCCTTGAGGCCGACCTGGCCATCAAGACGGGCAGATATGACGGGGGGCTGGCTTTGAATTTATTGATTGCCGACCTCTGCCCCCAGCCTGCTTGAGTTTCCCGCGTTGACAGTCGGCGTCTCTTAAACTAAAATCGTAGTTAATGATGACCAGCGATCAGCTACGCCAAGCCTTTCTCGACTTTTTTAAGGAAAAAGGCCATAAAATCATACCCAGCTCTCCGCTGATACCCAAGGGCGACCCAACGCTGCTGCTGACCAATGCCGGTATGGTGCAGGTCAAGCCCTACTTCCTGGGCGAGCAAGTCCCCCCCAGCCCCCGACTGGCCTCCTGCCAGAAGTGCTTCCGCACCAGCGACCTGGCCTCGGTGGGCGATGCCGGCCATCTGACTTTTTTTGAGATGCTGGGCAACTTCAGCGTCGGCGACTATTTTAAGCGAGAGGCGATTGCCTGGGCCTGGGAGTTCGTCACCGAAAGGTTAAAGCTTGACCCGGAGCGGCTCTGGGCAACCATATTCCTCGACGACGACGAGTCCTTCGGCTACTGGCGGGAGATGGGCGTCCCCGAAGAGAAAATATTGCGGTTTGGCGAGGAGGACAACTTCTGGGGACCGGCCGGCGACTCCGGCCCCTGCGGCCCCTGCAGCGAGATTCATTATGACTTCGGCCAGGAGTTCGGCTGCGGCCGGTCCTCCTGCCGCCCCAACTGTGACTGCGGCCGCTTCTCCGAGATATGGAACCTGGTCTTCACCCAGTATAATCAAGATAGGGAGGGCAACCGCACCCCGCTGGCCAGGCCCAACATTGACACCGGTATGGGCCTGGAGAGGACGGCGGCGGTGCTCCAGGGCAAGACTACCGTCTATGATACCGACCTCTTTATTCCTCTTATGGAGAAAATAGCCGAGCTTTCGGGACGCAAATACGGCGCTGACGAGGCCAGCGATAACGCCATGCGGGTGGTGGTCGAGCACAGCCGGGGCATCGCCTTTCTCATTGCTGACGGCGTCCTCCCCGGCAACGAGGGGCGGGGCTATGTCTTAAGGCGGGTGCTGCGCCGCACCTCTCTCTTTGGCCGCAGGCTGGGGCTGGATAAACCTTTTATTGACAATATCGCCGAGGCTACTATCGGGCTTATGGGGCACATCTACCCCGAGCTTAAAAAACGGCGGGACTTTATCCTGGAGGTGGTCGGTGACGAGGAGGCCAGGTTCGGCGCTACCCTGAGCACCGGCCTTGAGCTGCTGGACGACATCGTGGCTGAGGCCGCCGAAAAAGGCAAGAAGGAAATCTCCGGCGAGCGGGCCTTCAAGCTCTACGATACCTACGGCTTCCCCGTTGAATTAACCCAGGAGATTGCCGCCGAGCGCGGCTTCTCGGTGGACTTAGAGGGCTTTGAAGTGGAGATGGACAAGCAGAAAGAGAAGGCCAGAGAGACCCACAAGTTTAAGGTGAAGGCGGGGGGTGGAGAGGTTGAAACGCATGGGGAGCTTGAGGCCACCTCCTTCATCGGCCACGGCAGCCTCAGCAGTAAATCTAAAATCGTCAGCCTTTCGATTGATAACAAACCCGCCGGGAAAATAGAAAAAGGGCAGGAAGCCAACATTATATTAGAAACCACCCCCTTCTACGGAGAGATGGGCGGGCAGGTGGGTGACACCGGCGAAATCAGGGGGCGTAGCGGGCTCTTTGAGGTAAGCAACACCGTCCAGGTGCCGCCGGGGGTAATCGTCCACCAGGGCAAAGTGACTGAAGGCAGTCTCAGCGTTGGCGATGGGGTTGAGGCTGAGGTGGAGACGGAGCGCCGCCTTGATATCGCCCGCAACCACACCGCCACCCACCTCCTCCAGATGGCGCTGCGCCGGGTGCTGGGTGAGCACGTCCAGCAGCGCGGCTCGCTGGTGGCCCCCCACCGCCTCCGCTTCGACTTCTCCCACCTTAAGGCGCTCTCGGCTAAGCAAATAGCCGAGGTCAACCAAATCGTCAACGATGAAATCCGCCGCGACCTGCCGGTCTACGACGAGGTGGTTCCCTATAAAGAGGCGATAGAGTCCGGTGCCATCGCCCTCTTTGATGAAAAGTATGGTGATACCGTCAGGGTGTTGAAAATCGGCGAGCCTTTTATCAGCGCCGAGCTCTGCGGCGGCACCCATGTCTCGGCCACCGGCGAGATTGGCCTCTTTCACATTATCAGCGAGGGCAGCATCGGCGCCGGGCTGCGCCGCATTGAGGCCGTTACCGGCCGCGGCGCCGAGGAGTATTTCGATGAGCGCCTCTCCGATTTAGAGCACATCGCCAGAGCGCTGGGGTCTTCACCGGAGGAAGCCCGGCAGAAGGCCTCTGGAATAGTCAGCGAGCTGGACGAAGAACGCAAGCAGAGACAGGCCCTGGAGCGGGAACTGGCTAAAAAGACCGCCGAATCTTTATTATCTCAGGCTGAGGTCATCAACGGGGTAAGGGTACTGGCGGCTGAAGTCCGGTCCTCAAGGATGGAGGTGCTGCGTGAGATGGCCGACCTTCTTCGTGACAGGCTAAAAAGTGCTATCGTCGTTCTGGGCACGATATATCAGGATAAACCGGCTTTTCTGGCGGCGGTAACCCCCGATTTGGTGGCTAGGGGCTATGACGCCGGCAAAATCGTCAAGCAGGTGGCCGGGGTGACCGGGGGCGGCGGCGGCGGCCGGCCCAACCTGGCCCAGGCCGGCGGTAAAGATAAGAAAAAGCTGGGCGAAGCCCTCAAGCTGGTAAAGAGCCTGATATAATGCGCAGTCTGGGACTTGATATCGGGGACAGGCGGGTCGGGGTGGCCTTGAGCGACCCCGATGGTATTCTGGCCAGCCCCCTGACCATTATCGAGCGCACCGATGACATTAAGGCTCTGGCGGCCATCGCTGATATTATCGATAAGCAGAATGCCGGGCGGGTCATCGTCGGCCTGCCCCGCTCGCTGGACGGCTCTCTGGGTAAGCAGGCGGAGAAGGTCAGGGACTTTGCCCGGAGGCTGGCCGAAAGGATTAAAGTCCCGCTGGAATACCGGGACGAGCGCCTGACCACGGTAATGGCGCAGCGCCTCAAGCGTGCCTCCGGCGGCAGGAAGGGTCGGGGAAAAGCCCGCTACGATGCCCAGGCCGCCGCCTTAATCTTGCAGGGCTATCTCGACGAAGGTCGTTAGCTCCCTGTTTGGAGGGAATATCCCCCCTTGACATAATGTAAGATGCTTTTTATTTTGGGATTGAAACAGTCCGATGAGTAGCAAGAAGCTAAAGCTGGCCAGGTCACCCAGCCTTCTGGACAGGATACGTTCCAACGAGACCATTTTTGGAGTAATCCTGGCCGTTATAGTCGGTGTTATCGCTGGCTTTGGTGCCGTGGTCTTCTGGAAGCTAATCGACGTCTTCAGCGAGTTTTTCTTCAAGGGAGGGGCGGAGTGGCTGGCGCCCCTAGGTCCATACTACGTAATACTGGTGCCGGCAGTTGGCGGGCTTATTTTCGCCCCCATCATCTATTTCGTGTCTCGAGAAGCCAAAGGAGAGGGACCTCCTGATGTGATGGAGGCGGTGGCGCTAAAGGGGGGACGGATTAGAAAGCGGGTGATGCCCCTCAAGGTGCTGGTGTCATCGCTGTGTATCGGCAGTGGCGGCTCGGTTGGTCGTGAGGGGCCTATTGTTCAGATTGGCTCTTCAGCGGGCTCAACTATCGGGCAGTGGTTCCATCTCTCCGACGAGTGGATAAAGACGCTGGTGCTCTGCGGCGCCGCCGGTGGTATTTCCGCGACCTTTAACGCTCCTCTGGCTGGTATCGTATTTGCCCTGGAAGTCATTGCTGGCCGATTTATCAGTCCCCGGTTTGGTTATATTGTAATTAGCTCAGTGGCCGCCGATGTTATCGCTCGTATATTCTTATTTAGTGCCGAGAATCCCACCCCATTCGTTGTGCCCCAATACAATATAGTCAGCTATTGGGAGCTACTTCCCTATGCTTTGCTCGGCGTTATCACTGCCCTCCTTGCCGTTGGCTTTATGCGTTTTTTCTATAAGACTGAGGATTTAATCACCAGGCTAAAGATTCCCGAATACTTAAAGCCAGCCGTAGCCGGTCTTGGCATCGGGCTTATCGGCTTATATTATCCACAGATCTTTGGTGTTGGCTATGGGACACACTACGGGCCAGGCGGAGTCTTAGCTACCAGTGGGGCAGTGGACCAGGCCCTGGCTGGTCAGATAGGTCTGGCTACCCTTATGGCAATTTTGGTTTTGAAGATGGTAGCTACCTCGCTTACCCTGGGCAGCGGCGGCAGCGGCGGTATTTTTGCTCCCTCCCTTTTTATCGGTGCTATGCTGGGTGGGGCTTTTGGCTTCGGAGTGCATCACTTCTACCCCGAAATTACTGCCTCCTCGGGTGCCTATGCGCTGGTAGGTATGGGGGCGTTCTTTGCCGTGATAGTCCGCGGCCCGATTACATCAATTATTATCCTCTTTGAGATAACCAGGGATTATGCCCTTATCCTGCCATTAATGACGGCGGTGGTTATTGGCACTATCGTTGCCCGGTTCTTCACTTCAGAGAGTATTTACACACTTCGCTTAATGAGGCGAGGCATAGACGTCCACCAGATAGGGCAGGCCAGCCCCCTGCGTGAGGTTACCGTTGAGGAGGTGATGACGCGGGACTTCCCCACCGTTCCGCCGACGATGTCCGTCCGCCAGCTGGTGACCCGGTTGCGCCGTAGCGGGCACCACGGGTTCCCGGTGGTGGATAAAGACGGAGAGTTAGTCGGGGTGGTTACCCTCTCCGATATTGAGAGGACGATGTCAGGAGGCGGTTCACCGGACTTGACCGTGGGTGATATCGCCTCCAAATCGGTGGTGGTGGCCTATCCCGATGAGTATGTCCACGATGTATTTGTCAAGCTGGGTACCCAGGATGTAGGCCGGATTCCGGTGGTGGACAGGAAGAACCCCAAGCGTTTGCTGGGGGTTTTGCGCCGCCATGATGTCCTCACTGCCTATTCCAGGGCGATAAGGCGCCGGCCCCGCCGCTAAAGGGAGTCCTTGTTGTAAAATAGGGGGTAGGAAGCAGATGGACTTTAATCTAACTGAACAGCAGAAGATGCTGCAACGGGCAGCCAGAGATTTTGCCTCTAAGTCGATTAAGCCGCTAGCCGCCGGGATTGATGCTGAAGGCCAGTTCCCCTTTGACCTGGCCAAGGAGCTGGGCAAAAGGGGCTACCAGGGCCTGCCTTACCCGACTAAATACGGCGGCAGCCAAGCCGGTTATCTGAGCTACGTGCTGGTGCTGGAGCAACTCTGCCGGGCATCGATGACGGTGGGCGCCATTATGGCCATAAACACCGTCCCCGAGGAGGCGGTATTACGCTTCGGCACCGGAGAACAGAAGAAAAGGCTTTTAGCGCCTCTGGCTAAGGGCGAGATGCTGGGCAGCATCGCCTTCACCGAGGCCGAGACCGGCTCCGACCCCAAAGCAATCGCCACCACAGCCAGAAAGAGCGGCGGTGGCTATGTCGTCACCGGACAGAAGCAGTTCGTCGCTCTGGCGCCGGCGGCCAACCTGGCTCTGGTCTTCGCCAAAGCAGAGGGGAAGGGCTTAAATGCCCTGGTCATAGACACCGCCACCAAGGGCTATAACCTCCGCGAGCCCTGCCAGACAATGGGGCTTAAAGGTCTGGGCACCTCGGTGGTCTACCTGGATGAGGTCTTTGTCCCCAAAGAAAACCTTCTTGGTAAAGAGGGGCGGGGCTTTGATATCCTGCTCGAAGCAATATCGCTGGGACGGCTGGGGGTGGCTGTTGAAGCGGTGGCGGTGGCCCAGGCAGCGCTGGATATAGCTATAGACTATGCTAGGCGGAGAAAGGCTTCGGGGAAACCTATTGCCAGGCTGCCCTCAATTCAGTGGCACCTGGCCGAGATGGCCAGCCGCATCGAGGCGGGCAGGCTGCTGGTCTATCGTACCGCCTTCCTCCGCGACCAGGGGCTTGACATAAAATACGAATCGTCAGTGGCCAAGCTCTTCGCCTCGCAGATGGCTGTCGAGGTCACCCGGATGGCGATGCAGGTCGGCGGCTCCTACGGCACCATGACCTCGATGCCTCTGGAGAGGCTCTACCGTGATGCCAAGATGACCGAGATATACGTCGGCGTCTCGGAGATACAGCGCAATATCATCGCCGAGCACATGATACAGTAATGACTAGCTTCCGCTTAATAAAAAATTGCCCCCAGACTAAAGCCAGGGTGGGAGAACTGATAACCCCCCACGCCACCGTGCCCACGCCGGTGTTCCTGCCGGTGGGCAGCCAGGGGGTGGTCAAGACGCTGGCTCCGGATGAGGTAAAAGCCCTCGGTTTCAGTATGGTGCTGGCCAACACCTACCACCTCTACCTCAGGCCGGGGATTGACGTTATCGAAAAGCTGGGCGGTCTGCATAGCTTTATGGGCTGGGAGGGGGCAATTTTAACCGATAGCGGTGGCTACCAGGTCTTCAGCCTGGCCCCACTGCGCCGGGTGAGCGATGAAGGGGTCACCTTCCGCTCCCACATTGACGGTAGCCAGCACAATTTTACCCCGGAGCTGGCTGTCCGCTATCAGGAAACCCTGGGCGCTGACATCATCATGGCCCTGGACGAGTGCCCCGCCCACGATGACAGCCTGGAGAAGGTAAAAAAGGCGACGGAAAGAACTCATCGGTGGGCGGAGAGGTGCCTTAAAGCCCATAAGCGCCCCGGCCAGGCGCTCTACGCTATCGTTCAGGGTGGGCTTTTCCCCGACCTCCGCCGCCAGTCGGCGGAATATCTTACCTCTCTGGGCTTCCCCGGCTACGCCATAGGTGGCTTAAGCATCGGCGAGCCCAAGCAACTAACTATGGAAATGGTTGAGGAGACGGCGGCTTTCCTGCCGGAGGGCAAGCCGCGCTACCTGATGGGGGTCGGCTCGCCGGAGGATATCGTTGAGGCGGTAGCCAGGGGCTGTGATATCTTCGACAGCGCTCTGCCCACCCGTGTCGCCCGCAACGGCGCCCTCTTCACCTGGCAGGGGAGGGTAAATATAACCAACGCCGCCTACGCTGATATGGAGCAGCCTGTTGTTGAAGGCTGTGGCTGCTACAGCTGCCGCAATTTTTCGGCGGCCTATCTCCACCACCTGTTCAACGCCGGCGAGCTTTTGGCCTACCGGCTGGCCACCATCCACAACCTGAGCTTTTTAAGCGAACTAATGAGTAAAATAAGAGGCGCCATAGAGGACGGCACCTTTGCCGCTTTTAAGAAAGACTTCCTGGCCGGCTACCAGCCGACTGACGAGCCGACACGGCTTGCCCAGAAGCATAAGTGGCGGGAAAAGAGGAACTTCAGCCAGTAGGGCCTAGTCCGGCCCCACCGGGTCAACCCTGACCCCTCTGGAGATAAGCCAGGCGATACCGGCCTCAATGTCCTTGGCCTTGCCCACCAGCTCCAGTTCAATCCAGCCCCTCTCCTCGGTGGCGTCGGCACGGTGGATGTTGGTTACCAGGCCGAACTGCTGGCCGACAGTGTGGATAATCGGCTCGGAACTTACTTCAGGCCCGTAGGTGAGCATCACTCGCCGTTTTGGCATCTCTATCCCCCTTTAAGACAGGCGCTTTCCGATGGCTCTGGCTTCCTTGATTATACCATCAATAATCTCTTTTATGGTAGGCAGGTCGTCTATCAATCCTATCACCTGCCCGCAGGGTATCATGGCCTGGTCGGCTTCGCCTTTATCCAGGGCCCGCTTCTGCCGCAGCCCGTCTATCATTGGCAGCAGCTCCTCCAGCGTGGTGCCCTTCGCTTCCATCTCCAGCACGTTCTGGGCAAATTTGGTGGTGACCACCCTTTCCGGATTGTTGATGGAGCGCATTATCATCAGGGTGTCTTTTTCGCTGGCCTGCAGCAGCCGCTGTTTGATGCTGGGGTGGAGGGGGCACTCCTGGCTGAGCATAAAGCGGGTGCCCATGAGCACCCCTTCGGCGCCCAGGGACAGGGCGGCCATAAATCCCCTACCGTCACCGATGCCGCCGCCGGCGATAACCGGTATTTCCAGCTCGTCCACAGTACGGGGGACGAGAATCATGGTGGTTACGTCGTCCATTCCCGGGTTGCCACCCTCCTCAAAGCCAACGATAGTCACCGCGTCCACCCCCACCCGCTCGGCAGTCTTGGCCGCCTTGACGCTGGCCACCTTGTGCATCACCTTCACCCCGCCGTCTCTAAGCTGCTTCATGTACTGGCGGGGGTTCCGGCCGGCGGTCTCGATGATAGACACCTCTTCTTCGATGGCGGTGGCGATGTATTCTTCAAAACTCCTCGGCCTTAGGGTGGGCAGCAGGGTGATGTTGACGGCAAAGGGTTTATCGGTCAGGCTTTTGGCCTTCCTGATTTCCTGACGGAGCTCTTTGGCGGTGGGGAAGGTCAGGGAGGCCATAATGCCCAGTCCGCCGGCGTTGGCCACGGCGGCCACCATCTCCGCCCGCGACAACCACATCATCGCCCCCTGTATTATGGGGTATTTGATGCCGAACATCTTGGTAATTCTGGTCTGGAACACGGTCAAGCCTCCATCTGGCGTAGCTTTAGCTCACCCCACACCCCCACCTGCTCGCCCTGGATGATGATTACCCCTTTTAGCCCCCCGATACTCTGGGCGAACTCGATGCCGCCGGGGATATCGCTGGGCTTGAGGATGCGGTTGCCGATGGCGGTGGCGGCGGCGTCGGCCAGGGCGGTCGATGGCGAGAGCACGACCACGGCGTCGGCCTGGCCAAAGCTAAGTGAGTGCCCCACCGTCCCCGACGAGGTGCAGACGCCCAGGGGCGTGTCCTTCCCCTCGATTTCCAGCCCCACCCTTCCGGTAAGCGGCGACTGGCCGGCGTAGATGCCGATTATCCTTTTAGTCAGGCTCTTGAGGTAGATGTCGCCGCCGTTCTCGATGATGACCTCCGATGAGAAGGCGAGAAGCTCGTTGCCCACGGCCTCGGCGATGGCACCGGCCACCGCCGCCATCGGCCCGACTCCGGCTTTTTGGGCGGCCTCGGCCATCTCAATCACCAGCGGCGGGGCGTCGTCTTCTACCGCCACCGGCTCTAATGATGTTAAAAACAAGGGGTGTCCCTCGATGTATTCCTCCAGTATCCGGCGGTATTTCACCACCAGCTCACGGGCTTTGCTTTTCAGGTCGCTTCGGGCGCGGAGGTATAGATCGGTCTCCTTAATCGTCACCTTAAAGGCGGCCAGGTCGTTACCCTTGACCCAGTGGCGGTAGGTCCGGGGCTGGTACATAGGCTAGAAGTGCACCTCCATCGCCCGCGGCGGGCAGGCCTTGATGCAGAGCCCGCAGGCGACGCATTTTTCATCGTAGAAGCTGACCCTTCTGGTTATCGGGTCAAGCTCAAAGGCGCCGGAGGGGCAGATGGTGATGCAGGCGCCGCAGTGGGTGCACCGCTCCTCGTTGCGGAGCACGTCCTGGCTCAGCGACTGTATCTTCACCCCGGTCTTGGTCAGGTAGCGGATGCCCTTATCGTACTCCGGCTGTTCACCGCTCAGCTCGATTATCAGCAGCCCCTCCTCCTCAGGGGTGACCAGCGCCTTGAGGATGTTGAAGTCAAGGTCGTAGTCCTTGACCAGCCGTGATACTATGGGGCGGTCGACCAGCCGCTTGGGAAAGTGCAGCACTATTCTCTTGGATACGTTCATTTCAGTCTCCTTACTCTTCTATCGGCCGTTCTTTAAGCGGCTTGAACTTTATCCCCGCCTCCACCCCCGGCAGCGGCGCCACCGGCTCGGTGAGCAGGAATTTCCCGGCCACTATCCACTCTTTGAGCGTGTTGGCAATCTCCACCGCCCGCGGGTAGCTGGAAAGGGAGGCGGTGGGAATCTCTCTGCCTTTGAGCTTAACCTTGCCGCTCTTGAGATCGGCGTAGCTGACCTCGCCCAGTATATCGGGCTTAAGGCTGGGGTAGTCGCTGGAGTAGTCAATAACGGCACCGAAAATCTCGGCGTCGGTCACGGTGGTGTAGCCCAGGATTTCCTCATTGAGTATGGGTATAGGCACGCCGATGCCCACGGTCAGGGTGCAGCCGTAGCCGAGCATGCTGGTGCCCACCAGCCACCGGGGGCTCATCTGCTTTAAATCGCCGATGAGGCAGAGCGTTCCTGCCCCCCTCGTCGGTACCCCTTTTTCGGTGCGGGGCACGTCGGGGTTGTGTTGGGTGCCCGGCCAGGCGACCAGCCCGGTGCCGCCCCCCAGGAAGACCCTGGTGCCGATGCCGATGGTCTGGTAATAGGGGTCGTTGAACAGCGGCGATAGCTGCCCGGCGGTGGCGTAGTTGATGTTGCCCAGGTTGGCCCGCAGCACTCCCATGTAGGTGTAGATGGTCCTGTCCGAGGTGTTGGCGGCGATGTTATAGTTCTGATAGGCGTTCCTGATGTTGAAGAGCACCGCCTCGTTGAGGTCTTTGATGTTTATCCAGGTCTCCAGCTTCTTGCGGGGGTAGCAGTCGGTGCCGTAGGCGGTTGCCTCCAGCCGTATATCTTTACCGGCCACCAGCTCCTCGATGACGTGACCGCCCCCGTAGTTGAACTCGCCGGGGTGGACCTTGTTTCTGGGGTCGTCCTCGGGGAGTGCCGCCGCGCCGATAAAGAGGTCTACCGCCGCCAGCCCGGTATAGGCCGGCACATCGTTGAGGGTAACTTTGCCCCCGCCGAACTTTATTCTGGGCTTGGTGTGGCCGGTGTTGAAGTAGGCCCCTGATGAACACATCGGGCCGAAGGTGCCGGTGGTGACAACATCGACTTCCTCGGCCGCCTTTTTGGTTCCTTTCTCTCTGGCAATACCGATTATCTCTTCGGCGGTGACCACCACCGCTTTGCCCTGTTTTATCTTCTGGTTTATCTCTTCGATTGTTTTGGCCATAGCTAAACCTCCTAGATATTAATGGTTAGTCTTTAAGCTGTCAATCGGTGGCCTGGCGCGCTAAACAAAAAGCCCAAGAATTCTGTTGTTCTTGGGCTTGGGTTACTCGGCTACAGCCTGGGGAAATCAGGTGGGCATATTCCCCGAACTGGCGGCACGCCAAGCCCAGGGCATCATCATGCGGAGAGCCCCATTGGTCAAGCTGAGCTGTCCCTTCCAGTCCGGCACTATTTTGCCTCCTTTTGGACTTTTTAAGAAGTGTGGATATTTTATAGGATTTATAGCTAGATGTCAAATCTATGTATATTAGTTCGCCCCACTCCCTCTTTTACCCAGTGTTTTTCTTCCCATACCCGCCCGCCCAAAAAGGCTCCGCCTCTTTAGACTCTTTTACCCCCACCCCTTCGACTCTAAAGCCCCTCTTTTCGCGGTAGTGGGTCATTTTAAAGGTTTTAAACATGGTGAGATAGTGGGAATTTCCCACTTGACAATTAATCCCACTCATGTTACTATAGTAACATAATGGTTACGGTAATAAGGGATTCAGATTTAGAAAAGGTGGCTGATAGCGTAAGGCCAGATGCAAAAAAACGCATACTCCTGAGCAAAGTACCTATACAGGAAGGTACTACATATCATATATACATTAACAGCCTTGGACAAATTGTACTAGACCCCCAATTAACTATTCCAGCTTCAGAAGCATGGTTATTCAATAACCCAAACGCACTTGCGTCAGTTCGGAAAGGTCTTTCCGATGCTGCACAGGGTAAGGTATCAAAAGTTGACCTTGCTACTCTTTAAGGTCAAACATTTTGTTTGAGTTAGAATGGACAGAAGAAGCGAGTAGGGTTTTCAATTTTCTTAAGAACGACGCTTCCCAAAGAACACGTTACAAAGCTGTCAAAAAGACTATCAATCTTCTAGCGACAAATCCTCGGCATAATAGCCTCCAAACTCACGAGTATGTAAGTCTAAAAGGGCCACATAGGGAAAAGGTTTTTGAGGCGTATGCACAGCAGAAAACACCCGCAGCTTATAGAGTCTTTTGGTATTATGGACCCTCTAGAGGTATAATCACAATTCTCACCATTACTTCCCACCCATAACCCCCCTCCTTTTCCCCTATGTTGAAGCCTTGAGCGGCATCGGCTATAATCACAGGGAGTATTTTAACTTCGTACGGAGAAAAGTTTGCTTAAAGACCATAGCTGCGGCGAGCTCAGGAAAAAGGATGTCGGCGCCGAGGTGACGCTGGCGGGCTGGGTTGACCGCCGCCGCGACCACGGCGGGCTGATATTCATTGATCTGCGGGATAGAGAAGGCATCACCCAGGTCGTCTTTGACCCGGAGAAATCAGCCGCTTGCCACAAGACAGCCAACCGGATGCGCAGCGAGTACGTCGTTCGGGTCAGCGGCCAGGTCTCCCGGCGCCCCAAGGGCACCGAGAACCCCAGACTGCCCACCGGCGATATCGAGGTCATCGCCCGCAGCGCCAGGATACTCAATGCCTCCAAGACGCCGCCCTTCTATATCAACGAGGAGGTCGAGGTTGAGGAGGCTTTGAGGCTCAAGTACCGCTATCTGGACCTGCGGCGCCCCCGGATGAGGCAGAATTTAGCCCTCCGCCACCGGGTGATTAAATTTATCCGCGATTTTATGGACTCTCACGGCTTTGTTGACATCGAGACGCCCATTTTGACCAAGAGCACTCCGGAGGGCGCCCGCGACTACCTGGTGCCGAGCCGCGTCCAGCCGGGCAAGTTCTATGCCCTCCCCCAGTCCCCCCAGCAGATGAAGCAGCTGCTGATGGTGGCCGGTGTGGAGCGGTACTATCAGATTGCCAAGTGCTTCCGCGACGAGGACACCCGCGCCGACCGCCAGCCCGAGTTCACCCAGCTTGATATCGAGATGAGCTTTATCGAGGCGGACGATATCTTAAAGCTGATGGAGGAGCTTTTCACGGCGCTGGTGGAGAATATCAAGCCCGAAATAAAGGTGGTAAAGCCCTTCCCCCGCCTAAGCTTTGCCGAGGCGATGGAGCGCTACGGCACGGACAAGCCCGACCTCCGCTTCGGTATGGAGCTGGCCGACCTGACCGGAATCGCCAATAAGACCGATTTCGCCGTTTTTAAGGACGTTATAGCTAAAGGGGGCAGGGTGAAGGGCATCTGTGCCCCCGGCTGTGGTGGCTACAGCCGCCACCAGCTTGACGAGCTGAATAAATTCGTCCAGGCGCTGGGCGCCGCCGGATTATTGACCCTTTCGCTGGGCGCTGAGGGCGGCGATTTAAGCACTCTGACCATGGAAGAGGTCAAGTCGGTGGCTGCCCGCTTCTTGACTTTAGAGCAGGTCAGGCAGATGGCGCAGCTTCTGGGGGCGAAACGGGGAGACCTTTTGCTCATCGTCGCCGGCCAACCCAGGCTGGTTGAGCTGACACTGGGTGAGCTGCGCCTGGAGATGGCCCGCCGCCTCAAGCTGGTCGACCCCAAGCTGTTCACCTTTGCCTTCGTTCAGGACTTTCCGCTGCTCAGGTGGGATGAGGAGGCTAAGCGCTGGGACTCGGAGCACCACCCCTTTACCGCCCCCCGCGAAGAGGACATCCCCCTGCTGGAGAGCGCCCCGGAGAAGGTGCGCGGCCAGCACTACGATGTCGTCGGCAACGGCTACGAGCTGGGCGGCGGCAGCATCAGGATTCACACCGCCGAGTTGCAGAGAAGGATTTTCAGACTGCTGGGCTATAGTGATAAAGAGACGGACGCCCGCTTCGGCCACATGCTGGAGGCGTTCCAGTACGGGGCGCCCCCCCACGGCGGCATCGCCCTCGGCCTCGACCGTATCGTCATGTTGCTGGCCGGCGAGGAGACCATACGTGAGGTCATCGCCTTCCCCAAGAACCAGGCCGCCGTCGATATGACCTTCGACGCCCCGTCCCAAGTAAGCGAGCAGCAACTGGCCGAGCTGCACCTGCGTCTTAGAGAGGAAAGATGAAAGTAACCAGAGAGAAGGAAGAGAACAACCAGGCCTTTTTGCGTATCGAGCTGGAGAAACCCGAGGTGGAGAAGTCACTGGAGCAGGCCTACCGCCGTCTGGTCAACAAGGCTAAAATCCCCGGCTTCCGCCAGGGCAAGGCGCCCAGGGCGGTGCTGGAGCGCTATATCGGTAAAGAGAGCCTCATGGAGGACGCCCTCAATGACCTGCTCCCCGATGTCTACCAGCAGGCGCTGAAAGAGCAGCAGATTGAGGCTATCGCCAACCCCGAGATTGAAGTCGTTCAGACCGAGCCGGTGGTCTTCACCGCGGTGGTGCCGCTGAAGCCTACCGTTAAGCTTGGTGACTACCGTAGCATCAGGCTGGCCCCGGAGAAGACGGAGGTAACCAAGAACGAGGTTGACGCCGTCATCGAGCAGCTGCGCCGCCAGCACGGCACCTGGGAGCCAGTGGAGCGTCCGGTGGCCTCAGGCGACCTGGTCACCATGGACGTCGAGAGCCAGGCGGAGGGCAAGCCCTTTATCAACCAGCCGGGAGCCCAGTACCAGGTTGTGCCCGGCCAGCCCCTCCCCGTCCCCGGCTTTGCCGAACAGCTGATTGGCATGGAAATCGGCGGGGAGAAGGAGTTCAAGCTCAAGCTCCCCGATGACTATTCATCGCCGGAGCTGGCAGGCAAGGAGGCCAGCTTTAAAGTAAAGGTCAACGAGATAAAGCAGCAGCGCCTGCCCAAGCTGGACAGCGAGTTCGCCCAGCTGGTCAGCCCCGAGTTTAAGACCATGGCAGCACTCAGAAAACAGCTGGCCAAAAACCTGCGCCTTCAGGCGGAGCAGAAAACAAGAGAGGCCTTTGAGGAAAAGGTTATCGACGCCGTGGTTGACTCGAGCACGGTGGAGTTCCCGCCGGTGCTGGTTGAGGCGGAGGTGGAGCACCTTATGGAGCAGCAGGCGAGGTGGCTTGAGGGAAGCGGCCTGGGGGTGGAGGAGTACCTGAGCCGGATTAAAAAGACAGAGGAGGAGATGCGGAAGGAGATGCGTCCCGTCGCTATCAGGCGGGTGACCCGTTCCCTGGTGCTGGGCAGAGTGGCCGAGGCGGAAAAGATTGAAGTCACTGATGAGGAGATAACCGCCGAGCTGGAAAAAATGGTGCAGGGCGCCGAGAACAAAACGGAGATGAAGGAGAGGATAGACTCGCCCCAGGTCCGCGACTCAATGGCACAAATGCTGACCACGCAGAAAACAGTCCAGCGGCTGGTTGAGATAGCTGGTGGTTCCCAGGATGCCGGAAAAGAATAAGGCAAGTGTGGTGAAGAGCATCTGCCGTATGTGCTCTAGCTGCTGCGGCATAGACGCCCATATAGAGAACGGACGGCTGGTCAAAGTCACCCCGATGAGGGAGCACCCGGTCAACCGCCTCTGTGTCAAGGCAACGGCCATGGCCGACTGGCTCTATTCACCGGAGCGCATCACCCACCCCATGAGGAAGGTTAACGGGGAATGGCAGCCAGTCTCCTGGGATGACGCCCTCGATATTATTGCCGATAAGCTGGTTGAGATAAGGGAGCGTTACGGTGCTAAAGCGGTGGTGGTGCATCTGGGTGAGCCCACCGTAGGCACGGAGCTATCGAGGGTGGCGGCCAGGTTCTGTAGCCTGTTCGGGACACCTAACGATACCTCAGGGTCTTCTATCTGTTTTGTGGCCCGGGCGATAGGGCACGGATTATCGATAAACAGGCGAAGACTACCCCTGTTTCCTAGCTATGAAAATACTCGATGCGTCGTCGTCTGGGGGCATAACCCCCGGCAGTCCAGAATAGGCGAGGAGGCGGATATCCTGGCCGCCCAGAAGCGGGGGGCTAAACTGATTGTGGTCGACCCCAGAACCACCCCCCTGGCCAAAAGGGCCGACCTTCATATCCGGGTAAAGCCCGGCACCGACTGTGCCCTGGCGCTGGGACTGCTCAATGTCATCATCGGCGAGGGTTTATATGATAAAGAATTCGTTGAACGCTGGACGCTCGGCTTTGATAAACTGGCCGAGCATGTCAGGCAATACCCGCCGGAGGCGATAGCCAGGATTACCGGAGTCCCGGCAGCTCAAATCATCCGGTTTGCCCGGATGTACGCCACCACCAGACCGGCCACCATCAGTCAGGATGTGGCCTTAGACCACAGTGTTAATGGCGTGCAGAACAGCCGGGCTATCTCTATTCTGGTCGCCATCACCGGCAACCTTGATGTCACCGGCGGGAATGTCTATAACCCTCCGCTGGTACAGGCCAACGTTAGAGTCAAGGGGAGGGTCTCCATTGACGAGGCTATCGGTGCCCGCTATCCCGTATTCGGCAAGTTTGTCGGTCAGACAACAGCCATGCCGGTAGCCGAGGCTATAGTTACCGGCCAACCGTATTCGGTCAAAGCTCTCATCGTTCAGGCCTGTAATCCTGCCCTGACCTGGCCCGACAGTAAAAAGGTCAGACAGGCGCTGGAGAAGCTGGATCTGCTGGTGGTATCCGACCTGTTTATGACCGAGACGGCCAGGCTGGCCGATATATTTCTCCCCGCCACCGCCTTTCTGGAAAGAAAAATCCTTACCGACTACACCTCCAAGGGGCTGCCGCTGGTGGCGGTGAGTAACAAGGTAGTTGAGCCTCCGGATGAATGTATGGAGGACTGGCGGCTGTGGGCTGAGCTTGGCCGCAAGATGGGCTATAGCGACTATTTCCCCTGGCAGAGCGCTGACGAGCTTTTCCGCTATCTGCTGGAGCCTTCCGGGGTTAGCCTGGAGCAGCTGGAGAAAAACCCCGGCGGCATAATGTACCACCGGCTTGACCGCCAGCGCAAATATGAACAGGAAGGGTTTAGCACCCCGTCGGGGAAGGTGGAGCTTTTCTCGCCAACGCTGGCTGATTATGGCTATAGCCCCCTGCCCACCTTTACCCCGCCGCCGGAAGACCCGGCCTATCCCTTCACCTTGATTACCGGCACCAGGACCATCGCCTTCACCCACTCCGGCTATCGCCATGTGGCTAAGCTGCGCAAACTGGTGCCCGAACCGCTGGTGGAGATTAACCCCGAGCCAGCCGAAAAACTTGGCATCACTGACGGCGAGCCGGTGTTGCTGGAGTCACCCAAAGGGAGCCTCACCCTGAAGGCCAGAGTCACCGATGAGGTTCCGCCCGGCGTCTTAAGCATCCAGCACGGCTGGGAGGAGGCCAACGTCAATCTGCTGACCGCTTTCGACCCCCCCGACCCTATTTCTGGCTACCCCGCCTTTAAGACCATCCCCTGCCGGGTGCGAAAAATCGGGGAATAGGTTATAATTAGCTAGGATTAATCATAAAAAGATAGCGGGAGAAGAGAAATGAACATACAACCGAACAGTATAATACCCGGCGTGGTTGAGAGCGGGCCGAGGGGTGAAAAGTACTGGGATATATATTCGCTGCTCCTTAAAGAGCGCATAGTCATGTTGTTCACGCCGATTACCGACCAGGTGGCCAACGTTATCATCGCCCAGCTTCTCTACCTGGAGCGGGAGGACCCGGATAAGGACATAAATATGTATATCCAGAGCCCCGGCGGGGTTATCAGTTCCGGTCTGGCCATCTACGATACCATGCAGTTGATACGCCCCGACGTGTCCACCATCTGCGTCGGGATGACGGCCAGCATGGCCACGGTGCTGCTATGTGCCGGTACCAAGGGCAAGCGCTACGCCCTGCCCCATGCTACTGTACACCTGCATCAGGCGTTCGGTGGCGCTCAGGGACAGGCCGCCGATGTTGAGATTGCCGCCCGCGAGATTATGCGCATGCAGGAGATAATTCGCAACATCCTGGCCAATCATACCGGCCAGACGATGGAGAAGATAACCCACGATACCGACCGGGACTTTTACCTCAACCCGGAGCAGGCTGTGGAGTACGGCCTCATCGATGAAATCCTGGCCAAGCCCAAAGAAGAGAAGAAGTAGCTAAAGCTCTTTCTGATAGAGCTCGCGGTAGCGCCGGACCAGTTCTTTTAGGGTGGGCAGCCCCTCCCTGGCCCCTGTCTTGCTGATGCAGAGCCTGGCAACAATATCGCCCAGCCGCCCGCATTCCTCCAGGCCCTTGTTGCTGGTCACCCCGTATAGAAAACCGGCAGCGAAGGCATCGCCGGCGCCGGTAGTATCTACCATCGCCCCGGTGTCCTGCGGCTTGATTAGATATTCTTTATCAGCATCTCTGATATAGGCGCTGGCGGTGGTGTTCTTTATCCTGGCCCCCTTGCCCAGGGTGACGGCCACTATCCGGCAGCCAGTTTCAAGGCACTTTGCCGTCCCCTCTACGATATCCGCCCCGGTCAGCTGTCCTATCTCGTCCCGGTTGATAAAAAGGATATGGCTGCGGCGCACTATCGGCGCCAGTGCCTGGAGACCTTTGGTAGCATAGAGGGCGCCGGGGGCAAAGCTGAGTTTTACCGCTGGGTCTAGTTTTTCTGCCAGCTCCAGTGACACCTTGAACTGCCTGTCATCGGCGAAGGAGGAGAGGTGGAGCATATCCGCCCCGTTGATATAGCCCAGGTCTATGTCTTTAATGGTGAGCCGGCTGTTGGCGCCGGGCAGGACGTAGAGTGAGCGCTTATCCCCCTTAGCGCTTAAGCCTATTACCTGGCCGGTTCCGGCTTCGGCCTTGACTTTTATCCGGCTGGTGTCCACCCCCGCCTTCTTGAAATCATCTAGCAGCATCCGGCCCTGGTCGTCGTCGCCGACGGCGCCGCAGAAGCCAGCGTTTATTCCCAGCTTCCCCAGCCCGTAGATGGTGTTGGCCGCTGAGCCGCCGGGGTAGGATTCGGCTTTCTCTACCACCGCCTCACCGTCATCGAGGATGGTGGCTACCTTATAGATATGGTCTATATTCAGCGCCCCCACCCCGACAACTTTTATTTTCATAGCCTCACCCCAGCTTGGCGGCTTCTTCTCTTACCAGGCGCCTGAACTTCTTATGCACCTCAATAACAGGCTCTAAGTCTTTTCGGCCCGCCAGCCAGTGGAAGTAGTGCTCGTCCTCTTTGCGCCGCCATTTCTCCTTATATTTGACCACCCTCTCCGTCCAGCCCCGCTTTTTCTTCTGCCAGGCCTCCAGAACCGGCTGCAAATCGCTGATCTGGCTGGAGGCCAGGCCCATGGTGGCGTAGGGTAGGGCATACTCGTTGGCGTTAAAGGCGATGGCCAGCCCTTTGGCCTCCTCCACCGCCTGGAGCATCCTGAAGTCGGTGATGCTGTCGCCGATGACCACCCAGTTGGACAGGGGCTCCATGTATTTATCGGCGAAGGTATTCAGGGCGGCCACCTTGCGCCGCCCCCCCACCGGCCTCACCTCTTTGATAGCGGCGCCGAGTTCAGTTTCGGGCAGCCTCTCCCAGAAGAACTTGTCCAGGCTGCTCTTGATTCTATCGTCGTCTTCAGTCGGCTTCATGGTCAGCATATCCTCTTCCGCCTGCTGCACCAGCTTTATCTCGTCCTGGCTTAAGTTTGACCGGAGCCTGTCCATGGGAAAGGCGGTGCAGGCGACGTTGTGGGCGTAGATGCCCAGCTTCTGGGTGATATAATAGGCGTACTGCTCGTAGCTGGTGCTGATGCAGAAGACCTTCCAGCTGCTGGACTGCAGCCAGTAAACGAGCTTATGGGCGCCGCCGGTTAAGTTAGCTTTAGCCGCCAGTTCGGTGACGTTCTCCGCGGAGATATTGTGCACTATAAGAAAGGGCACGATGAGGGCCAGGGTGTCCCCCGGCTCGTAGTCTTCTCTTTCCTCCAGGGTCAGCAGGTCGTCGTAGCGGCTGATGACCTCGAAGACTTTATCGCCGTTGGGGAAGAGCTTCATCAGCTCGTAGGCGTTGTCCTGGGGTGATAGGGGCCCTTCCAGGTCGAAGCAGATAAAGTTGGCCATCGTTATCTACCCTTCCCCCCTTTTTCGGGTGTTTATTTTCCCATACCCACCCGCCCAAAAAGGTTTCACCTCTTTGAGACTCTCTTACCCCACCTCTCAAGGAGAAATTGATAGAAGTATCACTTCTATAGGGCGGGAGGGTGGGAAGTAATACGTACTCTAAAAATTGGGTTAGACTCCCCTTTTCCCTTATCCTTTTTTGAGTAGCTTGTCAATCTCGCAGGTTAGATTATACCCCTTTATGGCCCGGCCGTCAGCACCGACCACCTTGCCCTTCCTTATCCTGACTTTGCCCCGGCTGAAGGCCTTGAGGGTGGCAATGATGAGGGGGAACTCCCGGGCCAGCCCCTGCTTGCGGATGAGCTTGAAGAGGCGGTTGCTCTCCCCCTGCGTTTTTTTAACATCGCTAACGGGTTGCCCCTCTATCTCCCGCCAGTATCTATCGAAGGGCTCGCCCCGTATTGAGAAGGTACAGTAGGCTACCGGAGGCCCCTCGTCCAGCTTGGGGGTTACCAGGTGCATCATCACCCCGGTCTCCCAGGCTTTAGCTTCGATTAATTGCCAGATTACCTCCTGCCAGCTCCCTTTAGGCCCGCCCGGGGCCGCCGGGTGGAGGTTAATCATATCGTATTTGCGGCACATCTCCTCGCTGACGATGAGCATGTAGCCGGCCAGGACGCTCAGGTCGGCATCGTACTCTTTGAGCTGCTTCATCACCTCGCGGTCGTATTCGAGCCGCCACCCCTCCCCCCGGCCGGTCTTAAAATTGTGGGAGGAGAGGGTGATGAGGGGCAGCCCGTAGCCTCTGACCAGTCTGTGGAACATATCGCTCTGCTTGGATTCGCCGGGCTCGCGGTTGCAGAAGACGAAGGCAATCTCGGCCTGGATTTCGCCCAGGGCGATGCTCCGCTGGGCAACGGTGAGCAGGTCCCGGGCGGCTTTATCCCTCCCGGTGGAGAACCAGCCCAGCTTCTGTACCGGCTTTAGCCTAGCCATCGCTTTCTCAGCTTGGTCCAGATACTGGCGAAGTGGATAACGGGGTTGGTCATGTGCCCGCGGATTTTGCCCTTTCGCAGGGCATCGAGGAAGTCTTCCCGGCCTTTGAACTCGGGCATTTCAACGTAGGCGTTGCCTATCTCCCGGAGGGTGTGGGCGTCGCTGCCGGCACCCTGGGTGATGCCGTGTTTTTTGGCGAAGGCGCAGGCTTTGGCTGAGTTCTGGGGGAGCATAACCCGGGCGTTTAATACCTCGATGATATCAATCTGGTCGGCGATTTCCTCTATCACGTTGGTGCGCAGCGCCGACTTGCGGAGGATGTCGAAGGGGTGGGGGATGCAGACCAGTCCGCCCTGGGCTTTGATGCGGGAGATGGTCTCGGCGACCGATAGCCCGCTGGGTATGGTCTCTTCCAGGAACATGCCTATGATTTCGCCGTGGGGGGTCAGGATTTCCTCGGCGACGATTACCATAATAGAGGCTGTTTCCTTCAGCTTCAGCGCTCCCTCGGCGGTGCCGTGGTCGGAGATGGCAACGCAGTTTATTCCTTTCTCGATGCAGCGGCCGGCTATCTTCTCCAGAGGCGTGTTGCAGTCCAGAGAGTACTGGGTGTGAACATGTAGGTCAGCTTTCAGCAATTTGGCTAACTAACCCTCTCCAGGTAGACTCCGGTGCGGGTGTCAACCTTAATAGTATCGCCGGTGTTGATGAACATGGGTACCTGAATGGTGATGCCGGTCTCCAGCTTGGCCGGCTTGTTGCCGGCGGTGGCGGTATCACCCTTAAATCCGGGCCCGGTCTCGGCCACCTCCAGCTCGACGGTGATGGGCATTTCCACCCCCACCAGCTTCCCCTTGTAGCTTGAGACCACCAGCGACATCCCCTCTTTCAAATAGTTGAGGGTGTCACCCAGCTGGTTCGAGTCGATGGGCATCTGCTCGAAGCTCTCCTGGTCCATGAAGTAGTAGGCATCGCCGTCGTTGTAGAGGTACCGCATGGTGCGCGAGTACAGCCGCGCCCGGCTAAATTTTTCGCTGGCCTGGAAGGAACGGTCGATGGTATGGCCGCTGCGTATATCTCTCAGTTTGAGCCTCACCTGGGCGCTGCCGCGTCCTACCTTGATGTGCTGGTAGTCCAGCACCTGGTAGAGCTTGTCGTCAAGCTCGATAGTAATCCCTTTTCTCAGTTCACCGCTGTCAATCATTCCAGTCTCCGTAGTCCTATTTCTTGGCTTTTGAGATTTCCCTGACCTTTCCCGCCTCCATCACCACCAGGTCTTCAATCCTCACCCCGCCCCACCCCTCAAGATAAATACCCGGCTCGATGGTAAAGACCATGCCGTCGGCCAGCTCCTCCGCCGAGCTGGGCCCCAGCCTGGGGTATTCGTGGGTGGCCAGCCCTACCCCGTGTCCCAGCCCGTGGCCGAAGGCCTCCCCGTAGTCCCCCTCCTCGATGATTGTCCTGGCCAGCCGGTCAGCCTCAGCCCCGGTCATGCCCGGCTTGATTAAGGCTATCGCCCCGGTTTGAGCGCCGAGGACGGTATCATAGACTTTCTTAAAGGTGTCGTCGGGAGCGCCCAGGCAGAGAGTCCGGCTCAGGTCGCTGGCGTAACCGCCCACCCTGGCCCCGATGTCGATTACTATTGGCTCACCCTCCTTTATGGCCCGCGCCGAGGGCTGGGCGTGGGGCAGGGCGGAGTTCGGCCCGGAGGCGACGATAACATCGAAAGGCAGCGGCTGGCTGCCCTTCTCCCGCATAAGTTTCTCTATCTCCCAGGCGGCTTCCCTCTCCGTCATGCCGGGGCGAATTTTATCCCGGATATAGTCCATGGCGGCGTCGGCAATTCCGGCGGCCTGAGCAATAAGCTTAATTTCCTCAGGCTCTTTTAACGCCCGTAGCGGTTCCACCATATCTTCTACGGGGATAAGCTTTAAGCCGGATTTGCCTTTACCCAGTATATCACATAACCGCCGGTAGAGGCTAAAGGTCAGGTGGCCTTCCTCAAAGCCCAGCTTTCCTATATTAAGTTCAGACGCCAGTTTGGGTAGCCAGTTGCCGATATCGCTGCTTATGGTAAAAATATCGTATTCCGGCGCCTGGCTCCTGGCCTGCACGGTATAGCGGGAATCGGTGGCCAGAATATTCTTGTTTTTGGTGATAATCAGAAGACCGGCCGAGCCCTCGAAGCCGGAGAGGTAGCGCCGGTTCTCCGGCTGGGAGACTAAAATACCATCTATATTCTTTTCCCCAAGCCCCCCCACCAGCTTCTCTATTCTACTCTTTATCTTGGGGCTCATCCTTTTTCTCTCTGGCCAGTGGGTGGGCGGCTAGGTAAACCTTTCTCGCCTGCCTCTTGGTGACGTGGGTGTAGATCTGGGTGGAGGTGAGCCGGGCGTGCCCCAGAAGCTCCTGGACGACCCTCAGGTCGGCGCCGCCGTCGAGCATGTGGGTGGCGAAGGTGTGCCTCAGCATGTGGGGGTGCACCCTCTTGCCGATGCCGGCCTTCTTGGCGTACCGCTCTAGCAGCCTCTGCACGCTTCGTTCCGGCAGGCGCTGCCCGTAGCGGCTGAGAAAGAGGGACTGGCTCCTCTTTTTGCCGAGGAGTTCAGGTCTTCCTTCTTCCAGGTAATCTTTCAGTGCGGCAGCGGCGGGCTCCCCCATCAGCACTACCCTCTCTTTAGAGCCCTTCCCCAGGACCCGTATCTCATTGGAAGTCAGGTCGATTTGCTTTAACGTCAGCCCTGCCAGCTCGCTCACCCGCAGGCCAGAGGCGTAGAGCATCTCCAGCAGCGCCCGGTCTCGCTGCCCCAAGGGGGTAGAAAGGTCGGGGGCGTTAAGCAGCCTTTCCACCTCTTCTATGGTAAGAAAGGAAGGCAGACGCTTGTCCAGCTTGGGCGAGGAGACCTGCTCTATCGGGTTTTTGGCGATTATTTTTTCCCGCACCAGGTAGCGGTAGAAGGAGCGGATAGCGGACAGCTTGCGGGCGACGCTGTTCTTGGCGATACCCCGCTCCGCCAGGTGGGAGAGGTAGTCGCGCAGGACGTGCCGGTCTAGTTTCGTTTCACTAAGCGGGTCAATTTTTTTCTTCTTTAGAAAGTAGAGGAAGTCCAGCAGGTCGTCCCGGTAGTTGCGGACGGTGTAGGGCGAGGCGTTCTTCTCCGCCTCTAGGTACTGGATATATCTGTCGTAGATTTCTTGCATAGCTTTTAAATTTTAGGGGGGAACCCCGCCCCGTTTTTTATCTTTTCCCGCCCACCTCCCTTTTATGGAAACGGGCTAAAGCCCTTTTTACCCCACCCCGTTTTCGAGGGAGTTTTAAAGGCATAGCCTTTGAGGGTGGGAGGGTGGGGAATAGAACGTACTCTAAAAATCGGGCTAGACTTCCTCTTCCTTTTCTGCCTCTTTATTTGTCCCTTTTATCTTCCCCTTAAACTCACACTTGGTGCACCTGGCCATACCGCGCCCGGTAGAGGTGAGCAGGCCGCCGCACTGAGGGCAGGGCTGGGGGAGGGGCCTGGTGTTTACGATAAAGTTACATTTGGGGTAGTTGCTGCACCCGTAGAAGGTGCGCTTCTTCTTGCTCTTCTTGACCACCAGCTCACCGCCGCACTGGGGGCACTTCACCCCGACTTTAACCAGGAAGGGCCTGGTGGTCTTGCAGTCGGGGTAGCCGCTGCAGGCCAGGAATTTGCCGAAGCGCCCGAACTTGACCACCATCGGCTTGCCGCAGTTGGGGCAGACCTCGTCGGTGGCCTCCTCCACCTTTACCCTCTCCATAAGCTCGGCGGCGCTCTCCAGGCTCTTCTCGAAGGGTGTATAGAAGTCCCGGACGACGCTCACCCAGTCCTTGTTTTCGCTGGCCACCTGGTCGAGCTCCTCCTCCATCTGGGCGGTGAACTCGATGTTGACGATTTCGGGGAAGTGCTGGGTGAGCAGGTCGTTAACGACCACTCCCAGCTTGGTGGGCTGGAACTTGCCGCCGCTTTTCTCGACGTAGTCACGGTCCTGGATGGTGGAGAGGATAGGGGCGTAGGTGCTGGGGCGCCCGATTCCCCACTGCTCCAGCATCTTGATGAGGGTGGCCTCGGTAAATCGTGGCGGCGGCTGGGTGAAGCGCTGCTCGGTGAAGATGTCAATCGACTTTAGCTTATCGTCTTTTTTGAGCGGGGGCAGTTTTCTCCCGGTCTCTTCCTCGGCTTCGTCCCGGCCCTCGATATAGAGGGTCATAAAGCCGTCAAAGGTGTTGACCGAGCTTGATGTCCTCAGCAGATAGACCGTCCTGGCTTTGGGGTGTCTGGCTTCGATATCCACGGTGGTGTTGTCGAAGGTGGCGGCGGCCATCTGGCTGGCCACCATTCGTTTCCAGATAAGCTGGTACAGCTTGAACTGGGCGTCACTTAAATGGGGCTTTAGCGTTGACGGCTCGCGCTTTATCTTGGTGGGGCGGATGGCTTCGTGGGCTTCCTGTGCCCCCTTGACCCTGGTGGCGAAGGAGCGGGCATGGGGGGGCAGATATTTTGAGCCGTATTTTTCGGCGATATACTCCCTGGCTTCGGCGACGGCGGAGCGGGCTACCCGGATGGAATCGGTGCGCATGTAGGTGATCAGGCCGACGCTGCCCTCTTTGCCGATGGGCAGGCCCTCGTAGAGCTCCTGGGCGACGCTCATGGTCAGCTTGGCCGGGAAGCGGAGCTGGCGCCATGCCTCCTGCTGGAGCGTGCTGGTGATGAAGGGGGGCGCCGGCTGGCGGGTGGCCTTCTTGGCGGTCACCTTGCTGACTTTATAGTCGGCCTGCTTTAGCTCTTCTTTAGTCTCGGAGGCTTCTTTTTCATTGTGGATTTCCAGTTTGGTGCCGTCGGCCAGGCCGATAAGGGTGGCCCTGAAGTTCATCCCCCCGGCCAGCTTGGCCAGCTCGGGCTCGATTACCCAGTACTCTACCGGTACGAACTTTTCGATTTCCCTTTCCCGGTCAACGATAATCCTGAGCGCCACCGACTGCACCCGCCCCGCCGACAGCCCCCGCCTCACCTTCCGCCAGAGCAGGGGGCTGAGCTTATAGCCGACCAGCCTGTCCAGGATGCGCCGGGCCTGCTGGGCGTTGACCAGCTGCATATTTATTGTCTGGGGGTGGGCGAAGGCGCGCTCTATTGCCTCTTTGGTTATCTCGTGAAAGACGACGCGGCGGTAGCTCTTGCGGTTGGTCCTGGTCACCTGCTCCAGGTGCCAGGAGATGGCCTCTCCCTCTCTATCGGGGTCGGTGGCCAAATAGACGGTGGAAACTTCTTTAGCTGCCCTTTTAAGCTCGCTGACAATCCTGGTCTTGGCCCTGGGCACGACGTATTTGGGGACAAAGCCCCCCTCGATATCCACCCCAAGCTGGCTTTTGGGCAGGTCCCTGACGTGCCCCATCGAGGCTTTAAGATGGTAGCCTTTTCCCAGCAGCTTTTCCAGCGTCCTGGCCTTGGCCGGTGACTCAACGATAACCAAGCTCTTCTTGCTTGACATAATATACTAATCTATCTTTACTCGATAGGCCTCCCTAGCTTCACGGGATAGGATATAGTTCATGTTTCCGGTCTGCTTGACCAGCCCTTTGAGCTCCATCATGGCCAGGGTGCCGCTGACGGTGGCTACCGGCAGCCCGCTCGAACGGCAGACCTCATCGATGTGGGTTGGCTCGGCGCTGAGCTGTTTTAATAGCATAGTCTCGGTATCGGTGGCGGGCAGCAGCTCGGTAAGCTCCATCTGCTGGGCGACGGCGGTCAGGTTCAATTCCTCTAAAATATCGGTGTAGCCCCGCACCAGCTTGGCCCCTTCCTGGATGAGGTGGTTGGCCCCCCGGCTGGCCGGCGACAGAATACTGCCCGGCACGGCGAAGACCTCTCTATTCTGCTCCAGCGCCAGGTGGGCGGTAATCATCGCCCCGCTGGTCTCGTCGGCCTCGACCACCAGCACCCCCAGGCTCAGGCCGCTTAAAATCCGGTTGCGGCGGGGGAAGTTGTCGGCCCTGGGCCGGGTGCCCAGCGGGAACTCGCTGAGCAGCGCCCCCTGCTTGGTGATGTCCCGGGCTAGTGCCGCGTTCTCCGCCGGGTAGACGATATCCAGGCCGCAGCCAAAGACGGCTATAGTCCTGCCCCCCGCCGCCAGGGCGCTCTGGTGGGCTACCGAGTCAATACCCCTGGCCAGCCCGCTGACGATGGTTATCTTGTTCCGGGCTAAATCGGTGACTATCTCCTCGGCGGCCTGCCGCCCGTAGACGGTGGAGCGGCGCGTCCCCACCACCGCCAGGCACCACTCGTCCTGGGGCAGCAGCCCTCCCCGGATATAGAGCACCGGCGGGTAGTCGTATATCTCCTTGAGGCGGGCAGGGTAGTCCTGGTCGTGGAAGGTAAGCACCTTTACCCCGTATTTCTCCAGCTTTTCCATCTCGGTATCCAGGGAAATCTTGTCCCGCCAGTAGCCGACGGCGTTGGCCGTACCCCTGTCCAGCCCCGCCTTTTTAAGCTCGGCCGGCGTTGCCTGCCAGGCCGACTTCAGGTCGCCGAAATGGCTCTCCAGCCTGGAGAGCTTGACCCGCCCGATGCGGGGTATCAGGCTGAAGCCGACCCAGTACTTTATATCTTTCCTAGTCACTACAGGGCAATTCTAACATAGAGACCAACTGGTGACAATTAAGATTTTAGTAACCCCACCCCTTTTTAACAGTTCTCTTTCTTCCCATACCCACCCGCCCAAAAGGTTTCACCTCTTTAACTTCCTTCCCCACCCCCGAGGTGAGAGATAAATTAGCCCCTTGCAGAGGGGAAATTATTACCTTTCCCCTCTTATTAAAAGGGATTCCCCCCCTCTTTCAAGAAAATTTAAAAGGCAAAGCCTTTGAGGGTGGGAGGGTGGGAAGTAACACACTCTCTAAAAAGGCTCTAGTCTCGGCTTCCCCAGAGGAGCGCTGTACAGACGAGGGCTATTCCCAGTAAGGCCATCCCTACTATGGTAAAGCCGGTGGCGAAGCTGTAGCGGTCGGCGAGGTAGCCCAAAAGCGGTATGGTCAGGCCGGAGCCTCCCCGGCTGGCAAAGTAGTAGACGCCGAGTATGGTGGAGCGGCGGTGCTGCGGGGTGTGGGTGATGATATAGGCCTCGGTGACCGGCATGCCGATATACATGCACATGCCGCTGATGAGTAATACCAGCCAGACACTCCAGCTCAGCGAGCCCAGGCTCAGCAGGTACAGGGCAGGACCGGCGATAAGGCTCACCGCCAGCATCACCGGGACGGTACCTATCCGGTCGGAGAGGTAGCCGCCGGCAGGGCCGGCCCACAGGCCGGCGAAGTGGAAGAAGGAGAGGAGCAGGGCACCGGTTTCGACGCTGGTCTGGAGGCTGTCAACGGCAAAGAGGGGGATATAGGATGCTACCGATATGACCAGCACCTGCAGCAACACCCCCAGAGTGATGAAGGTTACCAGTCGGCGCAGGCTGCTGGTTGGCCGTGGTTCAGCCTGGGGGCTGGCGGCAGCTTTGGTGGCTTTGTGGGCATAGCCCAGCTTCCCCAGGATTATGAAGAGCACGATGCCGATGATGAAGACGGGTATGGCCATGCTGATGAGAGAGCCCCGCCAGCCCAGGACGCGGGCAATGGCCACGGCAATCAACGGCGTCAGGAAGAAGCTGGCACTGCCGCCTATCTGGTGCAGCCCCAGCGCCCGGCCCTGGTTCTCTCTGCTTACGGACGCCGAGATAACGGGTGAGGCGGCGGGGTGGTAGCCGCCCCCCATCATCCCGAGCAGAACCACGAAGACAATCATGACCAGGTAGGTGGGGGATAACCCCATGAGCATGGTAAACAGGGCCATCCCGGAGATGCCTATGAGAATCATCAGCCGGGGACCGAGCCGGTCGGAGAGCCAGCCGGCAGGCAGGTGGCTGAAGCCGTAGGAGAGGTTGAAAGCGGATATTACCCAGCCTATCTGGGCGTAGTCGAGGTTGAACTCATCTCGGATGAAGGGGGTGAGGGGCTGTATGAAAGCGGCAGCGAGGTGGTGGCTGAAGTGGGCCAGGACGAAGAGGGCTAAAAGCCCGGAGACAGGGGCGAGAAACCTCGGCTTCTTGATGGTAAGAACTTCCTTCTAGCTATCCCTTTTAAGAACGGGCAAAAAGGGTGGCGGAGAGGGTGGGATTCGAACCCACGGTAGCCTTACGGCTACACACGCTCTCCAGGCGTGCCTGATAGGCCACTCCAGCACCTCTCCGTTATCTCTGGCGGAGAGGGTGGGATTCGAACCCACGCTCCGGTATAACCGGAGACCGCTTTTCGAGAGCGGCACCATCAACCACTCGGACACCTCTCCGCGATTACGGGTAATTATACCATCTATGTCAGGCCAGGGTATAGCTCAGGTAGGCCTGTATTAAGAAGAGCGCTATCAGCGTCAGGCTGCACCAGCTCACTCTGAAGTACCTTTTCGGCCTGAAATGAAGCCCGGCGATAAGCACCCCGGTCATCACGATGACAAAACCGGCGGTGAGCAGGTTACTGCTAGAGACCGAGGCCAGCACCGACCCCGGCGCGTAGAGAAGGTCGTCTATGGGGATGATGGCCATGTTAAACAGGTTGGAGCCAACCATATTGGCCACCGCCATGTCTACCGCCCCCAGCCTCAGAGCGGTAAATGACACGGTGATTTCGGGCAGGGTGGTTGAGAAACCGATGAACAGGCTGCCGACGAAGCTCTCCCCCAGGCCGGTGACGGTGGCAATCTCCTCGCCGATTACCGCCAGCCAGGTGCCGGCGCCGATGATTAAGACGGCGCTGATTACGAAGTAGAGGTAGACACGGCTCATGGTGGCTCCGCCGTAGTCCGGCTGCTCAATCAGCGGGCGGGCCGGCTGGCGCTGCTGGGCATGGAAGATTCGCCACATAAAGAAAAGGTAGCCGATGATAATGACCGGGGTGTACCAGCCTATCCAGCCGATGCCCATATCGAAAAAGCGGCTGATAAAGATAGAGACGGCGGCAACAGCGACCAGCACCATGCTGAACCACCCCGTCAGCCGGTGAACCGGGCTTACCATCCCGAAAATGGAGCCGTAGCGGTAGATAATATCGAGCAGGGCCAGGTTTAAGAGGTTAAAGGCGTTGGCGCCGAAGAGGTTGCCGATGGTTATGTCGGGGGCGCCGACCAGGGTAACCGAGCTTATTCCGGTGAATAGCTCGGGCAGCGAGGTCACCAGGGCGAGGAGGACGACACCTATCCAGACTCTGCCCAGGCCGGTCCTGATGGCGATGATATCGCCGTATTTGGCTACCGCCCTCCCCGAAAAGAATATCACCAGAACGCAGAAGGCAAACTTTAACCAGACCAACCAGACCAAGGCTTAACTCCTTGAAAATCGCCCGGGCCACTTTACCGACACGGCGTCGAAATGTCAATAGAAGCAGTTTTTTTGCCGGCTGACTTCTGTTATAATAGCATAGTTTTCTTCCCTTTTCTGTGCTAGAAAAGAGACTTGAGAATAAATGCTGACACTGAGCCAGATTCTGGCCACCGCCATTTTCATTCTCATGTTTGCCGCCATCATCTATGGTAAGGTGCATCGCTATATCCCCGCCCTCATCGGCGCCGCCCTCACCGTATTAGTCGTCTTTCTGCTGGTGATGAGGAGCCCGGGTTCAGTGATAAGCGTCCTGAACCTGGGGCAGCTGGGGCAGTTCCATTTCTGGGTGCCGGGGCAGGAGCACATCGAGTCCTACGGGGTAAACTGGCAGACCATCGTCTTCATCGGCGGCATGATGGTCATGGTGGAGGGGCTGGGCGAGGTCGGTTTCTTCCGCTGGATATGTTTGTTATTGGCCAAGATGGTCAACTACAAGGTCGTTCCGATATTACTTGTCTTCATGCTACTCTCCGGCTTCCTCTCCATGTTCATTGATAGCATCACTGTGCTGCTCTTCCTGGCTATGGTCACCATCGAGCTTTCCCGCCTGCTCAAGTTCGACCCGGTGCCGGTAATAATCGCCGAGATTTTTGCCGCCAACACCGGCGGCAGCGCCACCATGTCCGGCGACCCCCCCAATATCATTATCGGCACCGCCCTCGGCTATACCTTCACCGACTTTGCCGTCAACACCGGCCTTATCGCCTGGATAGGCATGGTTTTTGCCCTGGGTTTCTTCTACTTTGTCTTTCGCAAGAAGCTGGCCGCCCCCCAGGGTGAGGCGGGCACCCCCACCGCCCACTATCCCCAGCCCAGCGAGGCTATTACCGACCCCCTCCACTTCCGCATCAACGCCGGCATATTCATCGCAGTGGTGGTTTTGATAGTCACCCACGCCGAGAGCGGCCTTTCCATGGCCTTAATCGGGGTTATCGCCGCCGCTATTACCCTGATGGCGGCGGGCGGGGTAGCCAGGCATATCATCACCAGGGTGGACTGGCGGACGCTGCTCTTCTTTGTCGGGCTTTTTATCTGCGTCGGCGGCCTGGAGGAGACCGGCGTGCTGGAGATGCTGGCTCAATATATCGGCCATGTCTCCGGGGGCAGCCTGTTACTGGTGATACCCCTTATCCTGTGGATATCGGCCTTCGCCTCGGCCATAGTCGATAACATCCCCTTTGCCGCCACCATGGTGCCGGTAATCACCAATCTCTCCCGGACGGCTGGCCTTAAACTGCCCACCCTGGCCTGGACGCTGGCTCTGGGGACGGATATCGGCGGCAACGCCACCCCCATCGGCGCTTCGGCCAACGTGGTCGGCACCGCCATTGCTGAGAAGGAGGGCCATCCCATAAGCTGGGGCCGGTTCTGCAAGTACGCCTTCCCGGCGATGATTATGGTGGTGGCCTTGTGCTGGCTTTATTTAGTGTTAAGATATGCTTAAGGGAGGTGGAAAATGTGGAAAAAGATTCTGGTCCCTCTGGACGGCTCCGACCTGGCCGAGCTGGCCCTTCCCTACGCCGAAGAGCTGGCTAACGCCTTCAAGTCCGAGGTTATCCTGCTGCACGTAAGCGAACCGTCGGAAGACCACTACCGGCACATGCACCAGCTCTATGTGGAAGAGGTGGCGCAGCGGTTAAGAGAGCGTGTCAGGAAGGTCAGCCCGGTGGTCGTCACCGGCAAGCCGGCTGATGAAATCGTCGGCTACGCTGAGAAAAACGATATCGGTCTGGTCATTATTACCTCTCACGGCCGCTCCGGCATAATGTCCTGGGCTACCGGGAGTATCGCCAGCAAGCTGCTCCAGGGCATTGAGCTGCCGCTGCTGCTGGTCAGGGCGACCAGGCCCAGACGGAGGGCGCAGAGGAAAATACTGCTCAACCGGATTCTGCTCCCCCTGGACGGCTCCGAGGCCGGCGAGGCGGCGGTGGCCTATGTCGGCGAGCTGATGAGCCGGCTGGAGGCGGAGGTCACTCTTTTCGGGGTGATTTCGTCGGGGCAGCATATCCGCACCGTGGGCGGCCTGGACTATATCAGCTACCCGGAAGAGGAGATGGCCATGTTCAAGAAGGAGGCCGAAGAATACCTGAACGGGGTCTACCGCCGCCTCAAGAGGCGGAAGGGGAGTGTCAGGGTTACCATCGAGGTTGGGGCGTTTGATATCGGCCAGGAGATTCTCAGGTTTGCCAAGGAGAAGGGCATTAATCTAATCGCCATATCCAGCCACGGGCACTCGGGCATCGAGAAGTGGGTCTTCGGTAGCATCGCCAATAAGGTGGTTCAGGCCAGCAAGGCGCCGGTGCTGCTGGTAAAGTCGGTGGGGGCCAAGATCTAGCCATTTGCATTATAGCTGGTTTTTAGGTTATCATAGTAAAGTTAGCCTATCATACGGGCTAACTTTTAGATTTGGCAACCTCTGCCCCTGTAGCTCAGGTGGATAGAGCACCAGCCTCCGGAGCTGGGTGCGAGCGTTCGAGTCGCTCCAGGGGCGGTTTAATTAAAGATTTAAGAGGCTTTTTGATTGGCCGGTAAAAACGGACTGATTGAAATCAGGTGGCACGGCCGGGGTGGGCAGGGTGCCGTCACCTCGGCGGAGCTGGTGGCACAGGCGGCCATCAGCGAGGGCAAGTACGCCCAGGCCTTCCCCAGCTTTGGTCCGGAGAGACGGGGCGCCCCGGTGCTGGCTTTCGTCCGGATAGACAGCCAGCGGCCAATCATGATAAGGGCGGAGATAACCCAGCCCGATGTGGTGGTGGTGCTCGACCCGGGGCTGCTCAGCATCGTCAATGTTCTCTCTGGGCTTAAAAAAGGCGGCCTGCTGGTGATTAACACCAGTAAGTCATTTAAGGAAATCGCCGCCCAGTTTGAAACCAAGTGCAAGATGGCTAAGGTTGATGCCACCGCTATCGCCCGGGAAATTTTAGGGTTGCCCATCACCAACACTACCATGGTCGGCGCCCTGATTAGGGCCACCGGCGTGGTCGAGCTGGAATCGGTGGTCGAGCCTTTAAAGAACCGCTTCGGCCGCATCGCCGAGAGAAACATCAACGCCATGAAAAAGGCCTACCAGGATACCGAGGTTAAGGAGTTATAGGGATGCCCAAGCGCAAGCCCAAATCAGAGGGCGAGATGACCTGGAGGGACCTGGAGATAGGTGCCATCGTCACCGAGCCGGGCAACGCCAGCCGCTACAAGACCGGCGACTGGCGTTCGCAGCGGCCGACCTACGACTTTAAGAAGTGCATCAAGTGCGGCCTCTGCCAGATTTTCTGCCCCGAGGGCTGTATCTACCAGAACAAAGAGGGCCATTTCGAGGCCGATATGTACTACTGCAAGGGGTGCGGCATCTGCTCACGTGAGTGCCCGACGGGAGTGATAACCATGGTCGAGGAGAAGGAGTAATGGCCGATAGAGTGGGCATGGAGGTCTCGGTAGCCATCGGCGAGGCGGCCAAGCAGGCCAACGTCGATGTTATTGCCGCCTACCCCATCACCCCCCAGACCCACATCGTTGAGCACCTGGCCGAGCTGGTGGCCAACGGTGAGCTGGACGCCGCCTATATTCCCGTCGAGTCCGAGCACTCGGCGATGAGCGCCTGCCTGGGCTCGGCGGCGGTCGGCGCCCGCACCTTTACCGCTACCGCCGGTCAGGGGCTGGAGTTGATGCACGAGGTGCTCTATGTCGCCTCTTCGATGCGCCTGCCGGTAGTTATGGCGGTGGCCAACCGGGCGCTTTCTTCACCTTTGAGCGTCTGGGGCGACCACTCCGACGCCATGGCCGTCCGCGACACCGGCTGGATTCAGCTCTTTACCGAAAACGGGCAGGAGGTGGTGGATAACGTCTTCTGCGCCTTCCGCATCGCCGAAGACCCCAAGGTCTTATTACCGGTGATGATTCACCTGGACGGCTTTCACCTCTCCCATGTTATCGAGCCGATAACCTTCCCCGACCAGTCTAAAGTGGATAAGTTCCTGCCAGTTAATAACTATCCCCTGCCCCTCCACCCCGATAAACCGGTTACCATGGGCGATTTCGCCCCGCCCATCATCTACCCCGAGGCGAAGTGGGCGCAGGAGGTAAACTTAAGGGCGTCCAAAGAGACGATTCTGAAGTGCTGGCGAGAATTCGCCGATATTTTCGGACATCAATACCACCCCGTGGAACATTATCACAGTGAAAAGGCCAAGACCCTGCTATTGACCATGGGCAGCTTCAGCGAGACGGCGATGACGGCCATAGACAAGATGAGGGGCGAGGGCAGGGACGTGGGGCTGGTCAGGCTGCGCCTGTGGCGTCCCTTCCCCTTCGAGGAGATTCGGCAGGCGGTGGAGAATGCCGAAACGCTTATCGTCGTTGACAGGGCGCTATCTTTTGGCGGCCCAGGCGGCCCGGTCTGCTCCGAGGTCAGGTCGGCGCTGTACGGCCAGGCCAAGAAGCCTAAAGTGGTCAGCTTTGTTTCCGGCATAGGCGGCCGTGATATTAGCGTAGATGATTTTGAAGCGATAATAAACAGGGGTATAGAAATATCGCAGAAGGGCAGCCCCAATGAGTTCGAGATATTCGGGGTGAGGGAGTAATGCAGAACTACGGCGTCTATGTCCCCAGGCTGGTACCCAGGGATGAGCCCTTTGCCCCCGGCCACCGGGCCTGCATCGGCTGCGGCGAGGCCCTGGCGGTGAGGCTGGCCTGCAAGGCGCTGGGGCGGAGTGTCGTCATCGCCAACGCCACCGGCTGCATGGAGATAGTCTCCTCACCGCTGCCCACCACCTCTTGGAGAGTCCCCTGGATTCACACCCTGTTCGAGAACACGGCGGCGGTGGCCTCCGGCATAGAGTCTGGCTTGAAGATGCTGATGAAGAAGGGCCGCATCTCCGAGCAGGATATCACCGTGGTGGCTATGGCCGGCGACGGCGGCACCAGCGATATCGGCCTCCAGGCGCTTTCCGGGGCTATGGAGCGGGGGCACAACTTCGTCTATATCTGCTTCGACAACGAGGCCTATATGAATACCGGGATACAGCGCTCCTCGGCCACCCCCTACGGCGCCTCCACCACCACCTCACCGGCGGGCAAGGTCAGCATCGGCCAGTTCAGCTGGAAGAAGAACCTGCCGGCTATCGCCGTTGCCCACAATATCCCCTACGTGGCCACCGCTTCTCCCAGCTACCCCTTCGACCTGATAGACAAGGTGAAGAAGGCGGCGGCAACGCCGGGCCCGGCCTACGTCCATATACTGTCGGTCTGCCCCACCGGCTGGAGGTGCCCCACCGATTTGTCCGTCAGAATAGGCCGCCTGGCAGTGGAGACGGGCATATTTCCCCTCTATGAGGTGGAAGAGGGCAAATACAAATTGAACTTTGACTTCCCCGAGCTCAGGCCGGTCACCGACTACATGAAGCTGCAGGGGAGGTTTCGGCACCTGTCTGAGGATATAATCGCCAAGATTCAGAAGCGGGTGACCGCTGAATATAACGCGCTCAAGGAGAAGGCCGTTGAGGGCTAAAGCCAGACCGACCCAGCAGAAGGTAAAAACGATACTGGCCCGCTATGACGGTGACCCTGGCATGCTGGTCTCCATCCTGCAGGACGTCCAGGCGGACTACAACTACCTGCCCAAGGAAGCCCTGGTGCAGGTCGGGGAGGGGCTTGATATCCCCCTGAGCCAGGTCTATGGCGTTGCCTCATTCTTCAAGGCCTTCAGCCTCAAGCCGAGGGGGCGGCACCTGATTAACGTCTGCCTGGGCACCGCCTGCCATGTCCGGGGGGCGGTCAGAGTCCTCGATGAGATTGAGCGGAGATTGGGCGTAAAGTCCGGTGAAACAACGGAAGACCTGAAATACACACTGGAGACGGTCAACTGCGTCGGGGCCTGCGCCCTGGGGCCGATAGTGGTCATTGACGGCAACTACTCCGGGCAGATGACCGCCGGCAAGGTGAAACCGCTGCTGGAAAGCTATAAGTGATGGCAAGGAAGCAGACTGCATCTAAACGGCTGAATTCGGTGGGCGAGCTTGAGGCCCTCCGAAAATCAATAATCAGGAGTAGAGACCCCAAGCAGGCCGGCATAACCATATGCGGCGGCACCGGCTGCCTGGCCCTGGGGGCCGAAGGTGTTATCTCCGGTTTCAAGCAAGAGTTGAAAAAACGCGGGCTGGAGAGCAAGGTAAGCCTGCGGGTGACCGGCTGCCCTGGCTTCTGCGAGAGGGGCCCGCTGGTGGTTATCAAGCCGGAGAATATACTCTACCAGCAGGTAAAAGCCGGGGATGTTGCCGAGATAGTCTCGGCGATGGTCAAGGGTAATATTGTTGACCGCCTGCTCTATACCGACCCGGACACCGGCCAGAAGATAACTTATGAATCTGATGTGCCCTTCTATAAGAAACAGGAGCGCCTTCTCCTCGGTAACAACAGCGATATTGACCCCGCCGATATCCGTGACTATCTAGCCCTGGGCGGCTATGCCGCTTTAGGCAAGGTGCTCTCCGGGATGACCCCCCAGAGTATTATCAACCAGGTCAAGAAGTCGGGACTGCGGGGGCGGGGCGGCGGCGGCTTCCCCACCGGCGATAAATGGGAGAGCTGCCGCCGGGCTAAAGGCAGAAAGCACTACGTCATCTGTAACTGCGACGAGGGCGACCCCGGCGCCTTCATGGACAGGAGTTTAATGGAGGGCAACCCCCACAGCGTCCTGGAGGGGATGATTATCGGCGCCTACGCCATCGGCTCTCGCGAAGGCTATATCTACGTCCGCAACGAGTACCCGCTGGCGGTCAAAAACGCCGAGATAGCCATCGAGCAGGCCAAGGAATACGGCCTGCTGGGCAAAAATATTTTAGGCTCCGGCTTTGACTTCACCGTCAAGATAAGCCGGGGCGGCGGCGCCTTCGTCTGCGGTGAGTCAACGGCGCTGATGGCCTCGCTTGAGGGCAAGGTCGGCGAGCCCCGGGCCAAGTACGTCCACACCGTGGAGAAGGGCCTCTGGGAGCAGCCCACCACCCTCAATAACGTGGAGACCTGGGCCAACGTACCGCTGATAATCAATAACGGCGCCGACTGGTACTCGAAGATAGGCAGCCAGGGCAGCAAGGGCACCAAGATTTTCTCGCTGGTGGGTAAGATTAACAACACTGGCCTCATCGAGGTCCCCATGGGCATTACTTTAAGGGAGATTATCTACGGCATCGGCGGCGGCATCCCCGGGGGCAAGAAGTTCAAGGCGGTGCAGACCGGCGGCCCCTCCGGCGGCTGCGTCCCGGAGAGCCTGCTCGACCTGCCGGTGGACTTTGATGCCCTCAACAAGGCGGGCTCGATGATGGGCTCCGGCGGCATGATTATCATGGACGAGAACAGCTGCATGGTTGACATCGCCAAGTATTTCATCAACTTCCTGGAGGGTGAGTCCTGCGGCAAGTGCCTTCCCTGCCGCGAGGGCCTGAAGAGGATGAGCCAGATACTGACCGACATCACCGAGGGCAGGGGCAAAGATGGCGATATTGAGCTGCTGGAGAGGCTCTCGGCGACACTGATTGATAGCTCGCTGTGCGGCCTGGGGCAGACCGCCCCCAATCCGGTGCTGACCACAATACGCTATTTCCGTGACGAGTATGAAGCCCATATCAGGGACAAGCGCTGCCCGGCCGGTGTCTGTAAGGCGCTGGTGACCTATTCCATTGACGAGGAGAAGTGCCCCGGCTGTGGGCTCTGTGTCAAGGCCTGCCCGGTGGAGGCGATAACCGATATGGGCAAGAAGAAGCCGGTGGTTTTGGACCAGGAGAAGTGCATCAAGTGCGGCGCCTGCTACGATGTCTGCAACCTGGGCGCGGTAATAAGGAAGTAAGGGCAAGATGGTAACGCTGACGATTAACGGGCGCAGGCTGAAAGCCGAAAAGGGCAAGACCATACTTGAGGTGGCCGAGGAGAATAATATCTACATACCCACCCTCTGCCACAACGAGGCGGTCAAGCCCTACGGCGCCTGCCGCCTCTGCCTGGTCGAGATTACCCGGAGGGGGAGGCAGAGGCTGGTGACCTCCTGCCTCTATGAGGCGGAGGACGGCCTTGAGGTCAAGACCAACTCGGATAGAGTTGTGGCCAACCGCAAAATGCTCATGGAGCTGCTGCTGGCCCGCTGCCCCAATAATAAAGAGATACAGGCCCTGGCCCGGAAGCTGGGCGTCGAGGAGACGAGCTTTCAGAAGGACGATAACCAGTGCATGCTCTGCGCCCTGTGCGTCCGGGTGTGCCAGGAGGTGGTCGGCGTCTCCGCTCTCAGCCTGGTCAATCGGGGGGTTGACCGGCAGATGGCCACTCCCTTCTACGAGCCTTCCGCCGTCTGCATCGGCTGCGGCTCCTGCGCCTACATCTGTCCGGTAGATGCCATAAAATATGAGGATGTCGGCGACACCAGGTACGTTTACTGGCCCAACAACAGCATGGAGTTCAAGCTTAAAAAGTGCCAGAGCTGCGGCCGCTACTGGATACCGGAAAGGCAGATAGAGTTTATCATGGAAGAGACCGGTCTGCCGCCAGAAGCCTTCGATAACTGCCCCGATTGCCGGGACTAGCCCCGCTTGAAATTCCTTATTGACCCCTGGTTATAGCATTGCTATACTTTTATCGCGGGGTGTAGCGCAGCTGGTTTAGCGCGCAGCGTTTGGGACGCTGAGGTCGGCGGTTCAAATCCGCCCACCCCGACCACGGAAATTCTTTAGTCCAGTTTTAGCCTTACTGTCCCACCAGTTTGGTCAGGTATATCAGCCAGTAGGCGATACCGACAGCCAGAATAAATTGCCCGATAAGAAAGATACCCATCATCTGCCGTTCCAGACGGGGGTCTTCCCAGGCGGCTGAGGTGAAGAAGAGTATCAAACTGGCTAAAAGACCGGCCCCGCCGACACACATGAGAACCAGCGCTATTATTGGCATTAGTCCTGCCTCTCTGTCTTTTCAATATCGTTGGTATTATTATCTTTAGGCCCGCCTGTTTCTAAAGCCTCCAGGGTCTCTTTCCTGGCCTTCTCCCACTCTTCTCTGCCTTTCCTGGCCTTATCCTCGGCCTCTTTGGCCTTTCTGAGCTCTTCCGCCTCGGCCTCTTTCCTGGCCTTCTCCCACTCCTCTTTGGCTTTCCTGGCCTTATCTTCGGCCTCTCTGGCCGTTTTAGCCTCTTCAGCGGTGACTCTGGACTGCTCGGCCTCTTTCCTTATCCTTTCCCACTCCTCTTTGGCTTTCCTGGCCTTGTCCCTGGCTTCCTCGGCTTCTATTCTGGCCTGCTCGGCCTCTTTCTTTACCCTTTCCCAGCCCTCCTTGGCTTTCGTGGCCCTCTCTTTAGCCGCTTTAGCCTCCCCGGCCTCTTTAACTATCTTGGACTCTTCGGCTTCCTTTATTGCCCTGGCCTCGGCCTCAAGCCGGGCCTTTTCCTTGGTCTCCTCGGCCTCTCTTATTGCCTTAGCCTTGCCCTCCTCGGCCTCTCTTAACGCCTTGGCCTTGGCCTCCCTGGCCCTATTCGCCTCCTCAACCTCAAGCCGGGCCTTTTCCCTGGCCTCGTCAGCCTCTCTTCTGGCCTGCTCGGCCTCTCTTAATGCTCTGGCCTCGGCCTCCCTGGCTTTCCTGACCTCCTCGGCCTCACTGGCCCTGTTCGTTTCCTCAGCCTCAAGCCGGGCTTTTTCCTTGGCCTCCTCAGCTTCTCTTCTGGCCTTTTCGGCCTCTCTTATTGCCTTAGCCTCGGCCTCCCTGGCCCTTTTGGCCTCTTCGGCCTCTCTTAACGCCCTGGCCTCGGCCTCTTTGGCAGCCTCCTGGGCCGTCTTCCGCGGCGTACGGCTGCGGCCCCTCAGTATGGGGTAACCGCACCACTGGCAGTAATCACCCTCGGTTCTTTGACCACAGTTACGGCATCTAACCATCGTCAGTCCTCAAATCTTGTCTCAATACTTTAAGTAGCCTTGACCCCTTTTGTCAATACCTCAATAGTAGGGGATGAGTTCTATGATAGTGGTTAATGCGGTTATTTACGCTCAATCTGCTTAATCTGAAAGCGCAGTTTGCCCAGGGGGGCGGTTATCTCCACCGTTTCTCCCTGAACGCAGCCGATAATGGCTTTACCTATAGGTGACTTACTTGAAATCTTGCCCTTGGTCGGGTCTACTTCCCGGGGGCTGACTATAGTATAACGCAGTTCCTCACCGGAACCCGGGTCAATCAGGATGATGCTGTCACCCACGCCTACCTTGAGCCCGGCTTTTTGGGTTGCATCAATGATGGTGGCCGATTTCAGGGTCTCTTCCAGCTCCATGATTCGCCCTTCCAGGTGCCCCTTTTCCTCCCTGGCGGCATCCAGGGGGGCATTCTCGCGGAAGTCCTTGTCCGCCGCCGCCTTGCGCATCTCATCAATAACCTGCAGCCGCCTGTTCTTGAGTTTGGCAATCTCGGCTTCCAGTTCGTTATAGCCCTGCTTGGTCAAGGGGGCGTTTGGCTGCTGCCGCCGTCTGGTCGGGGAAGGCAGCCTGGCTTTGGTCTTTTTGGCCTTGAGGTGGGCGGCCAGGTTGGTCTGGCTCCAGCCCTGCTTCCTGGCATAGGCCAGGAAGGCTTTAACCTGCTCTATATTCTTGGAGTAGTTGGCCTGGGCTGACGACAGGCGCTCGGCGTAGTTTTCTACCTCATGGGCGCTGAGCTGGGCTAGGGGGCGTTTTGCCCCGTACCAGCGGACGAACCCGTATACCGCCTGCTGGCTTTGCTCGCCTTCTTCGGCGGGCAGGCTGGCCAGAAAGCTGCTGGCGGCCTCACCCAGCATCGGGTTGTGGCTGGCACTGCTCATCCTGTCTCCCCAATCATTATTTCGGGCATCAGACCGCCGGCTTCTTTAGGATTTTTATAGCGAGTTCGGCGGCCCGCTTCCCGGAAAAGAGCATGCCGCCGAAGATGGCCCCCATCCTCGGCGAGCCGAAAACGGCGTTGGCCGCCATGCCGGTAACAATGAGGCCAGGATAGACCTCCCTGGTGTTCTTGATTATCTCTTTCTCCCCCTTCTCGGCCCACATTGGCTTCTCCCCGATAACCCCGCCGGTCTGGGTGGCCAGTTTAGCCCCGATTTTCTTGGCCACTATGCAGCTGATTTCGCTGGAATGGCCGGTAGCATCAATTACTACTCCCGCCCTTATCGCCAGCGGGTCAACATGCAGCCTGGCCAGTTCGGTGGCACTCCAGTTCAGCACCAGTCCGGCGATTCTATCGTTCTCCCTTATCATTACGTCCTCGACGCTGACCAGGTTGAATATTTTAGCCCCGGCCTTTATCGCCCTGGAGCAGATGGTGGAGATGGCCTCCAGAGCGTCGGCGGTATAGTAGCCCTTCTGGTACCGGCTGGTCTCTACCCCGAACTCGTCCAGCAGTTTCTTCCCTTCCTCCTGGACTACGATACGATTAAACATCATCCCACCGCCCGGCATGCCACCCCCGACGCGGAGCTGCCTCTCAAAGATAACCGTTTTCACCCCTGCCTTGGCCAGGTAGTAGGCGGCGGTCATGCCAGATGGCCCGGCGCCACCGATGGCAACCTCAACGTCCATCGCCTCCTGAAATTCCTTCAGGAAGGTCTCGGTTATCGCCCTGGATATGGTTACTTCGTTGATTTCCATATGTCCTCCGGTAAAGGCTCTTTTTTGGAGCCTGAATCTAGCACCTGACTACCGAGATACCTAGATACTTCTCCACCAGCTCCATGGCGCAGTACTCCCCGCACATGCTGCAGGCCTTGCCAACTGAGGTATGCTTGCTGTGGACGCGGCGGGCCAGCTCAGGGTCTAGGGATAGCCTGGCCTGCTCCTCCCAGTCCAGCCTCTTTCTGGCTACCGCCATCTTTTTGTCCCAATCTAAAGCTCCCTTGACCCCTTTGACGATGTCGCCGGCGTGGGCGGCGATGCGCGAGGCGATGACCCCCTGCCTGACGTCTTCTGGGTCGGGCAGGGAGAGGTGTTCGGCCGGGGTTACGTAGCACAGAAAGTCGGTTCCGGCGGCGGCGGCGACAGCCCCGCCGATAGCCCCGGTGATGTGGTCGTAGCCGGCGGCGACATCGGTCACCAGCGGCCCTAATACATAGAATGGCGCATCTTTGCAAACAGACTTCTCCAGCTTGACGTTGGCCTCTATCTGGTCTAGGGGCAGGTGTCCCGGCCCCTCTACCATTACCTGTACTCCGGCCTCCCTGGCCCGGCCCACCAGCTCGCCGATGGCCAGAAGCTCCTCTATCTGGGGCCGGTCGGTGGCGTCGGCCAGGCAGCCGGGACGCATACCGTCGCCCAGGCTAAGGGTAACGTCGAACTCTCTGGCTATATCAAGCAGGCGGTCAAAGTACTCATAGAGCGGGTTTTCGCGCTGGTTGTGCAGCATCCAGCCGATGAGGAAAGCCCCGCCCCGCGAGACCACGTCGGCCACCCTTCCCTGCTGCTTTAGCTGGTCAACGGCGGCGCGGGTGGTGCCGCAGTGCACGGTGATGAAATCGACGCCATCACGGGCGTGCTCCTCTATGGATGAGAAGAGGTCGTCAACGGTCATCTTGACGATGGCACCGCGCTTGTTTACCGCCTCGATGCCGGCCTGGTAGATGGGCACCGTGCCAATCATTACCGGGCTGGCGTTGATTATCGCCCGCCGGATGGCGGTGATATCGCCGCCGGTGGACAGGTCCATGACGGCGTCGGCGCCGCAGTCAATAGCCACCCGCAGCTTCTCCAGCTCGGTATCAATGTTGCCGAAGTCGGAGGAGGTGCCGATGTTGGCGTTGACCTTGGTCTTTAGCCCCCGCCCGATGCCGCCGGGGACGAGATTTTTATGCCCGGGGTTGGCCGGGATGACGATGCTGCCATCGGCCACTCCCCGCCGGATAAACTCCGCCTCCAGCCCCTCGCTCTCGGCCACCAGCCTCATCTGCGGGGAGATAGTCCCTTTTCTGGCCATTTCCAGTTGGGTCATGGCTGCCTCCACAAAAAATAAAACCAAGGGCTTCGGCGCTTACTCTAAACCCTTGGTTCAAGTCGCTACCGCTTCCCTCCGCTCGAATTACCGAGGTCAGGTTCCTAGGGTTGGCTTCAAACTGCCTCTCAGCCTTGAGCACCCCTAGCGGTTAATTATTTAGTTGTACAGTTTGAATATAGCACAGAACGGGGCGGAAATGCAAAAATTAATCTATCAGCTTTATTCCCCGAACCTAAGCGTGCCTGAATAGGTGCCTTTCCTCACTTAAGGCTATTCAGAAACCTGTTGATATGGCATCATCGGCACAAGACCGAGCTGTTGGGCGGCACTCATGGAGTCAGTAACCTGGAATATTTCAACAACCTTGCCATTCTTTATATGAAGAAACGTGGCGCACTGATAAGACACCTCTTCACCGGTGGGTGGGGGATACCCCGGTATTTCCTTCGAGAACGTCCAACTCAAGGTGTCCCGGATTGCCGCGGTGTCGCCGCTGGCGGTTATATCCATGTTCTCTGCGTGGAAATTAGGATACGTCTCCCGTATGAAAGACGTAACCCACTTGTGCTGCTCCAGCCCCACTGCGTCCGGCATACCCGCTATATGGAGAACTACATCGGGGTCCTCGACTTCATCCAGAGCATCTAAGTTGCCATTAACCATGGCATCAGTCATTGCCGCGCTCCATTTTTCGGCAACTTCCAGGGCCGGATTACCCCCACACGATGTCATGACTAGGGCTATCACCATGAGACAGGGTAGCAATAGCCACACAAGTTTTCCTTTCATGTTCTTTTACCTCCTTTTTTTGTTAAACGAAAAGGGCACCGGCCACCGCATTTATCTAGCGGTCTCAGTGCCCTTGATTCATCCCATAAACCTCCAAACCGAGGCTATAGGGGTTCTGTTCTCATGTGATTATTATTTGTCCCAGCGCGGACAATGCTAACGCCATTTTTCAGCTTTGTCAACCTTCGGGAGAACAGACTTACGTTGAAAAACAGGGGGGTGGGGGGGATTAAAAATGCTATAATCACATATAATGGAAAAGCTAAAGGCGGGGGCAGAAAAGCTGGGGCTGGAGCTTAGCCCCGCCCAGATTGAGCAGTTTGAAAGCTACTACCGTGAGCTTATTGACTGGAATAAGCGGGTGAACCTGACCGCCATAACCGATTATGAAGAAGTCCAGCTAAAGCACCTCCTCGATTCTCTCACCATAATCTTGGCCTGGCCGCAGGCGGCGGAGAAAGACCTCCGCCTCATTGATATCGGCACCGGCGCCGGCCTGCCGGGAATACCGCTTAAAATCGCTTTCCCCGAAATAAAGCTGGCCCTGCTTGAGGCTACGGCCAAAAAGGCCGACTTCCTGCGCCATATTGTAAAAAAGCTGGGGCTGGGTAGTGTCGAAATTGTGGTGGGGCGGGCGGAGGAGGTCGCCCACCAGCCTCAGTACCGGGAGGGCTTTGGCCTGGTGCTCTCCCGGGCGGTGGCCCCTCTGCCGGCGCTGGTGGAGCTGGCCCTGCCTTTCGGCGCCGTCGGCGGCAGCTTCATCGCCCAGAAGAAGGGGGCTATTGACGAGGAGAAAGGCCGGGCAGATAAGGCAATCGGCCTGCTCGGCGGCAGGCTGAGGGAGCTAAAGAGGATAGATATTGCCGAGTTTGCCGATGAGCGCTATTTAATCGTTATAGATAAGCTGACACCAACCCCGGCGCAGTACCCCCGCCGCCCCGGCATACCGGCCAAGAGACCACTTTAGGTTGATAATCCATTTAAACAATAGTAAAATACGGTTATGACGATGGAAGGTAAGAAGAGCATGGAAACCGGAACTTGGAAGGTCAAGACGGGGCTGGCCCAGATGCTGAAGGGTGGGGTGATTATGGACGTGGTCAAGCCAGAGCACGCCAAGATTGCCGAGGCCGCCGGCGCCTGCGCCGTGATGGCGCTGGAGAGGGTCCCCGCTGATATCAGGGCGGCCGGGGGCGTGGCCCGCATGGCCGACCCGACGGTTATCGAGGCCATTATGAAGGCGGTCTCCATACCGGTGATGGCCAAGTGCCGCATTGGCCATTTTGTCGAAGCCCAGGCGCTGGAGGCGCTGGGTGTCGATTTTATCGATGAGTCGGAGGTGCTTACCCCGGCTGACGAGAGCCACCATATCTGGAAGCACGACTTTAAAGTTCCCTTTGTCTGCGGCTGCCGTGATTTGGGTGAGGCGCTGCGGCGCATCGGTGAGGGGGCGGCCATGATAAGGACCAAGGGCGAGGCCGGCAGCGGCAATATCGTCGAGGCGGTCAGACACATGCGGGCGGTAACGGACAGCATCCGCAAGCTGGTCAATACCTCTCAAGAGGAATTGATGGCACAGGCCAAGGAGCTGGGCGCCCCCTTCGAGCTGGTGGCCGAGGTGCATAAAGCCGGTAAGCTGCCGGTGGTCAACTTTGCCGCCGGCGGTGTGGCCACCCCGGCCGATGCCGCCCTGATGATGCAGCTCGGCGCTGACGGCGTCTTCGTCGGCTCGGGCATCTTCAAGTCCTCTAACCCCGAGGCCAGGGCCAAGGCTATAGTTGAGGCTACCACCCACTTTCAGGACCCCAAAATCATCGCCGAGGTCTCCAAGAACCTGGGCGAAGCCATGCCCGGCCTGGATATAAAGCAGATACCGGCTGAAGAACTGCTGGCGCCTAGAGGGTGGTAACAATGGTAATCGGCGTCCTTGCTGCGCAGGGGGCCTTTGTCGAGCACATCGACATCCTGCGTCAACTGAAGGTAGAGGCTAGGCCCGTCCGCCTTCCCCGAGAGCTGGCCGGTTTGGACGGGCTGATTATTCCCGGCGGGGAGAGCACCTCAATCAGCAAGCTGATGCTGACCTACCACCTGATGGACGAGGTGAAGAACCTCACCCAAAGCGGGCTGCCCGTATTCGGTACCTGCGCCGGTATGATACTCCTGGCCGGTAAGATTGCCGACTCTGATGTGGTGCCCCTGGGCCTTATGGATATAATTGTTGGCCGCAACGCCTTCGGCCGGCAGCGGGAAAGCTTTGAGACCGAGCTCTCGATACCGGTGCTGGGGGAGAAGCCCTTTCCCGCCGTGTTTATCAGGGCGCCGGTGATAAAAGAGGTAAACGGCAAGGCGGAGGTACTGGCCAGGCTGGCTGACGGCACCGCTGTAGCGGCCCGGCAGGACGGGCTGCTGGTCTCCGCTTTTCACCCCGAGCTGACCAGCGATTTGCGTTTTCACCAGTACTTTCTGGATATAGTCTCTAGCCGCCAGTCGGGAGGATAACCTTGCAGAAGGTAATCACTGACGACCTGGATGCCCTGGTCGATGTTCTACCGCCCCATATCCGCCAGCCGTTGCGCCGACAGAAGGACATCAGTGAGCTTTTAGAGGTAATCTTTGACCTGGGCCGTCCCCCCGAGGCCCGCTTCCCCCTGCGGGAGGTGATTCTCAACCCCAAGGAGGTTGACCAGGAGGACATTGACTATGTGGCCGCCCGGGTCAGCAGCTTCGGCGAGGACAACCGCGCCGGCATCGAGCGCACCCTGCACCGAATCTCGGCCATCCGCAACCGCAAGGGGCGTATCATCGGGCTGACCTGCCGGGTGGGCCGGGCAGTATTCGGCACGATAAAGGTCATCGAAGACCTTATCCAGCTGGGCAAGAGCGTCCTGCTTCTGGGCCGTCCTGGGGTGGGCAAGACCACCATGCTGCGCGAGGTGGCCCGGGTGCTGGCCGATGACCTGGACAAGCGGGTCATCATTGTTGATACCTCCAACGAGATTGCCGGCGACGGCGATATTCCCCACCCCGCCATCGGCCATGCCCGCCGCATGCAGGTAACCACCCCCACCATGCAGCATGCGGTGATGATTGAGGCCGTGGAGAACCATATGCCCGAGGTAATCGTCATTGATGAGATCGGCACCGAGCTTGAGGCTTTGGCCGCCCGGACCATCGCCGAGCGCGGCGTTCAGCTGGTGGGCACCGCCCACGGCAACACACTGGAAAACCTGGTGATGAACCCCACCCTGGCCGACCTGATCGGAGGCATCCAGGCGGTAACCCTGGGCGATGAAGAGGCCAGGCGGCGGGGCACCCAGAAGTCCATCTTGGAGCGGAAGGCGCCGCCCACCTTTGATATCGTCGTTGAGATTCAGGACCGGGACAGGGTGGCCATTCACCCCGATGTCGGCCAGGCGGTTGATGCCCTGCTGCGCGGCCAGATGCTAGCCACCGAGGTGCGCTGGCTTGATGAGAGCGGCGAGGTCAAGAGCCAGAAAGAGCTGCCGGCGGCCACAGAAAGAGCCGCCAGGGTTAAGCCGCCGGCCAGGGGGGATAAGCCGCCCAGACTCTACCTCTTCGGGGTGAACCGGGGTCGGATGGAGCAGATAGCCAGGGACATGCAGCTGAGCCCGGATATCGTTGAAAACCTGAAAGAGGCCAATCTGCTGGTAACCCCTAAAAGCCACTATCGCCGCAAGCCACAGAAGGTCAGGGAGGCCGAGGCGGCTAACCTGCCCATCTATGTCCTCAGGAGCAATACCCCGGCCCAGTTCCGGCAGCTTTTAAATACTATCTATCCCAGGGCCGATACGGGAAAGGCCGACCTGTTTGAATCGGCCATGGCTGAGGCGGAGGAGGCAGTCAGCCAAGTCCGGGGCGGGCAGGAAGGGGTGGAACTCAGCCCCCAGAGCGCCTATATCCGGCGCCTGCAGCACCTCATCGCTGAAAGAAACAAGATGTCCTCACGCAGCACCGGCAAAGACCCGCACCGAAGGGTGAGGATTTATAAGTAGGGGTTTATGTCTCTATTCATCACCTTCGAGGTTTGATGTGTAATGAAGAGGAGATACCTTATTCAATACCATTCAAGAACTCTAGCAGCTTTATCGCGAAGAGCTGAACAACAAACATTCCCTCTTTCTGCGTGGGCTTTTAATTATCCTAAGCTCTCAAATTACGAACTTACGATAGCATTGAGTGACCATGTTGAGAAGACTGATAATGTCAATTTGCATAGGGGTCTGAAAGTCACTGCTGATATGAAAGCGGATTCAGAAGAAGAAGCTAAGGACGTCTCAAAAAACAATGTTGAGGCCCTTTTAAATCTAATCAGTTTTTCTACTTTAACCTTTTGTGGTCCGGCGAGATTGGTCAGCATAATAAGTACTTTGGGGAAAGGGACGAAGGAACATATCTTCAGGCACTACGTTTATCCTTTCGATGAGGGAGAGATTCTCGGCTCTCTCAGTGTTATAAGCGAACCAATATTCGGGGCGATATTCGAGGCTTACGATAAAAGCTCTCATAAACCAAGAACTTTAAGAGCACTTTCATGGCTAAGAAAAGGAATTGGTGAAGATAGTCCCGTAGACGAATTCATTTGCTATTGGATAGGTTTAGAAGCTATTAAACATGTCTTAGCACCTGAAAAGAAGAAAAGCTGGATAGGCTTAGGATTTATTAAACATATATTGTTACCTACGAAGAAGATGAAAAAGAAGAGCAGTGACGAAGAGTGGAAAGGGGTGGAAGGAATATTCACAAATAAATTGCACTTTCGTAATTTTAAAAAAATTAAGCAGTATGGAAGAAACGGACTATTGCACGGGTTTCGGCAGCTGGATAACGAGTTAGTAAAGGAAATTGAGAGCTACGTTGAGCCAATAAGAAAAACATTAATTTTTTGTATAGGAAATGTTTTAGGCTTGGAAGAGAATACTATTTTAGCTATCGCTGGTAAAACTCCGCGAAGAATCAGGCAAAACCCTTGGAGTGTAATAAAAGGGGTAATAAAAAATATTCCAGACGCTTTTGACGAACTACTCAAGAATTATCCTACGGTCGATGCCCAAGCAGCAAATAAAATGTTTCTGATTACAGAAGATGGAGAATTAAACGTAACATTCTCAGTAACACATCACTTTCATGGGCCAAGCGACGCTAATTGGGAAGTAAAAGCTGCTGAATTTTGGGGTGATAAAAATGCTGGCATCAAACAAGTGGATTTAAAGGGATAGTTATGTCTCTATTTATCACCTTCGAGGGAGGGGAGGGGAGCGGCAAGAGCTTCCAGGCTAAAATGCTTTTCCGGAGGCTGTCGCAGATAGCCGTCCCTGTCCTGCTGACCCGCGAGCCGGGGGGAACCCCCTTCGGGGAGAGGTTGGGGCGCTGGCTCAAGAGGGCCAAAGATACCGAAATATCGCCGCTAACCGAGTTGATGCTGTTCAACGCCTGCCGCGCCCAGCTGGTGGCCGAGGTCATCAAGCCGGCGCTGGCCAGTGGCAAGGTGGTTATCAGCGACCGCTACGCCGACTCGACCACCGTCTATCAGGGCTACGGGCGGGGACTGGACTTGACCATGGTCAAAGCGACCAATAAGGCGGCCACTCAGGGGCTCACGCCCGACCTGACCATTCTGCTGGATATAGCGGCAGAGAGCGGGCTCGGACGCAAGCTGGCCGGAAAGCCGGACCGCTTTGAACAGGAAACTCCGGCCTTTCACGGCAAGATAAGGGAGGGCTACCTAAAGTTGGCCTCTAAGGAACCGAGGCGGTGGCTGGTAATTGATGGGACTCAACCCAAGAAGAAGATAGCCGATATTATCTGGCCGAGGGTAAGCCGGCTGATTTCAGAAAGGGGAGGCTAGTTTGTCCCGGAAGCGAGTCATGGTGGCCATGAGCGGCGGTGTGGACTCCTCGGTAGCGGCGGCTCTGCTCAAGCAGGACGGCTATGGGGTCAGCGGGATACACGCCCAGCTCTGGCCGGACGCTGCCCCGGCCATATCTGATTTAGAGCGCACCTGCCGGCTTCTGGACATACCCCTCCATAAGCTTGACCTGGGTGAGGAGTTCCGCCGCCTGGTCGTTGACTATTTCACTGAAGAATACGGGCGGGGGCGGACGCCCAACCCCTGCATCGTCTGCAACCAGCATATAAAATTCGGCCTGCTGATGAGCCGGGCGCTGGAGATGGGCGCCGACTATCTGGCTACCGGTCACTACGCCCGGATAGAGGCGGCACCTGATGGCTACCGCCTGCGTAAGGCCGCCGACCAGACTAAAGACCAGTCCTATTTCCTCTATATTCTGGGACAAAAGCAGCTGGAGCGCCTGCTGTTTCCCCTGGGAGAGCTGAGCAAAGATAAGGCCAGAAAAATAGCCGGTAAGCTGGGACTGCCCACCAGCAGCCGGAGTGAAAGCCAGGACGTCTGCTTTGTCCCCGATAATGACTACCGCTCGTTTATCGCCGGGCAGGTATCCTTCCAGCCGGGGGACATAGTTGACATAAAGGGGAAGGTTCTTGGTCAGCACAACGGCCTGGCCCAGTACACGGTGGGACAGCGGCAGGGCCTGGGGCTCAGCTCCAGTGAGCCGCTCTATGCCATAGAGCTGGATGCCGCCAATAACCGGCTGGTGGTGGGCAGCAAAGACCAGCTTCTGCACAGCGTGCTTCTGGCCAGCCAGTTGAGCTGGGTATCAGGCAGGGCCCCCGCCAGCCCCGTCAGCATAAAGGCTAAAGTCCGCTATAAGGCCCCGGAGGTAGCCGCCGAGCTTTATCTTAACGACGGGGCTGAGCTCCATTTTGACGAACCCCAGCAGGCAATTGCCCCCGGGCAGTCGGTGGTGTTCTACCAGGACGATTTTGTCCTCGGTGGGGGAATAATAGATGCCGTCCTTCATTGAAGAGGAACTGCTGGCGGCGCAGGGCTACCGGCTCATCGCCGGTGTCGATGAGGTCGGGCGCGGCGCCCTGGCCGGCCCGGTGGTGGCCGCCGCCGTCATCCTCCCCCTCGATTTAGATGAGCCGTGGCTTGGCCAGGTAAGTGACAGCAAGCTGCTTACCCCGGGACAGCGCCAGCTTTTCTTTCACCATATCCAGCAGGTGGCTGTCGCCATCGGCATCGGCGCCACCGCCCATGACCTGATAGACAAAAAGGGCATAGTCAGCGCCACCCGGCTGGCCATGAAACAGGCCATAGAGCAGCTTTCACCGCAGCCCGAGTCACTGCTCATTGACTACCTGAGCCTCCCCGAGGTCGGCCTACCCCAGAAAGGGATAACCGATGGCGATAACCTGTGCCTTTCCATAGCCTGCGCCTCTATTATTGCCAAGGTAGCCCGTGACCGGCTGATGGTGGCCTTTGACAGGGTCTATACCGGCTACGGCCTGGCCCGGAACAAGGGCTACGGCACCGAAGAGCACCTCGCCTCCCTGTTCAGGCTCGGCCCCTGTCCCATTCACCGCCAGTCATTCAGCCCGGTGAAGGACATTATGCTCCACCAGCGCTTATTCGGGGAAATAAGATAGTAGAAAGGGACTAATTATGACCAAAGACGAGATTATCGCCTTTATTAACGCCAACCCCGACTGCCATATGGCCACCGTGGACGGCAACCAGCCCCGCGTGCGTGGCATGCGCGTGGTTAAAGCCGATGAGGACGGCATAATCATGGAGATCGGCATCTACAAAGACGTATATAAGCAGCTTCAGGCCAACCCCAACGTGGAGCTGTGCTTTAATAATTTCAAGCAGGGCATCCAGGTAAGGGTAGGCGGCACCGTTAAAGCCGTGGCTGATACCAAGCTCAAAGACGAGATAGTCGCTCAACGCCCCTTCCTAAAGCCGCGGTTTGAAAAAGGCGGCTACGAGGCAATCGGCGTCTTCCGGGTAAAAGGCAATGCCCACGTCTGGACAATGGAAACCAGCTCCGAACCCAAGAAATATATCCAGCTATAGACGTTTTTCTTCCCACCCTCCCGCCCTCATAGGCTGTGCCTTTAAAAATTTCTTGAACAGGGGGGGGTGGGAAAAGTAATATCTCCCCCATGTGAGGGGTGGAGAAAAGGGCTTTAGCCCTACCTTAAGGGCGGTGGGTGGGAAAAGATATAAAACGGGGTGGGGTAATGCGGCGTAAAGAAACCGGTATTCTGGGAGAGAGGATAGCTAGCGGCTTCCTCAAAAAGCGCGGCTACCGCATCATTGAAGCCAATTACCGCTGCCCCGAGGGTGAGATTGACCTAATCGCCCGGCATAAGGACTACTTGGTCTTTATCGAGGTCAGGACCAAAAGAAGCCTGGCCTTTGGCACACCGGAGGAGTCGATTACGGCGGCTAAAAAGGCAAAATTAAGGACATTGGCCGCCCTTTACCGGCAGGCACACGATAACCTGCCCCAGCTATGGCGTATCGATGTCGTCGCTATAGAGCTGGACAAAAGAGGCAGGCCGTCGCGAATTGAGCTGATTGAAAATGCGGTGGGCGATAGTTAGTTTTCCCGCTTTAACTCTAAATCGGGCTGTGCTAGAATTTAGCCACGATGCTGGAACAGAGGCGGCGTATCATTGATGCCAACCTGAACCGTGCCAGCGAGGGGCTTCACCTCCTGGAAGAGCTGGCCCGGCTGATGCTTAACGATGCCGAGCTGGCCCGTCAGATGAAGACGATGCGCCATGAGATAGTCAGGGGTGACCTGGCCTTTAATAAGGCGCTTATCCAGTCCCGGGACTCGGCGGGAGACGTCGGCGCCGATATCGAAGTCCCTGGGGAGGGGGGTAAGGAGCTACCTATTATAGTGGTAGCTAACGCCAGGAGAGTCCAGGAGGCGCTGCGCATCCTGGAGGAGCTGGCCAAGGTCCCGGGCACTACCCCCAAACTGGAGCCGAATAAGTTCAAAAAAGCCCGCTTTGACCTCTACAACATAGAGCAGAAACTGCTCTCCCGGTTGCTGCGCCGGGATAAGACCGGGCGTTTGACTGGCCTCTACGCCATAATCGACAGCCAGGCATTAGGCGAACGCAGCCACCTTGAGGTGGCCGGGCAGCTAATCCGGGGCGGAGCCAGCGCCATCCAGCTGCGCCACAAGCTTGGAGGCCGGGACGAGCTGGCCATCGCCCAAAAGTTGAAAGAGTTATGCGCTGAAAACGGCGTGCTTTTTATCGTCAACGACCACCTCGATATAGCCCTGACGGCTGGCGCCGACGGGCTGCATTTAGGCCAGCAGGACCTGCCGGTGAGGACAGCCCGGAGGCTTTTGCCGATTGATATGATAGTGGGCGTATCAGTAACCACGGTAAAGCAGGCCAGGGCGGCTGAAGGTAGTGGGGCTGACTATATCGCCGTGGGCTCGATGTACCCGACCAAATCCAAGGAAATGGCTAAGGTGGTGGGCCTGGCCAGGCTGCGTAAGGTGAGGGGGGCGGTGAGCCTGCCCCTGGTGGCCATCGGGGGGATTAGTGAGGGTAATGCCGGTGAGGTGGCCGCCGCCGGCGCCGACGGGGTGGCGGTTATTGGTGCTATAATGCAGGCGGAAAGCATCGAGAGGGCATCCCGAAAGATAATAAAGGCTTTCGAGGCGGGAAAATGAGCCGACTGACCGATAATCTGGAAGAGATTGCCAATAATATCCGGGCTGACTTTGAGGCTAGAGACGCCGCCCGGGAGAAGGTGCTGCCCCTCTGCCGTGAGACCATCCGGCACTGTGCCAATGCCATCCGGGCGGTCCACCGCCAGCAGTTTGACCAGGCTGGAAAACTGCTTAAGCTGGCGCGGGAAAGACTGAGCCAAGCCGAGAAGAGCACCGCCGAATACGGCGAGCTTGACTACGCTGGCTTTGTCAGGGACGCCCGCAAGGAGTTTGTCGAGGGCACGGTCACCCTGGCCCTGGTCACGGGCAAGCAACTGCCCGGCCCCGACGAGCTGGGCGTTGACGCTGCCGCCTACCTGAACGGGCTGGGCGAAGCCGTCGGTGAGCTGAGGCGCTATCTGCTGGACAGCCTGAGGCGGGGTAGTCTCTCCCAGGGGGAGGAGCTGCTATCGGCTATGGATGATATCTATAACGCCCTGGTCTCCATGGACTTTCCCGATGCCATCACCGGCGGTCTGCGCCGCACCACCGACATGGTGCGCGGCGTGCTGGAGAGGACGCGCAGCGACCTCACCCTGGTTATGGGGCAGCAGAAGCTGGCCGACAGGCTGGCCGATTTCTCTGAAAAATAGACGGCCCGCCCGTGATTTTACGTAAGCATAATAGCCTAGTTTTTCTTGACCATTATAGCTGTCTATGATAAGATAATTCTGGTTGGATGGACTGCATTTTTCGAACTCCCCCCGCGTAAAGCTTAAGAAGGCAAAGGAGGGCAAATGGAGCCTAAAATCGGCGTGTATGTGTGTCACTGTGGGACCAACATCGCGGGTACGGTAGATGTGGAAGCGGTTGCCGAATTTGCGTCAACACTGCCCAATGTGGTGGTAGCCCGCAATTATATGTATATGTGCTCTGACCCTGGGCAGGAACTTATCCGCCATGATATTAAGGAGATGGGGCTTAACCGTGTGGTGGTGGCGTCCTGTTCGCCGACGCTGCACGAGCGAACCTACCGGCGGGTCTGCCAGGAGTCGGGCTTAAACCCCTATCTGTTTGAGATGGCTAATATCCGGGAGCATGTCTCCTGGGTGACCGAGGATAAGGCCGCAGCCACCGAGAAGGCCAAGGCGCTGGTCAGCGCCGCGGTAAGGCGGGTTTACTATCAGGAACCGCTGGAGACCAGGGAGGTCCCGGTCAACCCCAACACCCTGGTGGTGGGCGGTGGCGTGGCCGGCATCCAGGCCGCCCTGGAGATTGCCGATTCCAAGCACAAGGTCTACCTGGTGGAGAGGGAGCCCAGCGTCGGGGGGCACATGATACAGCTGGACAAGACCTTTCCCACCCTGGACTGCTCCGCCTGTATCCTTACCCCCAAGATGAGTCTGGTGGGCGCCCATCCCTATATCGAGCTGATGTCCTACAGCGAGGTGAAGGAAGTCTCCGGCTACGTGGGCAACTTCAAGGTCAAGATAAACAAGAAGGCCCGCTATGTCGATGTTGACAAGTGCACCGGCTGCGGCGAGTGCTCCAATGTCTGCCCGGTTACCGTGCCCAACGAGTTTGACCTGGGGCTGGGCAACCGCAAGGCTATCTACCGCCCCTTCCCCCAGGCGGTGCCCAACGCCTTTACCATCGATAAGCGGGGTTACCCCCCCTGCAGGGTGGCCTGCCCGGCTGGGGTTAACGCCCAGGGCTACGTCGCCCTTATCTCCCAGGGCAAATTTAAGGAAGCCCTCGAGGTGCTGCGGCGGACTATGCCCTTCGCCGGCGTCTGCGGGCGGGTCTGCACCCACCCCTGCGAGAAAGAGTGCGAGCGGGGCAAGGTTGACCAGCCGGTATCAATACGTTCACTCAAGCGCTTTATGTCCGACTACGAGATGAATGCGGGCCGGGAGAAGGCCACCCCCATCGAGAGGACCAAGGAGGACAAGGTGGCCGTTATCGGCTCCGGTCCGGCGGGACTGGCAGCAGCCTATGACCTGATAAGGGAGGGCTATCCGGTGACCGTTTTTGAGGCGGCTCCCAAGGCCGGCGGCCTGCTGCGTTACGGAATACCGGAGTACCGCCTGCCCGAGAAGGTCGTGGACAACGAAATCAGTTACATCCAGGAGCTGGGGGTGGAGATAAAGACCGGCAGCCCGGTGAACGACTTTAAGGATGTCTTCAACCAGGGCTACGAGGCCATCTTCCTGGCCAGCGGTGCCTGGGTGAGCCAGAAGATGGGCATCCCCAACGAGGACGCCCAGGGCGTGCTTCATGCCCTTGATTTCCTGAGGAAGGCGAACTCGGGGGAGAAGGTTGAGCTGGGAAGTAAGGTGGCCATTATCGGCGGTGGTAACGCCGCCGTAGATGCCGCCCGGGTGGCCAAACGGCTGGGGGCTAAAGAGATTTCCATCATCTACCGGCGTTCCCGGGCCGAAATGCCCGCCGACGCCGGCGAGGTGGATGAAGCCGAAAAAGAAGGAATAACGCTGCACCTGCTGGCGGCGCCGGTTAAGGTGCTGACCAAGGATAACAAGGTAACCGGCATCCAGTGTATCCGCATGGAGCTGGGCGAGCCCGACGAGAGCGGCCGGCGGCGTCCGGTGCCGGTTAAAGGCTCCGAGTTCGACGTGGCCGTCGATAACGTGATTATGGCCGTCGGCCAGGGGGTGGACAAGGCCGCCCTGCCCAAGGAGCTGGAGTACACCAGCTGGGGTACGCTTAAGGTTGACCAGACAACACTGGAGACCAATATTGAGGGCGTTTTCGCCGGTGGGGATGTCGTTTCCGGACCGGCCGATGTCATTGCCGCTGTTGCCGCCGGCAAGGAGGCGGCTATCTCTATTGACCGCCACCTCAGAGGCGTTGACCTGAAAGAGGGCCGGCCCAAACCGGTCAAGAAGGTGGAAGAGGTCTCCAAGAAGGGGGTCAAGGAGAAAGCCAGGCCGGTGATGCCGACCCTCGACACCAGCAAGCGGGAGAGCTTTGCCGAGGTCGAGCTGGGCCTTGACGAGAAGACAGCTGTTGAGGAAGCCCTGCGCTGCCTGAACTGCGGTGTCTGCTCGGAGTGCCTGGAGTGTATCAAGGCCTGCCAGGCCAATTCAATCTTCCAGGATATGGAGGACGAGACGGTGGAGGTTGATGTGGGCAATATCATCGTCGCCACCGGCTATGACTCCTTCGACCCGACCCCCCTCTATCAGTATGGCTACGGGCGCCTGGATAATGTGCTTACGGCGCTGGAGTTCGAGAGGATGATTAACGCCTCTGGGCCGACCGCCGGTGAGGTAACGCTTAAGGACGGCTCCCACCCCAAGACGGTGGGTATCATCCACTGCGTGGGCAGCCGGGACGAGAAGTACCACGAGTACTGCTCCCAGGTGTGCTGCATGTACTCGATGAAGCTCGGTCACATGATAAGGGAGCATGTCCCCGGGGCCCAGATAACTGATTTCTACATTGACCTCAGGTGCGTGGGTAAGGCCTTTGAGGAGTTCTATAACCGGGTGCTTGACGAGGGGACGACCTTCGTCCGCGGCCGCCCGGCCGAGGTAACCGATATCGCCGAGAGCGCCGAAGAGGAAGGTAAGCTGATTATCATCGGGGAGGACACCCTGGTGGGGCGACAGCGCCGGATTCCGGTGGATATGGTGATACTGAGCACCGCCCTCGAACCCAGGGCCGATGCCGGAGATGTCGCCCGGCTGTTCTCGGTCAGCCGCAGCGCCGATGGCTTCTTCCTGGAGAAGCACCCCAAGCTCGACCCGGTGGCCACCATGAACGACGGCATTTTCGTGGTGGGCTGCTGCCAGGCGCCCAAAGATATTCCCCAGACGGTGGCCCAGGCTTCGGCGGCGGCGGCACGGGCTCTGGCTATGATTAGCGCTGGCTCGATAGAGGTTGAAGCGGCCACCTCGGTGGTTATTGAGGAGCTCTGTTCCGGCTGTAAGACCTGCTCTGACCTCTGCCCGTTTGGTGCTATCACCTTTGACGAGGAGAAGAAGGTTTCCAGTATTAACGATGCCCTCTGCAAGGGCTGTGGCGTGTGCGTGGCTGCCTGTCCCAGCGGTGCCATTGTTGGCCGGCACTTTACTACCCAGCAGCTTATGGCGGAGATAGAAGGGGCACTGGTATAAGACGAGGATTTAGAAAAAGGAGGAGTGTAGATGGCTGAGACAATGGTCGAGGCTCCGGCGGCCAAGACAAGCTTTATTGACGAGGTCTGTTCCATCCCCGGCGGCGACGCTATCCGTTCCTGTATTCAGTGCGGTATATGCACCGGCTCCTGTCCCACCGCCAACAACTGGGACTACCCGCCGCGGCGGGCTATCGCCATGGTGCGGGCGGGTTTAAGAGAGGAGCTGCTATCGAGTAACTCCATGTGGTTCTGCGCCTCCTGCTATACCTGCACGGTGCGCTGCCCCCGGGATATCAAGCCGGCCGATATTATGCATGCCCTGGAGGTGCTGTCCATCCGCAGCGGCCTGAGCACCAGGAAGAGCCGGACGCCGGTGATGTACCAGTGCTTTATTGACTCGGCCAAGGGCAACGGCCGGGTCTATGAGCTGGGTATGATGATTAAGCTCTTCTTGAAGACCAACCCTTTTTCTGCCCTTAAGCTGGCGCCGGTGGGGCTGGGCCTGTTCCTGCACGGGCGGATGCCACTCAAGCCGACCCGGATAAAGGGGATGAAGGAACTTAAGGCTATCCTGGATAAAGCCAGGGCTCTGGAGGGTGCTAAATGAAATACTATACCTATTATCCCGGTTGTTCGGCAGAGGCGACGGCTATACCCCTCGGCATTTCGGTGCTGCGGGTGGCCAAAGCGCTGGATATAGACCTGGTTGAGCTTGAGGACTGGAACTGCTGCGGCTCCACCCCATATAGTTCGGTGACTAAGCTTGAGGCCGGCGCCATGGCCGCCCGGAATCTGGCCCTGGCCGAGAAGACGGGACTTGACCTGGTAACCCCCTGTTCCAACTGTTACGTTATCCTGCAGTCGGTCAATACCCATCTCAAGGAGCTTCCCAAATTCCGGGAGCAGTTGAACGAGGCGCTGGCCGCGGGTGACCTGAAATACGGCGGCGGGGTTAAGGTGCGGCACCTGGCCGAGGTCTTCTATAACGATATCACCCCGGAGGTCATCGCCAGCAAGGTGACCAAGCCGCTTAAAGGGCTTAAGGTAGCCGCCTACTACGGCTGCCAGCTGGTGCGGCCCAATGGCTTCGACGACCCGGAATCGCCCCACTCGCTGGACGAGCTGGTGACCAGCCTGGGCGCTGAGGCCGTCTCCTGGGAGATGAAAGCCCGCTGCTGCGGCAGCTCGCTGGTGATGCCCGAGCAGGAGGTGGCTCTGGGGCTGGTTAACAAGATACTGAGGAACGCTGAAGCCCACGGGGCGCAGTGCCTGGTTACCCCCTGCCCCCTGTGCCAGATTAACCTGGATGCCTACCAGAGCCAGGTCAACCGGCAGTTCAAGACCAGCTATAACCTCCCCGTCCTGTTCGTTACCCAGCTAATCGGCGTCGCCCTGGGTATACCGGCCAAGGAACTGGCATTGGAGAAGAATATCGTATCGCCGATGCGGGTCTTGGCTCCCTATCTGTAGGCTGGTTGCTTGTAGTATAATAGTATAATCGTGGCTAGATTGTCCTTCCGCTGGAGCTATATCATAGCCCCGGTGATTATGTTTCTCCTTTCCGTAATTCTTTTTGCCTACTTTTTTCACCTGCTTCCCGCCGAAGTCGCCGTCCGCTTTGACCCTGACGACACCCCCAGTGCCTGGCTTGGCCGTGGGGCGACCATGCTCTGGATGCTTTTGCCGCAGCTTCTGCTGGTTCTGCTGGCCTGGGGCATCGCCTGGGGGGTGACTAAACTGGATGCCCTCTGGGGGTGGGCAAAGAGCAGCGGGGTGAAGGCGGGGCGGGTAGCATCCTTAATGGGCAATATCATCGCCCTGCCCCAGCTCATTATCCTCTTTGCAATGCTGGATATTTTAGGCTACAATTCATACCAAACACACTTACTGCCGATGTGGCTGTTTTTGATAGTTGTCCTGGGCTTGGCAACCGTGGCCCTGGTGGTGCTGGCGGTATTTATTTATTTGAGGGCTAAAAGAGCCATGTCCCAGCCCGATGAGTAGGGGAGGGATTAGCCCAGTTTTTAGAGGACGTTATATTTCCCACCCTCCCACCCATAGAGGTTAGACCTCTATCAACTCCCTTTTATGGGGGTGGGGAAGGAAAAGAGTTTATCGAGAGTAAGTAATTATGGGTGCATGGAACCTCAAAGAGTTTAAAATCTTTTGCTCTAATTCAGGATTTGATAAAGCATGGTTCTACACAAATAGCCTTGCTGTAAAGTGGAATGCTGCAATCTATCACAAAGACAATATTCAGAAGAAGATGTCTGAACTGAATTTCAACTCAGCTCTAGCAAAAGGGCCAGCTTACGACTATGAGATTGCCTTCGAGCTAGATTCCTTGATGTTAACACTAAACTCTATGTGGGATATACTGGGGCAGTTAGTAAATGAGTGCTTTATTCGCCCCAAGATTCCTGAAGGAGACGTGAAATTTGATAGAATCCTCGATCGTTACTTGGACTCAGTGCCAACCGAAATACAGCAAATTCTGAAACCTATCCAAGGAAATAAACATTACAATACTATTAGAGCTTTTGCCAATGTCTCTAAACACAGGCACGCAATTCCAGGCGAAGTACATATGGATTTTAGCGATAAACCTCCTCAAAAATTATATGTAATCACGGAGTTTGAATATAACGGGGAATGGCATAAATTAACCATAGACGATACATTTAAGTGTTGGGAATTCTTAGACAAAGTAGGTAAGTCAGTAGATCAAGTAGGAGCTAAAATCCACAAATTAATGAAGTAAAGCGGGGTGGGGTAAAAAGGGCTTTAGCCCTACCTTAAGGGCGGCCAAGCGTGAAAAGATAAAAAACGGGGCGGGGAAGCAAAACGAAGGAGGAAAGTTTGACCGAACCGGCTCAAAGCAAGGTTGATATGGAAAAGCTGGTCTCCCTCTGCCGGCGGCGCGGCTTCATCTTCCCCAGCAGCGAAATCTACGGCGGGCTCTCCAGCTGCTGGGACTACGGGCCGCTGGGGGTGGAGCTGAAGAGGAATATCAAAGACGCCTGGTGGCGGGCGGTTGTCCAGCAGCGAGACGACATGGTTGGCCTGGATGCCAGCATCCTGATGCACCCCCAGACCTGGCAGGCCAGCGGCCACCTCGAGGGGTTTTCCGACCCGCTGGTGGAGTGCAAAGGCTGCCACCTTCGCTGGCGCAGTGACGAGCTGAATGCCGACTGCTGCCCCGAATGCGGCGGCGAGCTTACCGAACCCCGCCTCTTTAATCTGATGTTCAAGACCTTTATGGGGCCGGTTGAGGACGAGGCCAGCATTGTCTACCTGCGCCCGGAGACGGCCCAGGGCATGTTCGTCAACTTTGAGAATGTCTTAAACACCACCCGGAAGCGGCTGCCCTTCGGCATCGCCCAGATAGGCAAGTCCTTCCGCAACGAGGTCACCACCGGCAACTTTATCTTCCGCTCACGGGAGTTCGAGCAGATGGAGATTGAGTACTTCGTCAGGCCGGGGACGGACAAGGAGTGGTTCGACTACTGGGTCGAGGAGCGCCTCAACTGGTACGCCAGCCTGGGCATCAGGCGGCAAAACCTGAAGCTGCGCCCGCACACCAAAGAAGAGCTGGCCCATTACGCCCGGGAGTGCTCCGACATCAACTACCTGTTCCCGATGGGCTGGGCCGAGCTGGAGGGCATCGCCAACCGGGGCGACTTTGACCTGGTGCAGCACGCCAAGTCCAGCGGAAAGACCTTAAGCTACTATGACGAGGAGACCAAGGAGCACATCGTCCCCTATATCATCGAGCCCTCGGCCGGTGTTGACCGCACCTTTTTAGCTATTCTCTGCGACGCCTATGACGAAGATATCGCCGAGGGCGAGAAAAGGGTGCTGCTGCATCTAAACCCCGACCTGGCCCCGATAAAGGCGGCGGTGCTGCCCTTGAGCCGCAAGGAGACGCTGGCGCCAATGGCTAAAGAGCTCTACGCCGACCTGCGTAAGAAGTGGATGGTAAGCTACGACGACGCCCAGTCAATAGGGCGGCGCTACCGGCGCCAGGACGAAATCGGCACCCCCTTCTGCGTTACCATTGACTTTGAGTCTCTGGAGGATAAGCAGGTCACCATAAGGGAGCGCGACAGCCTGCGGCAGATAAGAGTCCCCATAGATAGTTTGAAGACAACTCTCCAGGCCAAGCTGGCTGGAGAGGATTTGTTCGTTTTGCCCCCCGGCGGGAAAGTTTGGAAGGAGTAGGGGAGTTTAAGAGAACGTTTTATTTCCCACCCTAACCCACCCTACAGAAGTGATACTTCTATAAGTTTCTTCTTAGTGGTTGGGCAAAAAGGGCTTTAGCCCTTCCATAAGGGTGGTGGGTGGGAAAAGATATAAAACGGGGGTGGGGTTAATAAAATGAAAATCCTCCACTTTGCCGACCTTCACCTCGGCGTTGAGAACTACGGGCGCATCAATCCAGAGACTGGCCTATCCACCCGGCTTGAGGATTTCTTAAGCGCCCTCGACAAGCTGGTTTACTATGCCCTGGAGAATAGGGTTGACCTCGTCCTCTTCTGCGGCGACGCCTACCGGAGCCGCGAGCCGACCCAGACCCAGCAGCGGGAGTTCGCCAGGAGAATAAACCGCCTGGCTACCAATGGCATCCCGGTCTTTCTCCTAATCGGCAACCACGACCTGCCCAACGCCGTGGGGCGGGCTACCAGCACCGAAATCTTCGATACACTGGCGGTAAAAAACGTCTACGTCTCCAACCGCCCCCGGGTCTACACCATCCCCACCAGAAGCGGCCAGGTCCAAATAGTCTCACTGCCCTGGCTGAGGCGCAGCGCCCTGCTGAGCAGGGAGGAGACCAAGAATCTCACCTTCGAGCAGATAAACCAGAAGATGGAGGAGGCATTGACCGCAGCCATCGCCGCTAAAGTCAAAGAGCTTGACCCAAAGCTGCCGTCTATACTGGCGGCCCATGTCTGGGTTACCGGGGCTAAACTGGGCTCGGAGAGGTCAATGACCATAGGCCAGGAGCACGCCCTGATGCTGAGCAGCGTTGTTAATACCGCCTTCGACTATATCGCCCTGGGGCATATTCACCGGCACCAGGTCTTAAACCAGAGCCCGCCGGTGGTCTATGCCGGCAGCCTGGAGCGGCTTGACTTTAGCGAGGCCGGGGACGACAAGGGCTTCTACCTGGTGGAAATCGGGGGTAGGGATGAAACAGGCAGAAGGGCGGTCTCCTTTAAGTTCCACCGTGTGGCGGGGCGGCGCTTTCTTACCATTGACGTTAATATCTCCCCCGAAGATACCGGGCCGACGGCCACCGTGTTTGAGGCTATCACTGAGCGGGAGGACGAGGTTAAAGACGCCGTAGTCCGGCTGACTGTCAGCCTCCCCGCCGAGCTTGAGGGCGAGCTCAGGGACGGCGAAATCAGGAATGCCCTTGGGCAAGCCCACTATCTGACCATCGCCAGGGATATCAAGCGGGAGAGCCGCCTCAGGCTGGGGGGAATAGCCGCCGAGGAAATAACCCCCCTCGATGCCCTGAAGACCTACCTCCAGTCCAGAAAAGAGATAAGCCCGGAGCGGGCCAAGCTCCTGCTTGAGTACGGCCAGAGGCTTATTAGCCAGCCAGAGACAGGTTAGTAACTCAATCAATATCGGTGGAATGGTGCCGTTTGGGGAAGGGTAGATTAACCTAGGTCAAATTACAGATTACCGGCTGAAATTGCTTGACTTATACTGACCTATCAGATAAACTAGGTATTGGGTGATATCAGACAACCGGAGTGGTTTTGAGCTGAGAACTTCCCCCAAGGTCTCAGCTTTATTTTGGCAAAGCAAGACTCTATGAAGATTGCTATTAGCGGCAAAGGCGGCGTAGGTAAGACAACACTAGCCTCTCTGCTTTCCAGGATATTCGCCGAGGCGGGTTACTCCGTAATAGCCATAGACGCCGACCCCAATTCCAACCTGGCCGCCACCCTCGGCATCCCCGACCCCGAAGAGATAACCCCCATCTCCGAGATGAGCGCCCTTATTGAGGAGAGGACGGGGGCCAAGCCGGGTAAGGCGGGGAGCTTTTTTAAGGCCAACCCCAAGGTTGACGATTTGCCGGAGAAGTATTCCCTCAAATATGATGGCATCAGGTTGATGGTAATGGGGAGAATCAAGCAGGGCGGCACCGGCTGCTACTGCCCGGAGAACGCCCTGTTGCAGGCCCTGGTCACCTATTTGCTCCTGGGGAGGGACGAGGTGGTTATTATGGATATGGAGGCCGGGGTGGAGCATCTGGGGCGGGCCACCGCCAGAGCGGTAGATAGACTGATTGTGGTGGTGGAGCCGAGCCGGCGCAGCGTTGAGACTGCCCGC
>Ga0315548_1000032_pt1 | contig 106691 bp, 93 predicted proteins | sample SalMarSW160110MG_2_FD_202540 | JGI IMG/M metagenome (GOLD analysis project Ga0315548, IMG submission 202540) | Salt marsh sediment microbial communities from the Plum Island Ecosystem LTER, Massachusetts, United States - Salt Marsh Sediment SW1601-110 ... | reverse complement strand
TGAAGATGCGGTCGAGCCAGTTTGGAACGTGAATTGTTAAACGAAGCTTCATTTTTAAGTCCCTCCTTTTTTGTTCGTAGTTCAGTGTTCGTTGTTCAGTGTTCGTTGCCACCAACAGCGAACCATTCTGCCCGCCTGCGGCGTGAATTAACCCCTAGGTCCCCTGTTCAAGGCCAAGAGGGCAGCACTCGGGGATCTGCGCTGCGCTCCGAGGGGCTAAATTTGCCCAAGGAGCACCACACGTGCCTCCATCCTATGGCGCGAACTTGCGCGCTTTTGTCGAAAACTAAGGGATTTCCTGATATAAATCGAGGGGCCGAAATGCACTTAAGTGCTTATATTAAAGGGAATTAAAAATTTTTTAAAAAAGTCGGCTTCTAAGGGTTTTCGACTTGCGCGCTTTTGCTGAACGTTTGTTTAATACAAATGTTTAAAACAAACGTTTAATACGCGAGTCCCCCGCTAAAAAAGTGCGAGGGCAGGCAGGTCCTTCGACTGTGCTCAGGATCTCCGCTTCGCTTCGATTTAATTTTGCCCATCTTCACATTCACAAGGTAGACATTCAACAAAGTCAATTGTTCACATATAATGATTCTGCGGTGAGAAGGGCCGGGAAAGGTGTCGGCTGGATTGATATGAGTATGGGTATGGAAAAGATACTGGCTGGTATCATTTTGGTTGGGCTTTCGGCAGTGGTCTGTGCGGCCAGCGAGGAAGTTGAAGACGAACTCGAATTGCTGACAGACGTTCACGGCAGTATTGAGGCAGCGGGGGTCAGTGGAGGCGAGTACCGCCTTAGAACGGGGAGGGAATTGCAGTTCGACATATTGAAATATGATAAGTGGTTCGTTCACTTCGGCATTGAAGAAATCAGCATCTATGACTATTCGCCGAGTCAGCTCGACCACACAATCCAATATGTCTCGGGCGGCTACGAGACGGAGAATGGCAGAGTCAGTTTGTTCTGGGAGCATACCTGCAATAATCCGAGCAGGGAATTACCCGGGACAGAAAGGAACGATATCCGCTGGAATGAAATAGGAATCGGATACGAAACAGCCGGGAAGAGAATTGGTCATGAGAATGACGGGATTAACTTTGATGTATCTTGCGAGTGGCTGAATAGAATCAACTGGGGAGTGTCTTTCAGCAGGGTCTGGATGAGAAATGAGAACGATTATGATTATATGCTCAGGGTAGGGCTACGAGATGACGTTGTTAGAATCGGGAATCATATTTTCTATGCACAATTCATGCTTAATACAATAAATAGCGAGAGGGGCACTAATCCTGACCCTGCTATCGAAGTGGGGGACAGGATACGTCTTGGTAAAAATGTATGCCTTGTTCCATTTGTTTCTTACGAGCATTTTCACGACTGGTATGGTCTTGGCGACGGGGAAGACTTTTTCCTTGCCGGGGCGCGTTTGGAAGCGTCTTTGGGCGGTGAAAAATCGAAGGATTCACTGCAGGAGGTGGTTATCTCATCGGAAGAGCAGCCGATACGGTTTCACATAGAAGGCGGTTACAGTGTGAATTTGCACGGGACCAAAAAGAAAAGCCGCAGCAGTGATTTCACTATCGATTTGGATATTATGAAATTTGATGACAATAAGGTCCTTGCTGTAAATACATACGCAGGGATTCTTACGGAGCCCGGGGCGTTCGATGTTCAAAACGTCAATTATAAAGTCGGGCCTTCACTGAAAATCGACCTTAATGATTATTATTTACGGTTCTTTCATTCCTACTCCTGTCTATACGGGGAGGATTACGATGGAGTTATCAGAAATTACAATCTTGTCGGCGCCGAGACGGGTAGTGAAGAGACGCTGAGCTGGAGCGTGCAGGGCGCCGTGTATCCATCGACCACGAATTTCGATTACGACGGTTTTGTGCAGGGGATGATGGGCTATGATTTCTACAGCACAGAGTGGATATCGCCATATATCAAAGGTTACCTGAATTATCTGTGCGGGGATGATTCGGTATTCGGGAATGCCTTTGAGGCCGGCTTAAAATTTCGTGGCGAGGCGGGCGGTTTTGTTTTGTATCTTCGTTTAGAAGATAGTTTCGACGTCTTTCGATTCGGGGAGGGTAAGCAGAGGTGGCTGGGCTTTAGATTCGAGTTTTAGCCGATTTGCCTCGTTCAGCGTTCAACGGACAACGTATAGTCAGTTTTACGGAGGGAAATTGAGTCGCAAGCGATACGAGTCGTGCTTTTGACGAATCCCAGACGAAGAGTGTGATTTTCTGTATTAACTATTTTGGAAAGTAATTCGCCCTGACCCAGTTGAAGTTGAGGATGAGATGGACCGCGATGAGTGTGAGCAATATCGCGCCGCCTCCCTTATGGAAAATCTGGAACGCTTTGAAGGGCAGCTCATCGAGAAACAGCACTGTAACCGCCTGGTTGATAAAAAGCACAATCAGTACAGGGTTCAAAATTTTCAACGCCGTATTTCTTTTCATAATCGCTTCAGCTCCCATTTTGAAAAACACAGTTTAACTTAGGACGACAGCCCGTTAAACGAGCGTTGCTGCGATGATTCTCGCAGTGCCCCCAGCCATTTGGCCCAGGCCTTTTTATAGGTATCGCTCGAAACCATAAATGCGTCGTTGTGCCTGCCGAAAATCTCGATGAATTCCTTCGGCTCATTCGCCGCGTCGTAAAGTGACAATCCGAATTCGAACGGAATCACCTCGTCGTTTCTGCTGTGAATCACCATCACGGGACACTTGACCTTGCGCACGTATTCGATTGTCGGATAGCCGAATCTCGCAAACCACTTTACGGGCATATACGGATAGAACTTGCTGCCGATATCAGCGAACGACGTAAAAGTGCCCTCGATAACAAGCCCCGCCGATTTTACCCTGCTTGCGAGATACGCGGCGATGCTGCCTCCGAGCGACCAGCCGAAGATAATAATTCTCTCCGGCGGGACTTTTTTCTTTTTCGTGAGCCACCTGAACGCGGCCCGCCCGTCCAGATACGTCCCGTGCTCCGAAGGCCGACCCCGGCTGCTGCCGTATCCCCTGTAATCAAAAACAAAACAGCTCAGCCCCAATCTATTGAGAACGTTGACCGTATCGAGGAAGAACATCATATTGCCGCCGTTGCCATGGCAGTAGAGGACGGTAAAGTCGCTATCGGCAGCGGGGACGAACCAGCCGTGGAGCTGCAGCCGGTCGCCGGTTCTGAAAGTGACCTCTTCGTAATCAAGCCCAAGCTCCGCCGGCGTATAAGGGATTCCCTTAATCGGGCTGTACAGGAACATCGGCTGCATAAAATACAAAATAAGCGCAAGCATCACATACGCCGCAACCAGCATGCCGATAATTGTCAATATCATCGAAGTCATAGCAATCTCATACGCCCGACTGCACGAGCAGTGGGTTTGTCTGCCGGTGCATTTTAATTTGATTGGGCAATCCCGGCAAGCTACAATCCCGTTATGCTCAAACGCAGGAAAACCACGATGGTCAGCGTCTCCGGGGTCAAAATCGGCTCGGCAGCACCTGTGGTCGTTCAGTCGATGACCAAGGTCCCGACCACGGATATAGCCCGGTGCGTAAGGCAGATAAATCAATTAGCGAAGGCCGGCTGCCGGCTTGTTCGCGTGGCTGTGCCGGCCCGAGCCGATACGGCGGCTTTCGCCGAAATCGTCCAAAAAGTTGATATTCCCCTGATTGCGGATATTCACTTCAGCCCCGCTCGCGCTATCGAGGCCATTGAAGCGGGGGCTGCGAAAATTCGCCTCAATCCCGGCAATATAAAAAATCGAAACGATATCCTGCGAATCATCGACGCCGCGAAAATGCACAAAGTCGCAATCCGAATCGGCGTCAATGAGGCCAGTATAAGAGATTTGAGAAAGCCCGACGTCGTCAGTGGGAGGCGCGTCGCGCTTATGCTAAAGGAAATGAAAAGTTACGTCGGCTTCTTCGAGAAACGCGGCTTCTCGCAGATTGTCCTGAGCGCCAAAAGCAGCGACACCGCCCGCACAATCGAAATCAACAGGCGCATCGCCGACGCCTTTGACTACCCCATTCATTTGGGCCTGACTCACGCGGGGCTTCCCGAAGACGCCAGTATCCCCTCCGCTGTCACATTGGGCACGCTGTTGGCGGAAGGCATCGGCGATACGATTCGTGTCAGCGCAGCCGGCAATCCCCTTATCGAAACAGAAATCGCTAAACAAATACTCATCTCGCTCGGCCTGTTGGCTGCGCCGAGGCTTCAACTGATTGTCTGCCCGACCTGCGCGCGGGCCGAGATTGATATAACCAAGCTTGCTCGAAAAGTGAAAAAGGCAGTGAGTGGTGTGGATAAACCTATTCGCGTGGCCGTGATGGGCTGCATTGTCAACGGGCCTGGCGAAGCGGCTGATGCGGATTTGGCCGTCTGCGCTGCGAAGAAAAAGGCCTTCATTTATCGAAAAGGTGTTAAAATCGCGACCGTTCCTGAAAGCAGGATTATACCTGTTCTGCTAAGCCAACTGAAAACGTTATGACAGTTTCAGCACAACCACCAAGAGAGACGATACTGCGATGGCTCGTCGTCGTGATACTGTCGATTGCGTTCGGTTATATCGAGGCGGCGGTGGTTGTTTATCTGCGGGGAATTTTTCACCCGGACGGCTTTTACTTTCCGCTGCCAGCTTTTGGCCTGACAGACTCCATACAACGTCTGCTCTTAATCGAAGTCGGTCGTGAAGCCGCTACGCTTGTTGTTATACTCAGCACGTGCATCTTAGCCGGCCACAATCGACGGCAAAGATTCGCCTACTTTATGACGATTTTCGCGGTGTGGGACATTTTCTATTACGTATGGCTGAAGGTCCTGCTCGACTGGCCTGTGTCAATTATGGACTGGGACATTTTGTTTCTTATTCCCGTTCCCTGGGCCGGCCCGGTCCTCGCGCCGATTTTGGTATCAATAACAATGCTCGTGTTCGCAGTTTTGGTTCTTTGTCGTGACTGTATCGACAAGCCGGTCAGGGCAACGTTATTCGACTGGGTTGGCTTTTGCGCGGCGGCACTGGTTATCGTCATCTCTTTTTGCATACCCGGCAGGCATATCTCCCAGCCCGACTATGCCTCATATTTTTCCTGGGTGCTTTTTTGTGCAGGTCTGTCGGCCGGTGTTGTCCTGTTTGCGAGATGTTTTTTCAGGTAAGTAACCCCGCCATCGGCGCCGCTTTCGGCGGGTGAACCCGCCACACGGACGGCGGGTAAACTTCGACGAGAATGACGGGGCCAAATATGGAACGCATTCTTCCGGTGGTTATTGGCCGTAGTTTTGGAATTTACCGAAAATCATTTTACCCGCAGATGTCTGCAGCGAGCTTGTAACCGTTATGCTGACTTCCTTGCCTATTTTGTTGCGAGCGTCCTCAACGACCACCATTGTCCCGTCGTCAAGATAACCCACTCCCTGCTGTGACTCCTCGCCCGCCTTAATTATACGAACCTTCATACCCTCGCCCGGCAGGGCTATTGTCTTTAGAGAGTTTGCCAAATCGTTGATATTAAGAACGTCGACCTCGCGCACCGCCGCGACTTTGCTCAGGTTGTAATCCGTAGTCACCAATCGGCCGCCGCAATTTTTGGTAAAGGGAATCAGCTTCTGGTCGACGCCCTTCAAATCTTCCACCTCCGGGACAATAGTATCATCGATGGTTATATCAATAGTCGTATTCGTCTGCATTTCTTTGAGTATATCCAGCCCGCGCCTGCCGCGGTTTCGTTTGAGCTTGTCCGCGGAGTCGGAAATCAGTTGTATTTCGCTCAGGACGAAACGAGGAACAATCAACGGGGCGTCGAACAGGTTGCTCTTGTACAAATCAGCAATTCGCCCGTCGATTATTGCGGACGTATCAAGAACCAGCGGCCGGGCGCCCTTGGTCTGCTTGGTGAACTCAACGTATGGAATCACGAAGCGCACGTCGTCTTTTGTTCGAATCACGATGCTGATTATCAGAAAGCAGATACATATCCCCATAATCCACTTCAACGCACGTATTGCCATCGCGTTGAGCTCTATTCGGTAGATATCGATAATCATATCGAAGACCTGTGCCAGTGCCCAGCTTACGACAATGCCCACAAGAAGCCCGAAGAATACCCCCGCCAAAGCGGCCAGAGATTTTTTCGGCGTCGCCAGGTCTACAAAAAACGCAGCGGCGGCAAGACCGAGAGTCCCCCACAGTAACGCGTAAAAATTAGGCCGACCCGCTTCTCCCGAAATTTCTGGCAGCGTCAGATTTACAAGCAGTACCGCCGCTATTATCACAGTAAAAAACGCCCTTATTACCCAAAGTAACATACCTGCTACCTCCCAAAAATATGACATATCGTATTATAAATGAACGGCAGCATCGGCTAATATGCTGACGTTTCAACGCTTACCGTATCTGCCCTGCGAGCACAAAATCACTTTCCTGCTTCCAATCAATCAATCAATGTTGCGTTTAGTTCCGGCAAATAAATCCTGCTTTCCGCTAAGAGCCCAGGGCTTTTGCGGCGTTTTTCGCATTTTTAGCATCGACTACCACGAGCATTTTATATTGGCTGTCGAATACCATTGCACTGCCGGCGAGTCCGCTGATGCCGTTTTCCGCGAGGTTTTTGAGTGCATCGGCCGCCACACCCACACGGTCATCACCGTCGATGATGAATCCCGCGGCCTTGGTCACTTTCAACTTTGCCTCATTTGCAAACTTTTCGAAAACTTCTTGTGCTTTCGCACAAACAAACGCCTGTCCGCGGTTGTTTCCGCAGGAGAACGCCGAGAAGCACTGAAAATCCACGCCCGACAAACTGCTCTGCGCCAGCAGCTTCTGCAGACTACCCGGCTTATCCTCGATATCGATAACGTATACAGTGACTTGTTTCACAGCCATCTCTCTGCCCTTTCAATAAGAAATGACCTTTTTCAGGCCAGACCAGTCTAACTGCAATTTTATTTGTGTCAACTGCAAAAACGCTCAGCCGCCCTGGCTCGACCCCTTCAGTTGTCCCGCCACGGCAGCAGTCGCACGCTTTATCTTCTCCGGGTCTCCAAGGTAGTAATGCTTCATCGCCCGCATCTGCTCGTCCAACTCGTAAACAAGAGGTATCCCCGTCGGTATGTTAAGGGCCACGATATCTTTTTCTGAGACCGAATCCAGGTATTTCACTATCGCCCGGAGACTGTTGCCGTGTGCAGAAACCAGAATACTTTTTCCCTCCTTCAATTTCGGAACAATCGCATTGTGCCAGTAAGGCAGCACTCGCTCCAGTGTCGTTTTCAAAGATTCCGTAGCCGGTAACTGCTCCTTCGGAACACCCGCATATCTCCTGTCGTTCGATGGATGCCGTGGGTCATTTGGGTCAAGAGCTGGCGGAAGCACATCATAGCTTCTGCGCCACTGGTGCACCTGTTCGTAGCCGAACTTTTGGGCGGTTTCTTTTTTGTTAAGCCCCTGCAGCGCACCGTAGTGGCGCTCGTTTAGTTGCCACGAGCGCAGAACCTCTATCCACATCAGGTCCATATCTTCGAGTATTATCCAAAGCGTCCGTATCGCCCGCTTCAATACCGATGTAAAGGCAATGTCAAACGTGTACCCTTCCCGTTTCAAGACCTCCGCCACGTCGTGTGATTCCGCCACGCCTCGCTGCGAAAGGTCCACGTCCGTCCAGCCGGTAAACCGGTTCTTAAGATTCCACACACTCTCGCCGTGCCTGACAAAAACGATTTTTATCATACCTGGCCCTCTATGCCGCACATTGAAGCCGCCAAAATACCCTGCATCATCCCTCTCGTCAAACAAAACTTCGCGTATCTAAAAATTTCTCTTTAACGCACTAAAACGTAAACATAAAATCAGCTCATGCTGTACTTCTGGATTAGCTTGCTTATCATACTCAATGCCTTCTGGCTTGTGCTCGTCCCTTTTGCGCTGCCCGGCAACTGGCTTATTGTTATCTCAACTTCACTTTTCGCCTGGTGGCGATGGGAAAATGGGCTATTCTCGGTATACACACTTATCGGTATTGCGGTTTTGGCGCTGCTCGGTGAATTAGTGGAATTTTTTGCCGGTGCGGGCGGCGCGAGAAAAGCCGGGGCTGGCTGGCTCGCCGCAGGCGCCGCAATTTTAGGCGCAGTCACAGGCGGCATCATGGGGACATTCTTTTTGCCTCTGTTTGGGACTATCATCGGTGCTTGCATCGGCGCAGGCTTAGCCGCTGGTGTAGTTGAGCTTGCCGCCGGGAAATCCCCCAATGCCTCCCTCCATTCAGGCCTTGGCGCTTCTCTGGGCTACGCCATCGGCTCAACTGCAAAGCTCGCCTGCGGCCTGGCAATCTGGCTGACAGTCGCCATCGCTGCTTTCTGGCCTTGAGTGCCGTCCGCGCTTCGTGAGTTTCAAGATGTAACCAGCACCCCGGCTATCCTTTTTGCTGCATCAGTCCTCGCCGCCGATTTACTGCCCCTTTTCATTTGTTCGCGAAATCTCTGCTCGTTCAACAATGGCTCAAGCTCCTCCCACAGCCACGCAGCTCTCTCTTTTTGGTCAGGAATGTCATCCACGATAACCGCACCACCGGCTTCGACTAACTTTCCGGCGTTTAGGTACTGGTGCAAATCCTTATGATGCGGATACGGCATACAGATACTCGCCACGCCCGCCGAGGCATATTCTGCCACGCTTACCGCACCGCTTCTGCCTACTACAATTTCCGCTGCCGCAAGCAAATCAGCCATATCGTCACAGTAATCCACAACCTTATGCCTTATCTTTGCCCCGATATAGCAGGTCTTTATCTGGTCGTAATTAGCTCTGCCGGTCAGATGAACTATCTGCCAGTCGTCGGCATATTCACCGAGCTTGTTCAGCAGGGCGCAAATTGTCCTGTTTATATTTCGGGAGCCGCTCGACGCCCCCGTCACCAACAGTATCTTTTTCTTATTGTCCAGCCCAAGGGCATCCCTGGCCCTTTGCCCATCCGGTTTTTCAAATCCGCTTCGCAGCGGGCAGCCCACAACGCTAACCTTGTGCTTATTGGTCTTGAAATATTCGGCCGTCTCATCGAACTGGGCAAATATCTGCTTCGCCCATCTGGCGATTAGCTTGTTCGCCCTGCCCGGCACAATGTCCACGTTTATCAAATATACCGGCCTTCTCAATCGATGCCCCGCATAGCAAACCGGCGCCGCTACATAACCCCCAACTCCCACGATGACCGGCTCACTGCTTTTGCTTAATATCTGTGCCGCAATTCTGTAGCTCGACACAAGCGATTTGCAGAAACGAACAAACCTGTCGGGCCTGACCGAAAAACCCACTCCCGGCAGGGCCGTATATTCAAAACCCGCTTTGCTCAATATGTGCTTGTCAATATCGCGTTTGCTGACAAAAAAACATATCCTTGCCGATGGTTCAAGCTCGGCTATTTTTTCTGCGACCGCCACCGCGGGATAGATATGTCCCCCTGTCCCTCCCCCCGCGAAAAAGAAGCACTTCTGCGTCATCAACCCTCGTCCCCAATGTATGCTTTATTGCACTGTGAGGCGATATTCAACAGCACGCCAACCGCCGCCGCACTTAACAGCATACTCGTTCCTCCGGCACTGACAAAAGGCAAAGGCAGCCCCTTGGTCGGCAGCACCACCGTCACCACGCCTATATTCAACGCTGCCTGAACACCTATCGCAAGCACAATCGCAGTCGCCAGCAACCGGCCAAACGGCTCCCGGCACCGCATAATAACAATCAATCCAAGCCACACAAACGCGATGAATAATACTATTACCAGTCCCGTCCCGACAAAACCAAGCTCCTCACCGATTATCGCAAAAATGAAGTCCGTCGTATCCTCCGGCAGATGCCCGTATTTGCAGACGCCTCTGCCCAGCCCTTTGCCCAATAACCCCCCGGAACCAATCGCAATCAGCGACTGACTCGCCTGGTAATTCGCCGAGCCAGCCCATTTGTCCGGATTCAGAAACGCCAGTATCCTTATCTTCCTCCCTGGCGAGGTCAGTATCGCCGCCACAAACCCAATCGCCGCGACGGGAATCGGCACCAGAAGATGCCACCCCCTCGCCCCGCCGACCAGCAGCACCAAGAAGCTCAACAACGCTATCAGCGCCGCCGAGCCGAAATCCTCGATAATGACTAAGCCCGCAACCAGCCCGACCAGCAAACATACCGGCAATAACCCTCGCCAAAACGACTTGAGCTTATCGCCATACTTTGCGCAAATACCCGCCAGCAAAAATATCAGCACCCATTTCGCGAATTCCGACGGCTGGAAACTCATCGTCGCAGGCCCCATCGGTATTCGCAGCCATCGCCTCGCACGGTTCACCTCCGTTCCGACCTGCGGCAGCAGCACTATCACCAGCAACATTATGCTGATTATAAACAGATATGTTATCAGCGACCGCATCGGGCCTTTCTCCAGACCAAATCGCCTGTAATCAATACGTGAAACCGCAAGCATCAGCGCAACAGCCGCCGGGAAAAACAGGACTTTGCGAAGGTTCGCACTATCATAAAACCGCAGCAGATTGATTTCCCTCGCAACATCCACCCCCGCCGAAAACACAAACACCGCACCCATAGCCATAAGCGCAACAACAACCGCGCCTATCCACTCGCCCAGTCGGCTCCTGTCTTCCATCTCAATCATATTCGTAATTTCAGCCATCCTTCGCTCTACCTGCATAAAAACCTATCTGCTGCACTTATTTTGTCGGCTTCGCCCGATACTTTACAGCAAAAATTCGTGCAGGGCTGTAAGATTAGATAATTTGTTGCAGGAGGCGATTCAGCAGTTCGAGCGGCAGGCCCATCACATTAGTCAAACTGCCATCGATATGGTCAATGAAGGGGTCGTCTTTATCGGCGATTGCGTAAGCACCGGCTTTGTCGCGCCAAACGCCGGATGCGACGTGGGCGGCGATTTGAGAATCGGTTAGCTTTTTCGGGTAAACGGCCGTAGTTTCGGTTTCGACGATTCGGATGGGATTAGTTTTTCTGACAAGAGCGAGAGTGGTAATTACCCTGTGCGGCTTGCTGAAAAGCATTTTTGTTATCGCCTCGGCGTCTTTGGAATCGCGGGGCTTGCCGATTATTCGGCCATCGAAGTCAACGACGGTATCGGCGCCGATAACGAGATGGCCGGGGAATCGAGCGGCGACGTCGTCGGCTTTAGCGAGAGCGAGCTTTTTAGAGTAATCGATGGGGCTGATATTGGTGGTCGAGAAAGCAGTTTCATCGATACCGGAGGCGACGACCTTGAATTCACGGACGACCTGAGCAAGAAGCTCTTGCCTTCTTGGGGAGGCGGATGCGAGGATTATTTGCGATGTGGTCACTTTAGCCGGACGGGATAGACGATTTTTCGACAGAAGGTGAGGTATTCGGCTTCGATGTCGTTCAAGTTGTCTTCGATATAGTGTTCGAACATAGCCGTTCCGACCATTTTGTTCCAGCGGACGGTCATAGGGATATTCCTGTCGGAGGCGATTTGGACGAATTGTTCGGGAATGGGCCATTGGCCTGCCAAGCCTTCGTATAACAGTTTTTGATAGTCGGCGAGGCGTTTGCCGTAGTCATCTTCGCGGAGGAAGCGGACCAGCGCGTATGCCTGGCTGTAGAAGGCGGCGACGGTGTCGTCGCTATCGATGACGGCTTCGCCTGGGTTCATAGCGATAAGCTTTTGCAGGGGTATGGTTTTATTATTTATGAGAGTTTTCTTTAGTGAGCCGAGACGATAGAGGTTTCGGCCCGGCTGGAAAGTGAAAAGTCCCCTGTCATATTTACTTATTTCAAACTGCATAGCGATACCTTCATCGAGCCAGCTCGGCAGGCGGTATTTGAAGTGGCGGGAGTTGAACTGGTGCCAGCCCTCGTGTCCGATTGTGGCGAAAGTTCGTTCCCTGCCGATGTTGTAAACAATGCAGTCGCCTTTGAGGAAGTAGGCGCCTGCTTTTATCTTGAGATAGAGGGGCGCCTGTGGGCCGGTGAAGTCTTTAGTGAAGTCTTCCCATTGCTGACGGTTGGCGAAGAGGTAAATGGTGAGTCGGGTGTTGGTTTTGATTGGGCTGGGTAGCTGGCTTTGGTAGCCGCGATATGCGCTTTCGACGAAACCGGGGACCTGGGATAGCATAAGCGGTTCGAGCAGTGTGGTGTAAACGTCGTAATGTGCTGTGGTCAGCTTTAGGCCGGGGCCGAACTTGTTGGGCCAGTTCTCTACGGATTTGAGCGCGGGCAGGCGCTGGGCCTCGAGATAGGCAATCATACCGTCCGGCGTATCCATTTTGGCGGAGCCATAGGGAGATGAGGTGCTTTCGAGACATCCGGGCAAACAGAGACATACAGCAAGCAGAATCAGGTACGAGCTTCTTTTAATTATTGTATTCGCGGAGATAAGCATCTTATAGTTTATACCACAAATTGATGCTTCTGTTCAACCGTATTGTGGAGGTGGTGACGATTTGGCGGGTGGTCAGATGTCTTTGAATGGTGCAGCGAAGACTTCGGCGGTGAAGAGGTAAACTTCTGTTTTCGGGTCCTTCCAGTCGTCGGGTGGCAGGCCGGCCTTGTGGGAGCAGCAATAGGAGAGGAATTGTTCTTTGGTCCAGCCGGTTTCTGTTGCGACCTGCGGGAGGAAACAGCCGGAGAGAGGACCTCTCTTAATGTATATGCCGTCGGTGCCGAGGCGCAATGAGAGTGGGTCATCAGTTTTTTCAAGCGGCGAGAGGACCGAGATTTCGATATCAAGCTCGGGCAGTTCTTCGGGGGTCAGGGGATTGTTAAAGAAACGCGGGTCACTGGTAGCGGAGGCGGTTGCCATTTCGACGACGGTATCGACGAGAGGTTTGTCGGCGGTGAAACGGCCTATGCAGCCGCGGAGTTCGCCGCGGTTTTTCAGTGTGACGAAGCAGCCACAGTGAGCGGCGAGGTCGGGGTCGTTGGATTCGACAAGCTCACCACGTGCAGCTTCGACTTTAGGGGGGCGTTTATTTTTGATTACGGCCTCGACGGTGTCTTTTGCCACTTTGAGCAATGCGTGTCTTTGGGATTGGTTCATTTTTTTCAGGCCCCAAAGAGCCGGCCGAGTTTTTTAATAACGAAGACAGCAATCGCAAGCAATATGATAACAATGACGGTGGCGGTGTTGAAATACTTTTCGATAATTCGGCGTGCCTTTTCGCCGAGGAAGTGGAAAAGCAGGGCCTCACTGCCGAACCGCATAGGCCGGAAAATCGCGCTAATAGCGATAAATTTGAGCAGTGATACATCTGCCATACCGCCTACCCAGCTAAAAATCATATACGGCACAGGTGTCAAAGCAGAGATTGAGATAGCCCAGAAGTCGTATTTTTGATAGAGGTCGAGTGCCTGCCGGGCCCTGTGGCCGAGGTCAACCGGGCCGAAACTTATGTGCTCGAAAAAAGCGATGACCCTTTCCGGGCCGATGGCCAGGCCGAGCGAGAAGGCGATTGTTCCGCCCAGGACAGAGAAAAACGAGCAGATAAGGCCATAGCGAATCGAGTGCCTGGGTTTGCCGAGGCACATCCCGACGACCATAATGTCAGCAGGGACAGGGACGCAAATCGGCTCGGTGATTGCGAGCAGGATGAGCGCGAGCATTCCGTAGCGGGTGTGTGCCCAGTGGACGACCCAGTTGTAGAGCCGCCTGTGCCAGTGCCACCAGGCGACTTTCGCGTCGCTCGTCGCTCGTCGCTCGTGGCTCGCTGGACTGCTCAGTTTTTTTTCCTGATTTTGTTCCACAATTCTTTCAACCTCTGCCATATTGTTTTTTCATCCGCAAATTTTCCCGCCGGTCCGCCGGCCGTAAATAATACCGCAAACCGCGTTACCAAGGCACCTAAAAGAACATAGCCAAAAATCACCTGAAAAGTTAGCAATAAATGCCCCCAAATGCTTTGTGCATTAGCATAAATATCACCAAGTCCTAATGTTGTCATTGTGACCACGGAAAAATAAATAGGTCGGAGTAAAAGCAATAAAAAATAATGCCATATCGGCAGGTGTGGATCCACATCTAAATTGCTGACAATCCCAGGGGGCCACCAACAGGCGCAGTTTGCATAAATCGCTGCAAATAACAGTGCCAATCCCAAAAACCAACCGATAATCGCCCAGGTGCTAATCCCATAATCACTAAAGCACCAGAACAGGCGAACCGGCCATCTAAGTACGGGATGCTTAGGATACCACTCACACCATCTGTTCCGGCGAATGTTATATTCCAAAAGCTGCTTTGCACTAGGAGCCATCCTCACACCACCAAGGCCAGTACAGCTAAAGTCGGTATAATGGTCTATTTCAATTTCTATAAATGATGTTGCGTTGTTTAAAAGAACCCATTTGAAATTTGCTTTTCGGAGGTTAGCCTTGTAGAAATTGGCATCTTGAAGATGGGCTCCTTGGAATATTGTTTTTTCCAAACTTGCATTTGCGAATTTTGTGTTTTGTAACCTAGCGTTATGAAATACCGCGCCTTGGCATTTAGCGTGTCGAAAAGTCGAGTTACTTAATTGGACCTCGCCCTTAAACTCGTAGGTGCTTCCATTATCTATTTGGAAATTTCCTTTGTTGAGCCATACACCTTGGAGATACCAACCATCAAAACATTTCCCTTCCAGAAGAATATCTACACCACAATTATTTTTGCGCCATTCATTCCATTTGGTCATATCTTTTTTATCCGAGCAGCGTTTTAGCATTTCATACTGGTCGAGGTCGCACCGCAGACCCTCCTTTAGAAGCTCGGGGTCAAAACGACGCTGCTTCTCAGAAGTTTCATTTTTTGATTGTGATTCGCTCATACCACTTATCCGCTACGTAGAGGACGAGAACCCCCCGATAAATCGGGGGGCTAAACACAGAATTTAGCTGTTTTCAATTTTCGTGTTCAGAATAAGAATAAGTGATTATACTGTAAACGAGTCATTATGGCTAATAAAGAACAGTTTGAGCAAGTTGGTGGCGCGTTGCTGGTGCGGGCGCCGGGGAAAATCAATCTCTGTCTGCTTGTGGCGGGGAAGCGCGAGGACGGCTATCACGATATCGAATCGATAATGGCCAAGATTGACTGGTACGATGAGATTCTCATCGAGCCGGGACGGCAGGCAGGCATCGAGCTTATATGTGGTGGGCCTGAGTGGTCGCCGGAGGGTGAGCAGAACCTTGTATATAAGGCGGCGAAGCTGGCGTTCGAGACAAGCGGACGTTCGGCGGATGTTAAAATCACACTGACGAAGAATGTCCCTGCGGGGGCGGGGCTTGGCTCGGGCAGCAGTGACGCTGCGGCGACGCTGATGGGAATCAACGAGTATTGTAAGCTCGGGCTGGATAAAGACGAGCTTGCGGAATTAGCGGCGAAATTGGGCAGCGACGTTGCGTTTTTTCTCGACGGGCCTTTGGCGTTGTGCACTGGAAGAGGAGAAAAGGTCGAAAAGTTAAACTGGTATAAATTTTCGGCGCTGCTGGTTATCCCCAATATAAGTGTTTCTACTCAAAGGGTTTATGCCAATTACCGGCATGACGAGGGCACTTATAAGCAACTGCATGAGGAAATATCGGGCTATATTGAGAAAAACAGGATTGATTTAGTTTGCGGAATGTGCGCAAATGTGCTTCAGGAAAGTTGCTTTGAAATATATACGGAACTTAGAGAGCACAAGAAGAGGAATGAATCACCTGGAGTCGGGCCGATGTGCCTGAGCGGGAGTGGTTCGTCGATGTACTGCATTGTTAACAACAGCAATGAGGAAGGAGTCAGGAGCTATCGGGAGAAATGCAATCGTGAATCTGGTTTGAAAAGCATAATTGTGCACAACAACAGTTGGTGAACTTTTTAGGCGAGGCATAACAAATGGAAATCAGCGAAGTGAGAGTTAAGCTAATAGACAACAAGGATGACAGGTTGAAGGCGTTCTGCTCGGCGACATTCGACAATGAGTTTGTGGTTCGTGATATCAAGATAATCGAAGGGACCAACGGATACTTTGTTGCGATGCCTTCGAGGAAGATGAGCGACCATTGTGAGAAGTGCGGTGGGAAGAACCATCTTCGGGCGAAGTTCTGCAACAACTGCGGAGCGTCTTTGCCTGAGGAACGAGCGAGGAAGGATATGAAGGGCAGGATGAAGCTGCACGCGGACATCGCACATCCTATAAACGCCGAGTGCCGCAGGAAGATTCAGGACAAGCTTATTGCCGCTTTCAAGGAGGAGATGGAGAAGTCGAAGCAGCCGGGTTATAAGCCGGTTGATATGGATGAGCCGGACGACGAAGTACCCGAGGTAGTGACATAATCGGGTATCGGCACGGTAGTTTTTCAGCAGGGTAATAATATTAAGGTCTTGTCAGACCGCCCCGGGTGGCAGAGGGGCGGGCTGGGTGTATAATGAGCAGCAGTCCCGATTTATCGGGATTGTTGATACAGCCGAGCGTGGTGGGGCAAAGCTCGGCTGGTTTTTTTTCAGGGGTCTAAATCGTCGAGGACTTTTTCGAGGGTGAGGTCCAGGCGCTCGTTGAGGTCGTATGTCCCTTCGGTGAGCTGTCGTCGAACCTTGAGGACTTTTTGCCTTCTCATTTCGGGCAGTGAAGCAATCTTCTTTAGCACCTGGCCGATGGGTGTGGTGTTCATATTCTGGAGGATTTCCTCCATAAGAATATCATCGTCTGCAGTCAAACCATCAAACATCGGAACGAGATTGTGCTGTGAATCTGCAAGCCAGTCTTTACCAACGGAATCGCACATTATTTCAACCTTGTAAGTCACGCCGCAGGCGAAAGAATCCATCTTTTCGACCCAAGAGCTATAAACCACTACATCTTGTATGTCCCATAAATCCTTTCAGGGACCCTTATATTGCTTTACAGTGCTGTTATCGACAACGAAGGTTTGAAAACTTTAAGGAAGTTTATCTTTTGCTTAACCCTTTATTTTAACAGAGATTACGCCTTTTTTTGGGTTGAATTCAGGCTTTCAATGCTGAAAATCCGCATAGGGAGTGCTTTTATTGAAGGAATTTTTACTGCGGTGAGGCAAGAAGGCAAAATTGTTTTGCCGGTGGGTACATACCATATATAGTGGTTTGGGTGGTTGTGTTCAAAACGTGTTCTTACGTGCGATGAGAAGCAATATTCTGGGACGTAAAAAGGTTTTGGGTGGCAAGAGCGACTATCTACGGCCAGTGTGCTGCTTACGGGAAATGTTTTGATACGGTATACTGTTGTTGTGCTGAGGGCATGATATGCGTGCGAAGAATAATATAGTGGACCAGCTCAGGGAGAAGATTGCGCGAGCTGCGCAGCAGAGTCGTCGAGGGGTGATTTTACAGCCGGGGTCGATAGGGGACTGTATTGTTACTCTGCCATTAGTGGAGTTTATGAAGAGGTCGGTCTGCCCGGGCGGAGTAGATTTGATAGGGCATACCGAATACACGGGTATACTGCCGGGCAGGAGCAACGTTGACGCGGTCAAATCGGTGGATTCGATGGGGCTGCACCGGCTGTTTGCCAGGGACAGTGAGTTTGCCCTTGCGGACGGGGACCCCCTGATATTCGCGTTTGCCGAGTATGCATGGATAGTGACGTTTCTCGGTGAGCCGGACAGTGACTTCGAGCAGAACCTGATTTTCACGGCCAACTGCAGTCACAGCGCCGAGGTAATGGCGCTGGTGATGAAGCCGGCAGAAGGTTGCGACAGTCACGTCAGCGATTTTTACCGCGAACAGTTTGTCAAACAAAGCGGCTTGTCCGAAGAGGAGTACAGCACTGTGGTAAGCATGCCGTTTATAAAAGCGACGGCGGCGGATATCAGGAGAGGCAGGGAAGTGCTCGCTGAATTCGGCGTTATGCCGACGAGTGAGCCGATTGTCGTTCATCCGGGAAGCGGAGGAATGGAGAAGTGCTGGCCGTTGGATAATTTTCTGTCGGCTGGGCGGAATCTGGTGGACAAGGGGATAGATGTGATATTTTTGCTGGGACCTGCGGAGCTGGAACGGTTCAGCGCATCGACGATAGCGAAGATAGAGACCATCGGCCGGGCGTTTACGAATCTGTCGCTCGCGGACGTTGTCGGGCTGTTGAGCTGCGCAACCGGCTATCTGGGTAACGACAGCGGGATAACGCATCTTTCGGCGGGGCTGGGATTGCGGACGGTAGCGGTATTCGGGCCGACGGACCCGGTAGTTTACGGGCCGGTCGGTCCAGCAGTAAGCATTCTACAGGGCCGGGGACCTGAATTTGCGTCTTCGGTTTCGGAGGATTTGCAGGAACAGGCGATAATGGCGCTTCTGCAGTAGGGCTGCGGCAGGGCGTTTTTACCGATTACGAGTTCGGGTTGACCGCCTGATGGTATCTGTTATAATGCGGAGCTTCGGCACGTTAGACTATTCAAAGACTCAATGACTTTCTGGGAAGGCGGCAGTATGGAGACCAAAACACTCGGTGAGCTGGCTGAATATGTTGGCGGTCGTGTGCTCGGAGACGCAAACGTTAAGATACGCTCTGCTGCCACGCTTGGCAGGGCCCGCGAGGGCGATATAAGTTTTCTGACCAATGACAAATACGAGAAACAGCTTATAGGCACCAAAGCCAGCTCGGTCATTGTCGGCAGGGATACGGTTGCGGCGTCTGTGCCACTTCTTATAGCTGAAGACCCGTATTATGCCTTTATGCAGATTATGGTTCTGCTGCACGGGCACCGCAAACACAAGAAAGTCGGTATCAGCCCCCGGGCGACGATTTCAGACAGCGCCAAGGTGGGCGCGGACTGCCATATCTACGATTACGTAACAATAGCAGACGGAGCGAGAGTAGGAGACGGGTGCATAATATATCCGTGCACATACGTAGGGGAGAACGTGCAGGTAGGGCACGACTGTATTCTGTATCCGAATGTTGTGATATACGAGGGCTGCAAGATAGGTAACCGGGTGATACTCAACTCCAACGCCACAATCGGCGAGGACGGCTTTGGTTATGCCAGCCATAACGGGATACATCACAAGATACCACAGATTGGCTGTGTAGTTATAGAGGATGACGTGGAGATAGGCGCCGGGTGCGGTATTGAGCGAGGGACGCTGAATGACACCGTGATAGGCCAGGGCAGCAAGCTGGGTGACTTGGTGGCGATAGGGCACGGGACGAAGATAGGCCCTCACTGCCTGCTGGTTGCACAGGTTGGTGTGGCGGGCTCGACATCGCTGGGAAATCACTGTATCGTCGGCGGGCAGGCGGGTATTGTGGGGCATATAACGATTGGAAATAACGTGGCAATCGGGGCGCAGGCCGGAGTCATTAATAATGTCAGTGACGGCAAGGTGGTGCTTGGCGCCCCGGCAATAGACGCCAGCCAAGGCAAACGGGCTTACGGGATGATACAGTATCTGCCTGAGATGCGTCAGACTATCCGCAATCTGGAGTCGCAGATTGAGCGGCTTTTGTCGGGCGGCAAGGACGAGACGTATACCCCCGGAGAGCCATAGCAGCCGATGCGATTTTTCCCGGGACGGTCCAAATCGGCTGATGAATTGCGAGAAGGCAGGTTTTAAGAGTGTATGGGCGAAGGCGACGTTGTTGGTTTGATTGCGGGTGAGGGTCGGCTGCCTTTTATAATCGCATCGGGGGCGAGCAAGGCGGGAGCGAAGCTTGTTTGCGTGGGTCTTGCAGGCAGCGTTGACGAGTCGCTGGCTGAGCGGGTGGATGTTTTTTACACAGTGCCTTTGGCCCGGCCCGGAAGCTGGATTCGCAAGCTGAAAAGGCACGGCGTTACGAGGGCTATGATGGCGGGGCGTGTTGCGAAGGGCCGGATTTTTACGCCGTGGCGAATTATGCGTTATCTGCCTGACTGGCGGGCGGTGCGGATTTGGTATTGGCGGCTTGCGGGGAGGAACAAACAGAATGAGACGTTGCTGTCGGCGTTGGCCGAGGAACTTGCCAGTGGAGGAATAACCCTGGAAGACTCGACGAAATACTGCAAAGAACACCTTGCGACAGAAGGGGCGATGACCGGAGGCAAGCCGAGCGGGCAGATTGGCGGTGACATTGAGTTCGGCTGGCCTGTCGTGAAAAGGATGGCGGAGCTTGATATAGGCCAGGCGATTGCCGTCAAGGAAAGGGAAGTGATAGCAGTGGAGGCAATTGAGGGGACGGCGGAGATGATTGAGCGAGCGGGTCGGCTGTGCAAGTCGGGCGGCTGGACGCTATTGAAGGCGGCGAAGCATGGTCAGGATATGCGGTTCGATGTGCCGTGCGTAGGCATCGAAACGATAAAGTCGCTGGCGGCCTGCGGGGCAAAGTGTCTTGTCGTGGAGGCGGGCAAGACGATAATCATCGACAAACGCGAGACCCTTGAGCTGGCAAAGCAGATGGGGATATGCGTTATCGGCAAATAGCGGACGAAAGGGTCAATGAGCCGGATTTAACGATGCGAGTCGCCATTGATTTTGATGCAGTTGCAGCGAACAGGTTTTCCGGATTCCACACGTACGGGGCGGGACTTCTTCGGGGATTCAACACGCTGGCGAAGCATCCTGAGGCGGTGCTGGTCAGCTCACGTTGCTGGGAGGGGGACGTTTGCCGGATTGCAGGAGACAGTTGTGACTGGGTAAGCGTCAGGTCGCTGCCGATAAAGGCGCGCTGGCTCGAAAACATCTGGAGATACAGCAGATATCCTTCTCTTGAGCATATTGTCGGAGATTTTGATATTTATCACTGCGTGCACCACCTGATGCCGCCGGGAGCGAGGGGGAGGCGGATTCTTACGGTTCATGACCTTCGGCGGTATATGCTGCCGGAGCTTTACAGAGAGTCGAAACTCTGGCGGTTCGAACTGGCGGTGCAGCGGGCCGAGCATTTCATAGCTGTTTCACAGTCGACAAAGACGGATTTGTGCCGGATTTTCGGCGTGCCGGAGGAGAAAGTGGACGTTATTCATTTGGCGGCGGACGAGGGTCTGTCGCCATTAACGGATGCCGAGAAGAGTCGCTTGAAGCTGAAATTTGAAGGGCAGGTTGGGACGTCATTAGAGAGATTCGTGATGGCTGTTTCGGCATCGTGTCCACGCAAGAATATTGAGAGGACTATCAGGGCGTTCAAGAGCATCAAGACAAGATTGCCCGACGGGACGAAGCTTGTTGTGGCCGGGGTACCATCGAGGGACTTCGATGAAAGGGAGCAAGGGCATTCGGATGACGACATTATCCGGACCGGTCCGGTTGACGATTTGAAAGAGTTGCTGGGTTGTGCCGATGCTTTTATTTACGCCAGCTTATACGAGGGTTTCGGGATACCTATTCTGGAGGCGTTTGCGTGCGGTGTGCCCGTTATCACGTCTAACTTGTCTTCGATGCCTGAGGTTGCAGGTGACGCGGCCATTCTTGTCAACCCTTATGACGAGAACGCGATAGCAAAGGCGATTGAACACCTGTGCAATGATGAGCGGGAGCGTGAGCGGCTGATAGAGGCAGGATTGAAACGCGTAAATGAATTTGCCTGGTCGAAGACAGCAGCCGAGACACTGGGAGTTTATGAGAAACTGCTGGGTGCCGGGGCTTAGCCGAGGTAACCAAGCTCAGCGAGCCGTTTTGCGACTATTTGTTCCTCGTCTGCGGTGAGTTGTCCGCGCGGCGGGGCGATGTGGAACGAATCATCATCGGTATCAAGGTATTCAATTCGAGGTTGCTGATTAAAGGCCTTTGTTAGTACTCGGCCATCCATATATTTGGGCAGTTTTGCGCCGAGTGAAGCGTAAACAGTTGGAGCGATATCGATTATGTTTGCCTCGGCGCGGGCCGGCTTTATGTTGGGGCCGGAGAGTATGAATATGCCCTCCGGGCGGTGACAGCCCTGCGATGAATCTTCGGGCAATGGTTCTGCGCCGGGTATTTTGGCGGAGAGTTTCGTTTTTATGAAGCAGCCGGGGCCTGGCACAAGGACGAGGTCGCCGAAGCGTTCGTTGTCCACACAGTCTCTGCTGTAAAGTTCGGAGGGGCGGACAACCTTTTCAAACAAAGGCAGACCCGTCAATGGAGAGCGCAGTTGCGAGAAGCGTTTCTGCAGGTCGTCGAGCGTATTTTCATACTGGACGCCCGGCTCGATGGTTCCTTTCGGCTGGCGGCCCCTGACATTCAGGAAAAGATGCCCGTTGATATCGGCGAGCATAAGGACGGCCTTTGAGCGGGCCCAGTCGATTGGGAATTTCATTTCCACCGACATTCGAGGTTTGTTCCGGCCGAATAGTGACCATAGGTTACGACGGGTGCGGCGGATGAAGCGTCGCAGTGGGTTTTGAAACTTCAGATAGCCCCATTGGTAGAGCAGCAGGTTAGGATAGACGTTCACGAGCTTTGGTCCCATACCGTGATCGCTGACGACTGCAACGAGCGAGCTATCATTGCCGAGCTTGAGCAGTCCGGCAATGACCGAATCAAGATGGGAGAACATTTTGAACATTCTGTCTCGATGCCCAGGCCAGCGGTTGCGTTTATCCGAGTCGAGGTATTGCCACATATAGTGACCGAGCTTGTCAAGGTCCTGAAAAACAAGCATCATAACATCGCAGCTTGTTCGTTTGCTGATGAGTGTGGCGGCCTGGAGTCGCTGGATAAAGCTTCTTTCGACGAGAGAAATCCTCGTATCCAATTCGGCAAGTGAATAACTTTCCGAGGTTTCCCATTTTGCGAGGATGTCATAGTCGGAAATTTCAGCCAGTAACTCTTTCCTGAATTGTTCCGGGTATGTGAATATGCCGGGCGAGCCGTAACCGGCGACCATTATGCCGTTGATATTGGTGCAGGGATACGTCCAGGGGACATTGATTGCCGCGACGGAGAAATCCTGGTCGCCGAGCTTCTGGAACATATTGGGGACGAGACAATCCGAGGCGCTGCCGATTCCGAGTGTATCGTTTTTAAAGCGGTAGTTTCGAAAACCGGCGACGCCGTGTATTGGTGGTGAGCAGCCGGTGATGCAACTGGTCCAGGCAGCCGGCGTTAAGGCGGGTTCGGTTGATTTGAGAACGCCCCAGTAGCCATTGTCTCTGAGTTTTTTCAGCGTGGGCATAGCGTGGTCGAGGACGACATCGTCGATGACGTTCCAGGTGGCCCCGTCCAGTCCGATGATGGTAACTTTTGCTGCTGAACCGGTTTGGTTCATATTATTCGGTCCACGGCGCGTCATAGGCGCCTTTTTCTACAAGGTCGAGAATATACTCGGCGATTTTCACGCTATTAAACTGCTCGTGTGTCCATTTCATACCGGCGTCGGCAATTTTTTTTCTTTCGGCCTCGTGTTCGAGATAATATTTTGCCAGCTCAAAGAATTCGTCGGCTGAGTCGAAATATCGCAGGTGCTGTCCATCCTTAAAGAGCAGGTCGGAATCCGGGACTTTTTTTGCCAGGACAAAAGTGCCGCAGGACAGGTAATGCGTCAGCCGTTCGGAATGATAAAGCCGAACGTCGTTGTCGCCATTTATGCTCAGTCCGATTTTTGCACCACTGATAGCATATAGATAATCCAAACCGCCTACTTTGGGTCTTCCGCAGCAGGAGTAGACGGAGCAGTTGGGCATTTGTGCCAGCCGGCTGACTATCTCGTATCGCAATATACTGCCCGGGTATCGTTTTGGGTTGTGTATGATTAGCCCCGTCCAGAGGATGTCTGTTTTCCACTTGTCTTCAACCTCGTATCTGTGGTCGATATCCGGGTCACAACTATTGGGCATAAAGAAGCAATTTGAGACTCCTGCGTCGCGGTAGTCCTGCATAAACCGGCCGTCGTTTGTCGCCAAAAAGATGTCAAGTTTTTTGGCGGTTTCAATTCTACCGGGCTGAAGCGCAGGCCAGGGGTCAACATCAAATCCGATAAACACGGCGTTCGGTGCAGCCCGCCGCATTCGCTCAATGGTAACGGCATCGAGAACTCGAACAAAAACTATAAAGACTATATCGGGCTTGTAGTTTTCAATTGCATCTGCGAGTTGTTCGTCAACCCTGGTTTTGTAGAACAGTCGAGCAATCGTTCTGCTTTTGATTGGGCTCAAGCCCAGGAGCTTTTCGAAGTAGGTGGAATTTCGGACGTCGTGGCCAAGACGGATGAATCCCTTGGCCAGTTTAATGGGATTGTTCCTAAACATGTGAACGGGGTCAAACCGCCGTTCAGAGACCATAAATATTCTTTTTGTATTCTGCATTAACCTGTCCCTTTACCCTCAGGGCAAACTCCATAAAAGCTCACCGAAAAACTGTGAGAATTAATAATGCTAAGGTGAAATCCAATGATAATCAAGCGTAAAGATTGAATCGGGAGGGAGCTTATGCTAATATCCGGCTTTTGGTTCGTATATGCTTAGCCATAATATTGCCGGGCAGAACGGATTTTCGCGGCAATTGGTTTTATTGTAGTTATAAACAAATGTGTTGAGCGAAACAACAGATGAAAGCTGTAATTCTGGCCGCTGGAATTGGAAAGAGGCTCGGCGGTTCGATTCCCAAGCCGCTGACGAGCCTTGTGGATGGAAAAAGCATAATGGGTTTTCAGGTTGAATGCCTGTCAGAGCTGGTCGGCATACAAAACATAACCGCTGTTGTCGGTTACAAAAAAGAAATGATAATGGAGAAATTTCCCCTGCTGTCATTCGTTTACAACGAGGCCTTTGCACAAACCAACACAAGCAAAAGTCTGTTGCTGGCGTTAAGAGAGATTGATGACGACGTGCTCTGGCTCAACGGCGATGTCTATTTCGATGCAGAGGTTCCCAAACTGCTGCTCGATACCGGTTTTTCCGGCTGTCTTGTGGACAGGAAAAGATGCGGCCCTGAAGAGGTGAAATATAATCTCAATGAACACGGGTTCATACACAATATCTCCAAGGATGTGCCTGAGCCGCAGGGCGAATGCCTGGGCGTTAGTATTATATTGAAGAAAGACCTCGGTATTTTCCGCAACGAGCTGGAAAGGGTGGATAATCAGGATTACTTCGAGAAAGCGCTGGAAAACCTTACCGTTTCCAGAAAATTACGTTTAAGGCCGGTAGAGGCGGGGGAGTTCTACTGTAACGAGATTGATTTTGAGGAAGACCTCAAGACGGTAAGAGAATATCTGCATACAAGGACGGAGTAGTCAAGCCGTGATGAAAAAAATCAGTAGTGCTTTAAGAACTCTCAGGATATTGATATTCGGATGGGGTATTGTTGTGCCCCTGACCTATCTTTTCCCGTTGAAAAAGAACATGGTCTTGTTCATAGGTAAAAACGATGGTCTGTTTTACGACAATATTAAATATCTTTATTTATACCTGCACCGGCTGAAACGCAGCGATATCAGATACTACTTTCTTACGAAGAAGAAATCGGTTTATACCGTCTTGAAAGAGCATAACCTGCCGGTCCTGTTTTACCCGTCTCTGCGTTCGACGTATGCTCTTATATGCTCAAAAGTCATAGTTATGTGTTGCACCTGGAATAAGAGGATTTCGTTCAGGGCGAAAAAAATTCAGTTGTGGCACGGTGTGCCGCTCAAAAGGATAGGTCTGCTGGCGCCTGCCGTGGCGAAAGTACATAATTCACGGCTTGGAAGATTCAATAACGCGATACGGGGCAGAAATTATGTTTACGATTTGTTTGTTTCCACCTCTGACTATTTTACCGAGCATATTTTCTCAAAGGCAATGAGGGCGAGGAACTATATAGAATCAGGTTATCCGAGAAACGACATCTTTTTTAAGGAGCAACTTGACGATCTGGATTTACTTGAGGCCGATGTGGAGTCGCTTGGAAAGATAGACGAGTTCAGGAACGATGGTTTCAAGAGCGTCCTTTACGCCCCGACATGGAACGACCCGATGGGAAACGCTGTTGAAAGCGGATTTTTAGACCTGGAAAAACTCTCATCGTTTGCAAAAAACAACAAGCTTCTTTTTGTTTTTAAGTTTCATCCATCGGAACATCGCATTAAAAAGTATGGCCAGTATGACAAGATTATTTACTACGATGGCTACAAAGATATTCAGCCCCTCTTAAAGGTAACCGACATCCTCATAACCGATTATTCATCTGTTTATATGGATTATTTGTTGTTAGACAGGCCAATAATTTTCTTTCCTTATAATTACGAAAGGTATATTGAATCGAGGAAAGGTTTTTTGTTCGATTATAAAACAATGACTCCCGGCCCGATTTGTTATTCGCAGGACCAGCTTCAGCAGGCGATAGAAAGTTGCGCCGCCGGCGATGCGGGCAGTTTTGCCGATAAGAGAGCCGAGATAAAGAAGCTCGCCTTCAAATATGAAGACGGCAGGGCCTCCGAGAGAGTATGGGATTTCATTGTTAAGAGGTACATAGAAACTTAGCAGGAAGGGGTTGCCTGTTCGAGTCCGAAGTGACGTGCGGCAGGTGCACCAAGGTGAGGTCTTGAATAATACGTCTGAGCCAGAAGACTTTCAACGCATTCTTTAACGAGTTTACTACGGTTATACGAACGATTGTGCTCACAATCGCCGTTGTCGTTTTGCCTTCAACCGCTACAGGTGCCGCGTTTTGCTTGATTGTATTTCTTTGGCTGAGGCCGATGAGGAGGGAATAGGTGAAGTTGATTTTATCGGCAGGGGCGGATGCAGTTGCGTTTTACTCAACAGGTCCTCAAAGTATTCTATTGTCTTTTTCAGGCCATCGCGGAGAGCAACCTTTGGCTGCCAATCGAGTTTTTCCTTAGCCAGTGTGATATCGGGGCATCGTTGTCGCGGGTCATCGCTGGGCAGTGGTTTACGCACCAGTTCGGAGCGTGAGCCAACGAGGTCGATAACGGTCTCGGCGAGTTCGAGGATGGTGATTTCGGAGGGGTTACCGAGATTGACCGGGCCGGTGAAATCGTCGGGTGAATTCATAAGGCGAATGAAGGCCTCAATCTGGTCGTCAACATAGCAGAATGAACGTGTTTGTTTGCCGTCGCCATAAATGGTTATCGGCTCGTTTTTAAGGGTCTGGATTATGAAATTCGAGACAACCCGGCCATCGTTGGGGTGCATTCGCGGGCCGTAAGTATTGAAGATGCGGGCGACTTTTATCCGCAGTTTGTGCTGCCTGTAGTAATCGAAGAATAGCGTCTCAGCGCAGCGTTTACCCTCATCATAGCAGGAGCGGACGCCGACGGAGTTTGCGTGGCCCCAGTAGGATTCTGTCTGCGGGTGGACGAGCGGGTCGCCGTAGACTTCGCTTGTAGAGGCCTGGAATATCTTTGCCTTAACACGTTTGGCAAGTCCGAGCATATTGATGGCGCCGTGGACGCTGGTCTTTGTCGTCTGGACAGGGTCGAACTGGTAGTGAATCGGTGAGGCAGGACAGGCAAGGTTGTAAATTTCATTGACCTCTACGTAAAGCGGAAACGTTACGTCGTGACGCATAGCTTCGAAGCGTGGGTTGTCCATAAGATTAGAGATGTTGTCCTTGGTTCCGGTGAAGTAATTGTCGACGCAGAGGACATCGTTTCCGTCATTGAAAAGACGCTCGCAGAGATGCGAGCCGAGGAATCCTGCTCCGCCTGTTACGAGAATTTTCTTCATCACTTTTCCCTCGATAATTTGTTTTATGGCTGCCAATCCAGGTTGAGCCATTGTATATACACTTGAATTTAAGCGGCATCTATTGTACAGGGCAAATCCGAAAATCCAACAAAGAATTGACGGTTTTGTTATGCCATTCTAAAATGGCTGGGCCTTATTTCTGGAATAAAAGGACTGTCGAATGGCTCAGGAAACGCGACCTATTGTGAGTATTTGTATCCCGCACTGGCAGGTGCAGGAGCTGGCTACGCTATGTCTTAGGGCGATTCGCAAATTCACCACCAAATTACCGATTGAGGTTATCGTGGTGGATAACGGCTCTGAAGACGAATCGCTGGATTATCTGCGTGGGCTTAAATGGATACGGCTGATAGAGCGGGGCAAACAAATACCTGAGTTCTGGGTTCACGCGTTTATCACTGCACTGGACGTGGGTTTCGAGAACAGTTGGGGCGAGTATTACGTGGTTATGCATACGGATACCATAGTGAAGCATCCGGGCTGGCTGGAGCGATTGATGCTGCCTTTTGGGGACGACCCAAACTGTGCCGCTTCCGGGGCGTGGAAGCTGGAGATGCGAAGCCCGCTTGATATGTTTATGAGGAAAATAACCGATACCAAGAAGGCGAAGCTGTGGTTTCGGAGGACTTTTCTTGGCGACGCCGAGGCGAAGCAACTGCCGAGGGAACTGTGTCCGCGGGATTACTGTGCGATGTATCGGGCCGAGCCAATCAGGCGATTGGGGCTGCATTTTGACAGCGGGGGCAAATACGACGGTTACACGGCTTCGGAACAGATGTATTACCAGCTTAAAGATAACGGGTATCGAGCCGAGGTAATTGATACGGCGGAAATGATGAAGTATATGGTGCACCTTGGGCATGCAACGGCGGGCCTGCGTCCCAAAGAACGGGGCTTGAGTCACCGGCGTGCACAGAAGAAATCGGAGATGAAGCTTCGCCGGCTTTTCAAATCGAACCTGGCCAAAGAGCTGCTGGAAGATGCGAGCTTAGACCAGTGATTCTTCGAGGGGGGGGTAAAGTCTTTCGTTTCTTAGCGCAAGTTATCTGTTTTTGTACATCGAATCGTAGTATTTTTGATAGTCGCCTGAGACGACATTATCGAGCCAGGCGCGGTTGTCGAGATACCAGTCGATTGTTTTGTTAAGGCCCTGCTCAAAAGAGACGGAGGGTTTCCAGCCGAGCTGATTGATTATCTTCGCTGCGTCGATGGCATATCGTCTGTCGTGGCCTGGGCGGTCGGTAACGTGCTTGATGAGGGACTTGGGTTTTTCGAGCCGAGCAAGAATCAGCTCAACTACGGAGAGGTTGGTTTTTTCATTACAGCCGCCGATATTATAAATCTCGCCGGGCGGTGCTTCGGCGAGGACTTTCCATACTGCGGTGCAGTGGTCATAGACGTAAAGCCAGTCACGGACCTGCAGGCCGTCGCCGTAAACCGGCAGCTCGCGGTCGCCGAGGGCGTTATTAATCATCAGGGGGATGAGCTTTTCGGGGAATTGATACGGGCCGTAATTATTCGAGCATCTTGTTATGTTATATTTAACGCCCCAGGTGTGGCCGAATGCCCTGACGAGGTGGTCTGCTGCGGCCTTGCTGGCTGAATACGGAGAGTTGGGAGAAAGGGGCGTCTGCTCGGTGAATTTACCATCGGGACCGAGTGCGCCATAGACCTCATCGGTTGAAATCTGGACGAACCGCTGGAGGTTTTTATCCCTTGCGGCTTCGAGCAGAGTCAGCGTTCCTGTGACGTTGGTCTCAATGAAGACCTTCGGCTCGGTGATGGAACGGTCGACGTGTGTTTCGGCGGCGAAATTTATGATGGAGTCGATTTTGAACTCGTCGATGATTCGCTCTATGGAATCGCCGTCGCAGATGTCGCCTTTTATGAATTTGTGGCTGTGGTGCTTTTCGTAGCCAGAGAGGTTTTCGAGGTTGCCGGCGTACGTGAGCTTGTCAAGATTGACGACGAGGCAGTCCGGATGCTCTTTGAGGACCATTCTGACGAAGTTGCTGCCGATGAAGCCGACACCGCCTGTGACGAGTAATCTTCTCATAGTTCCCGGCTCCGCGGCGGTGAAATTTTTTTCAGAAATTCTTCCAGCGGTTCCTGCCAGGGCCTGACCGGCCCGGTAAGAAATCGCCTGATTTTATTGCAGTCAAATCTGCTGTTAAGGGGCCTGACGGCGGCGGAAGGATAGTCACCTGTTTTGCAGGCCTCAAGCTCGACATCAAGGCCGAGTGTCTCAACAATGAAGCGTGCGATGCCTAATCGATTAGTGTAGCCCTGGTTTGCGAAATGGAATATGCCTTTCGGTTTCTTTTGCATAAGGTCGCAGATGGCTTTTGCAGCCTCGGTTGTAGCGGTCGGTGAGCCGAACTGGTCATCAACGATTTTAAGCTGTTTTTGAGTTCGGGTTTTTTCGAGCAATTTCTTCACGAAGTTATTTCCGTGCAGCCCGTATGTCCACTCGACCCGGATTATACAGTGGTCGCATCTGTTTTCAATGAGGAGCCGTTCTCCCGCCAGCTTGGTTCTGCCGTAGGCGTTGATTGGGTGGGGGATGTCCTTTTCCATATAGGGTTTGCTGCTGGTGCCATCGAAGACGAAGTCGGTGCTGATGTGGAGGACCCAGGCGCCTGATTTCCTTGCGAAGGTGCTTAGATTGCCGACTGCTTCGGCGTTGACGCGAGAGGCCAGCCCGGTTTCGGTTTCGGATTTTTCGACGTCGGTGTAGGCGGCACAGTTGATTATGGTTTTTGCCTGCCTGGCGACGCTGAATAACCGGTGTTCGTCGGTTATGTCAAATTCCGGCAGGTCGAAAACTTCAAAATCAATGCCTCGGTTTTTACATTCTTCGGCGACGTCTGTGCCGAGCATACCTTTGCCACCGAGTATTGCTACCTTGTCTGTGGGGCTGGTCATTGTTCTTCCTTAAACTGCGGCAGTTTTTCAGGGGATATGTCTTTTAGCCGGGGATAGGCGGAATCTTTTGGAGATATTAGAGGCTCGGCTTCAATCGGCCAGGGGATATTGATATCCGGGTCGTTGAAGATAATGCCGGCTTCGGAAGTAGAGCTATAGTAGTCGGTGCATTTATAAGAGAATACAGCAGTGTCGCTGATTACATAAAAGCCGTGTGCGAAGCCGGGTGGTATATAGAGTTGCTTATGATTTGAGGCGGACAGGGTTTCGCCGCTCCACTTTGCGAACGTGGGCGAGCCGAGGCGGATATCGACGGCTACATCGAAGACCTCACCAAAGAGGACCTGGACGAGCTTGCCCTGGGGATGCGGATACTGAAAATGCAGGCCTCTCAAGATGTTCTTTTTAGAGAAGGAGACGTTATCCTGAACGAATTGCGGCTTTATGCCCTGCTGCTCGTAAAGATTTCTGCGCCAAGTCTCCAAAAACCAGCCACGGTCATCACCAAATGCATCAGGTTGAATTAGTAGCACTTCCGGCAGTTGTGTCTGAGTGATTTTCATTTAGCGTTGCTCATTTACAAGCTCAAGCAAATACTGCCCGTACCAGTTTTTGGCCAGCGGCTCGGCGAGGGCGATGAGCTGTTTTTCATCGATAAGGCCGAGACGAAAGGCGATTTCTTCGGGGCAGGCAATCATCAGCCCCTGTCTTTGCTGAACGGTTTCGACGAAATTTGCCGCGTGGAGCATCGAGTCTGGTGTTCCAGTATCGAGCCAGGCAATACCGCGTCCGAGCGGCTCGACGGCGAGCTTGCCGGTTTTCAGGTATTCATTGTTCAGGTCGGTGATTTCAAGCTCTCCCCTTGCCGAGGGCTTCAGACGAGCCGCGATTTCAGTGACCTTTGAATCGTAGAAGTACAGGCCGACGGCGGCATAATTAGATTTTGGCTTTTGGGGTTTTTCCTCGATTGAAAGAACTTTGCCTGATTTGTCGAACTCGATTACGCCATAGCGTTTGGGATCTTTTACCCAGTAGCCGAAAATGGTAGCGCCGGTTTCGTTATTTACGGCTTTCTTGAGTGAGTTGATGAGGCCATGACCATAGAAGATGTTGTCGCCGAGAATCAGGCAGGCGGGGCCTCCGGCGAGAAAGTCGGCACCAATAACGAAGGCCTGGGCGAGCCCTTCGGGTCTGGGCTGTTCGGCGTATTGGATTTTGATACCCCACTGGCTGCCGTCGCCGAGGAGGTTTTTGTATAGCGGAAGGTCCTCGGGCGTGCTAATTACGAGAACGTCCTTTATGCCCGCCAGCATCAGTGTTGTCAGCGGATAGTAAACCATTGGTTTATCGTATATGGGGATAAGCTGTTTGCTTACGGCTTTGGTGACGGGATAGAGGCGTGTGCCGCTTCCGCCCGCAAGGATAATGCCTTTGTAGCTCATTCGCCGGTCTCCGTATTTTATACAATACGACCACCCGATGCGTAGTTTTATGCGCCGGACTGCGGTTACAATAGCCGCAGCAGGGAAAAAAGCAAGTATAAAAGTATAGTAAAGGCCGGTGGAAGGGGGCCGGCCCCCCAAAAGGGCGGGCGGAAAATATTTTTAAAAAACTTTATTTTTTTCGCTTGCAATCTCTACGGTTGTAGAGTAGTCTCGTAATCGTTAGAGAAAACTAAGGAGGTTATTATGGCAAGGAAAAAATCACAGCTTACCACAGGTGAATGGGCGATAATGCAGGCGGTGTGGGATAACGAGCCGTGTGCTGCGCCGACAATTCAGGAGGCACTACAAAAAGACATCGGCTGGAGTTACAGCACGGTCAAGACAATGATGGACCGGATGGTCGGTAAGGGACTGCTGCGGACGCAAAGGATACGCAATCTTATTCTTTACAGCTCGAGCATCACGAAAAAAGATGCGCAAAGCGGAGAGATAATGCGTGCTATGAAACGAGCGTTCGACGGGGCGCTGACACCGATGATGCAGTTTATGCTGGATAGCAAGAGCTTGTCCGTAAATGAGCTGGATAAGTTAGAAGCGATGATAAAGAGTAAAAAAGAAAAAGTTAGAAGGAAAAATTAAAGGGGAATATGGAGTATCCCAGATGGGAGGTTTATGATGCACGCCTTAATAGAACAGGTTAATTCGATGGGCAGGGGATTCGTTGAGTTTGCGTGGCCGATGCTGATGCAGTCCAGCGTGCTGATTTTGGTTCTGCTGTTGGCGGATATTCTGCTTCGCAGAAAGGTGCGGGCGGTGTTTCGCTACTGGCTGTGGATGCTGATATTTGTCAAGCTGGTATTGCCGACGTCACTGTCCTCGCCTGTGAGTATCGGCCAGGTAATCGGTGAGCCGGTTGCAGCAATTAAGATAACTGTGGCTGCGCAAGCGCCGGCCGATGAGATTCGAGACGGCCAGTACTATTCGCCGCTTGCCGATATTGTTATCGCACCGCAGGAATTGCCTTTTGCATTGCCTGTCCACAGCGGGCAGGTTGCTCCCGCTGTCGATTCAACCGGACCGACGGTGTCACTGACGTGGCAGGGCGGGGTGTTTTTGCTGTGGCTGGTAGTTGTGCTTGCGATGTTTTTATTGCTTTTGCAGCGGGCGTTTTTTGTGTTTGGGCTGGTTCGGCAGGCGAAAGAAGCGAACGGCCTGATGAAGGATATGCTTCGCTTTTGCGGCAGGGAAATAGGCGTCAAAGGCGAAGTGGGCTTGAAGGTTTCACCGAATGCGACAAGCCCGGCAGTCTGCGGGCTGTTCAGGCCTGTTATACTACTGCCTCACGGGATTGGCTCAAATCTGGGTTCGAGTCAGTTCAGGACCGTATTAATGCACGAGCTGGCTCATATAAGGCGTGGGGATTTGTGGGTTAATCTGTTACAGACGCTTTTACAGATTGCGTACTTCTACAACCCGCTATTGTGGGTGGCGAACTGGGTGATAAGGCGGGTGCGTGAGCAGGCGGTTGACGAGGCGGTGCAGGTTGCGATGGGTGAAAAGGCGGGGCTGTATCCGGAGACGCTATTGAATGTCGCCCGGCTGGCTTTTGAGAGGCCGGCATTGAGCTTGCGGCTGATAGGCGTTGTAGAATCGAAAAGTGCGCTTACCGGCAGGATTAATCGTATGTTGAATCGGCCTGTGCCGAGAAGCGCGAAACTCGGGATTATCGGATTGGCTGTGGTTTGTCTTATAGGAGCAATCCTTGTCCCGATGGCGAAGGCCTCATCGCGCCGTCCGGAATTCGTAATCAGAGGGACTGTTATTGACTCCCAGACAGGCAAACCCATAGCCGGGGCAAAAGTCGGGGACGTTGAACAGTATGCCGACGGGGAGCAGATGACTTTTACTGACGCGAATGGCAATTACAGTTATAAAACCTGGTATGAAGAACACGACGTAAAAGCTGAGGCCGACGGTTATAAGAGGCAGGAAAAGGTACTTGTCACCAAGTTGTTCGGGAGCGAGAAGGACAAGAAGATAGACTTCTCGCTTGAGTCGAAGCTTTGGTATATGATTGATTTTGAAGTGGTGGAGCCGCAGTTTCCAGAGGGAGACTCGATAGAGATTACGGAGATAGTCGGGACGGCCAAGAAGCTTCGGCCCGGCGAGAGGTATACGGTTCGCGGTAATTACAAGCTCTCGTCCTGCGATGAGGCGATGCTTCATCTTTATGCGACGAACGGCGAGACAAGATGTGAGCAGAATAGTAATGTTACGCGAGGTCAGGGTCAGTTTGAACGGACGGTTGATTATCTGAAGGAGGGCGGGCTGCATCTTAGCTTTTATCCTGCAGAAGGAGGTAGCAGCTTCGGCGGGGTGTACTTCACGAATAAAGGGATTGAGATTTATGAGGTTAATCGGAGCGTGAGTGAGTTTGAGCAGGAGGATTTTTCGACTCCGGAGGCGGCTTATGCGAGTATCAATCGGGTTTCGGCAAGCGGTGGCCCTGAGGAATGGCAGCGGGTTAGTATAAAGAAACTTGCCGAGAGATTAGCCGGAGAAAGCAAGAAAGGCAAAACCGATGTTGACCCGGAATGGGCCAGTGTATTACTTAACGCGAGAATTCTTGAAGTGCGGATATGGAATGGGACGGATGCCGTTGTATTTGCAGAACTGCCGCAGGCATTTTCGTCGAAGCCGGTCCGGAGCCAAATCGATATTCGGCATTTGAAGCTGGAGGACGGCCGATGGCTCAATGCTGGCAACGACCGTGTGTGGACTATCGAAGAGGCCAGAGCGATTGGCGACGGGAAGATGTCGCTTGAATCGAGAGTGGAGGTTATTGAGGAGCAGCCAATTATCAGTGCGGCAGAGTTCGGGGACAAAGACGATGAGATTGCACAGCGAAGGGCTCGTCTTCAGAACAACGTTGACCGGCGAATGAGTCAGGACCGTGCAGTTTACACACAGCAGGAATTAACGGAAATTGAGTCTCTTTATCAGGTGGCAAATAAGGGCTTCAATAAGGAGGCGCAGGAGAGTCTTGAGAAGCTTGTGGCCAGATATGAGAAGGCCAATCGCACCGGTTGTGCGGTGTTGTATCTTGGGCAGATGGCAGCAGGTGCGCAAAAGGAGCGATACCTGAAACGTGCGATTGAAAAGCATAACGACTGCTGGTACGGCGATGGTGTTCAGGTCGGGGCTTATGCGCGATATCATCTCGCGATGTACTACCACGCCGTCGGCAGGCAGGAAGAGGCAGCGGAGCTTTTTGCTGAGCTTCGGCGGGATTTTCCAAATGCTATTGACCACAAGGGAGAGTTTTTGTTTAAGCTGATACCTGCTGATATGAATAAAGCCGGCATCGGGCCGCCGCGAAATGCGACCGTTGAATTGAAGTATGATGACGGTAAGCAGGCAGGCAAGCAAAGTATCGCTGGCAGCGGACATTGTGTGAAGTTCGAGACTCCGAAAGAGGGCGGCATACTGAAGGCGGTGAAGATTTACGGGTCGCGGTATGGGGAATATGAGCCGCCTGAGGAGGACTTTTACGTTTGGCTGTGCGGGACGGATTTCGAGGTGATAAGGGAGTTCGCATTTCCGTATGCGCATTTCCAAATTCGAGGACTGGCGAAGTGGGTAACGCTCGCCGTCGAGCCGACTAAATTGCCGCAGGATTTCATCGTTTGTGTTGGGTTTAATCCGCATCAAAGCAAGGGTATTTATATGTATTACGATGCCCAGGCGAGCGGCAACTCGTTTACGGGACTGCCTGGCGGGGAGCTTGGGCCGTTCGAGAAAGGCGACTGGATGATTCGCGCGGTGGTGGCTGAGGACTCCGAGCGTTCAGAGGCAGCGCCGGCTCCGGTGAAAAGCGGGCTTCCTGTAGTGGTTAAGACAACGCCGGAAGTGTACGCCAATGATGTGTCTCCGGATTTGAGAGAGATTACGGTTACGTTTAATCAGCAGATGACAGATAAATCGTGGTCGTGGGTTCAATGGGGCGCTCCCTATCCTGAAACAACGGATAAACCTTACTATGATGATGAAAAGAAGACCTGCACGCTGCCTGTGAAATTGCAGCAGGGTCAGGCATATCTTGTGGCGTTTAATATTGAATCCTTTGTTAACTTTATTAATGTCGCAGGTGAACCTGCTAAACCATACGTTCTTGTGTTCGCCACGAAAGGTAAAGACGGCAAGCCAACACCGATTCCTGAAGAGTTAATCGCGAAAGCAAAGAGCGTGAATGAACGATCGGAGCAAATATCCTCGAATCCGGAGGCAGAGACGAGCGGAGCTGAGTCGGTACCTTATACACAGATAATGTACGATGACATTCAGCCGGATGGGACGATTTTGTTCAGGACCACCGTTAAACAGGTTAATCGCACGGGGCGAGAACTTTCAAAGACGGGCTTCATAAATTCTAAGTTTGTCGAAGTGACGGGGATGAGCGACGGCGCCGGCAGGAAATTGAAGTTTACAACGAAAGATGGAGGCGAGCATTGGCAATATGAAGTATTGTTTAATGAGCCAATTGGGCCGGGAGAGGTAATGGAGTACAGCCACGAAGGGCGGCTTACAGGGCTGATTAGCAAGGCACCCGATGCGGAAAAGGAGTATATATATCATTTTCGGCACTGGCCGAGCGCGGGCGAGATAACTCGCAGGGTTGAAACGTATCTGCTGCCGGCAGAGGCGAAGTTGATTAGCACGACGCCGGAGGATATGGACCGGCGGGAAAAGGAAGGGCGGATTGAGCTTCACATTGAGGAAATGGTACCGGCCGGTGGCAGTATCATGACGTCTTTTCGGTATCTTATGCCCTGAAAACGGTGCTGGTTTGCGGGTTTGGCTGCTATTTCGTTGGCGGGGGTGGTTTTTTGGAGTCTTGTGGTTATAATGGCGTCTTTTGAGACGCCGTTTTTATGCGCAAACGAATAGCGATATTGGGTTCGACCGGTTCGATTGGAACGACTGCACTGCGGGTGATAGACGGACTTAATTCGTCGCTCGGCACTAGGCCCCCGGCCCTCGGTGAGGAAGAGAAATTTAAGGTTGTGGCGCTTAGCGGGCACAGTAACGTGGAGCTATTGGCAGAGCAGGTTCGTAAATACCGGCCGAAATACGTGGCGGTTACCGATACCGATTACCTGGGACAGTTTCAGCCGTTTGTTGAAGGATTGGATGTGGAAGTTTTGCCTGGGCCGGAGGGGCTAACGCAGATTGCTGAGCTTGAGGGGGTTGATACCGTTGTTGCGGCGGTTGTTGGCGTTGCGGGACTGCCGGCGGTGTTGGCGGCGGTTCGCAAAGGCAAAAGGGTTGCAATAGCGAATAAAGAGCCGCTTGTCATAGCAGGTCGTTTGATTACGGCGGACGCGAAAAAATATGGAGCGGAGATACTACCCATCGACAGCGAGCACTCGGCAATCTTTCAGGCGCTTCAAGCGGGAAGGCGGGAGGAAGTGGCCAGGATAGTGCTGACGACCTCCGGCGGGCCTTTCAGGCGGGCAAGCGCAGAAGAGATACAGAATGCGACGATTGAGCAGGCACTGGCGCATCCGGTGTGGGCGATGGGGCCGAAGATTACGGTTGATTCGGCGACGATGATGAACAAGGCGCTGGAGATTATCGAGGCGAGATGGCTTTTTGACATCCCGGCGGAGAAAATTGAAGTGCTCGTGCATCCCGAGTCGATAGTTCATTCGTTGGTTGAGTTTGTGGATGGTTCGATGATGGCGCAGCTGGGCTGCCCTGATATGGCCCTTCCCATCCAGTATGCGCTGACCTATCCCGTGCGGGTTCCCGGTCCAGCGAAGAAGCTTCGGCTTGACGAGCTAAGGAGATTGACCTTCGAGAAGCCGAGTCCGGAAGTTTTACCGGCGATAGGGCTGGGTTTTGAGGTTGCTCAGACGGGGGGCACGGCCGCAGCCGTTTTTAACGCTGCAAATGAAGCGGCGGTGGAGCAGTTTCTCGCGGGCAACATTAAATTGGGAAATATCGTGGATATAGTCCGGCACTGCCTTGACAACTGCGACGTCAGAACAGACGTTTCGCTTGAAGAGTTGCTGGAGGCGGATGCCTGGGCCAAGAGAGAGGTATTGGAATGTCTGACAAACCATCGGCTTCGGTGAGAAGTTACGCGCGAGTAGTTCTGCTGGTTTTGGTTGCGGTTATGACCGCGGTTCTGATTGTCCGCAATTTCGACGTATCTAGGAATGTGCTGCTGGTGCTTTTAGGTTTCGGAGCGGTTGTGCTTGTTCACGAGTTCGGGCACTTCGTTGTTGCGAAGCTTTGCGGCATCAAGGTCGAGGCGTTTTCGATATTTATGCCGCCGATTCTTTTGGGGATAAAGAAGGCGGACCGCGGCTATCGGATACGTATTCTGCCTGAGCTTTTGCGCAAGGAAGGGAACCAGCGAGAAGAGGGGCTTTTGACTTTCCATGTTGGTAAAAAGATTCTGCCTGGCGAGACCGAATACCGGATAGGGCTAATTCCCTTCGGGGGATTTGTGAAGATGCTGGGTCAGGACGACGTTGGTGCTGATAAGCCGAGCGACGACCCGCGGTCGTTTGCCAACAAGCCGGCCTGGGTACGCGCGGCGGTTTTCGCTTCTGGGGTTACCTTCAATGTGATAAGCGCCGTTATCATTTTTATGATAGTTTTTATGGTGGGTATCAACCTGGTTGCGCCGGTTGTGGGTGGTGTGATGCCGGGTTCGCCGGCCGAGCGTGCAGGGATTGAGGCGGGGGACGAGGTGATTGAGGTCTCCGGCAAAGACGGCCGGCTGGATTTCAGCGATATAATGATGGCTGCGGTGTTGAGCGGCGAAGGCAAAGAAGTTCCGTTGAAGATTCGCCGAAGCGACGGCACAATAAAGGATGTAAAACTCGTCGCGGAGAAACTGCCGGGTGAGAAGTTTCGCGGATTCGGTATCGAAGGGCCGATGAGCTTGACGATTGAGCAGCTTGTGCCGGGAGACGCCAACCGGCTTTTTACAGAGACGGGGCTTTTGCCGGGCGACCGCATCAGAAGCGTTGGGGGGGTCGACGTCAACAGTTACTGGCAGATGCAGAAGGTCATCGAAGGGACTTTTGCAGCGGATGTTGCGGTGCTGGCGGAACGGCGTCAATCGTCGGGGAAATTGGAGCTAGTCGAGACGCGGCTTTCACTGCATCCTGTGGCTGCGACAGACCCAAATGTGCAAACGGAGGCAGACCTTGCGAATATCTGCACGATTGTGCCCCGGCTGCGCATAACGGGAGTGGTGGGCAAGCCGGTGTCTTTTAAGGAACGGCTGCTTGGATTGCTGTCGAGGGTCGGCTTAGGCGGGGCCAAAGTTGATGATACGCCGCGGCTCAAGGCCGGGGACATAATCGTCGCCGTGGCCGATGTCGAAAAACCGACGTATCTGGAGCTTAGGCAACTGACCAACGAATATGAAGACAAAGAGCTTCCCGTTACAGTCCTTCGCAGCGACTCCAACGGCGTTGGGCAGCGTGTAACAGTGCCGGTTGTTCCTGAAAAACTGCCGGATTCAGAACGGGTGGTTATAGGCATAGAAGTCGAGCTTGATGCCGAAGAGCCGATTGTCGCTAAGACGATAGCAACCAAACAGTATCCGAAGCCGCTGGATATTCCCTCCGGCGCTAGGATAACGGCCGTAGACGGCGTTGAAGTGTCAAGCTTTTATGATGTTGCGAGCCAATTGCAGGCCAACGCTGGCCAGCGTGTTACGATTGACTGGCGGCTGAATGAGCAGGTCGCAGGCAACGTGGCAGTCGACGTTGGTGAGGAAAAGGGTATAGTGAAAGTTCACAGTTTTTTAGAGCAGATTGTGCCGTTTGCCCGGCTTGAGCGGCTTTACAAGGGCAAGGGGCCTGTTGATGCAATAATGATGGGTTACAAGCGGACGAAGATATTTATCATTCAGACATACGTAACTTTGCAACGGTTGATAGGAGGAGTTGTCAGCCCGAAGCAATTGATGGGGCCTGTGGGGATTCTGACGGTGAGCTATCGTATAGTGGCCACCCAGCCGTTTGTCTATTATGTGTATTTCATCGGGCTGATAAGCGCCTGTATTGCGGTGTTCAATTTTCTGCCGCTGCCGCCTCTAGACGGGGGGCTTGTTCTGCTGTTGTTGGTGGAGAAAATCAAGGGCTCGGCACTGAGTATCCGGACGCAGGAGATTATCGCTTACACGGGCTGGGGATTGATAATCGCACTTTTCATTTATGTGACTTTTAACGACGTTGTTCGCAGTTTCTTTGGCTGACCGGCACTATGGATATGATAATCAGAAAGGATTCTGGGGATGGAAATCGTGCTTGAGAAGCTTTCATCAGATGCGTATCACGAAGGACTGCTGGCCGAGCTCGTGCAGAGTGACAGCGAGATTTATAAGCTGATAGCCGGCGAATATGAGCGGCTGCAAAATACGATACAGCTTCTGGCTGCTGAGAACCGGTGCACACGAGCTGTTCTGGCGGTGCTTGGCTCGATACTACAGAACAAGACGAGCGAGGGATTCCCCAAGGCCCGGCTGCACGGCGGCAGCGGAGTTATGGACGAGATTGAGCAGTTGGCTATAGTCCGCGCCAAAGAGGCGTTCGCCGCCCAGTACGCCAACGTGCAGCCGCACTCCGGCACAACCGCCAACCAGATTGCCATAACGGCGATGCTTGAGCCGGGCGACAAAATCCTGAGCATGGCGACGGAGCACGGCGGGCATTATTCACACGGGTCGATTGATTCGGTTACGGCCAAATTCTATGAAATCGAAAGTTACTGCGTCGAGCGGGACAGCTTCCTTTTAGACTATGAGCGGATACGCGAGCAGGCGCGACGATTCGGGCCGAAACTGATTATCTGCGGCGCGAGCGCATATCCGAGGGCAATCGATTTTGCCAGGTTCAGAAAAATTGCCGACGAGGTCGGTGCGATGTTGCTTGCGGATATATCGCACATTTCGGCACTGGTAATCGCTGGTGTTCACGCATCGCCGGTTGACTGTGCTCATATCACGACCAGCAGCACTTACAAGCCCGGCGGGCCGAGAGGCGGGCTTATCCTGATGGGCAAAGACTTTGAGCAGAAAGTCGGTGCAGGGGACAAACAAATGCCACTGTGGCGACGAATCGAAAAAGCGACCTTTCCGGGTGTGCAGGGAACACCATATTTTAACAATATCGCCGGCAAGGCGGTCTTTTTCAAAGAGACCCTATCAGAAGAATACAGGGCGAGACAGTTCAAGGTTGTGGAGAATGCGAAACGATTAGCGGAGAATCTGCTGACGAGGGGCTATGACGTTCTGACAGGGGGGACGGATAATCATCTGATGCTGATAAATGTCGCAAATTCAAGAGAAGGCCTGACGGGTGTCATTGTTCAGAAGGCCCTTGAGCAGTGCGGCATAGTGGTTGATAAATGTCCGCTGCCCTACGACGACAGGCCGGCGTCTATTGCCGGCGGCATTCGCCTTGGCACGCCGATAGTGACGAGAAACGGTATGGGAACATCCGAGATGGATTCCATAGCCGAGATGGTGGATACCGTGTTGAAAGAGCTTCGGCCGATGGACGACCACCAGTACAGTATCGACAAATCCGTCGCGGTGAAGACCAGCAATGAAGTGATGACTATATGCCGCAAGTTCCCGGTTCTATGAGCGTCAGAAGATTAAGTGGTCTTCATATAGGTCATAAAATCTATTTTATTGAAGTCACGGGCCACTTGCTCTCGAAGGTCCTGCAATGAAGGTGAGACGTGAAACAGCCCTGCATCATGGTCTGAGAAATTCCCGTATAGGATTCCTCCCGGCTCCATGGCGGTTCGTATGTTCTCATAAACGGTCAACGGCTGGAAGATATGCTCCATGACCTCGGTAGCTATGCAGATGTTGTGTTTTGGGAGATGAGGATACAGATTTTCTTTTGTTACTTTGATGACTTCGGTGTCGAAATTGTTTTTTTTGAATCTGAACTCTGTAAACTCCAGCCGCAGGGAATCTATGTCGAGCAGATAAGTCTTTGCAGCTGGCTGCTGCCGGGCAATTTCGAAGGATAAATATCCCATACCGCATCCATAGTCTACTACCACCGGCGGACGACCCAGTTTTTCAAGCAGGAAGTTCGCTATGCCTGCATGACTTGACCTGCCAGTTAGCTTTCTTTTGGCAAAGTGCCCTATCGACCAGAATTGTCCCTTTTTTAGAAGTCTAAGGGTTTCGTAAAAGTAGTCGCCGATTGTTTTGGGAAATCCAAATGAAATATGCCTGAGCATTTCCGGAAGTTCGTGAAGTCGGATGCTGTCAATTGTCTCACGTTCGTCTTTTGCGTCATGGCTGAGACTAAAAAGATGCCGAATGTCCGAAAGTAATTTCTGATACTTAAAGCTGTTAAACCTAAATCTCTGACGCAGACTGATGTACAGCTTTTCAATTTCTTCTTGTGGGCGAGATCTTTTAAGCGACATGAATTCTATATAGTCCTTCTCAACTTGATTTAAATGCGTGTACATTTGCTCAACCCTTCAATCAACAGACATGCTTTTGGACTTCCTGCTGCCTATAGCCCAGGTGATTTGGAAGGCGGCCCCGATAGTTGCCAGCAATAGCATTCGCGAGAATATAAGGAAAGACAACAAGAGAGCTGTAGGTGCTTCAACTCCGTATAAGGCCAGGGACTCGACAAGGGATATTTCTCGTACACCAAAGTTTGCGATTGAGATAGGAATGCGCCCCAGGATAAAAACGGCAGAAGATACCCAGACAAGAACAGTTACCGGGACATCGATACCAACGGCCTTGGCCCCATATACCCATGTAGCTATGCCAAGTATGGTTGCTATGGCTGTGAGCGCAATTATGGTTAGATAAAAATGTAATCCTGTTCCCTGAAAGGCCTTGAGTTGACCGAGGAATCTGTCGACAGCTTGGCGGACTTTTACCGGGAACGGTGATGCGACGAAGCGGGCGATTATACCTGCCTTGGCGCTTGTTCGCTTTCCAATCAGAATACCCCATGCCAGCGCAAGCAAAATAGCCAGAGCGGCAGCGACGGCTGGAATCGCTCGGTTCCGAAATGGATTGGCGACCAGCAGTGCGAACAGACCAATAAACACACGTATGGTTATGTCAGCGGCCTGATTATAGACCATGCTGCTTAAGACTTTGCTTCCTTTGCCGGTTTGTCGTTTTAGGATATACCATTTGACCCCGGTGCTGAGAAATCCCGGCATAATAAGACTATAGAGGTTAGTGATTGTACTGGCTCGGAACACATCAAACGTGGTAACATCACACTTTTGAATTGCCAAGATAAGACGCATTCTCAAGGCCATTACCCAGAAAACGATAACAGTTAACATCCAGAGAATAAAGACGTACTCCCATTTTATGGACTGCGCCGCATCCTGCAGGCTCTTGCGATCGATTCGGCTAAGCACGAGCCCTAACAGCAGGGCTGTGATAATGATTCTAATCAGGAACTTCACAATTCGTTTTCTAGTTTCAGTGGTCAAAGTTGTGTCCTCAGCTCCGGATAAACTGTAACAGTAGTTCAATGAGAGTGTTTGCTTTCTTGGAAATATCGTTTTTGTGGGGACAAGGGCCAGTGGAAATGGTTCTTTCAAGGATTTCCACGACTTTAGCCTTATCTGCCATCTCTGTTAGCCGTAAATAGTTTGTGTTCTCCGTCATTTTATTGAACTGGTCAACCTTTTCAGTATAAGGGATGCTGAGAAAAGGTACTCCAGCAATATATGCAAAAATACATAAATGCATTTGACTGGCAATGACAAGGTTGACGTTTGACAGCAGGGCGATGATTTCCTCCGGCAGCAAATGATTTTCTCCGGATAGAGCGGGCATGGCAGAGTTGTCGCACAGTTCGGCAATATATCGGGCGAACCGCTGATTAGTTGAATTGGTATAAGTCAGTAAGTTGTAATTTTTGTTTTCTGCGAAGCCCCGAACTTCTGACACGAACAGTTGTAGTAGATGTTCTCTGTTCCCTGCATTGTCGTTTATGAAAATCAATCGGTGCAGGCACAGGAGTATTCGTTTGCCCCTAGGCCAGGATTTGATTATTTGCTCGGTTCTTTTGGTCTGCTTTGGCGTCATAAGGAAGACAGGGTCGGCCCCAAGAACAATCTGTTTATTGGTGAGGTTGCCCAAAATGTCTGCGGTTAGTTGGTCTCTTACAGAGATAACGGAAGCACTTTTGAGAACGCTCCTGGTCATGAATCGAGACGCTTTTGAGCGGAGGTTGGAGGCACCTACTGCGAAGACCATGATTTTCCTGCCCAGCAATCTGAAAATGTAAGAAAGGATAAAGAGATTGAACAGGTGGCTGAACATTGGATTTAATAGTCCGAAGTCAAAGAACAATCCTCCCCCTCCGATGATAATCTTGTCACATCTCGTCAGGATAGTAAGAGTTTTAAGTCCAATGTAGCTAGTCAGGCTTTTCACTATATGTACTTGAGTTCCATGGCTATTCTCGGGGATATCCTCGAGATATTGACGGAGAAATTGGGGGTCCTTGGTAAATATATAGATTGCGAGCGGTTCATTTATACCTTTGAGTAAATTCAACAGCTGGGCGCGCAGGATTGCCAGATCTCCTTTGTTTCTTCCACTGAACGACCCTAAGATTGCGACTCGTTTCATGTCTGGTTTTGTATGATTATGCCAGGATTCAAAATTCGATTCAGCCGGTCGATACCCAGAAAGACCTGATTTTCCGGGGCATATGCAGTTGTCTTAAACCCGGAATCAACTACAAGATAACCTCGGTTTATGGTAAGCCGGGATTGGCAGTCAGGACCTTTTTCCTGCTGAGGGTTGCCCGAGCTCTTCATATACTTTCCTAATAGAGTCGATGTATTTTGTGACAGAATATTTTTTCACTGTCTGTTTGCCGGTTTCTACTATTGCTTCTCTCAAATCGCTATCTTCTTTAATCAACCGTATCTTGTGCACCAAGTCCTGCACGTTTTTAACTTCAAAGAGCAAGCCGTTTTCTCTGTCGGTTATTATTTCAGCCAGACCATCTATATTCGAGCCTATCACTGGTATGCCGGAGGCCTGTGCTTCGATTGCTACTATGCCGAGCGGTTCCCAACGTGAGGGAATGACGAGGCAATCCAACAGATTATAGAATTTGGGCATATCGGGCACAAGACCGAGGTATTCCACCCTGTTTTCCAGATTCAGTTGTTTCATAAGGTTTATCATTTTGTTTTTGTCCGGTCCATCTCCGGCAATCAGAAAACGGACTTCCGGGTCTTTGTCTTTCAATATTGAGGCAGCGTGCAGCAATTGTTCCCAGCCTTTCTGTTTTGCGAGCCGGCCCGCAAATCCTATGCAGAAATCTTGCCTTGCCGCTCGCTCTATTGGCTGTTTTTCTTTGTCATACTGGAATCTTGTGATATCGACGAAGTTATGCAAAACCTCAATTTTACAAGGATTGACCCCAGTGTTTTCAACCAGCTTCTGCTTAGTTGCATGTGAGACTGCGATGAACAGGTCAATGACATTTCGGAACAACCTTACCATGCGAGTGTATCTTGCGTACCTTTGGAAGATTTGTCCATGTTCATGGACGATGAGCTTTGTGTTTCGCAAAACAAACATTTTCAGGAGAATCCCCAAGGCGGTTGCCTTTTCAAGATGGCAGTGCAGAATTTTAGCCTTGGTGGTCTTGGCTAGTTTTGCTGCGTCAAGTGAAGATTTAATGTCGTACCTGTGAGTGGTATCGGCGATGTGAACGTTGTCATGGTCAATCATCATCTGATAGGGGCTTCGGCGCAAGGCATATAGGAACATAGCATCTTTCTGGAAAGCCTCGAAGATTCCCTTTGCAACGAGCTGTGCGCCGCCTAAACCTAAGTGGTCTATTATTTGTAGTACTCTTGTTTTCATGTCACCTTAAGGAAGCTCCTTCTGTTGTGTTCATTTGGGGTGTGATGTATTTGGGGCGGCTGGCCTTGCCGCGTTTGAATGGGAAATCGTCTGAAGCATACTGTAATGGCTGAATCATTGCCCGATTTCATTTGACCCTGCACAACGTGTAAACATATTTGCCGCTTGCGGTTCTGCTAATTTCGTCGACGAATTCTATATCGACCTGGCAGCTCTGGCCCATCAGCATCTTTGTCTTTGTGATGATGTCTTTCAAATCTGACTCAGGAGCTTGTTTGCCCGAGCGAAGCTCTACCCTGATGAGGATGTGGTCGTAACGGTCCTGCACGACTTGGAATCTCTTTATCCAATTTCTGAAAAAAAGCATCTGCACGATGAAATGGCTGTGCACGAGGGAGCCGTCGCGCTGCTTAAAGTACCCGAGTGTCCGGCCAATGATTTCTTTGAGTTTGAATGTGTTTCTCCCGCAGGGACAATCACAATCGCCGCTCACCGCCACGTCGCCAATATCGTATCTTATCAAGGGCATCGAGTAGTTCAGCAGTGTCGTGACAATCACCCGTCCCTGCTCGACGGGTTTACTATTTTCATCGAGAATCTCGATACGGTTCCACCATGGGAATGTATGCAGTCCGTTCTGCTCGGGACACTCGCATGCTATCGCTCCAACTTCTCTGGAGCCGTATTGGTTATAGACTTTGCACTTGAGTTCTGTTTGAATCTTTTCTCTGACTTCCGGTGTTAGTGGGCCGATAGTAGATATTACGAATTTTGGCGGATGGAATGACAGGTTGTGCTCGCCGAGGTAGTTGGCAAGCTCAAATGCGGATTCCATATAGCTCCAGTAGGCAACCGGTCTGAAGCGGTTATTAAGGTCAATCAACCGATTCATTTCCTCCACACCCATCCGATAGCAATTAAAGAATTGTCTGTTGTATAAAAAATTAATCATTCTGTCTTTTAGCGTGAGGTTTCCTTCGATGATGTCTCGGTCTGAGCCCCAGAACTTTATTTCGGGTTCTCCGGGCTGCTTGCCGAGGACGGTATTAAAATAGAGCTTGGTGGCGATATTGCCGTCGTTGTATTCAGCGTCCTGGATAAGCCGGACCGGCTCACCTGTACTGCCGCCCGATGTATTTTCGTATGATTTTCTTCCCTTGTGGTCGCCTGAATATAAATTGCCGCCTTCGCTTCGTATTATATCCTTGGTCAGAATGGGAATATCGGAGAATCTGTCAAGGCGGACCTTATCGTCATTAATAACGCCGCAATTTCTTAGGGTCTTGCGGTAGTAAGGAACATTGTGATAGGCGTGCAGCAGTAATTTTTCGAGATTGACTCGGCCGAGCTTCTCAAGCTCCTCCCGACTGGCATATTCATACTTCGCAATCTCTCGAAGGTTTTTCGGTATCCTGCTGCCACTTGCATGCAGCAGACTAAAAATAACAGGTTTTCTCCAGTTCATACCGCTACTCCGCGTACTTATATGTATGGGACTATTGTATATGCTGTGACTGTTTTTGGCTATGTTCTTTGCAAAAGTATGTGAGTTTCTATATTTCTAGACTCCCGTTGTTTTCTCTTTGCAGATGCGCCGGTAGAGCTGCTCATATTGTTCAGCAGCCTTGTTCCAACTGAATTCTTTTGCCTTCGCTCTTGCCGCTGCAGACATCGTTTTGTAGCTCTGCTGGTTTTCGGCCAATTTGCTTATTGCCTCGGCAAGCGCCGCGGCGTCCGGGTTTTCGAGGATAACGCCGTTGTCGGCAATTAACTCATCGACACCTTCGCATCGCGTCGTGATAATCGGCAGGCCCGAAGCCATTGCTTCGAGCATTGCGTTGCTCATTCCTTCGTGGGCGCTGCTCATAAGAAAGATATCGTTATTGCGATAAAGCTCTGGCATCTGCTGTTGGGGCACCCTGCCGAGGAAGTTCACGCACTTGCCGGCACCCAGTTTTTCCGAGAGTTCCTTCAAAGGATTCATGAGATTACCGTCACCGGCAATATCCAGGTTAACCTCAACACCGGAATTGTTGGCCTTTGCAGCGGCTTCAATGAGAAGGTTGATTCTTTTTCTGCTGATTAGACGGCAGACCGTGAGCGCACGAACAGGCGTACCGATTTTTTTATCTTCTACCGGCTTGAATCTTTCGCAATCTATACCGTTAGGTATCACACCAATCTCAAGACTCGGCATAAACTTCAGTGCAAGTTTTTGCAAGCCAACGCTGTTTGAAACGACAGATGAAGCGCGGGACCATATTTTTCGAAACAGGCCGGACAGCAGCTTGTAGTCCAGGTTCAAGCGTATATTGTAACCCGGAACGTCTGAACCGCGGAGCGAGATTATATAAGGCAGCTTGTCAGCTGTTTTGTAGCAGAGCCAGCCGGTAGGGAAAGCAAAGAACGCGTGAGCGAATGAATACGTATTATCCCGCAGCAATCTGCGGTAGTGAGTTCTTGCCTTGATAAGCCATTCGACAACCTCAATCTTACGCCAGAAGTGCAGGTCCTTCTTATGTATGCCGACTTTATGAATAGTGATATTGCCTGCCAGATGCTCTATTGAGAATCCGGGCTGCGGCATGGATGTCAGCACGTCGACCGACAGGTCGTCCCGCCCAATGAACTGTCTGAGTATAGCTAAGTGGGCTTTTCCCGCTCCGCCGCCTATCGGCGGCCACTCGTAGTTTAGCATAAGGATTTTCATTTTTGTTGTCTTGTGGCTTTGAAGAAGCCCTCCTGCTTTTTGAATACTATTATCTCAGGACTCTGGAAATTATTTTTTTTGGTTGGCCACCCTGCCAGTCCGAAGATGGTCTTGGCAGGGTACATATACTTTGGTCTGAATGAAATCACCTTCTTATAGCCCGTATCGCCGTTAATAAGCTCCTCTCTGAACTTGTCGTCGGCAGGTCCGTCGGTGCGCTGGGGCTTGTCATTGGTAACAACCAGGTATTCCGGGTAAACGTCAAATGAGCTTGTTGTGTCAGGATTATCGGGAGGTCTCCATGGACAGATGACACGATATCCCATAAATCCGAGGCGGGGGCTGTATATTTTATCAAATACCAGTCCGATTGTTCTGTTGCGACTAACGTTTCCGGCAAACCACGTTTCGGTTTGTATTCGAGTGTCGTTAAGCAACTCCAGGTCAAGAGCGATACAGTACAGCAGAGACAGGGCATAAACAAGTCCGATTGGCAGGATGCGCACAACAAATGGCGGATACTTCCATCGCAGCCAGTCAGCAGATGTCTTGCCGATAAGCACAGCAAGGCCCGGATAACCAGCCAGCAGGAATCGGGGGCATACGAACTTAATCCGCGTGATAATGAGCGCATAGAATACTACCAGCGGTGCGATGCAAAAGATAGCTTCTATGGGATATTTTTTGCAGCAATACAGAACTGATACCGTGCCAAGAGCTAATAAGGGCCAGCCCATACCATAGTAAAGTTGAGAAGCGCTTCGCCCAAGCAGGTTAACTTGCCCTGTGTAGCTGGTATTGCACTTTGCCGGCACGGCGCTCCAGAAACGAACCCGGTTAAGAAATTCGTCGGGCCCGGCGAGAAAGCCGTTTAGGACTGCGAAAACCAGGAAGAACACAACGGTTGCAGCTAAAACTTTGAGGGAAAAGACCGACAGCACGGCTTTTTTAAGATTATGCTCTGAATTGATGGATTTGTGTATCATTGCAACGGCCGTAGCGATACCAAGGCCCATAATGTATCCGGCAGCGGGTTCCTTGGTGCCTACAGAGTAGCCGCAGAAAAGACCTGCCAGTATGAAGTGATGCCATTTGCCCACGTATGACGCTTTAACAGCCCAGTACAGCCCCAAGGTGAACCAGAATATATACGGTATGTCGACCGTGCCGGTATGACTGTAGAAAACGAAAAGCTGTAACAGTGAAAGAGCCAGGGCGGCCAGCAGGGAGGCAAGGTAATCGTTAAACAGCAGCATTGCTACAAGAAATGTAGCCAGCACTATGGTTGTTCCCATAGTCACAGAAATCCAACGTGAAACCCGGGCAAGCAGTGCCAATCTGTCTATGGTCAAGACTTGTGATATAATCTCTCCTTTTGTTGTTCTGACTGTGACAGGGTTTTTCTCCCAGTGTTTCAGTAATGGCTGGTAGAAGGCGGCGTTAATTAGAAAGTGTCCTCTTGGATACTTATGGCTCCACTCGCCGAAAAGGCGTTGATTCTCGGATACAGATACGATTCCTTCGATAGAGTCCGGCTGCCATGAGACCAGGCCGGTTCGCCCCCAGTTAATTCCGATAGTGTTAATAGTTGCACTGAAGGCCAGGACAACAAGTAATCCCGTAACGTGCCACTTGGTCCAGAAGAATCCGGCTTTTGGCAGGGTGATTGGTTCTTTTTTCGGTTTTACCTGTCTGTTCCTCATTTCCCTGCCCCCTGACAATCTCGGTCTACGTTTTGTTGACCTGCCAAGTACTGGGTTTTGTGTTTGTCATTTAGTTTGTGGCGGTGTTGTTTTCAGCTCAAATACAACGTTTGGCCCAAAAATCTGAACGATGCGGTAATTTTTCATTATGAATTCTCGAAACGGCCTGACTGCTTCGAAGCGGAGGGCTTCATCTTCACCAAAGCGCTGCCTGAGCATATCTGCCCATATGTTATGGTAGGCCTCGATAAAGGTTTTGTCCGGTGGAAGAAATCCCTCTTTTTGCATACCCATAAAACCCTTCGGTACAACAGGCCAAAGCTCGTGCGGCGGCCGTTCGAGAGGGACATGGTTTTTGCGGCTATCTACAATGAATTTCGGCATTTGTTTTTTGAAAGCGGCCAGAAGCCCGTCTATTTTTTTTGCGAATTCCTCCGGCGTGCGCGTGTGCATCTCGCTTTCAAACGCCTTCGGTGCGATGCTGAACCTCTGAGCCGACAGATATATACCCGGCACCCAGCCCCATACGTATATCTTGTCGGTCGGCTTTGTGTGGTCGCGTATATATTCACCGGCTATTTCCCAGGGGGCTTTGTAGCCCCGCGTGCGGCGCATCGAGATTTCCTGCCACCGCTGGAGGTAGCCGTTTCGCTTTTGCGGATACATGGTGCCCGAATATGGGCTTCTCGGCAAGCCGAAGAATATGTGCCAGGACATCAAGACCATCACCGCAAAGGCGATGATCCCGGTTACGGCCCATTTGGTCTTGAATACCGCCTTAGTCAGCTTGTCGCGATAAATCGCCACAAGATACCCGCCCGTCATAGCGGCGGAGGCGTTCAGCGGAAGGTAATACTGCTCGTAGGAGCGAGGGCTTATCCAGACAAAAGCCATATCCAGCAGCCACCATACGGCAAACAGCAGGACAAATCTTTCACCGCCGCTTTTATCTTCGGCGGATTGTCTTTTTGCCCCGGCGATTAACCTATACACCCTTGCTGCAATCGAGCCCAGCGCCAGAGAAATCGGTAATATCAATTCAAGGTAGAATCTCAGCACCTTCGGCCACTGTTCTGAGAACGGTATTACGGCTTTAGTGCCTGAGAGATAACCGGTCGCGTGTGCGGCCTGGCCGGTCGAGAACAGGCCTGATATTGTCTTGTAGACAAACGCATAGGGAAGGGCCAGTTGCACGTTCCAGCCGATTATCCATATATACAAGGGTGCAATTGCCGCTGCTGCACCTGCCAGCAGCAATACAATGTCGATACCCGTTTGTTTCCACGTCCTGTGCCTGAATATCGGCTGCACCAGTACGAACAGGCCGATAGCACCGATTGCGGAAGTACCGGTTGGCTTAAAAAGCGGCGCCCAGGCGGCAGTCGCGCCGGCAAGAACGCCATACCACCATCCGCCGCCAAGTTGTCGCAGCACAAAAAAACTTACTCCCGTCACCATGCACGCGATTGCATACTGTTCCTTGACGTTGCCGAATTTCGATAATAGAGGGCATGACAGATAGACCGCTACCACAATTACTCCTGCGGCGGCTGGCAGCTTTCCGAACAGCTTTCTCATCACGATAAACATCGCCACGAGAGCGCCTGCCTGCATAATCGTCTGAATGAGCTTTGGCCCAAATTCATTAAATCCGAACAGCCGGACACCCAGGATATTAACCAGCAGTGTCCCCAGGGCGGCGCTGGGCTGTTCGTCAACGCCGATTTTTGCGCCGTCGAGGATGTGCTGGGCGGAGTAGACGTTGGCGGCGCTGTCGAAGGGGTCCGGGTAGCTGAGTTCAAAATACCGCCCAAGCGCAAATGGAATGCCTGCGAGAATTACAATAAGAATAATTGTCGCCAGCTCCGTATCAGATGTGTTTTTGGTCACGGCCGGTTTTTTGTGTTTGCCCCTCGGCTGACGGCCCTTTGCAGAAGCCGCGGTCATTTTCTGTCTCCGGTGGATGATTCGAGAATCTCCCGAATCACGTAGGTCGGTCGATTCTGTGATTCATGATACGTCCGCACCAGCAGTTCCGCCAAAAGCCCCATCAGGACGAGCTGTATCGTGGTGGTAATCAAAAGGGCGGTCAGAACAAGCAGAGGATTACGATTCATAGGGAGGTGTTGCGCGGAAATGAACTTTTGATACAGCACGACAAGTCCCGAGGCCAAAGCGACTAATGTGCTCAAAATACCGAGACCTCCGAAGATATATATGGGCTTCGTGGAATACGAGCCGAGAAACTTGACCGTAATCAAATCCAGCATCACCTTCCAGGTCCGTCCCAGCCCGTATTTTGCGACGCCTGCGGTTCTGGGCCGGTGGTTGACAGCCATTTCGCAGATACGTGCGCCAGACCAGCTTGCCAGTGCCGGGATGAATCGATGCATCTCGCCATACAGACGGGTTTCTACGAGGACCTCTCGCCGGTACGCCTTAAGCGTGCAACCGAAATCGTGGAGCTTGACCCCTGTTATTTTCGCTATCAGCCAGTTTGCGGCAATCGACGGTATCAGCCGGGTGATGGCATTGTCGTGCCTTTTCTTGCGCCAGCCGCTGACCACGTCGTAGCCCTCGTTGAGCTTTTCAATCATTTTTGGAATATCGGCCGGGTCATTCTGCAAATCGGCGTCAATGGCGATGATAATCGCCCCGTTGGCGTGGTCGAAGCCGGCACTCAAAGCCGAAGTCTGGCCGAAGTTTTTACGAAACCTTATTACCCTGACTTTGTTGTCTTCATTGTGCAACCCGGACAGAATGCGGAAGCTGCCGTCTGTGCTGCCGTCATCTATGAAAATCAGCTCGTAGTTGTGGCTGCTGGACAGTGCCTGTGTTAGCTGGTCATATAACGGTCTGATGTTGTCCTGCTCGTTATACACCGGCACAACTACGGATACTTCAGGCGGCTGTTTGGCCATAATCAGCTCCGAACAAATCCATTTCGTAACTGTATACTATGTTAACAGTTAAGTAATCGGCTGTAAAGCCGAACAACCATACAGGGGTTTATGGTTATTTGCGTATCTGATGAACACATCTGGAGCTGGGTCCGGGAAAGATTTGTATACACCATATTAAGGTCGAGTCACCGGTCAAAATCCGGCGAAAAACGGATTTTGGCCATAGTAGCTTTCAGAAGCCGTTTAAAATAGCTTGCGAAACGTCCGATTTTTTAATATACTTATGGTTTTGGTTAATCCTTGGTTTGCGAATAGTTCTATGAATGGAGATTTGACGATGGGGTCTGGGAAATTGGTTCCGGGTATTTTTGTAGCTGTCTTGGTATTAGCATTGCAGGTTGGATTTACTTCGAAGTCAGTTGGCGCAGAGTCATCCGTAGTCGCAGCGACGGCTGAACTGGCCGAGGAGGGGCGCAAGATGCCCGTTGAAGCTGCCGAGCCCAATCAGGGCGAGCCCAAAATAGTCTTTGAAAGTACGACTCACGACTTTGGGCCTGTTTCGCCCGGTTCGAGTAATGAATGCGAGTTCAATTTTCGGAACATAGGCACCGGCATACTGAAAATAGAAAAAGTCAGTAAGACCTGTGGCTGCACACCTTTCACGCTTGAAAAGAAAGAATATAACCCAGGGGAGGAAGGGACGATAAAGGTGAAATACAATGCTGACCGTGGTGCGGGCGTCAGAACAAGGAAGCTGCATGTATATTCGAATGACAAGAGGACGCCGAATACCGAGTTGACAATAAAGGCCGCCATTGTTGAGAAAGTAGTATATGAGCCAAGCCGGCTGGACTACGCGATGAGAGGCGAAAACGCGGATGTGGCAGAGCTTACGATACGAAGCGTCGATGAGAAAGCTTTTTCGATACTTGAACTTACGTCCACCTCAAATGCGGTCACCGCTGATTTTGACCCCGACAAGAAGGCCTCGCAGTTTGTTCTCAAGACTAAAATCGACCCCCAAAAGATGAACAGGAGGTATAACGGGCGAATCGAAATTAACGTGAACCACCCTGAGTGTTCCCGGATTACTGTTCCTTTCAGCATCCTTCCGAGATTCAGGGTTGACCCGCCTGCCATCAATGTCCTCACTGCTGAGCCGGGCGAGACCGTTCACAAGGAGCTGTGGGTTCTCAATAACTATGACGAAGATTTCGAAATCACTTCGACAAGTGCAAAGGCAGGCACCATAAAGGTCGTCAGCCAGGAGAAACTCGGCAGCCGCTACAAGTTGAACATCGAGATAAAAGTCCCCCCGGAGAGAAATGCCATGAGGATGTTCTCAGATATGCTTTCGATTAGCTTCGAGGACGGCGAAAAGATCGATGTGGGCTTACGAGGGTTCTACCGGCATAAGTAACAGCGTAACCAGCCACCGCTTGCTATCTGGCGAGAGTTGAACTTTTTACGGGCTATGACGGGAAAAACGGCTTTTATTTGCCTGCTGGCAGCAGGGGCTATCCTTACTGTCGGGCTTTCTGAAACGTATGCCCAGGACCGGCCTGCGGGCGGGCAATCTATTACCATTTTCTTCACGGGCAACGAACTCGGTGAGATGAAACCCTGCGGCTGCTCCGGAGGACAGCTTGGCGGCCTCGACAGGCGAGCCAACATGCTCAATACGGTCGAACAGGAGAACCGGCTTATCATTGACACCGGGTATCTGGTGCCGGAGTTAAACGAGCAGAACCTCATCAAATTCAATATCATAGTGCAGGCCTTTGCCCGGCTCGGCTATGATGTGGTTAATCTAATCGAAGAAGATATTTTCATCGCTCGCCGGGCGGGGCTCATGGATGGTCTCTGTGTGCTCTTTGACTGTATTACGGCCGCGGATACTGATGGGGGCAATACTCCTGCAAAATTCACGAAGAGTTTTATCCGGAATGAAAAGCCGGTGGATATAACGGTCGCTGTTGTGGGCAATGAGGAAGAGTTATTCCGGCTGGAGGAGCTTTTCGGCGCTGTCGATGCCTGCGGGCCGGCGACTGTCAATGTCCTTATCGTCAATCAGGCAGACCCTGGTATTGTCGCCGCGTTTTCCGGTATGGATTTGGTTTCGTGTGTTATCATATCACCGCAGTCTGACGAGCCGATGTTGATTAGTGAGGTGGTCGACGGCCCTTTGATAGTGTCGGCGGGGCGATTAGGCAAGTACGTTGGCGAAATCAAGGTTGACCTTGAAGGTGAAATACCTCGATTGTCGTTTACCTCCGTCGCGATAACCGAGGATATGAATCAGCAGCAGTTCTTTGTTGAGCTATACAAAGATTACCAGCGAATGTTGAAGGAGGCCGGCCTGCTTGAAAAATATCCGAAATTTGTCCTGCCAGACCATCTCGAATACGTCGGAGCAAGGTCGTGCAAACTGTGCCACGACTATGAGTACCAGATGTGCAGCACCAGCCCACACGCCGATGCCTTCGCTACTCTTGAGAAAGTCGGGTCAGATTATGACCCCGAATGTGTCATTTGCCACGTCGTCGGTATGCAGTATGAAAGTGGCTTTGTTTCGCCGACAATGACTCCGGAGTTGAAAAACGTCGACTGCGAGGTTTGCCACGGTCCCGGCTCGGAGCATCTCAGGTCCCTCGGCGCAATCGAAACTTCGGGGCCGATATTAACTTGCACCGACTGCCACACCACCGAGCACAGCACCGGTTACGCGGGCCACGAGGATGAATACTTTGAAAAAATCGTCCACTGGCGAGAACCGGTGTCGGTTGTCAGGGTCAGGGAACATTGATTATTGATAATCAGAGGGAACTGGCAACGATTCGGATTGTCAAATAAACCGGGTAAGAAGTATGATTAGGACATTGCGAATAACGAGTATTGTAGCTGCTGTAGGGGCGGTTGTGCTGCTTGTTTTGCCGGTGGCTTACGGGGTACGCCGGAATCCTCAGATAGAAGAATTTCTAAAAGCTCCCAGTGCCATCGACGAGTTTACAGCCACAAAAGGGCAAAGACCGGCTGAGGACAAGAGTCAAACCTCGCCGCTGGTCAAGCAGGCAATGGATTTCGCTCGCTATCTTAATCCGCCCCCACCGCCGAAGCCAGAACGTGCCGCGACTACTGCGCCTGTCCAGACCCAACCTGAACCACTGGGGCCCGTATCCGCGAAATTCGAGTTGGTTGGAACCAGCTACTATGCTTCTCATCCGGAGTTGTCGCTATGCTTGATAGATGAGCCGGGCAAGGGGCTTAACTGGGTCAGGCAGGGCGACACTGTGGGCCGTTTGACAATCGAGCAGATAAGCGACGGCACGATTACTGTTCATGACGGCCAGAGGACTTTCGATATGGTCGTCAAGGTTAACGAGCCGTGGCGTGACCTGCTGAGAAACCCGCTGGGTGAAGCTCGAGTTGGAGCTTCGCCTCACACTTCCGCACCGGCAGTTCCTGACGTGCTGGACCCGAGAGCCGATATTTCATCACGGAGGCGTGTTGGCGACCGGATTATCCGCTCACGACCCAGACCACCGGACCTCGCCCCTCGTGAACGAATTACCACCGCCTCGGAGCCGAAAGTCGCTGTAGAAGAACCGGTTGGTGGTGAAGGTATGACTGAGCGTGATATGGTCTTTGAAAGGCTTATCGAAGACATGAAGGCCTCCAGAATTACACCTGACGAGGTGGCTCGGATGGGGCAATTGGCCCAGACGCTCGAGCAACTCGAAGAGCTTCAGCGTCAAAAAGCCGCAGGCCAGTTCGATGCTAATTCCGTCGAATCCGACACACCACCCCCACCGCCCGAAGAGTAGCAGGGACTAAAAAAGCCATATTTATAGGACCATCCAATTTCGGGGACTTTTTGTGCCATCCTGGCCTAAAAACCGCATTTATCCGGTCTGAAAGGCGGAACTTTTGGGCATTTGATTTGTCTTACTTAATGTGGATACCCTGTATTTAGAGCCCATAGTCATTTCAAAGTTAGCTGCCGGTGGCGGCACTGCGCTGCTGGAAGAGCGGTTGATTGCAAAACTGCACAATCCTTGTCGGACTCTACAACGGAGGACTCTATGGCGTCGAAACTAAGATTTCCCATATTCGCCAGCTTCATTTTATGTTCATTACTGGCCTGTGCCGAGGTCTCCGCATTAGGGTCAGCCCCTGACCGATACCGGGTCTTTTTGCTGAAAAATATCTCGCCGGAAGATGGAAAACGGCTTCTGGCGGAGGCAAATATCACAGGTGTTTCTCAGATACCGGGCAGCGATACCCTTCTGATTAGCGCTAAGCCGGAGGCCCTTGTCAAAGCCGCAGCCCTTTTGGCTCTGGCAGATTCTCCTGAGAACTACGCCGTGAAGGCATTGCTGCCTGTCTCCGAGGCGAACAAGATGCCATCCGCAGAGTACATTCAAGCTGAAATCGGTGGTATATCCATTGGGACGTTTTTTGACCCTCCGGGCGGCACCGGCCTTAAGGCAATTATTGATGTTCAGAGTGATATGCTTTTTGCTGTAGCGCCGGCTGAGGTAATGGACAAGATAGTCGCCATCGCCGAGCGGGCAAAACAGGTCGAGCCGGCCTTGCCGGACGAACAGGCAGGTGCGATGATGCCTGCGGTTGCCCAAAGTGTTGAATCCGATGGCGAGGCCGAGCCTGATAAGCTGTATCAGGAGCTTCTTGACTCACTGACGAAGGCGGAGGAGGGATTATTACAACAGCCGGAGCCGAACCAGCCATCAGTGGATATGCAATCGGCTGAAGAGCCGATTGAGCCGGGCGCCTCTGAGCCGAATGCCGAGCAAACGACTTTGCTTGAGCCGGAAGCAAACCTGGACGAGGAGGGATTTGGCAGTCGCACTTATGAGCCGAAGGTAATTCCGAACGCAGAAGAAAACCTTCAACTCTCATTGCCCGAGAAGCTCGAGGTCATCCAGTTGCTGGACCTCGTTGGCAAGTATCTCAATCTCAATTACGTCTACGACCCCAAGCAACTCATCGGCAGAGAGGTTCATCTGAAAGTTCAAGGCCCTGTCAAGGTGGGGGAGCTTTATCCGCTGGTCGAAAGCGTCTTGAAGTTCACGAACCTTGCGATGTCCCGCAAAGGTAATCTTGTAACCATAGTTCCTTTGGAGAATGCTCTGGATATAGACCCGACTTTGATAGAGGCAAACCGTGGCACAGTCGAGGCCGGTGACGTGATAGTAACACGTATTTTCGAGCTTCAATATGTGGACACCGCCCAGGCCAAAAGCATACTCGAGCAAATGAAGCTCGGAGCCGTAACCGAGCTGCCGGGGCTTGGGACAATTATCGTAACCGGCTACGCCTACCGAATGAGCCGAATTGAGCAGCTTCTTGAAGTCATTGATAAACCCGGCAAACCGAGGGAGTTTAGGTTCCGGCAGTTAAAATATACTATGGCCAAGACGCTCGCACCGAAAATCAAGGAGCTTGTCGAGCAGTTGGGTGATGTTTCGATTGCTATTGCCGGCACTGAGCCGTCGGTGCCGGAGCGGCAGCGAGGAAGACGACCGGCACCGCGTCGGACTACGCCGACCCCTACACCTGAGCCATCAAAGCCGACCGTTTATCTCGACGCCGATGAAAGGACCAATCGCGTTCTGATGATAGGCAACGAATCGGAGCTTGACGTTGTTGAGGACCTCATCGGTGCTCTTGACGTTGCGCAGCAGGACCTGCGTTCTTTGCGTGTTTACGAGATTCAGCACGTTGATGCCGAGGATGTCAGAGCCAAGCTGGCTGAGTTGGGAATAATCGGCGCCGGCCAGGTGACAACGCCCGGCAGGATTACGCGCAGGACCGTCGCACAACAGCAGCCGGGGACGCCGCCGTCGCCCACACCCACATCTCAAACCGGCGGAGGAGAAGTGGAGCTGCCCACGGAGGAGACGCAGGTGGTTGTAATTGAATCGACCAACTCCCTGATGGTTAATGCGTCACCGGAGCAGCACGTTTTGATTGCTACCATAATCGCCTATGTTGACAGTGAAAGCGTGGAAAAAGCAATACCTTATGTGGTCTATCCGCTGCAGAACCAGCCGCCCGGCCATATTGCGGAGGTGCTTAGCAAGCTTGTTCAAGAGGTCGTTCAGGACAAGGAGGGCAAAATCGAGAGAGTCCCCAGAAACGCTGAAGAAAATATAATTATTGTTCCCGACCCGAACACTTTTTCTTTGATTGTCTATGCCAGCAAGAAAAATCAGGACTGGATATCGAGTCTCATCAGGACGCTCGATAAAAGACGTCCTCAGGTGCTGATTGACGTAACGCTCGTCGAGATTACCAACACCGATAAGTTCGACCTCGATTTGCAACTAGCGAGCAAGCTTCCTGCAATGGTACCGGGCGGTAATATGGATTTCTTAGATTCTATTGTTGGTGGAGCTAGCAGCGAATCCACGTTCTTGGGAAATTCTCACGAAGTATATTCCTACCCTGGGAGGTCGGCAGAACTTGGTGGAGGTGTTGCGCAGGGCTTCTACAGCGACAGACATATCCAGGCGCTGCTGACTGCCATTGAGTCAAAAAGCTACGGCCGAGTTCTGGCCAAGCCCAAAATCCTCGTTAACGATGGCCAAAAGGGTATCATCAAGACTACTGACACCACAAATGTCGAAATCCAAACTACAATAGTGCCTGAACAGGGCAATTCACAGATAAGCACTTCTTACAAACCATACGAAGCCGGCATAACGCTTGAGATACAGCCAAATATCAGTGAGGGCGACCTGCTGCTGCTTATAGTCAAGCTTGATAGGACAGACTTTCTGCCCAGAGACGATACTTCCGTGCCACCGGACACCCGCGCCAATACAGTTGATACGATAGTAACTGTGCCAAATGAGAAAACCATCATACTCGGTGGATTGCTAAAGTTAAACCAGGGCAAAGGTGGTTCCAAGGTTCCGCTGCTGGGCGATATACCGCTGTTGGGAGGATTGTTCAGGAGCACGTCCAACAGTGTCAGCGACTCAAAACTTTACGTATTTGTCAAGGCCAATATACTCAGGCCTGAAGCGATATTGGCAGGGCTGCCGGAACTTGAGCGCATATCCGACAGAAGCCGCGCTGCTTTTGAAAGGTCCGAAGAGCAATTTCAAAAATACGAGGCATGGCCCGGTATAAGGCCGAAAGCGGTAGAGCCCTTGAAGGTGCTGGAAGCCGAGTAGGCATATGCACATAATTTTCATAAATGGGGTAAAGATGGTAAAATGGCATCTTGGAAGGGCAAATGAAAGAGCTTTTAATACAAACCGCCAGACAGACCGGCATACTCGATGCCGACAAGCTGGCTGAGTTTCTTGGGGAAGACAGCGCCGGTAGTCGTCTCGATGAACGGTTGCTGAGCTGTCCGCATTTCACCGAGGAGCAGATATTGCGTCTGTTTGCTGCTGCGCTTGGGGCGCAGTTTTATTCCGAGATTCCTGCAAAGCTGGTTCCTCCGGAATTCGTTCACGCCGTACCGGCTACCTATGCCCAGCACCATTCGCTTGTGGCAATAAAAAATGAAACCGACAATGGAGAGTTGACGGTGGTCCTCTCCAGGCCGCTTGATATCGCCGCCCTTGATAATGTCTCCAAGATGACGGGGCTGCCGGTTCACCTCGCTGTTGCCACACGCGCAGCCATTACCGCCGTAATCGACGTCGCATACGAACAGCGAACAACGGTTATTGAGGAAGTTGCCGAGGAGCTGGACAGCCAGAATCTCGACCAGCTCGTAGATGAAGTGGCCGGCTCGGATGACCTTCTGGACGTTGTGAATCGTCCGCCGGTAATTCGCCTTGTCAACGATGTACTGTTCCGGGCGCTGCAGTTACGCGCCAGCGATATCCACGTCCATCCCTATGAGGCCAAGATACAGATTCGTTACCGCATCGACGGTATTCTCTATGATACGCTGAGCTTGAACAGAAACGTGCTGTCGCTGATTGTCTCGCGTATCAAGGTTATGGCGGGTATGGATATCGCGGAGCGTCGAATGCCGCAGGATGGGCGCTGCAGCGTCCGTCTGGGCCAGCGGGAAGTCGACCTTCGCGTCAGCACCGTCCCCACCAGCTACGGCGAGCGCTGCGTGTTGCGTCTTTTAGACAAGAGCACGGGTATCCTTACGCTTGACCAGCTCGGATTATGGGAAGACGACCTTAAGAAATTCGATACTCTGCTCGGCCGGACACACGGCATTATCTTCGTGACGGGACCCACCGGCAGCGGCAAAAGCACCACGCTGTATGCCTGCCTCAACCGCATCAACTCCGCCGAAAAGAACGTGATGACAATCGAGGACCCGATAGAGTATCAGCTCGAAGGCATCAGCCAGATGCAGGTTGCCTCTAAGAAGGGCGTTACTTTTGTAAATGCGCTTAGGCACGTTCTGCGGCAGGACCCGGACGTGATTATGGTCGGTGAGGTCAGGGACGCCGAGACGGCACGAATGGCGATACAATCCTCTCTAACTGGGCATCTTGTTTTCAGCACCCTGCATACAAATGATTCGGCCGGTGCGATAAGCCGGTTGCTCGACTTGGGGGTTGAGCCGTATTTAGTCAGCTCCTCCCTGATTGCCATAATGGCGCAGCGTCTGGTTCGAAAGGTCTGCCCCGACTGCAGAAAACAATACGAGCCGACGGCCCGCGAGCTTAGAGAACTGGGGCTTGGGGATGTGCCCACACAAGCGGAGGCAGAATTCTACTTCGGGTCGGGCTGCGACAAGTGCTTCCAGACCGGCTATCGCGGCAGGACAGGCATTTACGAGCTGATGCTCATAAATGAAGAGATACAGAACCTCATCTATAAAAGGGAGTCAGCGGGATTGATAAAAAAGGCCTCGCTCGATGCTGGTCTGCAGACGCTGCGGATGGATGGTGCTCGAAAGGTTCTTTCAGGGATAACGACCATCGCAGAGGTGCTAAGAGTCACTCAGGCCGACGTTATGTAGGGATATAACTATGCCAAGATATGCCTATACAGCAATAGATGCTGACGGCAGAAAAGCCAAAGGCACCATAACCGCCGAAAGCCCCTACGCCGCTCGCAAGCAGCTTCGTATACGCAACATTCATCCGACCGCGGTCGCTGAGCTTACGGCGGCCCACGAAGGCAAGTCCGCCCTGATGTCGGTTTTTACAAGGACAAGCAAGAAGCAAATCATCGACTTTACCAGGCAAATGGCCACACTGCTTAATTCAGGAATAAAGCTGACTGAGGCACTGGCGGTACTGACGATGCAGGCGCCCGATTCGAGATTCAAAAGCGCCCTTACCGACATCCGCGACCGTGTGGTTACAGGCGAATCACTGACGGACGCGATGAAGGACTACGAGGATTATTTCGACATAATTTATATCAGCATGGTTCACGTCGGCGAGGTTACCGGCTCTCTTGGCTCTGTTTTCAACACCATAGCCGGTTTTATGGGCAAGCGCCAGAAAGTGGAGTCGAAGATAATTACGGCGATGGTCTATCCATCGATTCTAATTACCGCGGCCATTATTGTTGTTCTCATACTCACCACTTTCGTAATACCCAAGATAGGTGCCCAGCTCACAGCAGCAAGGCAGGAATTACCCTGGATTACAAAGCAGTTGATGAATTTAAGCGCGATTATGACAAGCTGGCGAATTCTGATTGTAATCGCAGCCATCGCAGCAGTCGTATGGAGCTTTAAGCGATTCTTCAGAACAGCTCGCGGTGCTTTCTTGAGGGACAAAATCCTGCTTTCACTGCCGTTGTTCGGCCCGCTTGTCAGGCAGCGCGTCGTTGCCCGTTTTGCCTCAACGCTTTCGACGCTTCTCGGCTCTGGTTTGAGTATGGCTGAATCGCTCCACGTTGTTGCCGAGGTTACCGGCAACACGCTGATGAAACGAGCCGTCATCCAGGCCCGCGACAGAATCTTAGCCGGCGCCGATATCGCCACGCCGCTTCGCGACAGCGGCGTTATCGACCCGTCAATAGCTCACATGGTCACCGTCGGCGAAAAAAGCGGCGAGCTCGAAACAATGCTTAAAAATATCAGTGACTCGCTCGAAGAGTCAACCGATGTCGTTATAGAGCGGCTAAGCGCAGCCGTCGAGCCGGTCATCATCGTTATTATTGCGGTAATAGTCGGCATTATCGCGCTGGCTATATTGTTGCCGATTTTGAGAATATCCCAAATGGCACTGTGACAGAACCGGAGGTAATTATGAACACAAAAAGCAAAAACCGTTTTTTCTTGTTGCCTTCTCACCCCGTAAGGCGCCATCGCGGCGCATTTACGATTATAGAAGTGATGGCCGTGATTGTCATCATCGGCATCCTGGGTGGTATCGTGGCAATCAGCGTTGTTGGCAGAATCGACAAGGCCCGAGAGACTGCGACTAAGGCAAACTTGAAAATGCTGCACAACGCCGTGGTGCAGTTCAAGCTCGATACCGGCCGATACCCCAGCGAAGACGTAGGTCTGTATGAGATTATCGAACAGCCTACCGACGTGACGGGTTGGAATCCCGGCGGCTATCTCGAAACAACCGATCTGCCCAGAGACGGCTGGCACAACGACTTTTTCTACCAGAGGTATCCTGATAGCGGCAAGCCCTTTGTTATCATCAGTTATGGGGCAGACGGTGAAGAAGGTGGTGAGGATTATGACGCCGACCTGTACAGCACAGACCCTGAATGAGGACATTGAACTGATGACAGGGTACAGAAGACAGAGCAAAGAGGACAGAGGACAAAGAACAGACATCCGTCACCCGTTATCCGTCTTTCATCTTCGGGCTTTTACGCTGGCTGAGTCAATGGTTGTAATCGTCCTTGTCTCGCTGCTGGTGGCGTTGGCAGCCACAAATCTTAAAGGTGTGATTCTGCGAAACACTTTTAGGTCCAAGGCGCGTGGCCTTGTCTCTGCTCTCGGAGCTGCCTCGACTGCCGCGGCTCAGTCCGATAAAAGATACGAAATCATCATAGATATCCCGGAACAGAGCTACATATTTCGCGAAATCACATCGCCGGAGCTTTCCGAGGTTCTCGAAGAGGAGATAATTGCTGAGGAAGACTTTGGCGACAATTGTACCGTTGCTTATGTTTTGTTCGACGACGGTGACTTCACCAACGAGTACAGGGCGAAGTTTCGGGCAAGCCGGGCGGGCTGGCAGTTCGGCGGCGTAATCTGTTTGCTCGATGAGGAACAACAGCCCTGGTCCATTGTTGTCGACCGGCTCAGCCACATAGTTCGGCTTGAGCAGGGCGAGGCACAAATTGTCTGGCCAAGGAGTCAGGATGAGCTTCCCTTCTGAAAATACAACAAGGCGACACGGCTGTTCCGGCCGTATTTTCATCCCGGCCTGCCGAGAGAGGCCCGCAGCGCGACGGGCCTTCACGCTTGTTGAAAGTATGGCTGCCGTCACGCTGCTTGTCTTCATCGGTGCGAGCGTATGGATTATTCTGGAACGCTGCATGGTTTCGGTAACCGATTCGACCCAGCGTATGCGTGCTTTTGAGGTCGCGCGCGAGAATATGGAGCGGCTACTCGGCTCCACCAGCGTGCAGGAGACCAGCGAGTACGGTACAAGCGAAGATTTTCCGGATATCCGCTGGCATACAACGGTCGAGAGTTTCTATGAGCCGCTCACGGCCCGTATGTGGATTCAGGCAATCTGCTCGGCGGAATATTCCGACTCAGCCGATGAGACCAAAAGCGTTGAGCTTACCCACTGGCTTACCGACCTGACTAAAGAGCAGTTGGAGCAGTTGATGAGGAACAGGGAGCAGCGGGAAAAGGAGCTTGCCGAGCATATCATTGAAACCGAGGAGCTGGCTGCCCAATATGCCGGCGTTACCGTCGAGACAATCAGGCAGTGGGTTCAAAACGGTATGCCGTTAGGCCCCGGAGGAACATATCTCAAGCCTTGGCTCGACCTTTACCTGCAAACCGACGGAATGCCGAGCGAGCAGGATAGGCAGATTCTCCTTCAGGAGTATCCCGAATTGGCCGGCACGACAAGCCCGGGCACGGACGTTTCACAGCCGGATGGGGATGAGCAGGATATTGAGCCGGATTTTTCGGATGAGCCGGAAGAGGATGAGGAAGATTTTGAACTGACGGACGACGAGGAGTTTCCGGATGATTTTGATTTTTAACCCATAAATTGTGGGAGCCGCCTCTTGGGGCCTGTTTGGCCCATAGTTGGTGAAGTGAAGACGGTATGAAATACATTAGCGACAAGATGCCTTTTCGTCAGCGGGGCTTTACGCTTGTTGAGACACTTGCGGCCTTGACCATTGGCTCTATGGTGCTGATTGTCGTTTTGGCCATATACAGCCGGGCGCAGACTGGCGCAGCAGACGTTCTTGACAAGCTCCAGAGAAACCGGCTTCCGCGCGAAGTCTTTCAGAGAATCTCCGAGGACCTCGACCAGATTATTGGCTCCGGGCAGGATGTTCAAATCGATATCCAGAATAAATTCATAGGTGGCCTGGCGGCTGCGAAGATGGAAATTGTCAGGAGTATCAATAACGCCAAGGATGAGCCGGAGACGCTTGAAAAAATCGTCTGGCAGAGTAACATCGACCCTGACACGGGCCTGCTGACTTTGTATCGCAGCCACTCCGGAATCAACCTCGAAGACAAGCTGCTCGATGAGCAGAAAGAGCCCTGGCAGCGTGAGCTTTTTGTGCCGATATGCACGGGTATCGGCTTTTTCAGAATTGAAATTCCACGAGGCGAGGTTGTCTTATATAGTTGGTCGGAAGAGAGATTACCACCCGCTGTTTCAATCACGCTATCGTTTGCCCAGCCGTATAAGACAGTAGACGGCACGTTCGATGTTCCCGAGGAGGACAAGTTTGTTCGCACCATTGCCGTGGACAGGACCCGCAAGCTGGCGTTTGTTATTCCGCCGCCAGATGTCAATAAGCCGGAGTCGGGCGATTCTGACTTCAATTCACAGCCGGAGGACAAAGAATTAGAAGAGCTAACCGATGAGTAGATACCAACACAGCCGCAAGGATAACGTGCAGGCCGGAACCGGCTCTGCTTCCTCACGGTTCAGTGGCATTGTGCTTCTGGTAACGCTGGTTGTGTTGATGGTGCTCGCGGCTATGGGCTACAACTTAGCCAGCCGGGTCGCAGCCCAGCGCCATCGAGACAATTATATTATCGATTACACCAGTGCCTGCTACGCCCGTGATTCGGCAATGAAATACGCACTGGCGACACTGCAGGACCTTAAAGACATTGAGCTTATCGCCCGTCCGAATGAGCCGGATTTTTCCGACCTTTTTGCCCTCAGCGAGCTGGATTATCGCCGGCTGCTCGAAGAATGGGCCAAGCAGATTGCCGAGAGTCAGCCGGAATCCTCAGGCGTTGATTCCAATGAGCCATTTTCCGGGCTGGCGGGCCTTGAAGGGATTAATGACATAAACCTCGAAGAGTTGTTTACCGGTGAAGCCAATGTCGGTGGCGCGGCCGGTCCTAATGCTATCGATATGCTCCGGATACCAGGCCCTTACGGGCCGCCCTGGCCTTGTGTTACCGAGTCGGTCGAATTTGAAATCGGCTCTGCAACCGTGAAAATTGAAATCGAAGACGAAAACGCAAAATATCCCGCTGGGTGGGGTATGCTCGATGATGAGAAGGTCCGTCGTGAAGCCGAGACAAGTCTCGAAACCTTTTGCGAGTGGATGGGACTCGATGCTTACGAGATTAGCTCGGTCAAGGAACAGCTCGCAGCAGTCAGCTTAATAAGACCCTTCAAGGTCGAGTTCAAGCCGGTAAGGCAGAGAACCGCCGTGCGGATTCGCGCTCCCGCCTCACGCAGACGCGGCAGGCGCCAGCGAACAGTATATAAAACTACGGTGACAACGCCTGCGGAGCAACTGGTCAAGCAGGCCAGAGACGTTTCCAAGCTTTTGCACAGTTCACTTATTGATACTGAAATGCTCGCTGAGCCGACTGTTATCAGCGAGGACAGGCAGGAATCGGCACTTAAGTATATGAGCTTATGGGGCACAACCCAGGTTAATATCAACTCCGCACCTCGGCAGGTGCTGGAAGCGGCCTTTGTCTTCGGGGGCGATGCAGACAGAATCGCAGCCGAAATAATAGAGAGAAGGCGCAAAAAGCCCTTCAAGGATATCGAAGAGTTAAAAAATGAGCTTTTCAGATTCTCTGATACTATCGAAAAGTGCAGGCCCTACATTACGACAGCGAGCAATACGTTTACAATCCACGTCACCGCCGCAAGCGGTGTGGCAAAGACCTCAGGCGTCATCGTTGTGCTCAAACAGGGAGCACAAATCCATCGAATTGCAGTCATAAGCGGGTAAGCCAGGCAAGGGATAAATGAGAAGGTGAAGATGGAATTTTCAGTTGGAATTATAATCAGAACGACCGATTAGGGGTTTGTTAAAAATGCAGCCGAGCAGTTTCCTGGGGATGTATATTTCGAAGGACCATGCAACTGTTGTCTGCCTTGGCATCCAGGGACGTGAAAGGAAGGTCACCGGCTGTTTCAGTGTCTCCCTTGAGGCCGGCGAACAGTCCGGCCCGGACGTGCTCTGCCGGCGTATAGCTGCTGCCTGCGCCGAGAGGAAACTCGAATTTGCTGAAATGGGGGTGGCCCTTGATTCGAGCATGTTTATGCAGCATAGCGTTCACAGCGAGTTTTCCGACGTCAGAAAAATCACACAGACGATACGTTTCGATACCGAAGAGGCCCTGGGGACCGACGTAGCGGATGTAGCAATCGCCTTCAAAATAGACTCCACCGACGATACCGGCTCGAACCTCAGCGTTTTCACTGTGCAAAAGCAAATGCTGACCGAGCTGCTTGTTGCGCTGCAGGCCAATAATCTCGACCCCGTCAGCGTGGAACCCGACGTGAACTGTCTGACAAGGTTTGTCTGCCAGAACATCGCTCTGCCCCTGGATACCCGTCCATTGTTTGCCTTTCTCTCGCGGCGAAGCGGGTATTTTCTCGCTTTTGTTTCTTCTCCGTGGCAGGGCGTATTGCCCACGCCGTCGGCAATGATGCGGACTTTTCTGTTGGGCGCGGCACAAGACAGAAATGAGTTGCTGCCCAGGCAGGTGTCTATGACGACTGCCCTGCTGCAAAACGCTGAGCCGATTAACTGCCTTGCGGTGTTCGATGTCGAAAACTCCGTCGACTGCGACGATATCGCACGGAAACTTACCATTCAAACCGAGCGAGTCGACATATTCGGTTCGGTGAAATTACCCGGCGAGACTCTGGTCGAATGCCCCGACCCCGTCGAGTTTGCGGTTGCCTACGGTGCGGCTATGGCGCATCTCGACGAGCTGCAGCACGCGAATTGGCGCAGTGACTTTATGCCGTATCAGGGCAGGAAGATGCGGCTGCAAAAGACGCTTAGGTTCTTCAGTGCTGCTGCCGTTGTGCTTATGCTTGCCCTCGGCCTCTATGGTTTTATGCAGGCCTTGCAGTTCAAAAAGTATCGCGCCCGGCTGCGAGAGAAATTCGCAAAGGAATATTCTTCGGTTATGTTCGGTCAGGACATACCCGGCAAATCGAGAGAAGCGGTCACGCGGCTCACTACGGCCATGCGACGCATCAGGGATGCACAGAAGGAATCGCTTACGCTGACGGCTGAAGAGGCCGTCGCCGGCAAACTTGCGCTTGTGCTTCAGGCCTTCAATAAATGTGCAGCATCCACAAGACTCAGTATCGATTCGGTCAGCATCACGGACAAGACCATCACCATTTCAGGCGACACATCCAGCCCGGAAAGCACCTTGAAAGTTTTTGATGCTTTCAGACAGACGGGATTAAATGTGCTTCAGCAGCGCATAAGCTCCGACGGCGGAAGAAGCACGTTTAGTGTTACGGTAGAGCCAAAAGGATAATCCGAATTCAGTATATGAAAGACGTATACAAAAACCCGATGTTCTATTACATAGTTGTCCCAGCTGTTGCCATTCTTTGGCCGGTGATTATCTGGGGCGTTTATCTGCCCGGGACACGCGGCAGTTTTGACAAAGAAAGAGACCAGTACGACAAGGCCCAGAAGGTGATTAACGAGTTGCTTGGGTTTGACCCGGAGCGGCTGGATTTCTCCCGGGAAAAGGGTATGTCGACCGACTTCGATTATGCTACAGCCGTTCAGCAGGCCGCCCAATTCTGCTCTGTTCCTGCAAGCGGCTACAGACTGTCCTCGGGTATAATCATCACGTCGCAGGGACAGAAGAGTCAGTCGGCCAACGTCACGCTGGAGGATGTTGAAATTACGAAGGCCGCCAGGTTTCTATCGACGATTCAGCTTCGCTGGTCCGGCCTTCAGTGCACAAAAATAACGCTAAGAAAGCAAAAAGGTATGCCTGACAACTGGGATGTTGACTTCACTTTCAAGTATTATTATTGATGGTTCGCTTGAACTGCTGATGTGTTGCCGAGCCGTTTATAGCTCTTCCCAGTCTGTATAGCCGGCGAAAATCTTTGTGCCGCCTCGAGGCAATCCGGGTGGTTGGGTCTCCGCATTTCTCACTCTCGAATCATAGTTGACAACCATTTGATAATGCCTGAGCGTGTTAATCTGTGTTGAAGTCAAGGCCGCCCCCGTCTCCGCATCAACCCATTTGTTGGTCTCAGGTTTGAAGCGTGCCGGTCTTTGTGTGCTCGTCCAGCCAGAAGTCCTCGTGTACCAATCACGCTCAATGGAAACGTGATTCGCCGCGGAAAAACTGCCGTTGACTGTAAAACCGGTTGCAGGTTCCAATAGCTGACCGTTCGTGGAGTCGGTGTTGAAGAGGAAATCATTGGCAGCAAACATCATTCCAGCAGTAAAGTACAATGTCCCGAAACTCGGGTCGCCGAAATAGATATTGCCTCCGCTTGTGCGCTCGCCCCAACTGTCATACTTCCCAAGGGCTACTATGCCCAGCATACTGGTTTCATCTGCGTATTTTAGATTGTCGCAGAGATGGACATTGCCTGTTACCACAATTGTAGCGGTTCCCTGCAGGTTAAAGCCGAACGTATAATTTTTACTGTGCACCCACAGGTCGCCGTCGATGTAATAGACCCTGTTGGCACCTACGTTGATAGGCGTTTTTGCCGTCCAGGCGTTTCCCTCATCAAAGCCGGTGGATGGTTCGAGAAAGAAGTCGTCTCCTGAAGTAGAGCCGCATTCGGCGACCCTGTCGCCCGGATTTTTCACAAATATGTTTCGCAGCGGATTACCCGAAGGGAGATACCCTGAACTGACCCCGGCGTCTTGGAAAATTTGCGCCACGTTGTGAGTGTTGTTATTGGCGTAGTCCATATCCCTGATGTCAAAGGCCGGAGGCATTTCGGCGTGAGAATCTGTTGAACCTGATATGTAAGCGCTACCAAGGACATTAATGTTGCCGGTTGCCCCGACGTCGCCTTGAAGCTGCCACAAGTTTGGCGCAGGGGCCGGATTGACTGAGCTTTCCTCGTAGAAATAGGCGTCGCCATTTAAAAAGATGTTGCCGTTGATTATGTCTTTGCCACCCTTTTCAGTATTTCCTGAGCGGACGGGATTGCCTGTGCCTCTGAGCTGAAAGGCCCAGCTGAGTCCGCTTTCATTCATAGCATAGACGGCGTTTTCAAAAGGAGCCGCAAGGAAAATCAGCTTTACGCGTACGCTTTTTTGGACCGAACCGTAGGTGCCTGTCGATATCGCGTATGAATCAGTCCCATTAGTATCGATCGTCACGTAATAACTGCCTTCCTCGGTGGTGCCTTGCAGGTCCTGGGGCGAGTTTGTAGCTGTTGCGACCTGCAGAGCTTCGCTCAGCTTCGCCAGGCCTGCTTCAGCCAGATAGAAGGCCCTTGTTTTGTCCATATCGATTCTGGTGAGTGTTGCTTCGTGTTCGGCCATACGGAGAACCGCAATGCCGAGTATGGCAAAAATGATGGTAAGCAGCACAATCAGTGGCAGAATGAATCCTTGCTCTTTTCTGTTCATCATAACTGTCTTTCAGCCGGTTACAGCTCTTCCCAGTTTGAGAAGCCGGTGAAAATTCCCGTGCCGCCTCGTGGCAGGCCCGGGGGCTGTGTATCAGCGTTTCTAACTCTCTCATCATAATTGACAATCATTTGATAATGCCTGAGAGAGGTGATTTCCGTAGAGGTTAGTGCCGTCCCCGTCTCGGAATCAATCCATTGATTGGTTATGGAGTTATAGCGTGCCGGTCTTGCTATGGTGCCTTTTGTGTACCAGTCCCGCTCGACCAAGACCTGATTCATAGCGGCAAAGCTGCCGTTGACGGTAAAACCTGTTGTTGGCTCGCCTACTGCGCGGGAAACCGCATCAGTGCTGTAAAGGAAATCATTGCCTGCAAACATTAGTGCTGAAACAGTGTACATCGTTCCATAACGCGGGTCACCGAAGTATACGTTTCCTCCGCTTGTCAGCTGGCCGGAGTTGTCGTACTTGCCGAGTGCTATAAGGCCCAGAATGCTGCTGTCGTCGGCGTATTTGACATTGTCGCTGATATGTATGTCGCCGGTCGCGACGATTGTTACTTTTCCGTCCACGAGAAAACCGTATGTCACCTGATTATGTATCCACACGTCTCCGTCGATGTAGTATACCCTTTCATTACCAAGATGCAGCGGTGTCGTCGCATCTTTCTGGCTTCCGCCTCCTGTGACCTTTGTCGGTTCGAGGAAGTAGTCGTTGCCGGTGGTGCTGCTGCATTCGGCACTTCTGTTTGAAGGATTTATCACGAAGATATCACGCAGCTCATTGCCTGAAGGCAGTGTTCCGGATGTAACGCCGGCGGCCTGGAATATCTGCGATACGTTGTGAGTATTATTATTCGCATAATCCATTTCTGTCAGGTCAACCGGCGGTGGTTCCTCGCCGAATGGGCTCGTCGCACCCGATATGCTGGCACTATCCAGAACAGAGATACCTCCGGTTGCGCTGACATCTCCGGCCAGACCCCATATATTGGGGGCGGGTGCGGGATTTACGCTGCTTTCTTCAAAGAAATATGCATCTCCATCCACAGATATATTTCCTCTGATTATATCACGTCCTCCTTTTTCACCGCTTTTTGTCGCGACAGGGTCGCCTTTTCCTCTCAGCATAAAAGACCAGTTTTTTCCGCTGCCGTTCCTCGCATACACGGCATCCTCGAAAGGAGGCGCAAGAAATGATACTTGCACGCGTATTTTCTTATCGACTGTTCCGGATGTGCCTGTTGAGACCGCGTAAACTGTACTTCCAATGATGTCGAATTCGACCTGATAGTTGCCTTGTTCGGTTGTGCCTTCGAAAACCTCATCCGTGTTAATTGTGGCGTCGCCCGTCAGCGTTTCGCTCAGCTTCGCCAGACCTGTCTCGGCGAGATAAAAGGCCTTGGTTTTGTCCACGTCGATTCTGGTCAGCGATATTTCGTTTTCAGCCAGGCGCAGCAGTGCAATACCCAGAATTGCAAAAATTATGGTCATTAATACAACTAATGGCAGCACCGCACCTTTTTGTTTTCTGAGCATATAAAACCCTCCTTCAGGTTCCTGCTACGTGATTTCGCATCATTGTCGTGGTTGAGAACTGCACTTGGCAGTCTCCGTCCTGTAGTTGAATTTTAACGCTGACCGCGTTGTTGGCAGTGCCGGCCAGCTCGAAATCGACTGACTGCGCTGTGCCGTCCAATAACATCTGCGGATCGCCTCCCTCAAGTTGGTATATCAGGTCGTTTGTGCCGGGGTCAAACCAGTAATGTACCCATCCGCCTGGGGTGTGTATTGTTACTCCTTCGTCATCCGTGTCGAGTTCTGCCAGACTGCCGGACCTCATCGCCCGCTTCATTTCGAGCATTGCGTTTGCCGCATCTCTTCGCAGATTGGCCAGCTGCATGCTGCGGTCCCAGGACTTTTCTCCGGCGACCAGCATGATAGCCGTAGCAAATATGACCATAACTGCAGCGGCCAGGGCTACTACCAGCTCTACCAGCGTCAGGCCGGTCCGATTTGGGGATTTTGTTTTGCGCATAGGTCAGGGCCCTATATAAGTTACAAGACTCGCTTGTCGCAGTTGGGTTCCTATCGTCCATTCGATAGTCACTGTGGCCTTTTTGCAGGGCTTGGGAATCGACGGAGTTGGCTCTGCCGACAGTGCTATTGAAGTTCGCCTCACATAGACCACGCCGCCGACTGAGAGGTCTGACTCCTCGCTTACACCTTCGGCTATGTTCTCGTAACCAGCGGCTTTAAGCTGTTCAATTCGCTCGGAAGCCAGTTGCGCTGCTCCCTGGTAATACCGCCGGCCTACGATATGTTGTCGTCCTGAGACATAGGTGCCCGATGTGCCGATAATGGCGATTACCAGAATCAGAGCGGCTATCATTACTTCAATTAAACTTACGCCACGTACTCGCCTGTACTTTGCCGCAAAAGGCGTCTCGGGGTGCAATATGTAACGCTCGGCTGGTTTTCTTGTTGGATTCACTTGATATTCTCCTTTGAGTCTTCTTGCAGATTCTTATATTTTGCCTGCGCTGGGATTACGCCACGCGCTCAAGGCTTATCCCGGATGCGGGTGCGTGTGGAGCTATGCCTCTTCTCGCTCTTATCGGCATTTATTTAAAGTATAATAGCAGATTGTTGCTATGCAAAATTAGCAGTCCATTGTTCTAATGGCAGGGGGCCGGTTAGGCGGGGCTGGACCGATAATCCTCCGGCAGGGAATGCTTGAAGTGCCCTGGCCAAAGGGGATTTAAGAGGTTTGGAAATGAGCCTACAGGGGAGTTTCCTCGACGGGGAAATTTATCGGGCCTGTGATAAAACAACCGGGGCCTGCCCCAATTTCTCGGAGCAGGCCCCGATAGAACTAACTAACTTGCCTTTGTAGCTAAGAGCTACCGTTTCCTGCGGAGCAACGCCAGACTGCCCAGACCCAGCAGTGCGATCGTTGTCGGCTCAGGAACACCACTCAACCTTGCATTATCGAAGTACATCTCCGGAGGTGCGCCACCGCCTGTATTCAGCGCGAGGATTATCTCAATGTAGTCGGTACCCGTGATTGCCTCGCGGAAATCGGTGTAATCTATCACGACCGTTGTCGTCCGCTCGGCTGCATCCGTATACCAGTAGTATTGACACGCGGGAACGCCGTCCATAGCTGTCCAACCGGGACCTGCGGCATTCATAGCGACCTCATACAGCTCGGTCCAGCCGGCTGCACAGGGGTCACCGGGCTCGACCGCGACCGAAAAGTCGACGGTGAACGTGTTGCCGGCCATAAAAGCGGCTCTTTCAGCGGCGTTTAACTGTTTGGCTAAGCTCTGACCCCATCCAGCTTGGGACACTCCCAGGGAATAGTCGTGAAGGGTGACGCCCACTGTCTGGTAAAAGGCGTACGCGGCAACATCGTTGGGGCTTGCGGGAGCAGCAATCGATTCCTTGCTACCCCAGTCAATCCATCCATCGCCACTATCGTCTTCCCAGTCGCCTATAACGAGGTCGACACCATAACTTGTGCTCGTAAGAGCAGCTAAAAGACAAAGCAAAACTAACTTTCTACACATATCTACTCCTCCTTCTTCGGTTCTTTGTTACTCTCTTCTTTCGATGTCTTGGCAACAAGCCAAAGAATCCTGTCATTCTCGGCGGACACAAACAAACTCATCACCCACACGTTGCGCCTGCCTCGAATAACATCAAACAAGCACTAATTTGACTTTCACCATTTAACCTTGTGCTTGTTCAACAGAAACCAACGCACGCAACTGCTTTAGCGTTTTGGCTAACCCTCCTCTCGAGGGAGCCAACAGAACCACTATATCTACACATTTGATATGCTACTCTTGGCAACTCTAAGCATAGCAGATTTACCAGGTTTATGTCAAGAAAAATGTTATAGGATGTGAAAAAATTTGGCCAGTCGAGGGCAGTTGCTGTAAGTTCTGTATTTATAGGGGCTTATAAAGAAGTTTCTGCCTGGTACAATGGCATATGCCGGCTGTTAATATGGGGCGTTTATATAAACGGGTCAAGCATTTCAAACAGTTTCCAAAAAGCCGCATTTTTGCATTCTGAAAATGTTAATTAGCTGCTTTCTCTATCCAGCTGGCCCCTGCAACCCGCATATTGGTTTGTTCCTGGATATAGAAGACAGCCAATTGCCCCGGCGTTATCGCCGCCACAGGCTCGTCGAGCTCGATGCCGGCCCTGCGGCCTTGTGGGGTCACGGTTGCATCGATACCTTTTGCGTTGTAGCGAATCTTCACCTTTGCTCTGAGAGCCGACGCTGGTTCTTTCATTAACCAGTTGACTTCATCAGCTACAAGCTCTTTGTGCATAATCTCGTCCTTGGGGCCAAGAGTTACGGTGTTTGTTTCCGCGTCGATTTTTACGACATACCAGGGCTGGCCCATGGCGATTCGCACGCCACGCCGCTGGCCGATGGTGAAGCGGTGAATACCGTTGTGTTCGCCCAGCACCCGGCCGTTAATATCAATAACTTTGCCTTTGCTGACCATTTCCGGGCAACGATTTTCGAGAAAAGCAATATGGTTGTTATCAGGGATGAAGCAAATTTCCTGTGATTCCCTGCTGCTCGCTGTTGATAGTCCCAGCTCTTTTGCAATTTGCCGTGTTTGCGTCTTTGTGAGTTGGCCCATAGGCAGAATGATGTGTTCGAGTATCCCTCTATCAATCATCGCCAGCGCATAGGACTGGTCTTTCATTTCGTCGACTGCTCTGAATAGTCCTTTGCCATCTTTCGTCGGCAGGATTCTTGCATAATGTCCCGTCGCCAGAAACTCCGCGCCCGTGCTCTTTGCGAATTCCCATAGTTTGCCGAACTTCATAAGCTTGTTGCACACCACACAGGGATTCGGTGTCCTGCCGGCTTTGTATTCGTCGCAAAAGTACTTGATGATTTGCTCGAAATCATCGCGGACATCCAGCACGTGCAATTCGATACCCAGTTGTTTTGCCGCCTGTTGAGCTGACGACTGGGCCTGTTCTGCACTGTCGTGCGTTATCATAAAAACGCCCGAGCAATCGTAGCCGGCCCGTAATAAAATCGCCGCAGCGGTGGAGCTATCCACTCCGCCGCTCAGCGCAACGAGGACCCTGATTCCTTTTTTGCCCATCTTGTTCGACGCGATTTTGTAGTATAACTCAATCCTGGGGATAGACGATTATCCTGTCGTGTATGACGGTTACGAGGTCCGCTTTGCCGTCGCCGGTAACATCTGCGACCTTGAGCTGTCGCGGCTCAACAGCCGTCTGCCTCGGTCTCATTTCGCGGTAACTTTTGTCCTCGAATATCTTGAACCGCATCGCAGGTATTGCTCTGCACGTCGAATCCAGCGCCAGTATCTCAATGTGATTGTGTTTGTATTCGACCATTATGATATCCACCAGCCCGTCGCCGTTTATGTCACCGGTGGTAAAATTGCCGTAGCTGCCGTCCTTAATCTTCGTCTCGTAGCTGAGCTTCTGCTCCAGCCCCGGCTGCAAGGTGCCCGCGCCCGGCGGGACAACAATCGCGAATTTCTCGCTGTCAAACAGCACAATATCTGTCTCTGTTGCCCCTGTCAGCGAGGCGAGCATCATCTTTATTCCCGCTGCAGCGTTCCATGTTCCCACATCAAGCTCTTTATCGAAGCGGTAAGTTTTGTCATCGCCCGCTGAAAGAATCTGAAGCCGACCCTTGTATCCATCCAGCAGCAGTATTGCAGGGGTCTCTGTCGGACTGCCTTTGAGATGCACGACTGCAACCGCCGAAATCCGGTTCTCGGCGCTTTTGGCGTTGTACTGGTCGATAACGGTCCAGCTTCCGTCTGAGAGGACCATGCTCCGGGCAAAATTGTTCTGTGCTACCAGTAGCTCATCACCGGCCCGGCCGTCAATGTCAGATACTGCGGTTGAGCGGACCATCGCCTCTTTAATCAAGCTCGTCTGCGCTCCCGGAGAGTCTACGACTTCAAAAGTTCTTTTCTCTGTCTGGCGAATCAGAATGGGTAGCTCGTATCTGATAAAAACGAGCACGTCTTTTAGTCCGTCCTGGTCAACGTCAACTGCTTTGATACCCTGCGGATTGGCAACCAGCCGTTTCAGTTCAACCTCCATGACGCTGTTCACATCGGTCCGATTTGCTTGGGCTACGTCATAGATTACGCCGAACGACCTCGTGTCCTTTTGCGACCGGGCGATATATATACAATCTATCGCACCATCGGCGTCCACATCCGTAAGCTCCATAGCCAGCGGCTCACCAGGTATATCGATGGCTTGAGGAAAAGACAATCTCCCTTCCTCGAATCTGCTTATCCCAATGACCTTTTCCTGAACGCTCAGCACGCCGATTTCATTGCGGCCGTCGTCGTCGATGTCTGTGATAGATAGTGTGTCCGTTCCTGCCAGGGCGGGGAATCTCTCCGGCTCCGCCAGCCCCACGCCGGCAATCTGCTTATACCAGACAAGCTCTGCTGCGCCCGGCTCGCTTAATACCACGTCCGAAAGTCCGTCGCCGTCTATGTCCCCGATTACGAGGTCTCGCTTGTCACTGTCTTTACCCGCAGTTAGGGGATAAAAGAGCACGGGCCAGTCTTCATCCTGCGATTCGTCGGCGATAAACTCGTAACAGACCAGCCGTCTGCTCACCGCGTCTATAGTAACGACTTCCGCTCCCTTTTTACCGTCGATATCCGAGAGTTCCAGCGCAAGCGGCCTTTCGATGAAAAGCCGCATCTGGGGACCTAATTGATTCGTCTGCTGTCCGAGCCGAACATGAATCGGCCGGTCTGCGTCGTCGGTCACGGCAATCAGGTCGCATTTGTCGTCGCCGTTCAGGTCGCCCGCATCGACTCCGAGAATTCTCGCAGCGCTTGCGTATTTAACCGGCTCGGCTAATGTCCCGTCTTGCTTTTGCAGCACTATGTAAACCGTATTTAAGCTGGCCAGAATCAAATCCTTTTTCCCGTCGTTGTTTATATCCGCACAGACAAGAGCATTCTCGCTCGGCAAAGCGTCGTCAATAGCGATGCGTTTTTTTGTCTGCCAGGCGGGATTCTTTTGCTCTTTCTCTTTGTCGGGTTTTTGCAGCATTACGTACAGTCCTCTCGGCTCACCGTAAAATGCCAGATCGACCAGTCCGTCCGCATTCAGGTCGCCGGCAACCAAGCTGTATATTCTTTGTGAAACCGGCACGGTCTGCCTGCGGAACCGGCTCAGGCCAACCAGCGCATTTATGTCCTCATCATTCGGGTCTACGGCCACTTCCTGTTCTTCGGAGCCGGGTTTGTCTTTTTGCAGCAGAATCTCGATGCCGGCTTTGGTGTTATTGGCGACCGCGATATCGTTTCGCCCGTCGCCGTCGAAGTCCGCAATCAGCAAGCTCTGGATGCCGTAGTCCAGCTTGATTATCTCCATCTCGCCGAATCCATAGTATTCGCTGATATCGTTTGAATCGGGCTGGTTGGCATCCCGTTGTTTCAGTGAGCTTTCCAGCATCCTCATTCGCTTGCCCGCCGTATGCTTTTCCGGCTTGCCCGCGCCTGCTGTAACCGCCGATATACATAATAATATGGTTATGTTCCTGATGGTTCGCACCTGACGCCTCCATTAAAAATCCGTTAATAAATCGTCCTGTCGAGTCACTATACACCGCCGAAAGAACTGTATCAACCATCTTGTGCCGGCGATATTGAGCGACAATCAAATGTGAAGGAATGCTCTGGAAGTTACCTGCAAACTTTGCTATCCTGCCTCGCATTGATATTTTACCTGTTTAAGATAATACGTTTTAGCTGACAGGGAGTACTTATGGCGGACAAATACGATTGTATAATAGTCGGTGCCGGACCTGCGGGGCTGGCTGCGGCGCTTTATACTTCGAGAGACCGGCTGAGAACACTGATACTCGAAAAGTTTATGCCCGGCGGCCAAATCAATACTACAGACAGGATCGAAAACTATCCCGGCTTCGAGCGTATAGGCGGACCGGAGCTTATCGGAAGAATGCAAAACCAGGCCGTTAGCTTCGGCGCCGAAATTAAAACCGGAGCCGAGGTAACTGCCCTTAGAAAGCTCGACAACGGCGATGTCGAAGTTACCTGCGACGAAGACAAATACATTACTCGCTCGGTCATACTTTCACCCGGCAGCGACTATCGCAAGCTCGGTGTTCCCGGCGAAGACAAATTTCGCAGCGCCGGCGCAGGCGTCAGCTACTGTGGAACGTGCGACGCTCCTTTTTTCAAGGGCAAGGCCGTGGTGGCGATAGGGGGTGGCAACACCGCGGTTGAAGATACTCTGCACCTGTGCCAATATGCATCGAAGGTAACACTGATTCACCGCAGAGACGAGTTTCGGGCGACAAAGGTGCTTCAGGAAGAACTGCTGGCCAAGGCCAAGGAGCCGAATACCAATCTGATAATAAAATACAGCACAATCGCCACAGCAATTCAGGGAAAAGACAAAGTTGAGTCCGTTCGATTGAAAAACGTCAAGAATGGTTCTGAACAAGACTATCCCTGTGACGGCGTTTTTATATTCATTGGAATGGTCCCCAACACTGGCTTCTTGAAGGGTTTTGTCGAGCTGAATGAAAATGGCTACATTAAATGCGATTGCGCATACCTTAGGACTGCTGTTCCCGGTGTCTTTGTTGCCGGCGACTGCAGAATCGGTGCTGCTATGCAGCTTGCTACCGCCGTAGGCGATGGTGTCAATGCTGCGATGATGCTTAAGCGATATTTCCGGGAGCCGGACTGGTGGAATGAATCCTTAGCTGATGAGCTTTAATTATCTTGTGAATCAATTAACCGAAAAGTATTGTTATAATTTCACATGCAATATAATATCCACGAAGCATAAAATGCCAACGACGGAGGGAAAACCGCCAAAAATTAAATAGTACTGAGATTTCAGACGTTTCGGTCTAAACCGCAAGATTAGATGTGAAGGAACGTTTGGATACTCGGTGCTCTTTATTTCTATACAGAGAGCGCCGCTGCTTTACTTAAGCCGCGACGCAAAACACCTACGTTGCCAAAAGGGCATCGCTTGGCTTTCACGTCCTTCCGGGCTCTTGCGGGCCTAGACCGAGCGTGATTGCGGCGGTGCCCTTTTTGATTGGCATGCCAAAAAGGAAGACAAAAGGCAGAAAGCAAATGCGCAGAAGTCAAAAATAAAAATTAAGAATAATATTGAAATATCTATAAACTTGCCTATGATTAAGAGAATACACGGCGGGCAAGGAACACCTTCGGCAGGAAACGGTTAAAAAGGATAGCTGAAACCATTATGGATTATTTGAAAAATCTGGATTGACAGTATTTATGGCCCGGGCGTAATATACATCCATAATTTGTGGAAAGGAGATTGATTATGTGGGGAAGAAAAATAACTTTATTTTGTTTACATATTCTGATACCAAGCTCCATTTGTTTTGCCAGGGACATCAGCAGCTTAAGCAGGGCACAGACGGAAGTCAAGTACGGTACCATTCTGAAGAAGGACAAGAAAATGGTATTCACCTCTTCTTTAGAAGAAACAGATTTGTTCGGAATGAAACTGTATTCAGCTTTTTCAGAATTGCGCGACAGCAAAAGGGCAGAAAGGCAACAGAGCCGCAAAGGTTCAAAATAGCCCATGAAAGTAAAATCTATGATTGATATCGGAGGAACAATAATAGATACATTCATCCTTCAATCGGACCAGGAATATCACGCAACTTCTGACATTATTGTGGATGGCGGCTATCTCATACATGAGCCAGGTGCGACCATTGAATGGACCGAGAATACCGGACTTTATGTCCGCAACAATGGTACATACATCAGCAGAGGCCTTCCGTCTGACCTCTGCGCTCACATGGCTGACACAGAAAGCTCGCCCTCAGATTACTGGAAAGGCATACTTATTGAGGAGTCTGCCTCTTCCAACTGTGAAATAAGGTATTCGCTTGTACAAGATGCCAATTCTGGCATTGAAAACCGCAACAAGAGATTAAGAAAATTCATAGAACACAACATAGTTGAATTTTGCCATGTGGGTATAAAGTCATACGGCCCCAACCAAACAAAGATAACCAACAACCTATGCTACTGGAACGACATCGCCATTCAAGCGTTCCATAGGGCTTATGATGGGACATTTGACCCCAGCCTGGATATGGTTAACATAGAACAAAATACATGCTATGACAATTACTACGGTATATGGATTGAGATGGTTGATGGTACAAATATAGTGGAGCCGGTGGTAATCAACAACATATCTGCTGGAAGCAATGGGTATAATTATGTGATGGTGAATGGAGATTTCTGGATTGACCTATTCCTTAACAATGGGAGCTGGTTAAATCCAGAATACCCCTCCTCAGAGCATATATACTACTTTGCCCCGGCTGATTTTGGGATAATAATAGAAAGTGGCACGAATCCATTTTCAGGCTATGAGATAGATAACGTATATCTCAGGCAGGACAGCGCCTTTGTTGATGCCGGCTACCAGGACATTATAGACACAACTATTATGGGAACAACGACAAGCATGAACGACAAGCCGGACAGCGGCATGACTGATCTCGGGTTCCACTACTCCAACTGGGATCATTCTGATGTCGGAAGCTCCACGCTCCAATCAGACCTGGATAACAGCCTTACCGTTGACATTGATGACCTTTCAATCATCGCTGAATACTGGCTTTTAGACTATGCTGAAGCGTACGAAATTAAGCTTAGGGATTTGGATGATTCTGGATATGTTGACCTTGGCGACCTCCAGATAATAGCTGAGAACTGGCTTGACCCCGATGACTTCCTTACCTTTGCCTGGTTCGCGCAGAAATGGATGGAGGAAGTTGATATGAAGATGTACAACACAGAGCCTGACATATTTGAAGACGGCATAATCAACTTCCGGGATTACGCAATCCTGGCCAGCGAATGGCAGGAGACAGGCGAGCCTTCTACTGACCCAAACATACAGATAAACACATCCCTGGACACCAGCAGCGGCTATGTCGAAGTAAGTATCAGTGGTTATCATACTGATACTATAAATGCCTTTCTCTTCGTTAACGGATGTTTTGAAGATGACATGTTCGGTTTTAGGCAAGGCGAGAAAGCAAGGGTTAATCTATACGAACTCGGTGACGGTTGCTGTGAGTTAAAGGTGATTAGTGTAAATGGCAGCGGAAAGTTAACCTGTTCAAACATCCAAACCCTTAACTTTGACAGCCCGATGAAGTACTTATGCTGCCCTGAAGCATATTACCTCAATGAGCCCTATAACTTCTGTGCTTACTCGGCAGCGCCCAATCAGATAACAGTAAAGGCGTTCAACTTAAACGATAGCCAGGTATGGAGCCAGACATATCCCGGAGAAAATGCAAATGGATTTGTACCTGCATCTGTAACATCCTCAAATGCACTAGCATATTTAAGCTTTGAAGTTTCTACAGGAGCATTACTTTCTGAGGAAACAGTTGTCAGGTCAAGTCCCCTGTCGCTTCCGCCGGTTGTGAAAGTACCCACAACAAAGGGTTTCGACCCGGAAGATGTCCCTGCCGGTGTTGACTCGCTTATCATACTTCCTGACAACTGGACTGACTGGTTTACAAACAGGAGAGTTACAGGTATGGTAAGGCAGGCATTTAACTATAAATATGAGTTGAAAGGTGGCGAAGCTATCTCAACAAATATCGCATGGTTTATCCAGAATAGAAATATCAAATATATCTATTACAATGGCCATGGAAACTATAAAATCGGTGAAGATGCCAATGCAGTGCTTAGAACTTGCATCAAACTCAGTGATGGTATCACATTTTCTGCAAGAAGGTCAGATTATGCTAATCCAGACCAGGCGCCGAGTTGGTGTGTCGCACTTCCCGCCGGCTATGAAAATGCAAGAAACTTAAGCTTTGCACAAATGGGAGACTTTACTCATTTATTATTCGCCCATTTTGATGTTTGCTATACTGCCCGCCTTAAGTTAGACGGAGGTGAACTTAAAGAGGGAGAAGAGGATGGCAGTAAATGGATGTTTGATGGACCGGATTCAGATATGAGCTGGGCACTCAGAAGTCCTCTTTACCAGGGATGGTATGATATATGCCCGCAAGGAGGTGACTCCGAATTCAGCGAATTCTCTTACATAGAATGGACCGAACTTCGGGACAATGAAGCATTATTCTATGCGATAATGGAGGCAATCAACAACACATCGATTGACCCTGTTTCAGGTAGAGCACCCTATGAAGATGTCCGTGTTAAGGGACGTGAAGATATCTATAGTGTTAGAGTTGAATAAGAAAGGGGGCACACTTATGCAAAGAAAACTTTTGACAATTTGTATATCAGCTCTGGTTTCTCTGGCAGGTTGCGGTTCCCAGAATTCAACTTGTGACCACTGCCAAAAACTAGAAGAGGTCTTGGATTATTTCAGTGAAGTGAACGCTAATGGACATCTTTGTAGCCAAGGACGTGTGGAAGATTGGCAGGAATTTGAAAAGGTTCTTTATGCTAGCTTAGGTTGCACACCACCCTGCAAATCCCTTCCAAATGGCTGGAAAGCGTGTCTTACCTTGAGGCAAATATGGCCTGAAATCTCCTCGAGTAATGTAAGAAGAATAGCTTTCTTTGAGACCTTCGGTGAGCCAGACCCCGAAAAGTGGCATGTTACGTTTGAAGTCACAGAAGGAGCCTTAGGCAAAAGTGTCGAGCTTCTAGCAAAAGCAGTCAAAGAATCAGAAAAAAGAGGAAGATGCTGGAACCTCGGAACAGACATCTGGGATATAAAACGCATGATGATAGCCACGGGCGATGGCACATACGTAATTCCTTACATCTGGGACAGTAAAAAGATTTATGGCAATGACTGGATATCGTATGACCTTAGCGATTACTTACGGCGAAAATGATTTCAGACTTCAGCATCTTCGCGCAGCAATGGCTATAACGCTGTTTATGATGATTACATAAAATCAGAACAGCTCAAGGCATATTTCGACGAACTCGGCTTGTCAAAAGAATTATTAGCGACAAAGCCGGGTGACTGATAGAGGATTCTGTCTTTTTCGACATGACTTAGCGATATACCGGTTCAGGTATTCATCGGCTTTGTCCTCGGCCATCGACTGGATATCGCTCGAAGACCTGTCGGTTCAGAATCCATAGCCATAGAAAAAATATGTTCAATGATTGATTATTCAAAGCAACTTGTCTATCGCAGCTGAAAGGTCCTTCTTGCTGGTCAGGCCTACCCATTTTTGCTGGACTTGCCCGCCCTTGAACAGAATGATAGTGGGTATCGCGCTTATCCCGAACTCCATAGCGCTGTCACGCGCATCGTCTGTATTAACCTTGCAGACCTTTGCCTTGTCTGCGTAGCCCTTTGCAATCTCTTCGGTTATCGGGGCCATCATTATACACGGGCCGCACCAGGGTGCCCAGAAGTCAACCAGCACGGGTACTTCTGATTTATGAATCATATCATCGAAATCCGCATCAGTCAGTTCTATTACGTTACCAGCCATTGTCGACTCCTTTCCAAACTTAGTTCCACGATGCAGGCGATTCTATAGGGCCGGCTTTTCGCTGTCAAATGCTAATCGCGTTTTTCTAATCCGTATGTTGCGGTGCTTCGCCGCTTGAAGGTTCCAGCTTCTCAGCCGAACGTTTTGTCCCGCGTTCTGCTGGTATCTCTGCGATAGGTATTGGCGGCATTTCTTCCTGTGTTGCGTCTTCCTGCTCGCCGGCCGTAGAAGGTGTCTTTGCCGGCAGCTCCGTAATCGGTATTGGCGGTCTGGTTGCCTGTGTCGCTTTTTCCTTCTCGGCCTGGGCCGAGGCCGCTTCCGCTGCGATTATTGCCTTGCGGACGGCTTCCTCAGCCGGCACTTCCGTAAGCGCGCGCAGATAAATTGCCCCACCTGCCTCCGGCTGTTCCGCCGAGGTTAACTGCTCTTTTATTAATTCCAAAACCGCCAGGAACAATCCGACAAGTACCAGCCGAGCTGTTCGCCCCTCGAAAATCCGCGCGAAGCTCATCGAACCCTCCGCCTGCAGCCGGTGCAGAATCTCTATCTGGTACAGGTCGATGGGCGTATCATCCGTAATGTGACTTATATCATATCTTGCCCCCGTCGCCACCATAAGCGTGTCGAAGGCCTCTAATAAATCCCAAATGCTTATCTGGTCGAGGTCCACCTCCGGCTCGGCATCCGGTTTCAATCGCTCGATTACAGTATCGGGCCTGGCAAACCGGTCGCTTTGCTCCTCGGCAGCGGCGGCGAGCAGGTTCGCGGCGTCTTTGAACCTTTTGTATTCGAGTAGTTGCCGGATTAGCTCCGCACGCGGGTCTGCCAGCTCTTCCGCCGAAAGCTCGTCGCCCGGCGCCTTCGGCAGCAGCATGGCCGACTTTATCTGCATCAGCGTCGCTGCCATTACCAGGAAATCCCCCGCGATGTCTATGTCGAGCTGCTTTAGCAGCTCGATATAATGTATGTACTGGTCGGTAATTTTCGCTATCGGGATATCGTAGATATCGACCTCTTCTTTGCGCACAAGGTGCAGCAGCAGGTCCATCGGCCCCGCGAATATCTCAAGATTGACTCGATAGTCCGACATCTACTGCTCCTGCTGCTCTTGCGGTTCATTCGTCTGGTCGGTCTTGTCTTCCGCTTCGAGTATCTGCCTGGCCTCGTCTGCGTTACTTTCCATCACCTGAAGTTGGATCCTCGCAATGGCGGGGACGCCCGCGTATATATTTGCTGCATATTGGCCGGAGAGAATTGCCCTTACCCCGGAGTTGGTTAGGCGCTGTACCGCTATTTCGGCCTGAATCGAATCCATATACTCAGCAATGGTAACCAGCTTATCTGCCATAATACTCGCCCAGTCCGACCGCTTTGCGTGCCTCTGCCAGCGTTACCTTCGCGATGGCTCTGGCACGCTCGGCGCCTTTGGCCAGTATTTGTTTTAATTGGTTGGGATTGTTCTCCAGCTCGGTTCGTTTTTGTCGGTATGGCCTGAAAAATTCCACAATAAGCTCCGCTAATCGTTTCTTCGCCTCACCGTATCCCATCGGGCCTTTGCGATACCTTTGTTCCCATTGTGCCAGCTCTTCCGGCGGCGCAAACAGCTTCAATAGTGCAAAGACGTTGCATTTGTCCGGATTCTTTGGCTCCTCCACCGGCGTCGAATCGGTAACAATCTTCATCACTTTGTTTTTGATACTCTTTTCCGGCTCGAACATCTCTATGGTATTGCCGTAGCTTTTGCTCATCTTGCGCCCGTCAACGCCCGGTACCACCGCCACTGATTCGATTATATAGTCCCTCGGCAACGGGAAAATCTCACCGTATGTATTATTGAAATAACCGGCTATATCCCGCGTTAGCTCGATATGCTGCTTCTGGTCGGCACCTACCGGTACCACATCGCTCTTATATATAAGGATATCCGCCGCCTGAAGAACCGGATACGCGAAAAGCCCGTGATTCGGGCTTAATCCCTGTGCCACCTTGTCTTTGTAGCTGGTGCACCTGTGCAAAAGCCCCATAGGCGTAACGCACGAAAAAAGCCACGTCAGCTCCGTAACCTCAGGCACGTCGCTTTGCCGCCAGAAAACCGTCTTTTCGGTATCAAGACCAAGCGATATGTAGTCCATAGCGACATCCAGTGTGAATTGTTCAACTTCTTTCGGCGAAGGATTACTCGTCAGTGCGTGATAGTCGGCGATAAAGAAAAAGCATTCGTTGCCCTGCTGCATCTGGATGTGCTGGCGCATCGCACCGAAGTAGTTGCCGATGTGCAGCCGACCCGACGGCTGAATACCTGAGAGAACTCGCAAAATAAATCTCCTTTCCCGCTAAACTTCGCCGAGACAACAAAAAAAGAAATACAGCGTATAAATTTCAGCTAACAGTAGCCCAGCGGGGGCGAAAAGTCAAGGCATTTGCAGGCGAATCGCGACCTGGGATACTTGCCTGGCGTCCTTTGGCAAAGCAGGCAAAGCTTTGGCGCTGTGTAAAATTCTTAGCATCAATTTGCTTGATTTTGATGAAAAATTTTAGTATGGTAGTGCAAGCACGTAAGATATTTGAAAGCAGGAGGCTTTATCCTTGAAACGCTTGGTTTGCGCTATATGTGTGTTTTTGATGCTTTCGGCTGCGGCAAACGCGGGAGTTGGTTCGTTTGTTGGTTCGGCTGTAATTTTTTCGCAGAGTTGGGTCACTCAGGTTGAAATCGTTGGTTCGTGGACATCCGGCCTGACCCACGCCGAAGAAGCTGGTTCAAACCGAGCCCTGATATTTTTTATACACGCCGAACATAACGCTGTTATTGATATTAACTCTGTAACATACGGTGGCCAACCGATGACCCTGGCAGTAAAACATAACGCCGGAACAAGTAGTGCTCAGGCATACGTTGCCGCATATATTCTCGACGAAAGCGGTATCGCTGCCGCAACAGGCGATACATTTGTTCCTGTGTGGACAACAACGCCGCTTGAGTACTCATACGCCAGCGTATTCCTTTCAAATGTCAACCAGGCAGCTCCAGTCGGGGTAACAGACAGCAACGGCACGGCAAGCGCTACCCCAAATCCCATCGCGACCAATCCCCTTTCCACGAATTTCGGAGATATGGTTATTGCCGTTGCGACGGCCGGATTTTCAGGTGACTATACGCTGAATAACGGTTTCAGCGAAGGATACGAGAATGATATGGCCACGTCTGTCGGAGCGGCCGGTTACAAATCCGCAACTGGTGCCGATGAAACACCAAGCGTAACGCACACGGGCGATTACCTGAACCGCCAGGTCATTATTGGTTTTGTTGTCCAGGTGGCGGAATTAACTCATACACTGACTACTTCCTCAACGGCCGGCGGTTCAGTAGACACGCCGGGTGAAGGGGACTTCGATTACGACCATGGAACAGAGGTGAATCTTGTTGCCCTGCCCGATGCTAATTATCACTTCTTCAGGTGGACGGGCACAGCGGCTGATGCCGGCAAAATCACTGACATCTACTCACAAGGTTCATCTGTCCTTATGGATGCGGACTACACGGCAATTGCCAATTTCGCTGTGGACGGCACCTGGAATGTTATCGCCACGGCGGGAGCAAACGGCTCGGTCGACCCCAACGGAGTAATAACCGTTGCCGAGGGTAACGACCTGATGTTCGATGCGGAGCCCAACGTCGGTTATGTTGTGGACACGTGGTATCTCGATGGCAACAGCGTGCAAACCGGTGGTGATACTTATACTTTGTATAGCATCGCTGCCAATCATACGGTCCACGTTACTTTCGAGTCATTGCAGTTTACCATAAGCGGCACGATAACCTGCGGCTCTCTGGATATGAACGACGTGAATATGGTCGGCCTGGGTGTCTTGACTGATGCCAACGGCTTCTATACCGCTACGGTTGGCTACGGCTGGACGGGTGTCGTCACGCCGGTCAAATACAGTTATACCTTTGACCCGAGCAGCATTTCATACAGCAATGTTACCGCCGACCATACCAACCAGGATTACGACGCACTGCCTGCGGATGATTTCAACGACAACAGAAGAAGTGCTATGTGGCGCCTTATAATTGACTAACTTTTCGCCGGCACTGGATTTTCTTTTGACAATCCTCCTTAAACGATTAGCATAGCTATTGTGTTTACGGACTGAGTTTAAGGAGAAGCAAAATGTCCATTATCAGCCGGTTATCCCGCCGCCAGTTCCTCGGTAAAACCGCCAAGACCGCCGCAGGTGCAATCGCCGTTGGCTCGCTCGCCTCGTGTGAAGCCCCGACAGCATCGCCCGCTGCAAAGGCACGCAAGCTCGGAGCAAATGATACAATTAACGTTGCCGTGGTAGGAATTCGCGCCCGCGGGATGGATCTTGCCGATGGCTTTGCCCGAATCCCCAAGGTGCGAATCAGAACTCTCTGCGATGTAGATGAGAACCTCTTCGGCTCGCGCGCCAAGACAATTGCCGACATTACCGGCGAAGCGCCCCTTTATGTCAAAGACATTCGTGACGTCTGTGGCGATAAGGACGTGGACGCCGTACTTATCGCCGCTCCCAACCACTGGCATGCGCTAGCTGCAATTTGGGCCTGCCAGGCTGGCAAACACGTCTACGTCGAAAAGCCCTGCTCCCACAATATCTTCGAAGGCCGAAAGATGGTCGAGACCGCGAGAAAATACAATCGAATCGTCCAGGTCGGTTTCCAGAGCCGTTCAATGGACAACATCCGGCAGGCGATGAAATTCCTGCACGAAGGCGGTATAGGCGAGCTTTATATGGCCCGGGGACTCTGCTTTAAGCCGCGAGAACCGATTGGTCTTGTGACCGACGGCGTCGGGACAGGACCGAAATACAAATACTTCGTCTGGAACGAGCCGGGTGAAAATTATGACGCCGACTATATGAGCCGGGTTGATTACGACCTGTGGCTCGGTCCCGCGCCCGTCAGGCCGTTCAATTACAATCGATTCCACTACAATTGGCACTGGAACTGGGAATACGGCAACGGCGATATCGGCAACCAGGGCCCGCACCAGTTCGACATAGCTCGATGGGGGCTGAATAAAAACGAGCATCCCGTCAGGATATATTCCTCCGGCGGCTACTTCGGCCCGCCCTCCAACCAGCAGACGCCGAATATCCAGTCGGCTGTCTTCGAATACGCCGATGGGAAAATACTGCAGTTTGACGTCCGCGGCCTTTATACAAACGACGAAGCCGCGATGTTTGCTGCTGTGCAAAGTGAGCAGCCGGTTGTTGGAGACCCCAACGCCGTCCCCGAAATCCGTGAAAGCATAACCAAGCTTCAGGACGGCGTCACAATCGGCAATCTGTTCTACGGCACAAAGGGCTGGATGTACTTGAATGGCTCCATGTGGAAAACATACTTCGGCAGAAACAATGAACCAGGCCCTTGTTCCGAGACGGTTGAAGAATCCGCTGATCCCGGTGAGTCAAGAGACACAGGTTCCGACAAGCATTACCTTAATTTCATTGCCGCACTTCGCACCGGCAAAAAGGAAGACCTCAACTGTGATATCGAGACCGGGTTTTTGTCATCGGCCCTTCCGCACTTGGCGAATATCTCGTATCGGCTCGGCCGGTCGGTCGTATTCGACGGCAAAAAGGAAAAATTCATCGGCGACGGACGGGCCGACCAGTTGCTGAAACGAAACTATCGCCAGCCGTACATTGTCCCCGACAGGGTCTGACCAGTGGTGCTGCGGTTACTTTGGGCATGTTGAGGAAACTGTTTACCATTCGTCCGAAAATCGGTCATCGATAATTGGGAAATGTCTCCAGCCGGTAATGTTAGTGTCCTAAACAAAAGTTGACAGTTGGAAGGGCTGCCTCTACAATGTTCGCCTACCCGCCGAGTGAGTTTGTTTTCGGTGGTATTCTTGCCGGTTCACTACAGGATGATGGCGAATGGCAGGTACGGTCAGACAAAACGCACAAAAGCCCGCTCGCAGGCGTCTTGAGCCGGTGGCCGGCGCTGCAAAAGCGTCGGCTGATATCGCCGCTCTGAACGCCCGCACTATGCCCGAATCCCTGGCCGCCGAGGCCGCCGTCCTTGGCTCGATGATTATCGACCCCGCCTGCATCGGCCAGGTCGTCGAAACGATAAAACGTGACGCCTTCTACAGAGTCGAGCATCAGCTTATTTACGATGCCGTCATCGCCCTTTACGAGAAAAACCGCGGCGAGGGTATCGACGGCGTTCTGCTGCGGGACGAGCTTGAAAGACGCCGGCAGCTCGAACAAATCGGCGGTGTCGAATACTTGGGCAAGGTCCTAAACTCCGTGCCAAGCTCCGCCAATGTCGGCTATTACGCCAACATCATAAAAGACAAGCAACTGCTTCGTGAGCTGATTCAGGCCGCAACCGAAATACTGAATGATGCCTATGACACAACCGGCGAATCCGTCCAGAAGCTCGATGAGGCCGAGCAGCGAATCTTTGAAATCACCGACAAGCGCACGACCGGCCAGGCGCTGGCGATTAAAGACCTCGTTACGCGCGCCTACGAGCTTATCGAAAAACGTGACGGCAAACACGTAACGGGCCTGGCAACCGGTTTTCTCGACCTTGACCAGAAGACCTGCGGCCTGCAGAACGGCGAAATGATTATCGTCGCCGGAAGACCCAGTATGGGCAAAACGGCGCTGGCGCTGAATATCGCCGAAAATCTTGGCGTGGAGGAAAAAACGCCCGTCGCCATATTCTCGCTTGAGATGGGCCAGCAGCAATTGGCCGAGCGGTTTCTCTGCAGCGTCAGCGCAGTCGAGAGCCAGCTTGTTCGAAAGGGTATGCTGTCCACCGACCATTATGGCAAGCTAGTAGATGCCTGCGGTATTCTCTCGGCCGCACCAATTTACATCGACGACAGCTCCACGCTGACTCCTCTCGAGCTGCGGGCCAAGGCCAGACGCCTGAAAAGCCAACACGATATTCGCTGCGCTATAGTCGATTATTTGCAGTTGATGCACCTCGGCACAACACGCGTTGAATCCCGCCAGCAGGAAATTACAACAATATCGAGATACCTCAAGGCCCTTGCACGCGAGCTGAATATCCCCGTCGTTGTGCTTAGTCAGCTAAACCGCTCGCCGGAAGGCCGGGAAGGCCATCGACCGAGAATGAGCGACCTGCGCGAAAGCGGCAGTATAGAGCAGGATGCCGACGTTGTTATACTGCTGCACCGTGAGGATTATTATCACCGCGGTGAGCAGGGCTACGAGCAGGACAACACGGCTGAGTTGATTATTGCCAAGCAGCGAAATGGCCCGACGGGCATAGTGGCGATGAGATTCTTGGATAAGTTTACTCGCTTTGAAAATGCCTCTTTTGTGGGCGAGCCCTCTGCTGCGCTGGAGCAGCAGGCCGGCGGGGATGTGCCGTTTTAGTTTGGACCGCGGGTGTTGTGCGCAATCTTCCGGCGTATTCGGACGACTTTGAGTCAGGACAAGTGAAAGGAAGAAGTGAGAAAGCTCTGGTGTAACGTTTTTGTGTTGATTGTCTCTGTCTTGATTTGCGCATCTGCGGCCCGGTCGGATGATGCCGACAACGCCGGCCAGCGCGTGGCCTCGGTCCGCGTTGAGGGTAACGTCAATATAGATGAATCTGTTATCCTCTCGAAGGTCCGCATCAGGACCGGCGATGAATTTGACCCCGTCGTAGCAACCGAAGATACCAAGCGAATCGCGGAACTGGACGGCGTCGAATACTGCTATTACAACACAACGACAATCGACGGGAATCTGCAGTTGACATTCGTCGTCGCCGAGAAGAATGTCATCAGGTCGATTGAGTTCGAGGGGAATCGCGCGTTTGGGGACAAGAAGCTGCGAGGCAAACTCGGCTTCAAGGTCGGCGATTATCTCGACAGCGTTCTTGCTCAAACCTATATCAGCACAATCGTGGAGTTCTATCGCAAAAAGGGTTTTGCGTTCGCCGAGGTTTCGCTCGATGCCGAAAAGGCATCTGTAGGCAAGCTTGTCTATATCGTTAAGGAAGGCCCTCGCGTAAAAGTCGTTTCGGTCAAATTCAGCGGCAATTCGGCAATCAAATCGGCCGACCTGAACAAAGCCATAAAGTCCAGAACTCGTGGCTGGCTTGTATTCCAAAAGTATTACCGGGAAGAAGTCGTTACCGAAGACGTGGCCCGGCTTCAGCGGGCATATCAGAAACGTGGCTTTCTCAACGCAACGGTCGAGGCCAGACGACAGTTCAATGCCGACAAGACAAAAGTCCGAATCGTCTTCGATATCGTTGAGGGCTCCGCTTACTCGGTCGAAAACACTTTATTTGTCGGCAGTCAGCAGTTCGATAATCAAAAACTCTACGAACAGTTGAAACTTCAGAATGGCCAGACCTATAACGAACAAAGGGCTGAATTAGACACAAAGCAGCTTCTCAAGCTGTATAAGGAAAACGGTTTTCTTGATGCCCGGGTAGAGCGGGGAATAAAATTCGTCTCTGACAGGACCGTTGACGTCGAGTACACGATAACGGAAGGCGGGCAATTTCGAATCGGACAGGTAATAATCACCGGCAACGAGCATACAAGGGACAAGGTTGTTCGGCACGTACTCGACGAGTATGACTTTCAGCCGGGAAAGTGGTACAACGCCGACATAGCCCGCGGCGACGGCAAAGGTGAGCTTGAAAGGGTCCTACAGCGGTCGCTTTTGACCGAACGTGATGGTGCAACCATAACGCCGGCGGGCCAGATGCCCGGCCAAAAAGACGCCCAGGTCAGCATAATGGAAGGCAAAACTGGTATGGTTATGCTCGGTGCCGGTGTCACAAGCGACAGCGGCGTCATAGGCCAGCTAATCTTCGAGCAGAGAAACTTCGATATCAGCGACACTCCGAAAAGCTTGAAAGATTTTATCGTCGGCAACGCCTTCAGGGGTGCGGGCCAGACCTTCCGAATCGCTCTGCAGCCGGGCACCGAGCTGAGCGAATACTCCGTTAGTTTCACCGAGCCTTATCTTAATGACAGGCCCACCAGCTTGAGTCTCGTTGGTTCGAGCTGGACGAGATGGCGCGAGTCTTACGATGAGCAGAGGACCAAGGGTTTTGTCGGGCTTGAAAAACGACGTAGAGACAAGTGGCGACCCAGCATCGGCTTTCGTGCCGAGAATGTCGACGTCAAGGATGTTGACCGGGACGCGCCGGTCGAAATCAAGGATGTTGCGGGGGGCAATTTCCTTGCCGGTGTTCAGCTTGGGATAGCCAAGGACCTTACCGACAGCAGATTCTTGCCCACGTCTGGGCACAATTTTAGTCTCGCTTATGAACAGGTGGCGGGGGATTACACCTTCGGCATCTTAAGCGGCGCCTATAGAAGATACTATACACTCTATGAAGATTTGGCCGAACGAAAAACCGTCCTCGCCACAAAGCTGTTGGCGGCAACGGTTGTAAGTAACGCCCCGCCCTTTGAAAAATTCTATGCCGGCGGTACAGGCACATACGGCATACGCGGATTTGAATATCGAGGCGTCAGCACTCGGGGATTGCAGACAAACGTCGACCCGAATAAAGTCCCCCAGAGAGAAGACCCCATCGGCAGCGACTGGATTTTCATCGCAAATGCCGAGGTTACCATCCCTCTCGTTTCCGATAACGTCTCGGCGTTGTTTTTCGTCGACAGCGGCGCAATCGATACTGGCGGCTATCGCGCCGGCGTCGGCACCGGCATTCAGATTATGATACCGCAGTGGTTCGGGCCGGTCCCGATGCGATTTGAGTTCGCAGTACCTTTGTTGAGGGAAGACGATGACAGGACGCAGGTTTTCAGCTTTTCTGTCGGGGGGCTGTTCTAAAAAAAATGACGGGGGGGATTTGCGGTATCCTTAATCGACCCTTAGAATATCCGCCGGTTGATTGACCGCCGGGCGCCGGCACGTTTATTCGCCGCAGGCGGGTTGGCCGGTATAAAGACAATTGAGAAAGGATGAATTATGAAGACAAAATGGGCTGTTGTTGTGGGGCTGGCGGTAGTATTTTTTGTCCTTGGCGCCGGTCATGAATACGGAAAGGCCGCCTCCGGCGATGAAACCAAATGTCCCAAAATAGGCATCGCCAGTGTTCGCACGATATTTCAGGACTGCAGGCGAAACGCAAGATATCGCCAGCAGGTCTCTAACGAACGCGATAAAATGGGAGCCGAACTCGACAAGCTTGCTGCTGAAATAGAAAGTGAAAAGGCCGGCCTGAAAACGCTAAAGCCCGGAAGCGATGACTACGCCGCCGTGATGAAGGAAATACTTACAAAACAGGCCAGTCTGCAGGCGCAGCAGGAGTACTTCAAACGACAAATGGAGTTGCGAGAGCAGGTGGTTGTCGAACAGCTCTTCAACGATATCGTTAAAGTGGTTGCCGAAGTTGCAAAGGAAAAGGGCCTCGACCTTGTGCTCGAAAAAAGCGAGCCGGATTTGCCCGCGACCAATCCCAACGAGCTTACATTGACAATCAGCACCTATAAGGTGTTGTATGCCAATGGCTGCGAGGATATTACCAGCGACGTGCTGGCGAAGATTGATGCTATGGGAAAACCGTGACCCCTGAATCGTGATACAAGTGGTGAATATGGAGCTGACAGTCAAAGAATTAGCTAAGCGGCTCGAAGCCGAACTAATCCCCGCGAAAGCGGGGACCTCGGGGACGGGCGTCGTTTGTTCGGTCGGTCCTGTTGCAGCCGCAGACAAGACAACCTTGACTTTTCTTGCCGACCGCAAGCTCTTGGCTGACCTGAAAAACTCCTGTGCCGCAGCGGTTCTACTCGACAAAGCGATGGCTGACCTGCCCATCCCTCAACTGGTCGTTAAAAATGTAAATGCCGCCCTCATTGAATCGCTCAAAATCTTCGCTCCGAAGCTTGCGCCGCCTGTGCCCGGCGTTCACCCGACGGCCATGCTGGCTGCAGAAGTCAAAATTGCGAAGTCTGCCTCGATAGGCCCTTTTGCAGTTATTGAAGACGGCGCCGAGATAGGTGACGACACGATAATTTCCGCCGGTTGTAAAATAGGTCAGCATGCGAAAATCGGTCACCGATGCCGACTCGACCACAATGTCGTCATTTATCACAACTGCCGTCTCGGCAACAATGTTATTATTCAGGCCAACTCCACTATCGGCTCCATCGGTTTTGGCTACGCCTTTATCGACGGCGCACACCGGCTTATACCCCACAACGGAATTGTCGTAATTGAAGACTTCGTCGAGATAGGCGCCGGTGTTTGTATCGACAGGGCCAAGTTCGGCGAAACCAAAATCGGTGCGGGCACGAAAATCGATAATCTCGTTCATATAGCTCATAACGTCATCATCGGCAAATGCTGCCTCATAGCGGGACAGGTCGGCATATCCGGCAGCAGTAAGCTCGGCGACGGCGTCGTCCTCGCCGGACAGGTCGGTCTGGTCGACAATATCGAGCTTGGCGACGGCGTTATAGTCGGCGCACAGAGCGGCGTGACAAAGAGTACCCAGGCCGGCAAACAATTATTCGGGTCGCCCGCGGTTGAAATCAAAGAAGCACTTCGCGCAATGGCCGGCACGTTTCGATTACCCAAGATTATTGAGCAGGTCAGGGATTTGTCTGCAAGGGTCGATAAACTTGAAGCTTCAAAAGACAATAGCAAATCCGGCAAAGCTTAGCGGCAGGGGGCTGTTCGGCGGCAAGGACGCAACCGTCGTCTTTCGCCCCGCCTCAGCCGATACGGGTGTGGTCTTTGTCCGCACCGATACCTCCGAGCCGGTTCGCATAAAGGCCGTTGCCCCCAACGTTGCTGAGCGGGCACGTCGCACCACCTTAAAAAAAGGCCCCGTCAGTATCGAAACCGTCGAGCACTGTCTGGCGGCGGTCAATGCCCTCGAAATAGACAATATCACCGTTGAAGTCAATGGCCCTGAACTGCCGGCGCCGGATTGCAGCAGCAGTGAATATTTCAGAACGCTCAGTCAGGCCGGCCTTGTCGAGCAGCAGCTTGCCCGGCGTGAATTCACTATCACCGAACCCATAACCATCACCGAAGGCGACGCCTCAATTTACGCACTTGCCTATCCTGACGACGTCCTCAATATCACCTACGACCTCGACTACGGCGGTCACACCGGAATCGGCAGGCAAATCTTTAGTTGTCGGCTCACACCGGATGCCTTCGAAAAACATCTCGCCCGCGCCAGAACCTTTCTGCTCGAAGCAGAGGCGAAACAATTCCAGGCGCGCGGAATGGGAACGCACCTTACCCCCAGAGATATACTCGTCATTGATTCCGATGGTCCCATCAAAAATTCCTACAGGTTCCCCAACGAATGCGTCAGGCACAAAATCGTCGACCTTATCGGCGATATCGCCCTGGTCGGCCGGGCCGTCAAGGGCAGAATCGTCTCATACAAAAGCGGCCACTCTCTCAACCAGCAGCTCGCCCACAAACTCTACGAAGCCGCCGAGCGACGGGAACGCACCGCCAAATTCGGAACCGATGCCCTGCTCGATATCCGTCAGATTGCCCGGATTCTACCGCACAGGTATCCGTTTCTGCTCGTCGACAAGGTAATCGAGCTTGAAAGCGACAGCTTCATAAAGGGAATAAAAAACGTAACTTTCAACGAGCATTTCTTTCAGGGGCACTTCCCCGGCACGCCGATTATGCCGGGTGTTTTGATTGTCGAGGCAATGGCCCAGATTGCCGGCCTGCTCTTTGCCCAGCGTCTCGAGCACACCGGGAAACTCGCGGTGCTCCTGAGTATGGACGGCGTCAAGCTCCGAAAAGCAGTTGTCCCCGGAGACCAGCTTATTCTCACAGCAGAGACCGTAAAGAGTCATCCTAGGGCCGCCCAGTGCAAATGTAAGGCGATGGTTGCCGAGAATATCGTCGCCGAATGCGAAATCAAATTTATGCTTGTTGATAACGACAGGTTATAGGATTCATTTGCAGGATATTCAGAATGGGTCGGATTCATTCAAGTGCGGTTATCGAAGAAGGAGCCAAATTGGCGGATAGTGTCGTGGTTGGCCCTAACTGTTTTATAGGAAGCGGCACCAGTATCGGCGAAGAGACGGTTCTTGAGGCCAACGTCGTCATCGAAAAAAACGTCCAAATCGGAAAACGCAATCATTTCTTCTCGAGCTGCGTCATCGGCGGCTGGCCCCAGATACTCAGCCTCGCCCCGGACGCAAAACTCGGCGGCCTTATAATCGGCGACGACAACGTCATCCGCGAACAGGTCACCATTCATCCGAGTATGCACCACGACGGCTTCACAAAAATCGGCAATAACAATCTAATTATGATTGGCGTCCACATCGGCCATGATTGCACTATTGAAGATAAAACCGTCCTCAGCAACTTCTGCCAGATAAGCGGCCACTGCAAAATAGAAACCGGCGTCTGGCTGTCAGGTGTCGTTCTCCTTCATCAGTTTGTTACTGTCGGCAGGTGGTGCTATGCCGCGGGATTGACCGGCATCAACAAGGATGTCCCGCCATTTTTGATTGTCAGCGGCCACTATCCACCCGAAGTCCGCGGCGTGAATAAACGAGGCCTCCAACGCGCGGGACTAAACGAACAGAAGCAACAGGCAATTTTAGACGCCTACAAACGGCTCTACCGCGACAGTACCGAACCATTGTTGCAAGAGGCGAAGAAAATGGCCGAAGAAGACGGTCTCGACTCGAATGTCCGAGATATGCTCGAGGTCATTATCAGAAGCGCCGAGCATCGCTTCGGCAGATACCTCGAAACTCTCAGGTGAGAAAAAAGGGGTCAGGAGCATTTTTTCTTATGGATAAACTTCGCACTGCTGTTGTAGGCGCCGGCAAAATGGGTGAAATCCACGCCAGGGTCTATTCCCAGCTTCCTCAAAGCAAGCTCGTGGCCCTGGTCGATATCGACCTCGACAAGGCAAGACGCCTCGCAAAAAAGCACCGCTGTGAAGCAAGCTCCAGCGCAGCGGAACTCATAGGAAAAGTTGACGCCGTCACAATTGCCGCACCAACCACCGAGCACTACGCACTCGCAAGGACTTTCATCGAAGCCGATATCCCCGTCCTTATAGAAAAACCCATCGCTTCCGATGCCGACCAGGCAAGGGCGATTGTCGAGCTGGCAAGGCAGAAGAAATGTCTTGTCGCCGTGGGCCATTCCGAGCGCTGCAATCCTGTCGTACAGGCGATAAAACGCCTCAATATCGAGCCGAAGTTTATCGAGTCTACGCGAATTAGTCCCTATCCATTCCGCTCGACCGATGTCGGCGTCGTGCTCGATATTATGATTCACGATATCGATATCATTTTATCTCTGGCAGCGGACAAAGTCGCCAAAGTCGAAGCCGTCGGCATCGGTGTAATCGACGACAATGAGGATATCTGCAACGCCAGAATCACATTCGAAAACGGCTGCATAGCCAATATCACCGCCTCGCGACTCGCCCTCAAAACCGAGCGCAAGGTCAGGGTCTTCAGCAAACAGGCCTATCTCAGCGTCGATTATCTCAAAAAAACCGGTGTTGTTATCAAGGCCGCCCCCAATATAAACGTCATAGAAAAAATAAGAGAGCTTAAAAAGGCGGGCGCATTCGCCTTGCTCAAGCAGAAATGGAGTGAGCTGTTGCACGTCGAAAAACTCGACGTAAGCGACGCCGAGCCGCTCCGCCTTGAGCAGGAGGCCTTCCTGCGGGCCGTGGCCGACAAATCCCTCAGGCCGGAGGTCAGCGCCGAAGAAGGCCTCGCAGCAATGCAATGCGCCGAAAGCATACTGGCCTCTATGCGCACTCACAGTTGGGAATAGAATTGAAATTCGTCATTGATTTATAAATATTATTGGGATTTAATTGGCAGTCAGTAAGAGGTAAATTATGACGGACGGAAAATCTTTCAATAACACAATTGTCCTGGCCGTATTTGCCGGTGCAGCATTACTCGCCGGCTGTGCCGATAAGCCGGACGAAAAGACTGTAGAGGAGAGGAAAATGGTAACGCTGGAAACCACAAAAGGTAATATCGTAATCGAGCTGGATGAGCAGGCCGCACCTGTAACGACCGCCAATTTCCTTCGATACGTTGAAGAGGGCTTCTACGACGGCGTGATATTCCACAGAGTCATTCCCGATTTTATGATTCAGACCGGCGGTTTCACTGCTGATATGAAACAAAAATCTCCTCACGAGCCGATAGTCAATGAGGCATCTAACGGCCTGAAGAACAAACGCGGCACGCTTTCAATGGCGAGGACCAACGACCCCAACAGCGCCACAAGCCAGTTCTTCATCAATCAGGTCGATAACGCATACCTCGATTACGTCCAGGGTCGTAATCCCGGCTATGCCGTCTTCGGCAAGGTCGTCGATGGAATGGATGTCGTGGACGCCGTCGCCGGTGTAGAAACCACAAACAAAGGCCCGCATCAGGACGTCCCCGTCGAGCCGGTCATAATAAAATCGGCGAAGGTGACTTCGGGAAAATAGCGGCAAATTACCTGTGGTTGGCTGGTGATACGAACAAATGACAGCCGAGCAAATCATAAAGCTGTTTAATATGGAGCCGTTGAGAAAAGAGGGCGGCTTCTTTATCGAAACATATCGCGCCGCCGAGAAAATCAAGAAGACCGCACTGCCCGGCGGTTACTCCGCAAGTCGCAATTTAGGTTCCGCAATCCTTTATCTGCTCACAAGCCACACTCTCTCACTGCTGCATCGCCTGAAGACCGATGAGATGTTCCATTTTTATCTCGGCGACACGGTAACAATGCTTCAACTGCACCCTGACGGGACCAGCGACCTGTTTACTCTCGGCTCCGACGTAATGCAGGGCCAGAGAGTCCAGCTCGTCGTCCCCAAAGGCACCTGGCAGGGGGCCTTCATCAATCCCGGCGGCAAGTTCGCTCTGCTCGGATGCACCGTGGCGCCCGGCTTCGACGACGAAGACTTTGAAATTGCAGACAGAAATCCCCTCCTCAAAGAATACCCGGATCAGCGAGAGCTTATTCTAAAACTCACACGCGGAAGCTGATATCTCTATTTGAATTCCCTTGCGGTCTGCATAAAGACGGTCAGATTTTCGATTGGTGTCTGGGGCGGAACATCACAGCCCGTACTGAGGATAAAATTTTTATACGGCTTCATCCTCTTCAATAGTATCGTCACGGCATCTCGCACTGTTTCAACGGAGCCGTCCTTGAGCACTCTCGTCGGACTGATATTTCCTATAACTGCCACGTCCTTCGGCACCTTCTCAGCGGCCTGCGCAAGGTCAACTCTGAATTCAATGGAGTCCAAACTCAGGGCCGCAACGCCTGACTCGGCCATCTCTTTTATCAGGTGCATCGTATTGCCGCAGACGTGATAAATCGTCTCTACCTTGGCGTACTTGTAGCTCTCAATAATGTGTTTGACGTAGAAGCTGCTGAAATCACGGAACTGCTGCGGCCCCAGAATTGCTCCCGTCGGCTCCACTATACATATCAAATCTGCGCCGGAATTTATCAGTGCCCCCGCATAATCCTGTATAATATCAGTCGCGAATTCGCACAGAGCGTGCAGAATCTGTGGATTTAGAATAGAATCCAGCGCGACCTGCTCCGCCGAGCACAGAAGTCCCGCCAGTGTCAGCGGCCCGATCACGTAAGCGCACTTCAAGACATCCTTCGGCAGACCCATCGCCATCATCTCAACCGTCTTGATGTACGATTGAATCCGTGAGTCCTGTAGTATGTTCACTCTCCGGTATCGCTGAAGGTCATCCAGTGTCTCCACCGGGTGCCGCTCAACCGTGCTTGACTCGTCAATTGGAAACCTTACTGGTAGTCCCAGGGCGTTGGCCTCGACCGACAAATCCATCATCATAAAAGCAATGTCCGGCTGCAATAAATCCACCAGCGCCTTGATACAGGCAAAATGCACACCGTGGTTCTGCTGTGCCACCTTTATCGAAAAGCCCGTTATATCGCAGCCAGGAAATCCAACCAGCGGCGCGACGATTCTTCTGTTCTCCGAGTGCGCCTTTGTCACAAGCTCAATGACCTGTCCCTTTTGTGGTACCATATTTTGTCTTTGATTTGCTTCGTTAGAGTTCTTTATAAAATACCGTTCTTGGCTCGACCAACTGTTTGGTGCGCCAGTCGTGTTGGCTCCGGAAGCCGGTATTTCGTCGTACACGCAAGCACTATATCCTTGGCGTTCTCCATCGTGCATTTGTGACCCACCGATACAAATACCGGCTTTACATTCGCTCGCGTCCGCACGACCGCGCCAATCACCTCGGCTCCGTCGGTCAGAAAACTGAAGCTGCCCCTGCGTTGTCTGGGCTGTTTGAAACTGCCTGTCAACCGGCTTTTTGCGCAGCCCACGGTCGGCCTGTCAATAAGCACCCCTATATGCGAAGCCAGCCCGAACCGCCGGGGATGTGCGATTCCCTGCCCGTCAACTATAAAAACATCGGGCCTGGTTTTGAGTTTTTCAATCGCCGCCAGGCACACCGGCGCCTCCCGAAACGACAGCAGGCCAGGCACGTATGGAAAAGAAACCTTCCGTGCTGCCGTCACTGTCTCTATAACTTCAAAATCGCTCAGCTTGATTACTACCACCACAGCAAAGATTTTTTTACCGTCTTTGCTGAAGGCACAGTCCAGCCCCGCAATAAGTCTCGGTTCCTTCTTTATCGGTCTGAACCGCGCTCGCCAGGCCAGCCGACGCTGAAGCTGTATCGCCTCTTTGTAGGTCAAATCCCACTTGTGCAGCTTTCTGGTCTTCATAGTCAATTTTCAGGTTGTGTTCGGCAGATTGAAGAATTGTTTTGTCGTAGCTGTGACAGCCGCGATAAATTCAGCCGGCTCCATTCCTTTTAGCTCCGCCAAAAAATTAGCCGTATGCACAAGCAGTGCTGGCTCGTTGACTTTTTGCTTTCGCATCGGCTCAGGCGACATATACGGGCTGTCCGTCTCAACCATCAACCGTTCGATGGGGATGGTCCCAGCCGCCTTGCGAGTCTTCTCGGCATTTTTGAAAGTGACCACGCCTGTGAAGGATATGAAGTAACCTTTGTCGATAGCCGTCTTCGCCTGCTCTGCCGAGCCGGAAAAGCAGTGAAAAACGATTCTACTCACCGCTGAACCGGCCTTTTCTAAAACGCCTAATGTTTCATCAAACGCTTCCCTTGAATGAATTATTACAGGCAGATTCAGCTCCGCCGCAATTTCCAGATGTCTCACAAAGCAATCCCGCTGCTGTTGCGGCGTCGAGAAATCGTAATGGTAATCCAGCCCCGTCTCTCCGATGGCGACAACTTTTTTGTCTTTTGCAAGCTCCTTCAGTTCTGTAAGTGCTGCCTCGTCCGCGGTTTTGGCCTCGTGTGGATGAATCGCCACCGCAGCAAACATATTCTCGAACCTTTTCGCTAATTCCACCGCCTTTCGGCTGTCGACCAGGTCCGTCCCTACCGTTATCCAGCCTGTTACACCTGCATCCCTGCTGCGCTGTATGACGGCGTCGATATTGCTGAATTGTTCAAACGTCAAATGACAATGCGTATCAATCAGGTTCATAAGCGTCATCTTAAGAATGCGTTTTTGTAGTGGCGAATATCCGCCGGCCCGCGTTTGCCGAGCGTAACTGTAACAATATCGAATCGATATGGCCGATTCTCTATCTCATACGCCGAAAGAAAATAGCGGGCGGTTTTTGACATCTTGTCCATCTTCGGTGTTGTTATCACTGATTCCGTCGGCGCGAACTCCTCATCGGTCCTTGTCTTGACCTCGACAAAGACAATCGACCTGTCGCTATCCACCATTATAAGGTCGATTTCCCCCGCCCTGCAGGAATAATTGCGTGTAAGGACTTTTAGTCCTTTTCTCTTAAGAAACCTTTCGCTCCGCTGTTCCCCCCATCTGCCCAGCAGTTTTCTGTCTCTGACTATCCTGCCTCTGTTTAACAACAGCCACAACTTTGCACGCGTCCCATATTAGCGGGCGACGGTATGTTCCGAGTGTTCTTGTGCCAGCTTCGTTGCCTTGCCCGTCCGTTCGCGCAGATAATACAGCTTGGCTCTTCTCGTCTTGCCGCTTCTTGTTGCCTTGATGTCGGTGATATTGGGTGAGTGCACCGGGAATACCCGCTCGACTCCTTCCCCTGCCACTATCCTGCGCACCGTGAAGGTCGAATTGATACCCCGACCCTTCCGCGCGATTACCGTGCCCGAAAACACCTGAATCCGCTCCTTGTCGCCCTCTTTTATCCTGCAGGCAACTTCTACGGTATCGCCGATTTCGAAATACGGCGTGTCTTTCTTAAAGCTCTTGCTTTCGACCTTGTCGAGCAGTTCGGTTTTCACTTGTTCAACTCCTGCTTAGTTAATCTCTGATTTACGATTCAGCCGGGATCAGCTACACATTGGATTTCCCGCGGGCTTTTTCCGCCCGCCACAAAAGCACAGCATTATAACCCTTTTGCTAATAATAACAAACATTTTTTCCCGGCCCCTTAGTGTGAGTAATTGTGTGTAAGTTCGGGTGAAGTAGAAAGGGAAAACGCTATTTTTCAAACGTTTCGATGACGAAGTCGAGGCGGCAAAGGTGTACGACAAGGCTGCAAAAAAGTACCATAAGGAGTTCGTATGCCTCAATTTCCCGTAGGAAAATTGAGGCCACCACCAGCACAGTACGATATACGAGATACAAAAAGGGTCAGCAGTCCTTTTCTTTTCAGTGGTAACACGTGGCTAAATTTTCTCTGTGGTCTATATGCTCTCTGCGATGGTTATGTAAATAGTGCCTCCACGAATTTTTCCGGGTCGAATTCGGCTATGTCCTCCGGCTTCTCGCCTAAGCCCACGAATTTCACCGGTATATCAAGCTGGTCCTTGATTGCAATCACTATCCCGCCGCGAGCCGTGCCGTCTAACTTCGCCAAGAAAATCCCCGATACGCTTATGGCCTCGGTGAACATCTTCGCTTGGGCAATCGCATTTTGCCCCGTCGTCGCGTCCAATACCAGCAGCACCTCATGTGGCGCATCCGGTATCTTGCGGGTAACCACGTCGCGGATTTTAGTAAGCTCCTTCATCAAGTCTTTTTGCGTATGCAGCCGGCCGGCCGTATCGAGTATCAGAAAATCCACGCCCCTTGCCGTCGCCGCCTCGCACGCATCGTAAGCCACCGCAGCCGGGTCGCTGCCCATCTTGTGTTTGACTATCTGAACGCCGATTCGCTCCGCCCATATAGATAACTGCTCCACAGCCGCCGCCCGAAACGTATCGCACGCCGCGACGATAACCTTCCTGTCGTTTTTGCTGAGAATGTAGGCAAGCTTGGCAATACTGGTAGTTTTCCCAGACCCATTCACACCCGCAACTAAAATCACAGTCGGCCCTCTCCCCGCCGAACGAAGCTGCCTGTCCTGATGAGGCCAGTAGCCCTTGATGTGCTCCTTCAAAAATGGCACGATATCCTCGACCTTGCCGATTTGCCTGTTGCGATAAGCCCCGCGTAAATCTGAAATTAGCTTCGTTGTCGTCTCGACCCCGATGTCGTCTCTTATAAGCGTTTCTTCAAGCTCGTCTAATAACTCCTCATCGATATTCCTGCCTAAGCTGAGTACCGACGACAACGACGAGCTTATCTTGTCCCGCGTTTTGCCTAACCGCTCCTTGAAGTACCCAATAGTCTTGGAAAAAATCCCCATAGTTACCTGTCCGGCAAACAAAGGTTGTTGTTTTAGTGCAACACCACGCCGTGCAGTCTCGCAAAATATCCTGTCGAATTCAAGGTTTATCCGCCGCTCTGTCTGGCGGGTTTATCCACCGTTGGTTTGATGGAATAATCCAGTGCCCCTTTACACTCTGCCGCTTGATACTATTTTTCCCGTATTAAAAAATGTTTTGTTTTGACAAGCCCATTCGCCCCGGCTACACTTGCCTCGTCGTTCAATCCAGGGATGGTCTCCGTTATATTACAGCGGGTGTTTTTTTTCTCGCCCATTGGATTGGCACGGATGCCGCCTGTGTGCAATAGCTTCTTTTCGTTGACGGGTACAGTATCATAAAGGAGTATGGTTTGGCAGCCGGCAATGTTGAAAATATATTCACGGATATACTCGACCGTGCAAAATCTCTCGACCCCGTCAACACACGCATTTGGTTTGATAATCTGCACCTTGCGCGAATGACTGGCGGCCTGCTCGAAATCGCCTGCCCAGATGACGCCTGCGCACAGTTCCTGCGCAGCAACTGCAGAAACGCTTTCACCAGGGCCGCCCGACAGATTACAGGCCACCTCGTTACCGTTCAGTTTTCCGCTAATGGCCACACCCCCGCCGACGCCGCAGTCTCGCCCGACGCAAATGAACCGACCTTCCATCCCGACTATACCTTCGACAATTTCGTGGTCGGCCCCAGCAATCGACTCGCTCACGCTACCTGTATCGCCGTCAGCCAGTCGCCCGGTGACACCTATAATCCCCTGTTCATCTACGGCAATTCAGGCCTGGGCAAAACTCATCTGCTGCACGCAGTTTGCCACGAAATGAAACGAAAATCAGACCGCGCCGTCCTTCAGCTCTTAAGCTGCGAGGGTTTCATAAACCAGTTCATTCAGGCCATCGAAAAAGGCGACCTGCCCGGCTTTCACAATCGTTTCCGCACCGTCGACGCCATCGTAATCGACGACATACAGTTCCTCAGCGAGCGAGAGCAAAGCCAGGAGGAATTTTTCCATACCTTTAATGCACTTTATAGCAGCGGCAGGCAGATAATTCTAAGCGCCGACAGGGCGCCGGCAGAAATTCCGGTGCTCGAGGAACGGCTTATCAGCAGATTCAACTGGGGCCTTGTGGCGCGAATCGACCCGCCGAGCTACGAGACGCGGATAGCCATCGTCCAGAAAAAGGCGCATCTGCGCGGCCTGGATATCGGCGAAGAAGTGGCTGGCTACA